>OGCO01005983.1_pt1 | contig 11228 bp, 9 predicted proteins | sample 1570171 | NCBI WGS metagenome assembly OGCO01 (sample SAMEA4370583, study PRJEB24528) | human gut metagenome | reverse complement strand
CCCTACTATCACACTTTATGATAAAAGTGCCCGCTTTTCACCAAATGACCCAGGCCCCGGAATTTTAGCCGGGAAATTGCACCTTCCCCTTGCAATGTGAGGAAGATAGTGCTAAATTGTAAGTATAGAATCCGACCCGTGGGCCGGAAATGATTTATGGAGGAATCGAACATGGATTTGTTTGAAACTTTGGTTGAGACTCTGAAGAAGAACCCCAAGAAGATCGTTTTCACCGAGGGCACCGATGCCCGTATTCTGTCCGCCACTGACAAGCTGGTCAAGAGCGGCGACTTCCTGAAGCCCGTGCTGGTCGGCAAGGTCGAGGACGTCAAGGCTGCCGCCGAAAAGGGCGGCTTCTGCATCGACGGCGCTCAGATCGTCGATCCCGAGACCTATGAGGATATGGACAACATGGCTCAGACCATGTTCGATCTGCGCAAGGGCAAGATGGACATGGACACCGTCAAGGCCAACCTGAAGAAGGGCAACTACTTCGGCACCATGCTGGTGAAGATGGGCGTGGCCGACGCTCTGCTGGGCGGCGCCACCTACTCCACCGCCGACACCGTGCGTCCCGCTCTGCAGCTCATCAAGACCAAGCCCGGCAACAAGAACGTGAGCTCCTGCTTTATTCTCGTGCGCGAGAAGGACGGCGTTGAGGAGCGCATCGCCATGGGCGACTGCGCCATCCAGATCAACCCCGATGAGGACGCTCTGGTCGAGACCGCTGTCGAGACCGCCAAAACTGCCGCTTACTTCGGCATCGACCCCAAGGTCGCCATGCTGAGCTACTCCACCAAGGGCTCCGGCAAGGGCGATGACGTGACCAAGGTCGCCAACGCCACCGCCAAGGTCAAGGCCGCTCATCCCGAGCTGAAGGTGGACGGCGAGATGCAGTTCGATGCCGCCGTGTCCCCCACTGTCGGCCAGCTGAAGTTCCCCGGCTCCCCCGTGGCTGGCCATGCCAACACCTTCATCTTCCCCGAGATCCAGTCCGGCAACATCGGCTATAAGATCGCTCAGCGTCTGGGCGGCTTCGCCGCTTACGGCCCCATCCTGCAGGGTCTGAATGCCCCCATCAACGACCTGTCCCGCGGCTGCGATGCCGACGAGGTCTACAAGATGGCCCTCATCACCGCCGCTCTGGCCTGATCTCCAAAGGCATCAAGTCCATATATCATAATATAATAAGAAGGACGTCCCAAAAGGGGCGTCCTTCTCAAATTGTCGAAAAACGATAGGTTTAGGCAGGTCTCACCGAGTTCCGTCATCCGCAGATGGCGGAATAAAATTTAAATTACGTTTTTCCCGGGGACATGCGCCTCGGGAAAAACACTTTTCAGGCCGCAAGTGTGCGAGCAACGCGAGTGCGCGCCGCGGACTGCATCTTTTCTCAGAAATGCTTGCATTTCTGAGAGAGCGTGTCGAGGTTCTCGACACGCTCAGAAGGACGTCCCAAAAGGGGCGTCCTTCTCTCTTTATCGATACTCCCTCGGCGACACACCGTAGGCCCGGCGGAACGCACGCAGGAAGGCGGAATAGTCCGTGAACCCGCTCCGTTGGGCGGCTTCGCCCACGCTCTCCCCCTCCCGGAGCAGCTGGGCGGCCAGAATGAGCCGCTTCTGGAGCACATACTGGTGGATGGGACAGCCGGTGATGGACTTGAACCGGTGCATCAGCCAGCTGCGGCTCAGGTAGAACCGCTGCCCCAGCTCGTCCACCGACAGATCGGCGGTCAGATTGTCGTTGATATAGCGCAGGATCTCGTCGATCTTGGCATCGGAACGGGCGTTGGACTCCCGCACTTCCGGGCTCTTGCGCAGCACCCATCGGTTGAGCTGCACCATGATCTGCAAAAAGAGCGCCTCGGCCAGCACCTCGTCCCCAAATTCCCCGCCGCGCTCGCTCTGCTCCAGTGCGTGCAGCAGCTCCAGCAGTCCGGCCCGGTCGTACTGATCCCGGGAGAGCAGATAGGAGTTCTGCTCCCGACAGCGCGTAAAGCACCCCTCCAGCCCCCGCCGCTCCAGTGCATCGGGCTGGATCCAGAGAATGATCCGGGCATACGGCGCCTTGCTCCCGATGACCGGCTGATGGATGGCGTGGGCGGGAATGAGCAGCAGATCGCCCCCGGCGGGGGTGTAGCCCCGCCCCTCCACCCGGTAGGTCAGGTCTCCGGAGAGGAACAGAATGAGCTTGTGAAATTCGTGATAGTGGTAGGCAATGGGCGCATTGGAGCGGTCCTTCAGATGAAAGAGCCGGAACGGCTCCTTCAGATAGCCCCGTTTGTCTGCCTGATCGGGATTGATGGGCATGGGAGGGCCTCCTTCCATGTAAGGTAAGTGTCATCCTGAGGCCAAAGGCCGAAAGCACCGACTTCTACCTATGGTCTGTTGCCTGTCGGAGACAAGTATTTTGAGATGCTTCGCTTCGCTCAGAATGACATGATATTGTGTGCATTCAGAATACAGCACTTTTTGCAAGAAAGCAAGGGGAAACTCCGCTATACATTTGTAAAAAACACAGTTATGATATGGTAGAGAATTGATTGAGGAGGGGTTTTGCAATGCAGGCTCTATTCGATGCAGTCAACGCGATCTGTGAAAAGATCCAGATCGTCTCCGACTTGTTCTGGGATTTCCCCACAAATCTGGACTGGTATGCGGCCATTCCCATTCTGGGCAACTTCAGTCTGGCCATTATTCTGCTGGTGGGTACCGGCATTTTCCTGACCTTCAAGCTGCGCTTTATTCAGGTGCGCAAGTTCCGCTATGGCCTGAACGTGCTGCTGCACAGCAGGAGCGGCAAGACCGGCATTTCGTCTCTGGCCGCCTTCCTGCTGTCCACCGCCATGCGGGTGGGCCCGGGCAACATTCTGGGCGTCACCGGCGCCATCAGCATCGGCGGCCCCGGCGCGCTGTTCTGGATGTGGGTCTCCGCCTTCTTCGGCATGGCCACCTCCTTCGTGGAGGGCACTCTGGCTCAGCTGTTCAAGGAGAAGAAGGGTGACGAGTATGTGGGCGGCCTGCCCTTCTATGGCCGCCGCCTGCTGAAGAACGCCGCGTGGGTCGGCGTCGCCCTCAGCGTGCTGTATATCGTCTACGCCTTCCTGTGCTTCCCCGCGCAGGGCTTCAACACGGTCTCCGCCGTGGGCGCCATCGCCCAGACCATCACCGGCAAGACCATCGCCACCAACTCCGCCCTCTACTGGATCGCCTTTGCGGTGCTCATCGTGGTCACTGCCCTGGTGAGCTTCGGCGGCATCAAGAAGATCACCAAGGTCACCGACCTGCTGGTGCCCATCATGGCGGTCATCTATGTGCTGACAGTCATCGTTCTGGTGCTGGTCAACCTGACCCGCATCCCGTGGTTCTTTGCCGCTGTGTTCTCCGGCGCTTTCCAGCCCGAGGCCATCTTCGGCGGCGCCTTCGGCGTGGCGCTCAGCCAGGGCATCAAGCGCGGCCTGATGAGCAACGAGGCCGGCCAGGGCACCATCACCATGCCCGCTGCCGCCGCCGACGCCAAGCACCCCTGCGATCAGGGCTGCGTACAGGCGCTGGGCGTATTCCTGGACACGATCGTCATCTGCACACTGACCGGCTTTGTCGTGGTCATGGGTCGGATGTGGACGGGCGCGGACGGCGCGGCCTGGATGGAGCTGGGCAAGCTGGATAAGTTCCTCGCCTCCTGCGGCGGCCTGACCGGCGGCGTAAGCGGTGCCTATCACCTGGTCACGATTCTGGTCAGCCTGTGCTTCTGCCTGTTCGCTTACACCTGCCTGGTGGGCTTCATGTCCTTCACCGAGATGTGCGCCAAGCGCATTTCCGCCAACAAGGTGTTCATCAATGTGATCCGCGTCATCTGCCTGCTCGTCATCTCCTTCGGCGTCATCACCAACATCGCCGGCATGGATCTGGGCGCGCTGTGGAACCTGAGCGACTTTGCCAATATCCTGATGGTCTACTGCAACCTGCCCCTGCTGTATATCGGCCTGCGTTATGTGCTTCGGGCATGGAAGCACTTCGAGAAGCAGGACGGCACCCCCTTCACCTCCGAGGTGGCCGGCATCGACCTGCCCGTCTGGGACGAGAAGGCCAATCCCAAAAAATAAATCCGTTTTCCTGCGGCCCGCTGTGCAAAAAACACAGCGGGCCGTTTGATTTATGTTAAATTGCACTAAAAATACGCGAAAAACTGTAGAAAATTGACAAACCATTTCGATTGAAGTATAATGTCTTCATCTGAAAAGAAGGAGTGTTGTGCATGGCGGTACTGGTTGCCGGCGGATGCGGATATATTGGCTCCCACACCTGTCTGGAGTTTCTGGAGCAGGGCTATGATGTGGTCGCCGCTGATAACCTCTGCAACAGCAGCGCAGAATCTCTGCGCCGCGTGGAGGAACTGACGGGGAAGAAGATCCCCTTCTATGAGGTGAACGTCTGCGACAGAGCGGCGGTGCGCCCCATTTTTGAAAACCACAAGATCGACTGCGTCATTCAGTTTGCCGGACTCAAGGCGGTGGGCGAGAGTGTGCAGAAGCCGCTGGAATATTACCAGAACAACCTGAACGCCACGCTGACCCTCTGTGATGTCATGCGGGAGTTCGGCGTGAAGCGGATGATCTTTTCCTCCTCTGCCACGGTGTATGGTCTGGACAACCCGATCCCCTATGTGGAGACCATGCCTACCGGCGAGTGCACCAACCCCTATGGCTGGACGAAGGTCATGAGCGAGAAAATCCTTCAGGGCGTGGCTGCGGCCGACCCGGAGTGGTCCGTCGTGCTGCTGCGCTACTTCAACCCCATTGGCGCCCACGAGAGCGGCCGCATTGGCGAAAATCCCAACGGCGTGCCCAACAACCTGATGCCCTACATCACTCAGGTGGCCGTGGGACGGCGGGAGAAGCTGAGCATCTTCGGTCAGGACTACCCCACCCCGGACGGCACCTGCATCCGGGACTACATCCATGTGGTGGATCTGGCCAAGGGCCATGTGGCCGCCATGGAGTACGCCATGCACCACACCGGCACCGAGATCTTCAATCTGGGCACCGGCAAAGGCGTCAGCGTCACCGAACTGGTGGAGACCTTCGAGCAGGTCAACGGCGTCGCCGTGCCCCACGTCTATGTGGGCCGCCGGGCGGGCGATCTGGCCGAATACTATGCCAATGCCGACAAGGCCAGGCGCGTGCTGGGCTGGCAGGCCGAACGGAGCATCGCCGACATGTGCCGGGACAGCTGGAACTGGCAGAAGAACAATCCGAACGGCTATTCAAATGAGAAGCCTTTGTAAAGGCCGCAGTTTTCAACAAAAGCAAGTTAAGGAGACGGATATACTATGAAAAAACCGATTCTGGTTGTCATGGCCGCCGGTATGGGCAGCCGCTATGGCGGACTGAAGCAGATGGATCCGGTGGGTCAGAACGGCGAAGTCATTCTGGACTACTCCGTGTTTGACGCCCGCCGCGCAGGCTTTGAGACCGTTGTATTCATCATCAAGCATGAGATCGAGGCCGACTTCAAGGCCAAGATCGGCAGCCGCATCGAAAAGTACATGGAGGTGCGCTACGCCTATCAGGATCTGCACGATCTGCCCGCAGGCTATGAGGCTCCCGAAGGCCGCGTGAAGCCCTGGGGCACCGGTCAGGCCATCACCGCCGGCCGGGACGTGATCGACGCCCCCTTCGCCGTTATCAACTCCGACGACTACTATGGCGTGGAGTGCTTTGAGCTGCTCTACCGGTATCTGTCCCAGCCCCGCGAGGCCGGTGACTACTGCATGGTGGGCTACTTGCTCAAGAACACCGTCACCGACAACGGCAGTGTGGCCCGGGGCGTATGCGCCTCTGACGAGAACGGTAATCTGGCCGTCATCAATGAGCGCACCCGCATCGAAAAGTTCCCCGGCGGCATCCACTACACCGAGGACGACGGCGCCACCTGGGTCGACCTGCCCGAGGATACGCTGGTCAGCATGAATATGTGGGGATTCCAGCCTGAGTTCGTTGGCGCCCTGCTGGAGCGCTTCCCCGCGTTTCTGGACAACGCCCTCAAAACCAACCCCATGAAGGGCGAGTACCTGCTCCCCAACGTGGTGCGCGATCTGCTGGATGCGGGCAAGGCCACTGTCAAGGTGCTCTCCAGCCACGACAAGTGGTATGGCGTCACTTATCACGAGGACAAGGCCGGCGTGGTGCAAGCCATGGCCGACAAGGCCGCCTCAGGCCTCTACCCCACCCCGCTGTGGAAGTAAATAATACAATAAACCGCCGGAAGTTTTGTGAAAACTTCCGGCGGTTTTTATAATAACGGCGTTCTGAGTTACATCAGATCTGCACGCCGTCAAACTGACTGCGGTAGAGCCGGGCGTAGAAGCCGCCCTTCCGAAGCAGCTCGTCGTGGCTGCCCTGTTCCACGATATGGCCGTCCCGCATGACGAGGATCACATCGGCGGACTGGATGGTGGACAGCCGATGGGCCACGATAAAGCTGGTTCTGCCCTTCATCATCGTCTCAAAGGCGTCCTGAATTTTCAACTCCGTGCGGGTATCGATGCTGGAGGTGGCCTCGTCCAGGATCAGCATAGGCGGCAGGCAGAGCATACACCGGGCGATGCACAGCAGCTGCTTCTGCCCCTGACTGAGGGCGCCGCCGTCCTCGCCGATCACTGTATCATAGCCCTGGGGCAAGCGGGAGATAAAGCCGTGGGCGTGAGCCGCCTTTGCCGCCGCCTCGATCTCCTCCCGAGTGGCATCCGGCTTGCCGTAGGCGATGTTTTCGCCGATGGTGCCGCTCTTGAGCCAGGTCTCCTGCAACACCATGCCATAGCTGCGCCGCAGGGAGGCCCGGGTCAGCTGACGGGTCTCGGTGCCGGAGACGACGATCTCACCGCCGTCCACATCATAGAAGCGCATGAGCAGGTTGATAAGGGTGGTCTTGCCGCAGCCGGTGGGGCCGACGATGGCCACCCGCTGGCCGGGCTGCACGTCCAGATCAAAGTGCTCGATGAGCGGCCGGTCGGGCACATAGCAGAAGGACACGTCCCGCAGGGAGACGGTGCCGTCCACCTCGTCCGCCGCCAGCGCCCGGGCGTCCGCCGGGTCGGGAGACTGGGCGGGCGTATCCAGCAGCTCAAACACCCGGGCGGCACAGCTCAGGGCATTCTGAAGCTCCGTCACCACGCCGGAGATCTCGTTGAAGGGCTTGGTATACTGGTTTGCGTAGCTCAGGAACACGGAGAGCTGACCCACGGTGATGGTGTTGCCGGGGATCAGGCCGATGGCGCTCAGCGCGCCCACCAGTCCCACACCGGCATAGACCAGGCTGTTGACGAACCGGGTGGCCGGGTTGGTGAGACTGCTCAGGAACACGGCCTTCTGGCTGACCTGCTGAAGCTCCGCATTGATTTCGTCAAACTCCTCCAGCGTCCGCGTTTCGCGGCCGAAGGCGCGGACGACGCTCTGGCCCTCCACCATCTCGTTGATGAAGCCGGTCTGGCGGCCCCGGACCTTGTTTTGAAGCTGGAAGTTCTTGTAGGTGTGCTTGGCGATAAAGCCCGCCACCACAAGGCTCAGCGGCGTGACCAGAACCACCACCAGCGTGATGGGCCGGTTCAGCGCCAGCATGAAGATCAGAGTGCCCAGAATGGTGAGCACACCGGTGAACAGCTGGGTGAAGCCCATGAGCAGTCCGTCGGCAAACTGATCCACATCGGCCACCATTCGGCTGAGCAGGTCGCCGGTGGAGTGGGCGTCCAGCGTTCCAATAGGCAGGGACTGGAGCTTGTCCATGGCGGAATCCCGCAGATCCCGGGTGACACAGAACACCACCCGGTTATTGCACACGCCCAAAATCCACTGGCTCAGCGCGGTGACGCCGATGGTGAGCAGAATGTTGCGGCAGATGACCGCCACTCCGGCGAGGTTGACCGCGCCCTGACCGATCATCTCGTCGATGGCATCGCCGGTCAGAATGGGAACATAGAGCTGGGTCGCCACGCTGAAGGCGGCGGTGAGCAGACTGAGGGCCAGATAGCCCCAGTAGGGACGGATATCGTGCAGGACCCGCTTCAGAGCGGCGGCCTGTCCCTTTTTCTCCCTGGTCATCCGTCCTCACCTCCCCGCTTGAACTGGCTCTCGTAGATCTCCCGGTAGACCGGACAGTGCTCCAACAGCGCCGCGTGGGTGCCTTCGCCCACCACATGTCCGTCGTCCAGCACCAGAATCAGGTCGGCGTGTTGGAGGGAAGACACCCGCTGGGAGACAATAAACACGGTCGGATGATCCGGAAGAGCTGCCAGCGAGCGGCGCAGTGCCGCATCGGTGGCGTAGTCCAGCGCGCTGGCACTGTCGTCCAAAATCAGCACCGAAGGCCGGGGCACCAGCGCCCGGGCGATGGTGAGCCGCTGACGCTGGCCGCCGGAAAAGTTGCGGCCGCCCTGCTCCACCACCTCGTCCAGCCCATCGGGCTTGGCGCGCACCACGTCTGCGCACTGGGCGGCCTCGAGGGCCTGCCACAGCTGCTCATCCGTGGCGTCCGGAGCGCCGAAGCACAGGTTGGAGCGGATGGTGCCCGAGAAAAGCCGGGCCCGCTGAGGCACCACGCCTACGGCCTGCCGCAGGGCGGCGGCGTCATAGTCGCGCACATTGCGCCCGAAAAGCCGCACCTCGCCGTGGGTGCAGTCATAGAGCCGTGGGATCAGGTTCACCAGCGTGGACTTGCCGCTGCCGGTTCCGCCGATGATGCCGATGGTCTGGCCGGGTCTGGCCGTAAAGGTGACGTGGGACAGGCTCTCCTTTTCACTGCCGGGATAAGCAATGCCCACATCGCGGAAGGAGACCGCCTCCTCGGCGGCGGGGGCTACGGCAGCGGTGCCGGGATCCTCCTCCGGCGGGAGGTCAAGCACCGCGGCGATGCGGTCGGCGGAGGCCATGCTCCGGGTGAGCACCACCACCAGATTGGCCAGCTTGACCAGCTCCACCAGCACCTGATTCATGTAGTTCACCAGTGCGATCACGTCGCCCTGTCGGAGCGTGCCCAGCTGAATGCTGAGGGCGCCGGAATAGAGCAACGCCACGATGCCCAGATTGATGACCACATAGGTCAGAGGGTTCATCAGACTGGAGATGCGCCCCACCCGCTGCTGCTCGGCGTTCAGCGCGGCGTTGGCGCGCTCGAACCGGCGCTGCTCCTCCTCCTCCTTGTGGAAGGCGCGGACGACCCGGACGCCGGTCAGGTTTTCGCGGGTGACGGACATGACCCCATCCAGCTTTCCCTGCACCTTCCGGTAGCCGGGAATGGTAAAGGCCATGATGCCGAATACGATGAGAAACAGCGCCGGGATGACGGCGGCGAAAATAAGCGCCGCCCGGCGATCGATGGTAAAGGCGAGGATCAGCGCACCGAACACAATGAACGGTGAGCGCAGAAACAGCCGCAGCACCATGTTCACCCCGTTCTGCGCCTGATTGACATCGCTGGTCATCCGGGTGATGAGGGTGGCGGTGCCCTCCTGCTCCAGCCGGGCGCAGCTCAGGCTCTGGATGCGGGCAAACAGCGCGTGGCGCACGCCGGTGCTGAAGCCCACGGCGGCTTTCGCCGCGAAATACTGTGCCACAATGCTGCACGCAAGGCCCACAACGCCCAGTAACACCAGCACGCCGCAGCGGCGCAGTATGTAGCCGGTGTCGCCGACGGGAATGCCTACGTCGATGATCTTGGCCATCACCAGCGGGACAAACAGGTCAAACAGCGCCTCCAGCATCTTGAATGCCGGGGCGACAACGCATTCCTTTTTATAGTTGGTCAGATAGACCAGCAGCTTTTTCAAAGGAAAGACCTCCATTCCGGGAAAAGGATTTTCATAGTATACCACAAAATCCCCGCGGGAGAAAACGAGATTGATTTTACAAATTGGGGTTTGTAGGGATCGCCAAAGGCTTCCCCTTGGGGGGAAGCTGTCGCCGTAGGCGACTGATGAGGGGGCAGGTTTAGGCCAGCTTTCCTCTCGTCGCCACCTCATCCGCCTCACTACGTTCGGCACCTTCCCCTCAAGGGGAAGGCTCTGGTGCGATGCAGACTATCGAAGGCTTCCCCCCTGGAGAGAAGGCTTTCAGAACTTTCTGCTATTTGCCAAACCCCAATTTGTCCTCAAAGCTCTTCCCTCTATTCGTCCTTTTCCGGCTTCGGCATGGCGAGGTACTGTTCCTCCAGCCAGTCGATCACCTGTTCACGGCCCTCGGTGGAGAGGGGAAAGCTGGCCTCGGCCGCGACCTGGCTCTCCTCAAGACAGTATTCGCCATACCAGCACAGGCAGGCCAGCACCTCTTTTACCTCATCGCCCTCCCCTTCTGTGGTGGGCTTCACCCGAAAGCGCAGGCCGAGAAAGCTGCCCAGATAAGTGTTTCCGTTGGTAAAGCTCAACAGGTTAGGCAGAAAAAAGAAGCTGTGTTCACGCAGCATTGCGGTTCCCTCCCGATATTAAAACTGCACCTATTTTACACCGGAACCGGCGCAAAAGTCAAAAAAGAGCGCACTGCATTTGCAGTGCGCTCTCCTGTTATGATGATTTCCGAAAAAATCAGATCACACCAGCTCGATGATGGCCATCTCGGCGGCATCACCGCGGCGGGGCCCAATGCGGACGATGCGGGTGTAACCACCGTTGCGGTCAGCATACTTGGGGCCGATCTGGTCGAACAGCTTCTTGGCCACGTCCTCCTGAGGGATGAAGGCCAGAGCCTGACGGTAGGAGGCCAGGGTGTTGTCCTTGGCCAGGGTGATCATCTTCTCGGCCAGAGGCTGAACCTCCTTGGCGCGGGTGACGGTCGTCTTGATCTGACCGTAGTTGAGCAGGTCGGCGACCAGGCCGCGCAGCATAGCCATGCGCTGGTCGGTGGGCTTACCGAGCTTCCGATTGCTAGGCATTTGATTCACTCCTTCGCGGGCTCACCCTCCCGTGCGGGCGGGCAAGCCATACTTTGTATAGACGTTTCGATTAGGTGTTGTCCTCGCTGGCCAGGGACAGACCCATCTGAGCCAGCTTGTTGATGACCTCTTCCAGGGACTTCCGGCCCAGATTACGGACCTTCATCATGTCCTCTTCGGTCTTAGAGATCAGATCCGCCACGGTGTTGATGTTGGCGCGCTTGAGGCAGTTGAAGCTGCGGACGCTCAGATCCAGCTCCTCGATGGTCAGCTCCAGCACCTTGTCCTGGGTCTTCTCCGTGGTCT
>OGCO01005977.1_pt1 | contig 11240 bp, 10 predicted proteins | sample 1570171 | NCBI WGS metagenome assembly OGCO01 (sample SAMEA4370583, study PRJEB24528) | human gut metagenome | reverse complement strand
GTGAATTTTCAGCTCTGCTGAAAAGAGGGAGAACCCTCGCCGGGGGTTCTCCCTTATAGTAGAACATTACAATAGAAGAACCACACAACGCCTATCTCTGCGTTGCGTGGTTCTTTCGATTTACCCTACCAGTCCGTCAATTCCTCAGTCGCCTTGCGGCGACAGCTCCCTTTGCACAAGTGAGCCTGGGGTGGTACTATTTTTCAGGTGCTGCCACCGTCTTGGGTGGGGCGCCGAGACTTCCTATCGATTGGAGGAACACATCATGATCCGTACCTATCACCCGCAAGACCTGGACACCGTCCTGTCCATCTGGCTCCAGGGGAATCTGGACGCCCATCCCTTCGTCTCCGCTGACTACTGGCGGCGGAACTACCCTTTGACGGCACAGCTGCTGCCGCAGGCAGAGGTGTACGTGGCGGAAGTGCATGGCCAGGTGGTGGGGTTTATCGGGCTGATGGAGGAGTGGGTGGCAGGAGTGTTCGTCGCCCGGGCGCATCGGGGTGCTGGGTTGGGCAGTGCGCTGCTCCGGAAGGCACAGGAGCGGCGGGACAGGCTGTGCCTGTCCGTCTATCAGGAGAACCCGTCCGCTTTGCACCTCTATCTGCGGCATCAGTTCGCCATCACCGCAGCGGAAAGAGACCCGGAGACCGGAGCGTGGGCGTATCAGATGGACTGGAGCCGAGGGTGAACAAAAAGAAAAAGCATCCGATGGTTCGGATGCTTTTTGCTCGCGTTGGTTCAGGCTTGTCTTACAGCAGCTTGCCCAGGTTGTAGGCGTCCCGCAGGACGGTGCGGTTGCTGATCTCGCCGGCTGCCCAGACGTTGGTGGCGCAGATGATGCCCTTGTTCTCAAAGCCCATGCACTCGGCCAGCTTGCGGAACATGATCTTGGCAGACTCTGCCACGTTCTCATCCGCCGCGCAGGTCAGGAGCATGGCGCCGGTCTCCAGGTGCATCTGCTCGTAGCGGGAGTAGAGGCGGTCGATGACCAGCTTCAGCTGGGCGCAGCAGTCGAAGAAGTAGATGGGCGAGGCAAGGACCAGGGAATCCGCCTGTTCCATGGCTTCCCAGATCTTTTCCATGTCGTCCTGGAATACACACACGCCTTCGCTCTTCTCATGACAGTGCTCGCAGGCAATGCAGGGGGAGATCGTCATCTTGCTGACGTGGAGTTGGATGACCTTGTTGCCAGCGGATGTGACGCCCGATGCCAGAGAATCACAGAGCTGGTCGCTGTTGCCGCCGATGCGGGGGCTGGAAGAGAGGATTAAAACGGTACGGCTCATAAGGGCACCTCCATACAAATAGAATCGAAATATCAGAAAATCAGCAGGTCACGGGGAAAACCCGTAACCCATCATCATTAAATTCCATCTTATTATAATGCCTAAACACTGGTGGAAGTCAATAGGTACTTTCCCTCCGTCTGCATTTTTGGAGAAATGAACAAGGGAAGTGGGGAAAAGACAGCACTGTGCCGGAAAAAAAGAACGAGGGGAAATGGGGGAAAATAGGTTGACTTTTTGGACGGGAATGGCTATATTGAGCGTAGAGATTTTCCCGAATGATCCAGTGGACGTAAGAAAGGAATGAACGATATGGAAGCATTACAGTGCATCAAGACCCGCCGCAGTGTGCGGAAATATTCTGACCAGCCGGTGACCAGAGAAATCCTGGACGCCATCTTTGACGCCGTCACCTACGCCCCCTCTTGGAAGAACACCCAGTCCGTCCGCTACACCGTGGTGGAGAGCGCCGAGCTGAAGGCAAAGATCGCTGACGAGGCCGTTCTGGGGTTCGCGCTGAACCAGAAGACCATCTCTCGCTGCCCCGTCCTGCTCATCCAGAGCACCATCAACAGCATCTCCGGCCACAGCCCCGACGGCAGTGTGGACACCTCCAAGGGTGATACCTGGGCCATGTATGACGCGGGCATCTCCGCACAGACCCTGTGCCTGGCAGCCAAGGACATGGGCCTGGGCACTGTCATCATGGGCGTCTTCGATGAAGACATCCTGGCAAAGCTCATCGACCTGCCCGAAGGTCAGACTGTCACTGGTATGATCGCCATCGGCTATCCCGCAGGGGACAACAAGATGCCGCCGCGGAAGCCTGCTTCTGATATCGTCACTTATCTGTAATATCAGACCATCACAGCCACTCAGGGCATTACCCTGGGTGGTTTTTTTCGCATTCTCGAAAAATTTAAAAATTTCTTCGTGCAATGCCACCGCTTTCCTGGTAAACTGCTATCAGAACCGAACGCTCCTGTTGGGGCGGAATCTGACCAGATAAGAGGGAAAGAACGTGAAGATACGAACCATCCTTGCCATCTGGGCGGCCAAGGCTGCTCGGCTGGCCTGTAAATTGAAGGGCACCCATGGGGAGACCTTCCCTGGCCGCGTGGCATTAAAAATTGACCCGGCCATCATCCGCCACCTCATCGGCGGCATCCACAAGCACACCTTCGTGGTCTGCGGCACCAACGGCAAGACCACCACCAACAACCTCCTCTGTGCTGCCCTGGAGCGGGAGGGGCACACGGTGGTGTGCAACCACACTGGTTCCAACATGCTCCCCGGCGTGGCCACCGCCCTGGTGCTGGCGGCCAACTGGGTGGGGAAGTTTGACGCGGAATATGCCTGCCTGGAGGTGGACGAGGCGTCCGCCCGGCGGGTGCTGAAATTCTTCCAGCCGGACACTATGGTGCTGACCAATCTGTTCCGGGACCAGCTGGATCGCTACGGCGAGCTGGACATCACCATGGATCTGCTCCATCAGGGCATCGAGCTGGCGCCTGACATGACCTTGGTGGTCAACGCCGACGACGCCCTTGCCGCCTCCCTGGCGGTCAACAGCGGACACCCCTATGTGACCTACGGCGTGGAGGAGCAGGTCTTCGACAAGCCGGACAACCATGAGATTCGGGAGGGCACCTTCTGCAAGCAGTGCGGTACCCGGCTCCACTATGACTTCTACCACTACAGCCAGCTGGGCAGCTATCGTTGTCCTAAGTGCGGGTTCACCCGGCCGAAGATCGACTTCAATGGCTCCCAGGTGGAGATGAAGAATGGGTTATCTTTTGCTATCAATGGGCAGGCAGTGACCTCTAGTTTCCGTGGTTTTTATAACATTTACAACATTTTGGCGGTTTATGCCGCCGCGGCCAGTGCGGACATCCCGCTGCCCCATTTCCAGGAGGTCTTGACCAGCTTCCAGACCGAGAATGGGCGGAATGAGCGGTTCGTCATCGACGGCTGCCCGGTATTCTTGAGCCTGGCCAAGAACCCCACCGGGTTCAACCAGAACCTGTCGGTGGTCTTCGAGGACGACACGGAAAAGGATCTCATCATCGCCATCAACGACAACGCCCAGGACGGGGCGGACGTGTCCTGGCTGTGGGACGTGGACTTTGACCGGCTGGCGGCGAAACAAATTCGTTCCATCACGGCCAGCGGCATCCGGGCCCAGGATATGCGCCTGCGGCTGAAGTACACGGACATCCCCTCCATGCTGGAGGAGAACATCAAGACGGCCATCGAAAAGCGCCTCCAGGACGGCTGCGGGAACCTGTATGTGCTGGTGAACTACACCGCTCTTGACCCCACCCGTCGGGCGCTGATGCAGATGGCGGAGCAGAAGGAGGGAGAGGCATGAAACTGACCATCGGACATCTGTACCCGGATCTGCTGAACCTGTACGGCGACCGGGGGAACATTCAGTGCCTGCGGAAGCGGCTGGAATGGCGCGGCATGGAGGCGGAAGTGCGGGAGTTCATGCTGGAGGATCACATCCCCTTCCAGGAGCTGGACATCGTGCTGCTGGGCGGCGGCTCCGACCGGGAGCAGATGATCGTCTGCCAGAAATTGCAGTCCATTCAGAAGGATTTCAAGGCCTATGTGGAAGACGGCGGCACGGTCATCGCCGTGTGCGGCGGCTATCAGCTGCTGGGTCACTACTATGACACCGACCAGGGGCGCATGGAAGGGCTGTCCCTGGTGGACTTGTACACCGAGCAGGGCAGTCCCCGGCTCATCTCCAACGTGGTGCTGGACAGTCCGGAGCTGGACACCCCCGTCGTGGGCTTTGAGAACCACGGCGGGCGGACGTATATCAACGACAACCAGCCCTTGGGGAAGGTGCTCTTCGGCTACGGCAACAACGGGCAGGACGGGCACGAGGGGGTGCGCTACAAGAATGTAGTGGGCACCTACCTCCACGGGCCGCTGCTGCCCAAGAACCCTCAGGTCTGCGACCTGCTCCTGCGGCAGGCGCTGGAGCGCAAGTGCGGCGACGGGACGTTGGCGCCGCTGCCTGACGTGGAGGAGCGGGAGGCCAACGAGTATATCGTGAAGCGCTTTGTGAAAAAGTTGGCGAACTGACGAAAATGAGTCAAAATGAGACGGCAGAACGAAAAGGTTCTGCCGTCTTTTCTTGCAGAAATGCAGGATATATAGTTTGTTATTGCAAAATGATGCTGTTTTTATGAAAAAGTCCCATAGGAAAGTTGTTTCTGGTGCATTGACAAGTGGGTGCGTAAGTGCTACAATTCTACCATAGTCAGTTGAAAAGAGCTGATGAACCGTGAAAGTGCTGAAAAACAGCGGCGCTGATTTGTAGAAAAGAGCAAAACATGGATGTGTGTTCCGGTGAAGGACAAAATACGTGATTTGCTGTGATTTGCAAGAAATAGAGAGTGGGTTTCAAAATAGGGGCGCGGCTGTGATTCGGCGAAGTGAACAAACCAAATGATAGATCAGTAAGGAGAGATTACAATGTTGCACGCAGGTATTTTGATGTCAGTTATGTTGCCGGGTATGGTCATCGTCGGTCAGATCGGTCTGTTGATCACCGAGCTGATGGAAGAGCGGATGCACGCCAGAGAGATGGCGGTGGTGAAAGTGAAAGCCCACGCGTGAGGTGCGGGCAGATTTGGAGGATGCCAAATTGAATATGGAACGTAGTCAATGAAAGCGATGGGGATTTCACATGAGGTTCTCATCGCTTTCTGTTTTTGAAGTGGCCTTCGGAAGGGACTGCCTCGCGGTCGTTTCTTGGAAGGAAGTTCCGTCAGAACAAGGTAGATGTGGGGAACGCCGGTGATCCGGCGTTTCTTTTTTTGTAGGTGGGTAAAAAAATTTTCGCTATCGTTATCTATTTTTCTGTTATCGCTATCTCAAGTGGGATGGATGATTTTGGGTGATGTCCCCGGTGGGACTGCCTTTTGTGGGGTGGGTGTGCGCGGAAAGCAACGGATGGAAAATGTTTTGTGAAAGCGTTGTCAAAGTGACGAAAGTGATTTGTAAAATGACGGATGCAAATCCGGAAACTGGAGGATTTGATGCGCGATTTTGCAGGATTGCAATTTCTATCATGCAAGGCATATTAGTTTTGATAGAAAAAACATATGAAAAAGTTCTTTACTTTTCTATTGACAACCGGGAAAAAAGGTGCTAGAATCCTAATCACAGCCAACGAAGAGCTGCAAACAACGCTTCGGAACAGTGAAAATGCTGAAAAGCAGACCTGTGTTTTTGTGGAAAAGAACGGAACCCGAAAAAACCACCACAAAACGACGAAATGACAGGTTTGCAAGAAAAATGAAGGAGACTTCAAAAAGGCGGAAACAAACTGTTTCGGCAAAATCAACAAACAAACATCATACAAAATACGATAAGGAGAGATCAACATGTTGTACGCAAGAACGATGATGCCGGGTAAGGTTTCCGCTATGGGTAAGGTTTATGAAGAAGTCGCCGCACTGGCGTATCAGCTGGTGAGCAAGGAAGCATTCCGGTGGCTGCCCCAGTGGGTCATCTCCCTGATGGGCATCGACGCGCCTCAGGCAGAGCAGTCCGCTCCCGCAGCACTGTGTCCCCAGGACAACGCGCAGGAGCAGAGCAGCCTGTATCAGGTCATCCGCAGCATCGGCAATGGCCGCAGCGTCACGGCTCTGCTGGCTCCCGGTCTGTCCGACGAGCTGAGCAGCGTGGTGCGTCAGAACGGTCTGACCAGCGCTTTCCACATGATGGGCTTCCAGGACGTGTTCGAAGTGAGCGCAGCCAACAGAAAGTACAGCCAGCAGGTCAGCCAGGAGATCCAGTCCATGAGCGCTGGCATCAAGGATGCCGACCAGGACGCACTGGTGGTGTTCATCGGCGCACAGAACGGCCCCAAGGTCGCTGGCGTGGATTATGAGCTGAGCCTGGCAGAAGTGAAGGGTATGCTGGACGCCCGTGGCCTGCGGGATGAATTCATCCGCCAGAGCGACGAAGAGCCTCTGAAGTACACCAGAGCGGCTGAGGCTATGGTGGCAAGAAAGGCTTCCTGATCATCGATCGGATATTCTGTGCCGCTGGCACTGTTTTAGAATATCGTGTGTGTGTTTCTGAGGGGCAAGAGAGGGGTGCTCCGTTGGGAATGCTGTCATGCGGGGGGGAGAACCGGGGGGTTCTCCCCCTTTTTCTACCGATAAAAAGAAGAGAGACGGTCGTGATCGACCGTCTCTCTTTCTCGTCTCGCAGGGGGCTTATTCTTTCGGTTCCTCCACGCTGGAGGTCACGTTGATGTTGGGTTCCACGTCGTCCTCTTTGATCTCCAGGACGTCGGATTCCACTTCCTTATGCCGGTTCTCGTCCAGACCCAGCTTCTCGTTGACCTTCTTCTTGGCCTTCCGCCAATAGATGCCCGCCACAGCGCCTACAGCGATGACCACGCCGGCGATGGCCTGGATGGTATAGGTCATGACGGAGGGGTCGATATAGGCGCAGGCGTAGCTGGAGAGCATGATGGCGCAGCAGGTGGTCAGGCCACAGAGTTTCAGTGCTTTTTTCATTTCAAATACTCCTTTTTGTGTGGTGCTTCCGTTTCCCGTCGGAAGCTCAGTGGACTTTATAGTAGGCTTCGTACCGGGGCAGGGCGTAATCCAAGGTCTGCCGTGCAGTGCGGTAGTAGTGCAGCATTTTCTCGCCCGTATCCTCGCCTACGCTCTCCTGGTACAGGGTCCAGCAGAAGGCGCACCAGTGGTGGATGGCCACGTGGGCGGTCCAGTGCAGCCGTTCCAGGTCGGTGACAGGACGTCCCAGGTAGGCTTCCAGGATGGCGTCGATGGCGGGGCTGTCCAGGTCGTACTCGCTGAGGAGCTGACCGAAATCATAGGCTGGGTCGCCGAAACCGGCGCGCTCCCAATGGATCAGATCCACCCCGTCTCCGGTGTACAGGCAGCTGTCCCGGCTGATGCTGTTGTGGCACATGACCTTGTCGATGCCGTCCCGCTCCGTGTACTGGAACAGGCGGACGATACGGGTGTGCTCTCGACGGAAGCGACGGAGCAGGTCGCCCTTGGTGGGGGCGGCGCGGAGCAGGAGCTGGTCTGCTTCGGCGATGGGGTCGGTGAGGAAGTCCTTCCAATCGGTCATGTTCCGGCCGGCGTCGTGGAAGAGGCGGATGGTGCGGGCAAGCTCGGCCATGAACTCCGGGTCCTTGCCATAGAGGTCGTCCAGGGGCTGCATATCCGGTGCCACCTGGGCAATCTTGCAGCCCTCCTCGTCGCTATAGACGCACAGGGTGTCCACACCGGACTCGATGGCCATCTGCTGGGCACGGTATTCCTTCTTCCGCGCGCCGGTGGCACTGGGCTGGCTGGGGTAGCGGAAGAGGTAATTCTGTCCCCGGACGGTGAAGGCGAAGTACAGGTTCTCGCCTCGCTCCGGCAGGATGGTCAGGTTCTGAACGTTCTCCGGCTGGCAGTGGAGCACGTCGCACAGCTTCTCCATGATCTTCCGGCTGGCGTTGTCCACGAACAGGCCGTCGATGTTCTCCAGGCTCTGGATGGAGCGGAAGGGGAGGATGGCGCCGTCGTGGTAGGGACGGACGTAGAGATCCAGATTCTCGATGTGGCCGTCCACCAGGCACTGCCAGGGGAGGGTGTCGGCGCCGAAGCTGTCGATCTCGCTCTCCAGGTAGCGGCGCAGGCGGGTGGAGAAGGTGCGGTCGAAGTAGGCGTGGCCGGAGAGGCATTCGCCGCTCATGCCCTGGTTGCCGCCGTCGATGCGGGTGATGCGGCCGGAGTCGTTCTTGCGCACCAGCATGGCCTGGACGGCGTTGTCCAGGTGGACGGTGGCGTGGAAGGCACGGTACTCGTAGGGGTGGAAGGGGTTGTCGGGGAAGTAGGTGTCACAGGGGCAGACGTAGGTGTTATCCAGCTGGTCTGCCACGGCGTAGAGGGAGCAGACGCTGTTCTTCCGGGGGCGGGGAGTCACGTCCAGGGTGACGCCGTACTGCTCCTCCAGGAAGAAATACTGCTCCTTCATGGAACCCATCACCACGTGGATGTCCTGGACGCCCACCTCCTGAAGCTGGAGGATGAGACGTTCGACGAGGGTCTCGCCATTCTTCTTGTACAGCCCTTTGGGCATGGTGTGGAGGGTGCGGGCGGTGGGCTCTGCGCTCTCCGCCGCCAGGAGGACCGCGTTCTTCACCCGGTAGGGCTCCAGCTCCTGGAGCGCCAGCTCGGTGACGGTCAGGTCGTCCAGGTACCCCTTCTTTTGCAGCTCGGCCAGGATGGTCAAGGTCTCTTTGGGGGAATTGAAGACGGGGTAGTGCAGGTGCTGCTCCAGGTAGGCCAGGAAGGCGCCGTTGGTGTTGCCCTGGAACCGTGTCAGGTAGTTGAGGATCTCAAATTCTTTATAGGTTACCATGAAACATGCCTCCTTTATCTCTATCTCGCTGGGGAGCGGGGCAGGTGTCAATCCTTCCGGTTCTTGATCTTTTCCTGAAGGGAGTGCAGGAGATACTTGCCGCCGATCTCACCGCTGTGGCCGAAGTTGGGCATCAATTCGTAGACTAGCTTGCCAATGCGCTCCTGGTATCCTGCCGCGTCCGCCAACAGGTCGGCTACCGCCTGTCCGGCGGTGCTGCCCACGGCGTCCAGCTCCACGCTCCGTCCTAACTGATCCCGCAGGGAAAGATCCAGCGGCTCCAGGTTCAGTTCCTGGTAGTTGGGGTTCATGACCTTCATGGGGGTGTTGATGAACAGGGAGGGCTTGCAGGTGGTGAAGGAGAACTCCATGGCGATGGAGGACCAGTCGGTGATGACCAGATCGGACTGATACACCGTATCGCCGGAGGAGAAGTCCGTTTGGAACTCGAACTTGCCTGCCGCCAGCTCCGCCTGGTGCCGCTGTTCGAAGGCTTCCTTCTTCTGGGGGAAGCGTTTGATCCATTCGGGGTGGGGGCGGACGATGACGTTGTACCGGTCATCGGCCAGGAGCTGGCGCAGGAGCGGGTCGATGCAGGACTCCAGGATGTTGTCCTTCTGCCAGGAGGGGGCGATCAAGATCTGGGGTCGGTCGTGGTGCACCTGCTCCATCTGCTCGTAGGCGGTGCGCAGGTGCTCGATGACGCCGTAGCCGGTGTCGATGAGGCGCTTGGGGGGCAGAACCTTCAGCTCTTCCCGTGCCCGGATCTCCCGCATCTGGACGGGGCCGGAGCAGAAGATGGTGTCGTAGTGGTCGAAGGCGGTCTCCCGGAGCACCATGTGGGTGCTGGCGAAGCCGTGGAACAGGTAGACGTACTCGATGTCCTTTTTAATGTAGCTGCGCTTGATGTGGAAGGTCTCGATGTCCGGCATGGTCATGCAGACGATGTCCGCTTCCATCTTCATCATCAGGGTGATGAGGCGCTTTTCGCCGATGTAATAGGGTTTGATGCGGGGTTCTTTCTCGGCCAGGGCGAAGATCTGGTCGTCCGGGTCGCTGGTGATGTAGTGAATGGTCACGTTGGAGTGAGCCAGCAAGTATTCAATGGTGTCCTGGAAGTACTTGTAGAAGCCGCTCTTTTCCGAGTAGAACACGATGTGCTTGTTGACAATGGAGAAGAAGCGCTTGTAGTCCGCTTTTTCCCGCTTGGCGTTGGGGTCGTGGGAGAAGGGCTTCTTTTTGCCGCCCAGGTTGTCCAGTTCTGCCAGGGCTTTTTTGCTCTCCTCCAGCGCCTCGTAGTCGATGTGCTTTTTGGGGTCGATGATGATGTTCAGCAGGAACTGCTGCAAAATGGTGAAGAGGTTGGAGAAGATCCAGTACAGCCCCACGCCGGCGGGGACGAAGAAGCCCAGGAAAAGGGCGATGCCCACCGACAGGATGGTGGTGCTCAGCTGACCGGCCATGCCCTGCTCTGCCTGGAGGGGGTTCATTTTGTTCTGGCTCAGGCAGAGGGTGAAGGCGGCCAGACCTGCCAAAATGGGCACCAGCAGGGTGGCGCCGCCGGCGGTGATGGGCACATCGCCCAGGTTCAGGCCGAACAGGTTCAGGTCTAAGGCTTGGATGCGGGTCATCAGGTCAGCGGTCATGCCGGGCAGCGCCTGGAAGGCGTCGGTGTACTGGCCGGTCTGGATGGCCTGCACCACCGTCAGCTGCACGGAGCTGGAGTCCACATCGCAGCCGGTGAGCTGACCGGTCAGCTGCACCATGGCGTCGATGAGACTGCCGTCGGCGTGGAAGATGTGGTTCAGGGGGTGATAGATGACCTGGATGAGGCCGATGAGCAGCACCAGCTGGACGAAGGTGGGGATGAGGTTGGCAAAGGCATTGTACTTCTCCCGCTTGTACAGCTTTTGCGTCTCCTCGGCGATGCGGTCTTTGTCCCCGAAGTGGTTGGCCTTGATCCGGTTCAGCTCTGGGGTCAGGTGGACGATCTTGATGCCGTTGTTCTGCACCCAGATGGCCACCGGCAGCAGGATTACCTTGGTCAGCAAGGTAAAGAGCAGGATGGCCAGGGCGTAATTGCCCAGGATATTGTAACAGAAGTACATGACGTAGCCCAGGATGGTGCCCAGGCCGTTCATAATCGTGCTCATAAGTGCCTCCTTTTATTCCTCTGCGGTGATGACAAGGTCGGAGACGCGGATGGCGCGGGTGCGCTTGCCGGCATCCTTGTTGTCCTCACTCTTGGGGATGGCGGAGAAGGTGATGTCCAGGGTCAGGGTGTCGTCCTTGAGGGCGCTGACCGGAACGGTGAACTGTAGCTCGTGAGAGTCGTAGCTCTTGGGGGTCATGTCCTTCTCCTCGTAGACCGTCTCGCCGTTGGCGGTGATGGTCATGTCGCCGTCCACCAGGATGTCACGGCGGGTCAGAGTGACCACCAAGTTGCCGTCCTTAGGCGGGGTGTCGAGGGGAATGACCATCTGGGCGTGGTGGCCTTCGATGCTGGTGGTGCCGCCATCGGGGGAACGGAAGCCCTCG
>OGCO01005974.1_pt1 | contig 11244 bp, 13 predicted proteins | sample 1570171 | NCBI WGS metagenome assembly OGCO01 (sample SAMEA4370583, study PRJEB24528) | human gut metagenome | reverse complement strand
AACTGCGCGAAATGACAGGCGCAGGTATGATGGACTGCAAAAAAGCATTAGTGGAAACTGATGGCAACATTGAAGCTGCAGTTGATCTTTTAAAAGAAAAAGGACTTGCAAAGGCTGCTAAAAAGGCAGGAAGAGTTGCTGCGATGGGACTGGTTAGAACAGCTATCGCTGCTGACGGTAAGAGTGCAGCTATCGTAGAAGTAAACTCTGAAACAGACTTTGTTGCGAAGAACGACGAGTTCGTAACTTTCGTAGAAACTCTGGCCCAGATGGCTCTGGAAAACGATGCAAAGGATATGGACGAATTCATGGCTCTGCCTTATGGAGACGAAGGCTCCGTACAGGATGTTCTGACAAACAAGATCGCTACTATCGGCGAAAATATGACGATCAGAAGATTTGAAAAAGTATCCGGAGAAGCTGTTGTTTCCTACATTCACGGCGGCAGAATCGGTGCTCTTATTGCAGGCAGTGTAGAAGCTGACGATGATGTGAAGGCAGCTTTAACAAACGTGGCAATGCAGGTTGCTGCAATGAATCCACAGTATGTCAGCAGAAATGACATCTCCGATGAAGAGCTGGCTAAAATGCATGACATCACGCTGGAAAGCGCACTGAACGATCCGTTCACACTTCCGAAGCCGATCTTAAATGCTTTATTAGACAAAGCTGTAGACGGCGTATGGGGTGATGAAGACGTTGCGATCTTAGAAGAAAAGAGAGCTGACAAGAAGTTCAATTTCAACTATCTGCCGAACTTCCTTTCAGAGGATGCCAAGGCTAAGCTCGCTCAGCTTGCAGTTGCAGATAAGGAATCCATTTCCGGTAACAAGATCTTCACAGGCCTTGTTCAGGGACGTGTTTCAAAGCAGTTAAAGGATATCTGTCTTTTGGATCAGACTTACGTTAGAGCAGAGGACGGCAAGCAGACAGTGTCTCAGTACCTGGCTACGGTAAACAAGGATCTTTCCCTCGTTGCTGTAGTTCGTTTCGAAGTAGGTGAAGGCATCGAAAAGAAAGAAGAAGATTTCGCAGCTGAAGTAGCAGCACAGCAGGCAGCCGCAGCTAAGAAATAACGACCTTTAAAAAAGAACGACAGAAACCCCTGAAAGCATTGAATTTAGTGCCTCAGGGGTTTTTTGATGCCTACAACTCGTGAACCCGTGATTTATCATAAATTACCGTATTTTCCGCTAAATTTGGGAAAAAATTTGGGAAAAACTTGGGAAAGCATCTTTTCCCAAGTGCCGTTTGAAACTTCTCTTCTTTCTTCAAAGGAAAATGAAGAAAAATCAGGAAAGGATCGGTGGAGAGGATGATAAAGAAATACAAGATCAGGCTCACGGAAGATGAGCAGAATATCATAATAAACGGACTGCTGAACTGGAGGAACCAGCTGATCAAAGAAGGGAAATATACGACTGATACGATAGACGATCTCCTTCTGAAACTTCTTGACTGATCATCAGCAGGAGCACATATTCGTCTGAAAAGGGTACTACATAGCCATTCCAATACGGGAGTGGCTTTTTTTGTACCTGAAACAGGAGGATGATGAAATGAAAAAAGTAGGATTTACGATCGAGTTTGGAAAAACGGAAGAGAAAAAGAAACGCGGTGAGAACTTCGTATCAGGGATAGAAGCTCTGGCTATCGTTTAATTTAAAATTCACACGAAATAGTTTAAAATTAAACTGATTCGGATAAAATATAAAGGGATGCTCTTGAAAAATGAATGCGGCAGTGGTAATATTATTTTAAAAATATACCAATATAGTTTAAAAATGAACTGAATAGAGGTGATAATAAAGTGAACTTATATTTTGAGCTGCAGAAATCTCCTGTTTTTACAATGGAAGATGCAGCAAAGTATTATAACAATATTGAATCAGCACGAAGTGCAGTGAAACGTCTGATAAAAAAAGATATGGTAAAAAAAATACGAAAAAATCTGTACACTTGTGTCAGTGGAGAAAGTGGAGAGCCGATCGCAGACAGGTTTCAGATCGGAAGTGCGATTTCTGAAACTGCATATATCTCGCATCATACAGCCGCAGAATACTATGGCATAACAGATCAGGTATATTATGATGTGTATGTAACGTCTGATACACGCTTCAACACATTTGAATTTGAAGGGTACACCTATATACCGCTAAAAGCTAAAATCGATTCTGGAGTAGTAGAAATCGATTTTAGTAGAGGAATAAGGATCACAAATCTTGAACGTACTGTTGTAGACTGTATAAAAGATATGGATAAAATTTCTGGGATGGAAGAAGTTCTTGCAATGATAGAGATGGTAGAAAATCTTGATCAGGAAAAGCTGCTTTTATATATGAGTGAATATGATTGTCAGTTTCTGTATCAGAAGGCCGGTTATTTATTATGGAACTATAGAAAAAAACTGGGCCTTGATCATACTTTTTTTGCAATATGCAAGTCAAAAATAGGGAAAAGCAGCAGGTATTTGAGCAGGGACATCAGCAGTGGAAAATATAATGAAGAGTGGAATTTAGTAGTGGATGAAAGCATGACATGTATGAAAAATGGAAAGGTAGACTATCATGACAGTATATAACAAAGCAGCAGTAGGTCGTGCTGCAAAAGAAAAAAGATAACTTTGATCTGGAGGGCAGAAAAGAAGAAGTAAAGAAATATATTCAGGATCTGATGCAGGTAACAGATGATGAAATGAAATATATGACATCATTTGAGAACAAAGACTATAGGCCGGAGCTGCTTTTTTCACAGTCAGACATCATTGAGCGCATAAAGCATCATCCGATGGCAATATGGAAATGCAGATGAAAATAAAAATATCATAATAACTACATGACCGAGAGGTTCTGATACGGAACTTCCTGGTTTTTTATTGCCGGAAAGGAGGTGACAGCATGGCAATGGTAACAGTCAGAACATCTGATGATCATCAGGAATTTATCATCCAGTGTATATACTGCTGATGCTGATCTTCACAGTGGGAGCAGACCTTGCGTATGCCGTAAGTGATCCGCTTGCCGTGATCAACAATCTTTCGACATTCATATTCGCGCTGATCCGAGCCATCGGACTGATACTTCTGGGATTCGGCATAGTGCAGATAGGCCTTTCACTGAAATCCCATGATCCATCGCAGCGTGCCAATGGCTTTCTGACCTTGGCAGGAGGCGTGATCATAACATTTACAAAGGAAATACTGAACCTGATCACAGGATAAAAAACAGGCAGCAGTAATGCTGCCGGGTACATGAATTTTTTTTGGAATGAGAAATATTGTAGAGCTGCAGGGAAAGATAATTGATTGCGATACATGATTATGCTATAATTATGTCATGAAAAGGAGGTGTAGCATATGCCACTTATAATGCCAATCAAGGAACTGCGTAATACCAATGAGATATCTAATCTTGCTCATAAAGAACAGGAACCTATTTTCATCACGAAAAACGGATACAGTGATCTGGTAGTGATGAGCAGTGAATTATATGATAGATTTGCAAGGATAAACAGGATTGATCAGGCTATATTTGAATCCGAACAAGAGATCGCAAATGGGGCAGAAGCGTTAGATGCAGAAGCAGTATTTGCAGAATTGGAGAAAAAGCATTTTGGATAAGTACAAAGTAAAGATAAATCCTAAAGCTGCAGGTGATATAGATCATATTTATGAGTATCTTGCAGAAGACAGACTTGCCCCAGAATCTGCGAAAAGACAGGCTGAACGGTTAAAAACAGCGATCTTGAAGCTGGATACATTTCCGCAGTCTCATCAGAGGCGTTTGGAGGGACGTTATGCTGAAAAAGGATATCGGCAGCTTATTATAGATAATTATATTGCTGTTTTTCGTATTGATGAGGATACCAAAACAGTTACAGTTGTTACAGTTCAGTATCACAGACGTGATTTTTAGGCAATTTAATATTTGAAGAAATACATAGACCGGTTTGATGACTGGTCTATTTTTTACGGTAAAACACTATAAAGATCGGAGGAGGTGATGAAAAATGGAAAAACAGATGCATGAGAGGAGGTGCATGACATGTCGGACAACTGGGTCGTGCAGAACCTGCAGAAATCCTTAAGCACATGGAACGACAAACTGGCGGAGGTGTGGAAGCTGCTGACGCAGTCTCCAGAGGATTTCAAAGGAGGCTCGATATGGAAAGTGATTACGGACATACACGGAGCACTTATGGCGATAGGACTGGCACTGCTGGTTCTTTTTTTCGTTGTGGGGGTTGTGAAGACCTGCGGAAGTTTCGCGGAAGTGAAAAAGCCGGAGCATGCTCTGAAACTTTTCATAAGATTTGCAATAGCAAAAGGTGTGGTGACATATGGGCTCGAGCTGATGATGGCGCTCTTTGAGATCGTGCAGGGGATGGTCAGCACCATCATGAAGGCATCAGGTATCGGCAGCTTTGACAAGATCACACTGCCCAAAGAGATGGTGTCAGCGATAGAAGACTGCGGCTTTTTCGAAAGTATCCCGCTGTGGGCGGTGACGCTGATCGGAAGCCTTTTCATAACGGTGCTGTCGTTCATCATAATCATGAGTGTGTATGCGAGGTTTTTCAAGATATATATGTATACCGCTATAGCACCAGTACCGCTTGCGGCCTTTGCAGGACAGCCCACGGAGCAGATCGGAAAGAGCTTCATAAAGTCCTATGCCGCAGTGTGTCTTGAAGGAGCGATCATACTGCTGGCCTGTATCATCTTTTCGGTATTTGCTGCATCGCCGCCTGCTGTGGATGCAGATGCAGCCCCGGCAGCGATGGTGTGGGGATATGTCGGAGAACTGATTTTTAACATGCTTGTGCTGGTAGGAACTGTGAAGATGGCAGACCGTATCGTAAAGGAAATGATGGGACTTTAAGTCGGAAAGGAAGATGAGATGGATAGAAATGAATTTTATGAACAAATGCGAAAAAAGATCGAAGGGAACCTACCGGAAAGCATCCTGGCAGAAGGAGAGCTGGTCATAAAAGAGGCGAGAAAGAACAATGATGTCATGATGCACGGGATCATGATCTCAAGGGAAGGCCCCGGAGGATCTCCGGTCATATATATCGATGATGCGTATGATCTTTATCGGAATGGCAGACCGGTAGAGGAGCTTGCACCTGCTGCAGCAGATGCGTTCTGCAAGGCATGGGAGGATCAGCCCTGTGTAGATAGTCTCTCCCTTCAGTACGAGGACATCAAAGATCGTATCTTTTACAGGATCGCAGATGTGAAGAAAAACAGAGGCAGGCTTTCAGAGATGAAGTATTCGCTTGCTGAATGCGGGTTCGCCAAAATATATAGCATAGCTGTGAGCAAAGAGGGGAGCATCCCGATCACAAACAGCCTTGCAGCAGAGTATGGATATGATCCTGAGAAGATATTCGAGGACGCTGAGCGCAATACGCCGAGGATGTATCCAGCAGTGTTCGAGGATCTGCAGGATGTCGTAATGGGCTTTGCATTACCGGAAAGTCCTCAGCTTACGCTTCTGTCTGAAAGAGAAGGTTTTGACAAAAGCTCTGATATGTATCTGCTTTCAAGCAGAGATATGATGAATGGGGCAGCGACCATATTTTATCCAGATGTAAAGGAAAAGATAGCAGAAGTGATAGATGACAGCTACTACGTGCTGCCGAGCTCTACGCATGAACTTATGATAGTTCCCTGCAAAAGCGGCATATCGCCGGAGCATCTCAGCAAAACGGTAAGAGAAGTGAATGAAATAATGGGATCGGAAACCGAGGTGCTTTCTGACCGCATCATGAAATATGACAGAGATACGAAAGAACTCAAGGTCGTAAAGGAAGAAAGAGACAAGGATCAGGAAAGGGGAAGATAGACTTGGAAGTAAGGATAAACCGGGAGATCCGGGAGTATACAGAATCGGTATTTTTCGGACTGTCGCTGAGGCAGTTCTTTTTTTCTGCCCTGGCATGCGTTGTGGCGGTGGGGACATATTTTCTGCTGAGACCTGTTTTAGGACTGGAAGCTGTGAGCTGGATATGCATACTGGCAGCTTTCCCATTTGCCATGATCGGATTCGTGAAATACAACGGGATGAGCGCAGAAAAGTTCATAGCAGCATGGGTGAAGTCGGAGATCCTGATGCCAAAGCATCTGACTTTCGGCAATACCAATATGTACTGCCGGATCATGACGGAAGCACGAAAGCAGCAGGAAAAAGCAAAGAAGAAAAGATGCAGAGCAAGAAGGAGGAAACATGATAAAGACACTGAACAGAACGCTTAAACAGGACAGGGAAAAATTCACTCTGCCGAAGAATGTGCAGGACATCATCCCGGTGCAGAGCGTATACCCGGATGGCATTTTCCAGACAGGAAAGAACAAATTCAGCAAGACATTCAGATTCGAGGACATCAACTATTATGTGGCGTCTTCCGAAGACAAAAAGGCGATGTTCCTCGGATATTCGGAAATACTCAATGCACTCGACAGTACCGCAGTAACGAAGCTCACTATAAACAACCGCAGGCTGAACAGAGCAGACTTTAAGAGGAAAGTCCTGATCGGCATGAAGGGCGATGATCTTGATATCTACCGAAAAGAGTATGACGATATGCTTTCCGGCAAGGCTGCAGATGCGAACTCCATCGTGCAGGAAAAATATATCACCATAACTGTAACGAGAAAAGACATAGAAGAGGCGAGGACATATTTCAGACGTGCAGGCGCAGAGCTCATGGCACACTTTTCTCAGATGGGATCAGACTGCACGGAACTGGATCCAAAGGAGCGCCTGCGTATCATATATGATTTTTACAGGGCGGGTGAAGAGACGTCGTTTCAGTTCGATTTCAAGGACAGGATGAGGAAAGGACACGACTTCCGAGACTATATCTGTCCGGACTGTTTTGAAAACGAACGGGATCATTTCAGGATCGGTGACAGATACGGCAGGGTGCTTTTCCTGAAAGACTACGCATCCTTCATCAAGGACTCCATGGTAGCAGATCTGACGGAGCTCGACCGTGACATGATGCTTTCCATCGATATCATCCCTGTGCCTACAGATGAAGCCGTCAAGGAAGTGGAGTCAAGGCTCCTTGGAGTTGAAACGAACATAACGAACTGGCAGAGGAAGCAGAACCAGAACAACAATTTTTCAGCTGTTGTGCCTTACGATATGGAGCTTCAGAGAAAGGAAAGCAAGGAGTTTCTCGATGATCTTACGACCAGGGATCAGAGGATGATGTTCGCTGTCATCACCATCGTGCATACGGCCGATACGAAAGCGGCACTCGATAATGACACAGAAGCACTGCTCACGACGGCAAGGCAGAACCTCTGTCAGCTTTCCGTACTCAGATGGCAGCAGCTGGACGGACTGAAAACAGTGCTTCCATTCGGGGTGAGGAAGATAGATTCTTTCCGTACGCTTACCACGGAAAGTCTTGCGGTGTTCATGCCGTTTCGCGTACAGGAGGTCCATGATGAACACGGGATATATTACGGACAGAACGTCATCAGCAAGAACATGATCATTGCCGACAGGAGACAGCTCCTGAACGGCAATTCTTTTATTTTGGGAGTCTCTGGCTCAGGCAAGTCATTTGCAGGAAAGAATGAGATCGTGAATCTGATGCTTTCCTCGGATGCAGACATCATCGTCGTGGATCCGGAAAGGGAGTATTCTCCGCTGGTACGGGCTCTTGGCGGAGAAGTCATCGAGATATCGGCGTCAAGCCCTAATCACATCAACGCCATGGATATGAGCAAAGAATATGGAGAAGTAGATCCTATCATAGAAAAGTCGCAGTTCCTGCAGTCGCTTTGCGAACAGATCATAGCAGGACATCGTTTTGCAAAGGGGCAGCAGTCCATCATCGACAGGTGTACGGAAAATGTGTACAGGTTCTACAAGCAGGGTGACTACAGAGGCGAACCGCCGACACTGCAGGATTTCAGAAACGAGCTCCTTCGTCAGCCGGAGCCGGAAGCTCATTCTCTGGCACTGGAGCTTGAACTTTTCACGAGAGGATCTCTCAATACTTTTGCAAAACAGACGAACGTGGATACGAAAAACAGACTCATATGCTACGACATCCTGGAGCTTGGAGAGCAGCTGCGGGCGATCGGTATGCTGGTGATCCTGGACAGTATCCTCAACCGTATCATCACAAACAGGAAGAAGGGGAAGCAGACGTTCGTGTTCATCGACGAGATCTATATCCTGTTCATGCACGAGTATTCGGCGCAGTTCCTTTTCAAATTGTGGAAACGCGTGCGAAAATACGGAGCTTACTGCACAGGCCTGACGCAGAACGTGGAAGACCTGCTGCAGTCCCATACGGCAAGGACGATGCTTTCCAATTCGGAGTTCATCATCATGCTGAATCAAGCTCCCACTGACAGGGATGAGCTTGCGAAACTTCTGAACATCTCGGATCAGCAGCTTTCGTTTATCAAGAATGTCAGCGCAGGGTGCGGACTCATCAAGGTCGGAAGCTCACTGGTGCCTTTTGAGAACAACTTCCCGAAAAACACGAAGCTGTATAGACTGATGACCACAAAACCTAATGACGATTTCAGATAGAGACAGGGGTGCGGGAGCATCCCTTTACATGATGGAAATCAGAAGTATGGGAAAGGGGGAACAGGATGGCAGACATAAAGACGAGAGAAGTCATGAAAGGAACGATAAAGACGTTCGACCGGGCAGATGCAGCAGCACATCGAATCAAAGACAGCAGTATCAGGACGAAGGAAAGTGCAGAGGAAGCATATCAGGCAAAAGAAGACTCGCCTTCAGGGTATGCGCAGGGCAGTATCACGGAAGCAGGAAAATCAGCAACGGTAAGAGCGGGACGCAGGCTGCAAGAGATGGGGAAGAAAGAGACCCGTGACACACTGCAAAGGCTTACTGGCAGATCGAGGGCAGGTGCGGTAAGACAGGAGAAGTATACAGGCAGGGCTGCTGCAAAGAAAACTGTAAAGGCGGTCAGGCCTTCCCGGAGCATACAGGTGAAGAGCATACAGTCAGCAAGGAAAAGGATGTTCGTCAGGAAGAGGCAGCAGGCGATGATGCAGAGAAAAGTGAGCGTGAAAACAGTCAAGGCTGCTTTTGTGAATACCGTGCATGCAGTGAAGCTTGCAGCATCAGGTATGAAAGTTCTGGTTTCAGCGATCATCGCAGGAGGCTGGATATCTGTAGTCGTGATCATCATATGCTGTCTGTTCGGAGGAGCGCTTTATCTTTTCGGTGACAGCAGCGATACAGGATATATCCCGGTAAGCGAAGAGGTGGAACAGTACAGTCCTCTGATCAGCAGGTATGCAAAGGAATACGGGATCAGCGAATATACGGAGCTCATAAAGGCTGTCATGATGCAGGAGTCCGGAGGGCGAGGCAGCGATCCCATGCAGGCTTCCGAGTGCGGATATAATACGAAGTATCCTCATAGACCGGGAGCTATCACAGATCCTGAGTATTCCATAAAGTGCGGGGTGCAGATGCTTGCGAGCGTGCTGAAAGCTGCAGGCTGCGAATCTCCCTCGGATATGGAGCATATCAAACTTGCACTGCAGGGGTACAACTTCGGCAGCGGATATATCACATGGGCGCAGGAAAAGCACGGTGGATACAGCAAAGCCAATGCCGTGGAATTTTCCCAGCTGCAGGCGAAGAAGATAGGGATGAGTGCATACGGTGATCCTGATTATGTGGAGCATGTATTAAGATACTATCCTTTCGGTAATCCGTCATACGGTATCGTGAACACCGGGCCGGGAAAGCTGGGTCTTCCTATCCAGAATATGAAAAAGAGCAATATTTCCTCTCCGTTTGGTCATAGAAAGTCGCCGGGTGGTATCGGATCGAAGTATCATAAAGGCATTGATATAGCCTTTCCAACAGGGACGAATGTGCTGGCATGCGAAGCAGGGAATGTGGAACATGCAGGCTGGAGTAAAGGTTTCGGTAAGTGTATCATCATTTCTCACGGAGGAGGAGTAAAGACGACCTATGCCCATTTGAGCAAAATCAATGTGACGAAAGGACAGAGAGTAGTGCGGGGACAGTTTATTGGAGAGGTAGGAAGTACTGGGAATTCCACTGGCCCGCATCTGCACCTTGGCGTATCGGTAAATGGCAGCTATGTAGATCCGCAGAACGGGTGGATCAGTGTGCCGTAAGCAAGATTTGGAGCAAAGGTAAAGGAATATATGTTACAATTCGCTTTTTTGTTGCAATACCCTCGAACATCTTGTAAAATGAAAAGTACAAATCAACACATGATACTATCAGAGTTATTCGTTTTACGGGGAGAGAAGAAGAAATGAATTCAGTGATTGCAACGGGTGGGGGAGTGCGTAAACTCTCTCGCCTCTTGAAAAATGACTTGTACAAATGCGCCCTTTTGGGCAGCTTTGTGCTGAGCTTGATAAGCTTTCTGGGGATTCCTGCTGTGCTTCGTTACGGCGAGCTGCACCGGGATATCTGGCGCGCTCTTTTAGCGGCTGGGTTCGTTTTGACTGCAGTGATCGCTATCCTGTTTCTCGCAGCTCTCGGGTACTTTGCGGAGCGACAGGTGCGGGTAGATAAGAGCCGGCGTTCCTTTTTCGCACACTTAAAGCGGGCAGGTGTGTACGGATGCGTTTTCGCAGCGGCAGCGCTCGCATATTTTCTTCTTTGCGGCATGATTTCTTCCGCCCTGTATTTTTTCTTACAGAATTTCCTTTTTTACAGTACCATCAAACTGATCATAGATATTATCACGACAGTGCTCAGCATAGCGGCTCTGCCGGTATTTGTGCTGCAGCTTCTGGCTTTTTCCCTTTCAGGTCTGCCCTTTGCACGGACGATCCGGGCAGGACTGGCAGCCGTTAAGACCGGCTATTGGAAAGTCCTGCTCATCATACTGGCGTCTGCTGCAGCGGGACTGATCTTTGCTGCGCTCTTTTCCTTCGTAAGCGTTGCGATCCTGCAAAGGATCCTGCAGATCATAGTATTCACCCTGCTTGGAAGTGCAGGGACGTACCTTGTATATAAGACGGGACTTGGCATATTCACGAAAGGAGCGGGAAGATGATCAGACGGGATCTTAAAAATATGAAAAAGAGAAGAGCTGCCATCTGTTTCCTGATGGTATTTATCATGAGCTTTACCCTGCTCCCATCCGGGGTCTTTGCAGCGCAAAACGACAGCTTAAAAGCCAAACAGCAGCTTGCGGAGCAGCGTGTGTACTTCCCCAAACTTCTTTTCCGGAATCGGCAAT
>OGCO01005970.1_pt1 | contig 11248 bp, 7 predicted proteins | sample 1570171 | NCBI WGS metagenome assembly OGCO01 (sample SAMEA4370583, study PRJEB24528) | human gut metagenome | reverse complement strand
ATGGACGGTCAGCTTGCCCTTGCCATCGTGGTAGGCCACACGCACCTCGTTGCCGAGGGCCTGCTTCAGGCTCTCTTCCACCTCCACCGGGAGGGTGCTTTGAGGCGTGGGCGGCGTCAGCTTCCGCGCGGGCTGTTTGGCCAGCTTTTTGCAGAGCGCTTCCGCCTGCCGGACATTGAGCTGGTTGTCCGCGATGATCTGCGCGGCCTGCTCCTGCAGCTCCGGCGTGGGCAGACTCAGGATGACTTTTGCGTGGCCGATGTTGATAAAACCGCTTTTCAGCAGCTCCAGCACATTTTCCGGCAGGTTCAGCAGCCGCAGGCTGTTGGCCAGAGCGCTCCGGCTCTTGCCCAGCTTCTGGGCCGCCTGCTCCTGGGTCAGGTTGCAGCGGGTCATCAGCTCACGGATGCCTGCCGCTTCTTCCACCGGGTCCAGGTCCTCGCGCTGGAGGTTTTCCACCAGCGCCAGCTCCATTGCCTGCTCGTCGGTAACGTCTTTCACGATGACCGGCACCTCGGTCAGGCCCGCCATCCGGCTGGCCCGCCAGCGGCGCTCACCGGCCACGATGAGATACCGCCCCACCCCGTGGGGGCGCACCGCGATGGGCTGCAGCAGCCCGTGCTCCGCGATGCTGGCGGCAAGCTCTCCCAGTGTGTCATGATCAAAGGTCTTGCGCGGCTGGTCCGGGTCAGGCTCGATCTCCCGCAGGGGCAGCGTTTCGATCCGGGTGTCAGCCTCAAAGCTGGGGGCGGCGTCCTCAAACAGACTTTCCAGCCCCCGGCCAAGGCCTCCTCTTCCTTTTGCCATGAATCTCTCTTCCCCCTGTGTTTATACTTCTTCCAGCGCGTTTTTGGACGGCTCCTGCTCCTCGGCCGCCTTCCGGCGGCGCTTGAGTGCCGCGTCATGCGGGCGGTTGTTCTTTACGAACTCAATGGCGAGATCCATATAAGCCTCGCTGCCCCTGCCTTTCGGCTCATAGAAATTGATGGGCTGGCCATAGCTGGGCGCTTCCGAGATACGGACGGTGCGCGGGATGGTGGTCTTGTAAACTTTGTGGCCAAAGTATTTTTTGACCTGGTCCACCACCTGCATGGTCAGGTTGAGCCGCTCCGAGAACATGGTGAAGACCACGCCCTCGATATCCAGATACGGGTTATACTTTTTGCGGATGGTCTTGAGGGTGCTGATGAGCTCCGACAATCCTTCCAGCGCATAGTACTCGCACTGCACCGGGATCAGCACACTGTCGCAGGCGCTCAGGCCGTTGAGGGTGAGCAAATCCAGACTGGGCGGGCAGTCGATAAAGATGAAGTCGTAGTCCTTCTGCACCTCAGCCAGCGCCTTGCGCAGACGCCCCTCGCGGCCGGGCAGGTCGATCATTTCCAGACTGGCACCGGCCAGCCGTGTGTTGGAGCCGATGACATCGGTACGGTACTCGGTGTGCCGGATGGCCTGCGCCGCCGTTGCCCTGCCGATGAGCACCTCATAAGTGCCCGCCTCCACGCTGCGCTTTGGGATGCCATAGCCGGTGGTGGTGTTGCCCTGCGGGTCGAGATCTACGATAAGCACCTTTTTGCCCAGCGCCGCTACGCAGGACGAAAGGTTGACGGCGGTGGTGGTTTTGCCCACTCCGCCCTTCTGGTTTGCGATCGCTACAATTTTTGCCACGCGCTTTTCTTCCTCCCGGGGAAAGATTTGTTCCACGTGGAACACTCAGTCGTGCCCGTCGGTTTCCCCGTCCGACAGGCACCTCGGCTTCTAGTATAACACATCCAAATTGTTTTTTGAACCATCTGGAGCGTTTTTCAGCTGGATTTTTAACTTTTGAGGGTTGGAAAGTGGAAATCTGCATAGGTCTAGGCTATAAATAAACGATTTGGAATGGCTTCCGCTTCGCTCTAGCCATGTTCAGCGGAAATAATATTTATATTTTCGCGTTTGTCGCGCTCTGCGGAGCGCTCCAAACGCTATTTTCACGGGAGGGGTCGTAGAGGAAAATGGCAGATGCAGCGCCCGCTCCCCCGGGGGGAGCTGTCGCGCAGCGACTGAGGGGCTATGGATGGAGAAGCGAAAAAAGCGTTAAAGCGATAGCGCCGACTGGCGCAGCGCTAGCTTTTTTGTGCTTCGACTTCTTCTTTAGGATTGTCAAGGGCGTGCAGCCCTTGGCCCGTTGCGGGGTGGGTGGAGTCCAGAGGTAGGGAGGGGGGAGTCGGAACACCCCTCCCTGCCTCTGGCCCAGCGGAGCGTCCCTGCACACTGAAGGCAAGCAGAAAGTTACCCCGCAGAGCGCCACACTTTTCTGGTTCTCTTTTGGTGTCAAAAGAGAACATCTCTCGGCTACATCCTCTTCCCCCTCCCCTGTTCCACATGGAACAATTCACTTTTCCGCGGCGGCGGTGGGGATGCGCACGGTGTATTCGATGTAGCCGTCCTTCTCTTCCCGGTGGGCGGTGGCGGGCACGCCGTTGTCGGTCATCAGCCGGATGGCGTGGTCGATGGTGTTGACAAAGATGCGCACGTCCCGCACCATGGAGATGCGGTGCCCGGCCTTGGGCGGGCTGTTCAGCAGCTGCTCGATGTAGCTGTCGGTCTGACGTGCGTTCAGGCGGCGCTTGGCGATGGTGATGAGCGCCTCGCTGCGGCGGTTCTCCGGCAGGCGCAGCACCGCGCGGGCGTGGCGTTCGGTGAGGTTGTTGTCCAGCACGAATTGCCGCTGGTCTGCGGTCAGCTGCAACAGCCGCAGCTTGTTGGCAAAGGTGGGCTGCGCCATGCCCAGACGCTTGGCGGCTTCGGCTTGGGTGCAGTCCCACAGCACCATCACATCCCGCAGCCCCTGCGCCTGCTCAAAGGGGTTCAGGTCGGCACGCTGAATGTTCTCCAGCAGACCCAGCGCGGCGGTGCGGTCGTCGGCGTAGCTGCACAGGATGGCGGGGATGGTGGTCATCTTTGCCAGCTGACAGGCGCGCAGCCGCCGCTCCCCTGCCACCAGCTCGTAGCCCTCTGCCGCTTTGCGCACCGTGACCGGCTGGAGCAGACCGTTTTCCCGGATGCTCTGCGCCAGCGCCGTCAGCTCCTGCTCGTCAAAGCTTTTCCGCGCCTGAAAGGGCGACGGGTGGATCTGGTCGATGGGCAGAGAGAGTAATTTCCCGGACGGTTTCTTGCGTTCAAACATGATGCTGCCCCTTTCCTGTGAAATAAACCTTCGGTTTTTCCACATTTCTCCGGGAAATCGTGGAAAACCTGTTCAGCCTCAGTGTAGCACACAAAGAAAGACCCCGCCAGAAATTTCGTTCGGCAGGGTCTTACAGGTTGCGTCAAGTTATGCGTTATTTCAGCGGGCTTTTTGCAATTTTACCGCCGTTTCTGGGGTATGCTGTCGGAGTTTGCGAAATCTTTTTGCACAAAATCAGCGTGCGGGTGTCGCCGCCGGGCAGGTGCAAAGTGCGGGTCTCGCGGTACTCGCCGCCCAGCTTTTTGATAGCACCCCGGGCTGCGGTCAGCTCCTCTTCCCCGGAGGCACCCTTCATGGCAAGGAAGTTGCCGCCCACCTTCACCAGCGGCAGGCAGTATTCTGCCAGCATGGGCAGGGCTGCCACGGCGCGGGCAGAGGCAAGGTCGAACTGTTCTCGCCACACCTTGCGGGCGGCTTCCTCGGCGCGCTCCTTGGCAAACTCCACCCCGGTCAGCCCCAGCTGGGCGCAGGCGTACTTCAAAAACTCCACCCGCTTGCCGGTGGGCTCCATCAGGGTCAGCTCCAGTTCCGGCTTGTAGATTTTGGTCACGATGCCCGGGAAGCCTGCGCCTGCGCCCACATCCACCATGCGGCCCGCCACTTCCGGCTGGCTGGCAAACAGCAGACTGTCGAGGAAGTGCTTATCCTCGATCCCCTCGGGGTCGGTGATAGCGGTCAGGTTGACCTTCTGGTTGTAGTCCACCAGAATTTCGGCAAAGGCATCCAGCTGGTCCAGCTGGGTGCCGGTGAGAGTGATGTTCCATGTGGAACATTTTGCTTCAAGGCGCGGTTTATCGATCATACGCAGATTTTCCTTTCTGTTATTCGCCGGTCAAGTGAACGAAGATTGGCTCGTGGTGCACGGCAGGCAGGAAAGTTTCCAGCACATCTGCCGTTCGCAGCTTGAGCGAGGAGGTGTTGATGCAGGGGTGGCAGCCGAGGTACTCCCCTGCCTTTATGTCCTCATCCATCAGCAGCTGCACCTTATTTTCAGCATCATTGGCAAGGCCCATAATGGAGGAGGAGCCGGGCGTGCAGTCCAGATACTGCTCCATATCCTCGGGCGAGGCAAAGCTCAGGCGGGCAATGCCCAGCTGATGGGAAAGCTCTTTGGTTTTGAAGGGCTTGTCCCCGGGCATCATGAGCAGATAGAAGTTCGTCTTCTGCCGGTTGCACAGGAACAGATTCTTGCACACGGTGGCATTCAGGCAGGCATCGATCACATGGCAGTCCTCCATGGTATCGGCCTTCATCCAGCCGTGGTCGGTGCGCCAGAATTGGATGCCCAGCTTGTCCAGCAGGTCATAGGTACGGATCTCTTTTTCCAGCCGCCCGGTGCAGTCGGCAGGACGGCCCTCGTAAAGCTTCAGTTCTTCCATTTTATTTTCCTCTCGCTGCCAGTGCAATGCTCAGCTGCGCCACATCGGAGGGCGATACGCCCGGGATGCGCCCCGCCTGACCGAGGTTCTTCGGCCGGATGCGGGCCAGCTTTTCGCGGGCTTCCAGTGTCAGGCCGGTCAGGTCGGAATATTCAAAATCATCTGGGATCAGGGTCTTTTCGTGCCGGGCCACGTCCCGGATCATCCGATCCTGCCGGGCAATGTAGCCCGCATACTTGATCTCGGTCTCCAGCCGTTCGGCCAGCATGGGGGTGATCTGCTCGCCCCAGCCGATGACACCGGCCAGCAGCGGATAGCTGATCTCCGGTCGGCGCAGCAGCTCTTCCGCAATGCCGCCCTCGGCAGCAGGGGCAAGACCGGCCGCTTCCATGGCGGTGCGCAGGTCGGCGGTGCGCAGATGTGTCTCGTGCAGGCGGCGGCGCTCCGCTTCCAGAATGCTCTGGGTGTGCTGGTACTTGGCCCAGCGGTCATCCTGCACAAGGCCGTATTCCCTGCCGATGGGGGTCAGCCGCTGGTCAGCGTTGTCCTGACGCAGAGTCAGGCGGTACTCGCTGCGGCTGGTCATCATGCGGTAGGGGTCCATGACCCCTTTGGTGACCAGATCATCCACCAGTGTGCCAAGGTAGCTGGTGTGGCGCGGCAGAATGAGCTGCTCTTTGCCCAGCGCATTGCGGGCAGCGTTCAGTCCGGCCAGCAGGCCCTGGGCGGCGGCTTCCTCGTAGCCGGAGGTGCCGTTGAACTGACCCGCGCCGTACAGTCCCCGCACCACCTTGCTTTCCAGCGTGGCTTCCAGACTGGTGGGGTCCACGCAGTCGTACTCGATGGCGTAGGCCGGGCGCATGATCTCGATGTTCTCAAACCCTTTGATACTGCGGTAGAAGGCGTTCTGCACATCCTCCGGCAGGCTGCTGGAGGCACCCTGCAGATACATCTCTTCGGTGTTCTCGCCGCAGGGTTCCACAAAAATGGGGTGGCGGTCCTTGCCCGCAAAGCGCACCACCTTATCCTCAATGGAGGGGCAGTAGCGCGGGCCAACACCCTCGATCATGCCGCCATAGAGCGGGCTGCGCCGGATGTTATCCAGAATGATCCTGTGGGTCTCGGGGTTGGTGTAGGCGATCCAGCACTCCACCTTGTTGTGCATGGGTGCATCGGTCATAAAGCTGAAGGGCTGCAGCTCATTGTCCGGGTCGCCGGGCTGGCATTCCAGCTTGGAAAAATCGATGCTGCGGCGGTGCACCCGGGCAGGGGTGCCGGTCTTGAACCGGCGCAGCGGCAGCCCGGCAGCCTTCAGGCTGTCGGTCAGGGCGTTAGCGGCGTGCATCCCGTCCGGGCCGGAGGCGTACCATGCATCGCCCACAAAAATTTTGCCGCCAAGGTTCGTGCCGGTGGCAATGACCACGCACTTGGCGCTGTATTCGCCGTTCAGCTGGGTCACAACGCCCTTCACACGGCCGTTCTCGGTCTCGATGCTCACAACCTCAGCCTGATGGATGGCAAGGCCGGGCGTGAGTTCCAATGCATGCTTCATATATTCATGGTAGCGCTTGCGGTCGGTCTGCACACGCAGGGCGTGCACCGCCGGGCCTTTGCCCTTGTTGAGCATCCGGCTCTGCAGATAGGTGGCATCCGCAGCAAGGCCCATCACGCCGCCCAGTGCATCCAATTCACGTACCAGCGTACCTTTTGCCGTGCCGCCAATGCTGGGGTTGCAGGGCATGTTGCCAATGGCATCCAGACTCATGGTAAACACGGCCGTTCTCGCGCCCAGCGTTGCGGCGGCGTGAGCTGCCTCGATGCCGGCATGACCGGCACCGATGACGATAACGTCATAATCTCCTAAGTGGTTCATATACTTTCGGGTTTCCTCTAACAAATGATTTAAAATGCCCTCCGTTTCACTCTGGGCATATTCAGCGGAAAAATTATTTTTAATTTCGCAAATCTGGAAAATCTGCGGATTTTCCAGATTTGCCTTTTCACGGGAGGGGCCATAACGGGAAACGGCAGCTGCTGCGCTTGCTCCCCCGGGGGGAGCTGTCGCGCAGCGACTGAGGGGCTGCAAATCGGCGGAGCCGAAAAAAACGGTTAAAAGATCTTCACGCCGAACAGGCGTGAATCTTCAGTTTTTTCCGGTGTAGCCCTCCTCTTTGGGGTTAAAAGGGGCGAGCAGCCCCTTTTTCGTGGCTCCAGCGCGTCGAAATCGCTGGCACTTTTCTGGTTCTCTTTTGGTGTCAAAAGAGAACATCCCCGGCTCTTACTTTCCCACGCAGAAACGTTCAAACACCTGTTCGATCACAGCTTCCGAGGCGTTCTCACCGGTCAGGTCGCACAGGGCGGCCAGTGCGTCGTCCACACAGACGGAAACGGCATCCAGCCCAAAGCCGCCTGCGGCAGCATCCAGTGCACCGGCCACAGCGTCCCGCGCACGCAGTGCGGCGGAAAGCTGACGCTGGCCGGACAGACTGGCGGCATGGGGATCGATCTGGCTGGTACCCAGCAGGCGGGCCACCGCAGCGGAGATCACCTTGCGGCTCTCCTCCTCCTGACAGCACACCGGCAGCACCATGGCAAAGCAGGGTGCTATCAACTCTGCGTCAAATTGCGTTGGTTTATCCTCTTTGTTGATAAGTGCAATGGCTGGACGGCCTGTGCAACGCTGTGCAAGCTCCAGATCTTCCCGCGTGGGCGGCTCAGAGCCATCGAACACAGCCAGGATCAGGCCTGCCTCCTCCAGCTTTTTCCAACTGCGGCGGATGCCCTCGGCTTCAATGGCATCTTCAGTCTCGCGCAGACCGGCGGTATCGAACAGATTCAGCTGGATATCCCCCAGCTGTACCGCCTGCTCCACCACGTCACGGGTGGTGCCAGCCACCGGCGTGACGATGGCCCTGTCGAACCCGGCCAGCAGGTTGAGCAGTGTGGATTTGCCCGCATTTGGTCTGCCCACAATGGCGCAGTCCACACCTTCGCGCAGGACGGTATCCGCCTGATAATTATGGATCAACTCGTCCAGCTCTGCCTTTACCCCACTCAGTACGCGGTGCAGATGGTCACCGTCCAGCTCCGGCACATCCTCTTCGGGAAAATCCACCCATGCGGCAAGGTGAGCCTGAATGGCGGTAAGCGCTTCCTTCTGGGCACTGATCTTCTTTGCCAGCGCACCGCCCAGCGCGGCATTGGCCAGCGCGGCACCCTGACGGCCATCCGCCGAGATCAGATCCATCACCGCTTCGGCCTGCGTCAGACCCAGCTTGCCGTTCAGGAACGCGCGGCGGGTGTACTCGCCGGGCGCGGCAGGCTGAGCACCGGCAGCAAGACAGGCTTCCACCAGACGGCGGGCCACGGCGCTGCCGCCATGGCAGGAAAGCTCCACCACGTCCTCGCCGGTATAGCTGTGGGGCGCGCGGAAAAACAGGGCCACCCCCTCATCAAAGGCTTCGTCCCCTTCCCGGAATGTGCCGTACATGGCGGTGTAGCCTTTGGCATTCTCCACCTTTTTTGCGGCGTTGGCCGGGCGGAACACCCGGGCTGCTATGGGATAGCTCTCCGCACCGGAGAGCCGCACGACGGCAATGCCGCCTGCGCCCGGTGCTGTTGCAATGGCTGCAATGGTCGTTTCCTGCATGGTTTTTTCTGGCTTCCTTTCCGCGCCCGGTCTGGCCGCTTGCTCCCATCTGCCCACAGCAGCGAGACCAATACAGTTTCATTGTACCACGAAATGCTGCGGAATGGTACTGTTTTTTCAACCAATTCCCGGGAAACGGTTGAAAATCCGCCCGTTTCTCACACAAAAAAGGGGCTTTCCGTCCCAACACGGAAAGCCCCTTTTTACAAGAAACTGTTTTTTAGAACTTGGCGATATCCGCCGTGGTGATGGCCTTGCCAGGCAGCGTGCGTGCATCGGCATTCTCATTCAGGGCCAGCTTGCCCTCGCGCAGCAGCTGCACAGCCTTCTGGTGATCGGCAGCCTTCCAGTTGTTGCCCACGATCTTCCAGTTGTTGTTCACGTGCGGCTCAATGGTGCCGCCCTTCACGGTGCGGATGTACTCGCCCAGCAGCTCGCGGATGCCGCCCACGTCGCCGCGCACATCGATCTCCAACAGCTTGGGCAGCTCTTCGCCCGGCAGGAAGATGTCCGCAGCCGTCAGCAGCTGGGTGGTGGCACGGTAGTTGTTCACTGCCACCACAAAGGTGTCGGTGTCCTTCACGGCCTTGCCGTTCGGCCACTTGAGGTTCTTGATGCGGTGGTCCGGCTCCTTGGAGACGTCCAGCTCATAGTTGACGCCCTCAAAAGCATCGTACAGGTAGTAGCGCACCGAGGGGTCAAAGGCGATGGTCACTTCATCCGGCTTCCATGTCTTGAAGAAGGCTGCGGACCACTCCATAAAGCGGCGCAGCTGCTCGCCGGTCATCTGCAGCTTGTACAGGGTGTTCTGGTAGGTGTAGATGCTGGCCATATCGCACTTGCGGATGGTGCCCGCGCGCATCTGGGAGGTCATGGAGGTCAGGGCGGTAGCAGAGACCTGCGCACCGGTGTAGTACATCTGCACTTCGTTGATGAAGTCCAGCAGCGCGGTATCCTGCACCATGGCCTGCGGCAGGCAGTCGATCTCGTTTTCGGGGGCCAGATCGCCGCCCTTCAGCTCGCCAATGGGGGTAACAGCGTCTTCCTTGGCGCGGGTGTCGTAGGAGGCCAGCAGAGCGGTCAGCTCCGGATCGGGCTCGTACTCCTTGATCTGCAGGTTTTCAGAGGTGCGGTTCACGACCTTCCACTTACCGTCCAGCTGGCGCTCCAGATAGACGTGGATCTCGGACAGGGTGGCACCGGCGTTCTTGTTCTCCACCACCAGCACGTTGTTGATCATCATGTTGGGGATGCTCCTGTGGCCGTGGCCGCCCACGATGACGTCGAACTCGGGGCAGGCATTGGCCAGATCGGTGACGCCGGAGCCATAGACACCGTACTCGTTCTCGGTATCCATGTGCATGACGCCGATCAGCACGTCCACCTGATCCTTGATCTTATCAATGATCTTGCGGCTCTCGTCCACGGGGTTGGTGACCTTCCAGCCCTCCAGATTCTTGGCATCCCAGCGGATGATGTTGGGGGTGACCATGCCAATGACACCGATCTTGACGGTGCCCTTTTTGATGATGGTGTAGCCGTCGGCCAGCGGGGTGCCGTCCGGTGCGTAAACGTTGCCGGTGAGCACCTTGGCCTTCTGCTGTCCCATGACCTTTTTCAGCACATCCATGCCGTAGTTGTACTCATGGTTGCCGGTGGTCCAGATATCATAGCCGATGGCATTCATGGCAGCGATCATGGGATGCAGGTCATCGTTCAGGAACAGCTCTGCGGAGTTGGCCTGAATGGTATCGCCTGCATCCACCACCAGCGTGTTCCGGGTGCGGCACTGCTTGATGGCGGTCGCCTGCTGGGCCACACTGCCGGAAGCATCTGCCTTGTTGGCGGCGTAGTCCCATGGGTCGAATTTGCCGTGGGTATCGCTGGTGGCAAGGATCTGCAGATCCATGCTCCACAGGGACTTGATGTCACAGGCGGCTGCAGAGGGTGCCATGCAGCTGGCGGCTGCGATGGTTGCGGATGCCCCTGCACCACGCAGGAAGCTGCGGCGGGAGATCTTGTTCTGAGCCATAGTTGAATACCTCTCTTTTCATCATTCTGTCTGTTCTTCACGAACAGAACGCTCTTGACTACAGTATAAATCCTTGACCAATTGTTTTACAATTGCCATTTGAGAGAAAGATTTCGGCAAAAAACAGGCAGGTTCTCCAAATTTTGAGAAGAATGACTTTTGACAGGCTCAGTATAGCAGTATGGGACCGTGGCTGAAACCAGCTCTGTGTCAGATCGGGGTAAAATTTGATTGTCAGCGGCCTTGCCCTCTCCGTCATTGCTCCGCAATGCCACCTCTCCCAAAGTGAGAGGCTTTGGCAGTACGGCAAAGCTCCCAGTTTTGCCAAGGGTTCTGCCTTTGACAGATTTCCTCCGGTTGGGGGAAAATGGCAAAGCCAAAAAGCGGAAATAAGCGGTCGAGCAATGCGAGACTGAGAGGGCGAGGACGCTGAAAAAATCATTTTTCTTGATTTTTCTCTTTAAAAACACAGGACCGGACAGCCTGCGGGCTGCCCGGTCCTATTGCTTCAAAAATAATTCCGCAAAATTACAGCTCGATCTTGCCAAAGCTGAAATCGGCAAAATCATCCACGCGCTCGGTGCGCTTGGGTGCTACCGGTGCTGCATTCTCGGCATCACGGGGTGCATAGGTACGCTCCGGCACGCCGGAAGGCCGCGGGCCGCGGGGTGCACCATTGCGGCTGCCACGGTAGCCGCCGCGGTTTCCATTGTGGTCGCCATGCTCAGAACGGTTCCCGCCGCGATAGCCGCCATTGCGGCTGCCGCCGGGACGACGGCCATTGCCGCGTCCGCCGCGGGGACGGCGCTCGCCATAGGTGTTCTCGGTCTGTGCATCGGGTGCGGTGGAGTAGATGACCACACGTCGGTCACGGCCTTCGCCCTTGCTCTCGCTGCGCACGCCCTCCATCTTGCTGATGGCAGAGTGGATGATGCGGCGCTCGTAGGGGTTCATGG
>OGCO01005968.1_pt1 | contig 11250 bp, 8 predicted proteins | sample 1570171 | NCBI WGS metagenome assembly OGCO01 (sample SAMEA4370583, study PRJEB24528) | human gut metagenome | reverse complement strand
AGGTGTCGTTCCCTGCAAATTTTTAGCCTGGCAGCGGGAAACCGCCCCTCAGGCCGCTTCGCGTCCAGCTCCCATGGAGGGGAGCTCCGGCGAAAGCCGGTGAGGGGTGGTTCCACGCCACAAACCTTAAAAATCCCAAGCTACAAACAAAAACAACAAAACCGCCGGGCGGCAAGTGCTTTGCTTGCTGCCCGGCGGCTTTTGGTATAGGGAGATATTTACTTGTCTTCTTTTTTCATGGCGTTCTTGCCGGTTTTTACGGCCTGTTTGGCGGCGGCTTTGGCGCGGGCGGTGGCTTTGGTCAGGCCAACGCGCAGGGAGGCCAGTGCTTCGCGGCGGTCGGGAACCATGTCCGGGAAGGCCCGCAGCAAACGGCCGGTGCCAAAGAACCGCTGCTTGCTCAGGCGGATGGTGGTATCGCGCAGGGTGCCGGCTTTGCCTGCCAGTTCGCGCAGCTGGTCACGCAGCTCGGCGGCGTTGGTGGCACCCTCCATGGCGGCCAGGGTCAGCTGCAGTTTCTGCTCATCCAGCAGGGTGTCCATCGTCATGGCGCTGGTGCCGATCACTTCGGTCAGGGCATCGCTGGTGGTGCGCATGGCTTTGCGCAGCTCATCAATGCGGGCCAGCTGTTTGCTGAAGCCGACAGCCTGAATGGCGGATACGATCAGATCCGCCAGGAACAGGCCGCCGAAAATAACATCCAGCCAGATCAGCACAAGGGTGGGGATAGCGGCGCTCGGCTTGCTGAGCAGCGGGTGAACCACCACCATCAGCAGCACGCTGCCCAGCCCCCACAGCAAGGAGAATTGCGGGCAGATGAACCCGCCCAGGTTAAAGCGATACATGGAATAGTCCCACCAGCGGGTGTGGAACATCTTGTACAGGATGAACCCGCCAACCAGCTCCACCAGCGTGGTGATGACCATGCCGCCGAAAAAGGCAACCAGTACGTTCTGGTACCATGCCATATCGCTGCTTGGCATGGTAAAACGGCCGAGAACGGCGATCATTACCGTCATGCCGCAGCCGTAAATGGGGCAGATTGGGCCGTTCAAGAATCCACGGTTGACCAGCTCCCGCGTGGTGATGGCTGCATAGGCAACCTCCACGCACCAGCCCAGGAACGCATAGACGAAAAAGAAAAATATCGTATGCAGCAGGGCATAAGTGGTCATTCCTGTACCTCCCCGGCGGGGTCGGCTTCTTCCTCCGGTTCCAGGCGGCGGGCCAGCTCTTTGGGCTCCACCCAGGTCACGCTGGAATCCGGCCCCTTGCGGGCAATCAGCGCCTTGATGGGAATGCCCTGTTCGCTGAACATGCCCTCGTGCTCGGTGCGCAGGTTCCAGTCCGGCTCATTCTTGTGCAGATCAAAGGTCTGCCAGGTAATTTCGAACCCGGCAGCGGGAAAGTAACCCAGGCTGTCCCGGAACAGGTCATCGTCATCGGTCTTGAAGTAGATTTCGGAACCCTCCGGCATCAAAGCGCGGTACTGCAGCAGCTGGCGCGGGTGGGTCAGGCGGTGCTTGTTGCTGCCAGCGTTTTTGCTCCACGGGTTGCAGAAGTTGATGTAGATGCGCTGCACGGTATCCGCCGGGCTGAACACGCCGGAAAGCCGCTCGATATCCAGCGAGGCGATCTTGACATTATCCGGCGGCAGCTGAGCGGCGGCGTAAGCGGCTTCCACCTTGCGCTTGGCCAAGATCAGGACCTTATCCGTGATATCAATGCCAAGGTAGTTGATATCAGGGTGCAGGGGGGCCAGCTGGCTCAAAAAGCCGCCCTTGCCGCAGCCAAGCTCCAGGTGCAGGGGCTGCTCCGGCCGGGCATACAGCTCATGCCAGTGCCCGGCATGGGTCAGCGGTTCGTGAACATGGAAATCGCAGGCCAGCAGTTCCGGTCTGGCATAGGGCTTAAAACGCATACGCATACAACAATACCTCACTCATGATAATTCACTAAAAAATTCTGGACATCGGCAAAATCAGTGCAGGCAAGGCTGCCCCGGCAAAAGCCGGACTTGCCGCCGCCCCGCCCGCCGAACGCTTCATTCAGCGCCTTGCACACCGGGCGCACATCCCCGCCGGGCAGGCAGAGCGCATAGGCGAGGCCCTGCCCGCCGGAGGCCAGCACCGCCGTCAGCGCGTTGGTGCGGGCCGATACCGCCAAACAGATCCGCCGCAGTCCGTCGCCGTCCGCACCGTCACAGTGCAGCACAGCAGGCTGGCCGGGCACGGCGGCTTGGGCCAGTGCTTCGGACAATGTGTTCTGCATGGCGGCAAGGCGCTGCTTGAGGGCAGCTTCCGCCGTTTGCAGGTTTTGCACGGCAGGCAGCAGGCGACCGGGGGCGGAGCTTAACAGGGTGCCCACCGCGGCGGCATCCTGCCAGGCGGCAGCAATGGACTGATGCGCACGCTCCCCGCACACAACCGCCAGCCGGGTGCCGCCCTTGTAGCTTTGGGCGCTCAAAATTTTGATGGCCCCCACCTGGCCGGTGGTGGAAACATGGGTGCCGCAGCAGGCGCACAGGTCGGCCCCGCCGGCATCTACCAGCCGCACCGCACCGTCAATTTCCTTTTTGCTGCGGTAGGTCAGTTTTGCAAGGTCTTCCGGCGCGGGGTACCAGCAGCGCACCGGGGCGTCCGCACGGATCACCGCGTTGGCCTGGGCTTCTGCTTCGGCCAGCTGGCCGGCGGTCAGCGGAACGCTCATATCCATCCGCACCGCGGGGGAACCGATGTGAAAGCCCACATTCTCCGCCCCAAACAGGCGGTGCAAAGTGCCGCTTAAAATGTGTTCACCGGTGTGCTGCTCCATATGGTCGCGGCGGCGCGCCCAATCAATGCGGCCTTCCACCGTCTGCCCAACCGGCAGCGCTGCGCTGACAGTGTGGGTGATCACGCCGCCATGCTCCTGCACATCCGTTACAAGGGCGGTGCCCAGCGCACCGGTATCGCAGGGCTGGCCGCCGCCCTCCGGGTAAAAGGCGGTTCGGTCCAGCTGCACGGCAAACTGTTCCCCGGCCGGGGTACAGGCAAGCACCGTGGCGGTAAAAGTTTGAACATATGGGTCTGTTTCGTATAGTTTTGCCGTTGCGGGCATGCAAGGTCATCCCCCTTTCGGAATATTTTTACATTATAGCATAAAACGGCAGTGGAAAAAACAGTTCAAATCCGTTATAATAAAAATCAGTTATAATTCCGGCGGCTCCCCGGCAAGGTGGGAGCCGGAAAGGGGGCGGGAACCATATGAAAAAACGAATCTCAGCACTGGTTTTGAGCAGCTGCCTGCTGGCGGGCTGCGCGGGCCAAGGGGCGGCTGCTACCGGCGAAACCGCAGCACCCAGCCAGGCCGTGCCCACCGCGGCACCCCAAAGCCTGACGGTGAACGGCCTGTTGGACACCAGCGCTGCTGTTGGCGCGCTGGAACTGTATGCCCAGGCGCAGAATGTGACGCTGCAAAACAGCTTTGAGACCGAAACGGCGGACCTGGTCATTCTGGATGCCCCGCCGCAGGATGATGGAACCTGGAAGAATCTGGCGGAGAACGAGCTGCTGGCCGCCGCCGCGCAGCGTGCCGGACTGGATACGGAAAGCACCGTCACCGCCCTGCCGGTGGGCCAGAGCCTGTATGCCTATTGGGCGGATAACCGTGTGCTGACCGAGCTTTTGCAGAGCGATGCCGCGCTGGACGACCTGCGCGCTGCGACCTGGGAGGAATGGTTCGATTTCGTAACAGCTGTGACCCATTGGTGCGCGGAACCCGGCGCTGTGCAGGTAACGCTGAACGGCAATGTTTACACCCTGCCCGCTGAGCGGCGGGAGACACTGGCAAACCTGAACGGCGTGTTTGCCGCCCAGGAACCGGAGGTTAGCGGCAACAGCGGGGATGGCGGCGTGGCGGAAAATACCCCTGCGCTGTACACCACCGCCCTGCTGGCGGCGGGGGAGCCGCTGACCGAAGAAAACCTGACCGGTCCGCTGAACGCGCTGGAGCAGGAGCTGCGGCTGGAAGATGCCAACAGCGCCTGGCAGGCCGGCATTGCAGACCTATGGACCAGCAAGTATCTGTTCCAGCAGGGCAATGCCCTGTTCTACCGCGGCTACCTGGCCGACCTGGTCAGTGACAGCGGCGCAGCGTTGAGCAGCGCCCAGAAAGACGCGCTGGTGTGGCTGCCCATCAAAAATAACCTGACCGAAGCCGACATTGCCAACCAGCGGTTCAACCTGGCCGGGCTGATGAATTACCCCATTTTGGCCAACCGTGCCTGGCTGGCTATCCCGGCGGATGCCGATGAGGAGAGCGCCCGCGCCGCAGCCGCCGCTATTTTGTGGCTGTACACCAGCAAGGCGGGGGAAAGCGCGTTGATCGACACCCTGGACCTGATCACCCCCTGGGGTACCGGCAGCAACCAGAACGCCGCCGCGGCCATGCAGGCGGCGCAGGTGACAGCCGGTATTCTGCCTGGCGCAGCGCTGGACCAAACCCAGGCCGCCGCATTGCAGCAGGCCCAGCGCGGGCTGTATTATGAAGCGGACGGCATTACCCTGCGGGATGGCCTGTGGGATGAAGATGCCGCCGCTGCCTGGCGCAGCGCCGTGATGGCGGCCCTTGGCGCAGAAAGCGCCGAAGCAGACGATAACTGATGCCCCGGGGTGTACCTGAAAAACAGGCGCACCCTAGATGGGCTTTGCGGAATACAAAAGATTTTAAGGAGAAGAGAAAAAATGAAGAAGCGTTGCAGCGGTATCCTGATGCCGGTTTCCAGCCTGCCGGGCGGGTATGGCATTGGCTCCATGGGCCAGGCTGCCAGAGATTTTGTGGATTTTCTGGTGCTGGCCGGACAGAGCGTGTGGCAGATCCTGCCCGTTGGCCCGACTTCGTATGGCGACAGCCCGTACCAGAGCTGCTCGGCTTTTGCGGGCAACCCGTATTTTATTGACCTGGATCAGCTGGCTGCGGATGGCCTGCTGAAGCCGGAAGATTACACCAAAGAAAATTGGGGCACCAACCCCAATTACTGTGACTATGCCCTGCTGTACCAAAAGCGCTACAAGGTGCTGCGCAAAGCATACGCCGCATTTTTGCAGCAGCGCCCGGTGCCGGGGTACGATACCCCCTACAGCGATGACTGGTACCGTTTTACCTTTTTGAGCGATGCCTGGCTGCCGGATTACTGCCTGTACATGGCAATCAAAGAAGAAAACAAGATGTGCGACTGGCAGACCTGGCCTGCCCCGCTGCGCCTGCGCGACCCCAAGGCGCTGGAAGAGTTCCGCACCGGCCATGCCGATGAACTGGGCTTCTGGGCCTTTGTGCAGTATGAGTTCGCCAAGCAGTGGCAGGCCCTGAAAGCATATGCCAACAGCAAGGGCATCAAGATCATGGGCGATATTCCCATCTATGTGGCGGCGGATTCTGCCGATGCGTGGGCAGGCCGTGAGCTGTTTGAGATGGACAGCGAGGGCCACCCCCGCCGCGTGGCTGGCTGCCCGCCGGACTATTTTGCCGAGGATGGCCAGCTGTGGGGCAACCCGCTGTATGACTGGGCCTACCACAAGCGTACCAACTATGCCTGGTGGGTGCGCCGCGTGCGCCATGCGCTGAGCATTTATGATATCCTGCGTATCGACCACTTCCGCGGCTTTGATACCTATTGGGCTATCCCGGCGGGGGACAAAAACGCCCGCGGCGGCAAGTGGGAACAGGGCCCCGGCATGGACCTGTTCCGCGCTCTGCGCACCGCTCTGGGTGACCTGCCCATTGTGGCCGAGGATCTGGGCGAAATTTTTGATTCCGTCCGTGTGCTGCTGGCGGAAAGCGGATTCCCCGGCATGAAGGTGCTGCAGTTCAGTCTGAACGGCACCGATAGCTTGGACCTGCCGCATAACTACCCGGCCCACTGCGTGGCTTACCCCGGCACCCATGACAATAACACCCTGCGCGGCTGGCTGGAAAAGGAAACCACCCCCGCCCAGCGCAAACAGGCCAAGGCATATTTTGCCCTGACCGAGCAGGAGGGCGAGATCACCGGCCTGCTGCGCGGTGTGCTGGCAAGCCCGGCGGAGCTGGCTATTGTGACGATGGCCGACTGGCTGGAAAAAGGCAGCGAAGCCCGCATGAACACCCCCGGCAACCCGGCGGGCAACTGGCAGTGGCGCGTTGCCGCTAAGGACCTGACCCCCGCGCTGGCGCAGAAGATCCACGAGATGAGCGCACGGTATTTCCGCGCGGAACCCCCTGCCGGAAGCGGAGCCGAAAAAGGAAAAAGCGCCCGCCCCGCAGCCCAAGGCCAAGGCGGCTGACGCAAAACAGGAAAAAACGACAGCACCGGCGAAAAAAGCAGCAAAAAGTGCAAAGTGATTTTTTGAACAGTAATACTTTTATTATTAAGCAATTCTTTGTGTAATGCGGGTATGGGAAAAGCATGCACGGTATGGTAAAATATACAAAGATTTTATGTCAAGTTGTAGCATTACAACATTAGGGCAACATAGAGAACCGAAAAACGCTTTGTTGGATCTTGTATGTTTTACATGGAGGAAGACGCGTCATGCAGGAATTTACTCTGGAACAAATTGGCATGCAGGTTACCGCATTGCAGAATTTTTTTGACCAGGTTACTTTGATCGACCCGCTGGCCCAGGCCGAGGTGGACCCCGCTACCCTGCAGGCCACCGGCCATGCCGATGCTGTGCCTGTGCTGAATGCAGATGGTCGTGGCTGGCAGCCGATTTTGGGTGAGGATACCGGTTTTGTGTTTTACCAGAACATCCAGGTGGAGCACCGCCCGTTTGTGCTGGCTGCCACCTATTTCCTTACGGCAGATCTGCCCGCCAATGACCGCGAGGCAAACGCCCTGCTGCGCCTGCTGGGCCAGTACCGCGAGGAGATGCGCCGCGATTATGTGACCGGTGTATATAACCGTGCGTTCCTGGATTCCGCTTACCGCAAAAAAGTGGCGGCTGCTGCCTGCGCAGGCAAGCCGGTCAGCGTGGTTGCTGCCCGCGTGAACGAGTATTGGAACCTGCTGCGCGAGGAAGGCGCTCACGCAGCAGATTGCTGCCTGAATACCGCAGCCGGTATTTTGCAGCTGGCTGCCGGGCCGGACCAGCAGAACGCTGTTGTCCGCCTGGAAGACGGCATTTTCCTGGTGGTGAGCGTTGGCACCCCGGCGGCAAAACTGCAGGCTGCGCTGCATGAAGCGCTGGGCGAATCCCGCCGCACGTTCGGCATCACCCTGTCCCGCCGCGGCGAATTTACCGTGTCGCTCAGCTCTGCCGATTGGGGCGAAGCCGGCAGCTGGGACCTGATGGTGGCCCTGGCCGAGCAGCGCCTTTCCGGCTGCTGAAGAAGCTGAAACAAAAGAATAAATCCCCCTTGTGGAGCCATACTAGCTTTGGGAACATTCCCAAAGGAAAAGGCTGTACACAAGGGGGATTTTTTATGCCGGAAAACCAGAATATGCAAAAAACCAGTGATAACGAAGCCATGCTGCAGGAGATCGTGCAGAACACCGAGATGGGCAAAAACACCCTGGATGAGCTGATGGGGCTGACGTATGACCAGAAGCTGAAAGACGAGATGATGCGCCAGAAAAACGAGTACCGCCGCCTGAACCAGCAGGCCCACACGGCGCTGGATGCCATCGGCGCACAGGCCAAGGGTCAGAGCGCCGCCGCACGCATGAGTGTGAGCATGGGCATCCGCACCCGCACCATGCTGGACAAAAGCACCCGCAACCTTGCCACCATGCTGGCGGAGGGCAGCGGCCAGGGCGTGCTGGACTGCAAGCGCGCCGAAACCGACTATCCCCAGGCCAGCCCCGGCGCCCACAAGTTGATGGAAGAACTGTGCGCGTTCCAGACCGGGGCGGAGCAGGCGTGGAGGGAATTTGTGTGATTAGTTAGGAGTTAGGAGGGAGGAGTTAGGAGTTGGGGGCGCTTAATGAATAAAGAATAAATAATAAAGAATAATTGTGGTGGACCGCGGCGCGGTGCGCCGCTCAGGAAATATTAGGGTTGCTGGTATTTAGAAATGCGGGATGAATGATAAAACAATCTGTAGGGCGCGATGCCCTCATCGCGCCGGGAAAACGTAAATTGAATGCCGCAATCTTAACGCAGCCCGAAACCTATCTGTAGGGGACGATGCTTGCATCGTCCTGCTGGAGCTTTGTCTTATTGCACATTATAAATTTGATGTTTTGCCTTGCCCTATGGTAGGGGGCGGCGTCCTCGACGCCCCGGATGGAAATGTGGAACCATAAATTTTAGGCTCTACGCGGGGAACCACCCCTCACCGGCTTTCGCCGGAGCTCCCCTCAAAGGGGAGCCAATGTCTTACTTTAGGTTTGCGATGGACGCGAAGCGGCCTGAGGGGTGGTTCTCTGCAACAAACCTAAAGACATCCGCTCCTCGGTCTCGGAACGGTCAAGACCGTTCCCTACAGATTGTTTTATTGTGCACAACGGGCAATAAACGCATATCTCACCCATAGGGGCGCACATTGTGCGCCTGCGGACGTTTGCCTTATTGCCGGATGGCGGAATATGCGGAATATTAGGTAAGGCCCATCGTCCCCTACAAATTGTTTGCAGGTTTGTGACAAATGGTTTATGGTTCTCTCCGGCGCGATGAGGGCATCGCGCCCTACAGATGAACCAAACGAACCTACAAATAAAATAGCCGCAGCGGTGGGGGAATGGCTCCCTGCCGCTGCGACTGTTTTCGATTTATCCTATAATTTATTCTATATTCTATTATAATTAAAGTTTTTTCGCCGAAGCCTTTTTTTCAAAAAAACTGGAAAATCCCCGTAATCGCTACCAGATTGTATCTTTCGTCGGCTGTTCTTTGATCAGGCCGGTGCGGTAGGCGGAGATGAGGCGGTGGAGGTCGGCCACCTGGGCGTACAGATTGGCGCCCTCGTCCATATGTTCCACCAGAACGCGGTCGGTGTGGTTATCGTCCACCACATCCACGCGGGACAAAATATCCAGGTTTTCCTGCACTGCTTTGGCGGTGTTTTCAAATGGTTGGTGGGTGCGCAGGCTCATGCCGTGGCTGGAATACACCAGCGTGTACCCCGCAATACCGGTGCGCTCGTGGTAAGCGCGGCAGAACCCGCCGTCAATCACCAACAAGCGCCCGCCGCCCTTGATGGGGCTTTCGCCGGCTTTTTCCCGCACGGGTACATGGCCGTTCACAATGTGGCAGTTGGCCGTTAAGCCAAACTCCGCCAGGATGCGGCAGCAGATGGCCGCATCATCGTACCAGGTATAGTAGGGATCCTTGATCTCCTTGTGGGTTTCTGGGTCCTCAATGTACAGCCGTTCAAAGGTGGTCATGGCGCTGCGGCCAAACAGCGGGGAGAGCTTGCCGCACCACAAGTACCACAAAAAGTCCTGCCCGCTCTGCCGCTCCGGCGAGCCCTCCGGCGCAAAATAGCCCAGGCGGGCGCGCAGGTCACAGTAATCCAGCAGCGCGCGGCCCCGCAGGGAATGGCCCTCAAACGTTTCGGCGGCAAATTCGCCCTCGTCCGTCAGGGGCACCGCACCGTGGTACAGCAGGCAGCCGTTCTCAATGTGGTATACGCTGCCCTTGGCATACAGGAAGGCAACGTGCTTTTGCAGCTTTTCGCTGTGGCGGAAGGATGCCACCAGCTTGTCCAGCACAAACTTTTCGTCGGCATTCAGGCGGGCCGGGTTCTCTGGATCTACCGTGGGGAAGTTGCGGTCCCGCAGGGGATAGATCTTGCCAAAATAATCCACCGTTCCGGCTTCGTAATCAATGCGGCGCAAAAAATCCCGCCCCTGCATCTTGAAATCCGGGTTGCGGTCGATCACTTCGCACTCCAGCTTCAGCATCAGGATGGTGATGGCCTTGTGCATGACAGCACAGCGGTGCAGCATTCCGTCCGTGTAGGGGCCGCGGGTGGCGTCGGTGTGCGGCATCCAAATGGTCAGATCCTCATTGCCGTAATACTGCTCCGCCATGCGCAGCAGGTGGCGCAGATTGATGCCGTAAAAATCTTCAATCATGCCGTGGTTGTGGTAGGCAAGGGTGGTTTTCAGCACCGTGCAGCAGCACAGCGCGCTGCCAGCGGCGGCACCCATCCACACAACGTCGTGGTTGCCCCATTGGAAATCCACGTTGTGGTGGGTCATCAGTCGGTCCAGGATCAGGTCCGGGCGGGGGCCGCGGTCAAACAGGTCACCAATAATGTGCAACTTGTCCACCGCAAGGCGCTTGATCAGCTCACACAGGCGGATGATGAAAGCGTCCGCGCGGTCATTGGCGATAATGCTGCCCACGATCTGGCCATAGTAGAGGGTTTTGTTGTGGTCCTCAAAGTGGGCGTGCAGAAGCTCGTCAATGATATGCCCACAGCCCTGCGGCAGGCAGGAACGCACATATTCCCGTGTGTGCTTGGACGAAACAAAGCGGCATACATCGATCAGGCGCAGCAGCGTCTGGCGGTACCAGGCTTCCAGCTCAAAGCGTTCCGGGTAGCGGGCCTTGAGCAGGGGCAGCTTGCGCGCCGGGTAGTAGATCAGGGTGGCAAGCTCGGCACGGATGGCCTTGGGCACGTTTTCACCCAGGACAAGATCAACTTTTTCGCGGATAACACCGGAAGCGGAGTTCAGCAGGTGGATAAAAGCCTCGTCTTCGCCGTGCAGGTCACTGATATAATGCTCGGTGCCCTTGGGCAGCTTGGCGGTGGCTTCCAGGCTGATAACGGCGCTGGCAGCCGCGGCCTGGGTGGGATAATCCCGTGCCAGCAGCGAAAGATACTTTAACTCTGCCACGCTGGTGGTGGGGATAGTAGTGGAATTGGAACCCATGGAACAGTATTCTCTCCTTTTTGAAGGGCTTGAATCAAAGCACGTAATTGTATTATTGTTGCAAAAATTGGTACTTTTATTGTACGCTGTCCCATGCGGTGCGTCAATCGGAAAAGTGCCGAAAAACCTTGTGCTGCATCCGTTATATTTGACTATTTGATAATCCTTGCCCTACAAAATGGCAGGGCTTGCCGGGGGAGGATGACGTTGTAATAGGATAAAATACAGAAAACTGGCGCACCATGCAAACAAAGTTTTCAATAGAAGAGAGGAAAAATTGGCATAAATACACCGCCCTGCTCAAAAGTGATTGACTTTTTGCGTGGGGAACGGTATGATACGGTTGTAATCAAAAAGAGAGCATCTTTTGTGAGAACGCCGTTACTGACGCCGTTCTCATTTTCTTT
>OGCO01005963.1_pt1 | contig 11258 bp, 8 predicted proteins | sample 1570171 | NCBI WGS metagenome assembly OGCO01 (sample SAMEA4370583, study PRJEB24528) | human gut metagenome | reverse complement strand
AGGACGTTTAGACGCAAGAAGGACGCTGAAGAGCTTAGTTGCGGATTTGAGGATAATGAGTAAATTATCAAAGCGTTAATGCATTTGCAAGGCTGTGCTTAAAAGTCGGTATCCTCTCCAATCCCCTCTTTCGGGAAGGAGGAGAGTTTGGGATACTATTGGCTTTTTAGTCATCCTCTTTGTGCAAAATTACAAAAATGGCGTGAATAAATTAGCAAACCAGCCGACGAACTTCTTCCATGGCGAGCGCTTTTTCCAAAATTCCGGTGTCAACTGTGTGCAGTGCTCGATGTCGTTGCGGAACATGGTGTTCAGTTCCGCCGTTGTCTTCTTGTCGAAGATGAAAGCGTTCGTCTCGTAGTCGTAACGGAGGCTGCGGCTGTTCAGGTTGGCGGTGCCGACGGTGCAGAACAAGTCGTCGATCATCATTATTTTAGAATGGTGGAATCCTCCGTTGTACATATAAACTGTTGCCCCCCGTTTCATCAACTTATGCAACTTGTAAAGTGCGGCATCCGGCGTGAAAGGGATGTCGGAGGCGGACGAAACCATAATTGTTACGTTCACTCCCCGGTCGATTGTCCGGTTGAGCGCTTTTTTGATAGAAGAAGTCGGCACGAAATAAGGATTGACGATATGTACGTTTTTTTGTGCCGAGTAGATCGACATGGCGTATGCATGGCTCAGCATACGGCTGTTTTTCTTCGGAGTGCGGTCTACGATAGCGACAACGATATTTGTACTGTCTTCATGTTGAGGGAAATAAATTTTCCCACCGATGTTCTGCTTGGTTTCCTTGTTCCAGATTGTAAGGAAAATCTCCTGCAAATCGTTCACCGCATCGCCTTCAATGCGCATGTGCATATCGCGCCATGTACCGATTTTGGGTAGTCCATTGATGTAATAGTCGGCGATGTTCATGCCGCCGGTATAAGCAATTTCTCCGTCGATTACGACAATCTTCCGGTGGTCGCGGTGGGCGGCGTGGTTGATATAAGGGAAAGTGAACGGGTCGAACTTGACGATTTCAATCCCTTGTTCACGGATTTTCTTGAGATGTCTTTTTTTGAGCGGCTGGTTGTTCGACCAGTTGCCGAAAGCGTCGAACATTGCCCGCACTTCGACACCTTCTTTTACTTTTTCGGCGAGAAGGGCGAATAAGGCGTTGGCGATAGAGTCGTTTCGGAAGTTGAAATATTCCAGATGCACGTGGTGCTTGGCCTGACGGATTGCTTCAAACAAGTCGATAAACTTTTCCCGCCCGCTTTTCAGCAGTTTCACTTTATTATTATCGGAGATAGGTATACCCGATTCCTCTAAAAAATGCAGTACAAGGGAATCACTCGTGAGTCCGATAGAATCCCGGGGTTGGGTCATCAAACTGTCGATGACGCTTGCCTGGGCACGCAATAAAGGCAGGAACAGGAATAAAATGAATATACGTAATTTCAAAACTTTTCTCTCTATTTTAGTTTACAGAGCAACAAAGATACAACATCTATGTTTGGGCTAATCGGGGACAAAGGGTAGATTTATTATTGTTTAACACTCGGATAGCTTTATTAGTAAGGGAAAAATTAAGAGGAAAATAATGGGGACTGATTAAACAGTCGATAGTATCATCTTAACATTTCCGTACCGCCTATGCCAATGAAGCTACTTTTCTCGCAGCCATAAACAGTAACACTACACTTGCGATAATGATTGATTTCGGGTCGAGACTTGTTGTTCCATGATTAATCATGCCGATGAATACCTCCCGAATCGTTCCCCATGCAGCTTCCGGTCCGCCTAAGGAGACGAAAAGTACGGCTCCCACAGCCATGACGAAGGCGTTCCAAATGCGTGCCAGCCGATTGCTGCGGTCGGGTAGGTGGTGCATGACACGGCGGCTGAATCCCCTGTCCGCTATCTCCTGCCTGTTTTCGGTAAAGAAGTCGCGCAAGAGTTTATCATTGTCTATTTCTGTCATAACCATTTTGTTTTAAGTACGTTGCTAATTTATCTTTTCCACGCGACAGGTGGCTTTTCACCGTTCCTGTCGGTATTCCGGTAATACCTGCGATCTTGTCAATGCTTAAATCTTCCATATAAAACAAGGTGATGCAGGTTCGTTCCACGTCTTTTAGCGTTTTGAGCGACTGGTAGACATCCATTTTCTGCCCGACGTTTTCTTGTTCGGTACTGTTAATGGCATCTATTTCCGTTGTGTCCAAGCCGGCCATTTCTTTCCGGCTGCGAATATAATCATAAAAAACATTATAGGCAATGCGGTAGAGCCACGTTGAGAAACTCGACAGGTTGTGGAAAGAAGAGAGATTGGTATATGCCTTGATGAATGTATCCTGCGCCAAATCGTCACTCAATTCGCTGTCGCCGCAAGTCAGGTTGAGAAAGAACCGCCGCACGGGCGACTGGTATTTCTTCACTAACTGGTCGAAGGCCCTAGTGTTTTTGAACACTACGACCTGTGCGACTAGCGATATATCGTTGAGTTGGCTCATTTATTTTCGTCGATCTTTTCTCCGTTTCTTTCTTCCTGCTGCGTTGCCGAAGGGGCGGCTGTGTCGATGTCTCTTTTCCGGGAAACGTTCATCCGGAAAGGATCAACATCATCTGTTTTCTGTTGTTTGCTGCCTATTATCCATTGGCCGATGCCCATAAACATGATAAGCAGTCCGATTGCTCCGATTCCGAACTCTCCGGTGATCGCCCAGAGGAAGATGAAAAGTCCAATCCCTGTAAAGGTGTTTTTGATGCCTTGTGAGCGTTGGTCGGCCGGCCGGTTTTCGCGGATAAAGTTTTCCGGCAGCGGTTGTCCGGCTGCAATGGCCTGTTCGGCAAGGCGGTAACGGGCTTTCCGGTTCTTGTAGCGGAAGAAAAAGATTACAAACAAGATAAATACGGGCAGTCCGAAGACGGCGACGATTGCGATAATAGAGATCAGGATCCCTCCGCTGATCGTGTCGCTGAGGTTGCCGAAGGGAAGGTCGTTGTCATCCGATTCGAAGGTAAAACCAACTTTTCCGTGGCTGCTTCCGGAGGAGCTGACACTGTTTGCGTCCTTGCCCGCCGTTGTATCTACACCGATCACCGTCACTGTTGTGTTGGATTCATCCGCCTTGGTGTCTGTCTTTTTCGAAAGGGTCACTTTCACATTTTCGGTAGAATCCTTCTCAATGCTACTCTGTTTTTGTGCATTAATTACTGTCGAAGTGGTGAATGCGAGCAATAATGCTATTAGAATTTGTTTCATATTTGTTATTTTTTAATTTGTTTCTTTGTCTGTTAGACGCAGTTAGTATCCGAGAAAGTTGCAAAGAGACGAAATATTTTTGATATTTGCGCAAATTAATAAATGAAAATGAATTTACCCGCTTCTTTTACAGAATATACCCGCGCTTTGTTGGGCGTCGAAGAATACGAAAAACTGGTTTCCGCCTTGCAGCAGGAACCTCCCGTGAGCATTAGGCTGAATCGGTTGAAAGTTCATCGGTTGAAAGTGGAAAATGCTCTATCGGTTCAACCTCCCTGGTCTTCGGAGGGAATCTACCTCGACGAACGGCTCACTTTTACATTCGACCCGTTGTTTCATGCAGGGTGTTATTATGTGCAGGAGGCTTCTTCGATGTTCGTGGAACAGGTGCTCCGGCAGCATGTCACGAAGCCGGTGGTGATGCTCGACCTTTGTGCCGCTCCGGGAGGGAAATCGACCCATGCTCGTAGTGTGTTGCCCGAAGGTAGTTTGCTGGTTGCCAACGAGGTAATCCGGAACCGGTCGCAGATTTTGGCGGAGAACCTGACGAAATGGGGACATCCGGATGTGGTGGTTACGAATAACGACCCGGCTGATTTTTCGGCTTTGCCTTCTTTCTTTGACGTTATTCTGACAGATGTGCCTTGCTCCGGCGAAGGGATGTTCCGTAAAGATCCGGTGGCCGTTGAAGAATGGAGTCCGGAGAATGTGGAAATTTGCTGGCAACGGCAACGGAGGATTATTGCGGACGTTTGGCCGAGTCTGAAGCCCGGAGGCATTCTTATATACAGTACCTGTACATATAACACGAAAGAGGACGAAGAAAATGTCCGTTGGATTCAGCAGGAATTTGGGGCGGAATCGTTGGCGGTAGATATTCGGGAAGAGTGGAATATCACAGGAAATCTGCTGTGCGGCGAATCGGCTTCCGTATATCACTTTTTCCCGCATAAGACGAAGGGTGAAGGCTTTTTCTTGTCCGTACTCCGCAAACCGGAAACGGCAGGGGAGGACAGTTATGCCGATTATTATTCGTTTCCGAAAGGAAAATCCGCCGGGAAAAAAGGTAAGAAAGGTGGGGGAGCCTCTTCTTCGCCTGTCTCCAAGGAAAACATGGCAACGGCCGGAAAATGGCTGAATGATGAGTGTGCCGGAAAGTACGTCTTGTCGGCAGAAGGTGCTGAAATACATGCGTTTCCTCAGCAATGCGTAGCCGAACTGGCTGCCATGAAACAACATTTGCGGGTGGTGCAGGCAGGCGTTTCGGTTGGCGAGGTGAAAGGAAAAGATCTGATTCCCGCCCATGCCTTGGCCATGAGTGCCCTTCTTCTGCGGCAGGATGTTTTTGCAACCGAGGCGGTGAGTTATGAACAAGCAATCGCTTATTTGCGGAAAGAGGCTGTCACTTTGCCGGCGACAGCCCCTCGCGGGTATGTTTTGCTCACTTATCGCAATATTCCTCTGGGTTTTGTGAAGAATATCGGCAACCGGGCTAATAATCTTTATCCGCAGGAATGGCGTATCCGTAGCGGGTATTTGCCGGAAAAGATCCGCGTGTTGTAAAGGCCGGATAAGGTCTACAACTTACTTTTGTAAATCCGTGCCATTGCTTTCTGATATTGGTTTTCGAGTTGCAGATAGTTCTGGTGGCTCTGGTAGATGACAGATACTTCTACGAAATACTCTATCATGCTGATTTGTCCTCCGGTGAGTGCCTGTTTCAGCAATGCCAAGTCCTGTTGCGACCGGAACGTCTTTTTATATTCTTCCATGGAGTTATGCAGTGCTTTGGCTTCACGATAGAGCTGTGACAATTCGGATTCAACTTGCAACGTGGCATTTTCTTTTTGCAGGTCGATGTTCAAAGCTTGTGCTTTCGCAATCTTCACCTTGTTCCGGTTTTCGAAAAGAGGGAAAGAGAAGCCGACTACTACCCCGTTGAAAGGTGTGCCCGTTTCTGTGTTCCGGCGATATCCCAGTTCCAGTTTCGGCAACCACTGCGATTTGTTGACCGCTATTTGTTTCCGGGCAACGAGGCTTTCGTTGCCGAGCGCCATGAGGGTACGGTCGGCAGAGAGCACTTCCGATTTCAAGATCTGGTAATCGGAGGGAAAAGGAGTGAGGGGATACCGGCTTTCTTCAAAGACCACCGGGATATTGCCGTTCAGCGTATTCAGTTCCTGCATTTTGTTGCGGAGCGCCGTTTCGTTGAGTGAGGCTTCTGTGCGGACGTTCAGTAATTCCAGATTGATTTTGTTCGTCTCGAGGGCGTTGGCGTCTCCGGTTTGGAGACGTTTGGCATACATTTCAGCGAGTACTTCCGCGTTGCGGAGCCTTTCTTCGAGAATTTGTTTCTGCTGGCGGAGCATGATAATGTCCAGACAGACTTCTTTCGCCTGCAACAGTTTGTCCTGACGGAATACGTCCGCCTGGCTGTCGTAAGCCCCTGCCTTCAACCGGTTCAGTTTATTGCGCGTGGCATACAGGCTGGGGAAGTCGAAACTCTGCGAAACGACGAGTTCGCCGATTGTTTCGTTTTTGTCCTTTGCTCCCCAGAGGTGAGCGTAGGACAAGGTAGGATCGGGCAGGTTGTTGTCCGTTTTGGATTCCAGTTTCTGCGAGGTAATCAGTTGGGCGTTCGCCTGCAACTCCTTGTTGTTCGTTTCTATATTTTTTAATACCTGTTCTATGCTGTTCTGTGCCTGCACACCCCCCGTCAGGGTGAAGAGTGCAGTGGCAGCAAAAGAACTTATAATGATAATCCGTTTCATACTTTTTCTTTTATTTGTTTCTTCTATTACGTCTGGCTGATGATTAGCAGGGTGTCGCGAGGGATTCTTGCTCCGGTGCAGCGTCGGTAGGCCGGCGGTGCATCATCAGGTAAACAATCGGAACGATGAAACCGTTCAGGAACGTAGAGGTTAAAAGTCCGCCCAAGATAACTTTGGCCATTGGACTTTGAATTTCGTTTCCGGGCAAGTCGCCGCCGAGCGCCAGCGGGATCAGTGCCAGTGCCGACGAAAGCGCTGTCATAAGAATCGGGTTCAGACGGTCGAGCGAGCCTTGCATGACACTGTCGTATACGTTCAGTCCTTCCTCTTTTTGGAGGTGGTTATAGTGGCTGATAAGCAACATACCGTTTCTGGTCGCAATGCCGAACAGGGAGATAAACCCGATAATTGCCGGAATGCTGACCTCACCCGTCGTGATGACCAGTGCGAAAACACCGCCGATCAGTGCAAGCGGCAGGTTCAACAAGATAACGCCGGATTCCTTCACGCTGCGGAACTCGTTGTAAAGCAGCAGGAAGATGACAACAATGCTGATGAATGACGTCAGCGCCAATGTCCGGCTGGCGGCTTGTTCGCTTTCAAACTGTCCGCCGTATTCGATGTGATAGCCTTCGGGGAGCTGTATAGACGTATCGATACGCTTTTGGATGTCGTTTACCACACTTCGGAGGTCACGGTCCGCCACGTTGGCGGAAATCACGATTTTGCGCTTCACGTTTTCGCGGTTGATCGTGTTCGGTCCCATGGCCGAAACCACTTCCGCCACGTAGTTCAGAGGAACTTTGCGGCCGTCGTTGGTGTCTACCATTAAGTTGCGGATTTTCTCCATTTCGTCCCGTGCGTCATCCTTCACTTTTACGATGAGATCGAAGCTCTTTCCCTGTTCATAAACCTGCGAGATCACTTTTCCTGCAAGGGCAACGTTGACATATTCCGAGAATTCCTGCAAGGTAATCCCGAACTTGGCAAGCATCTCCCGTTTCGGTTGAATCTTCAACTGCGGACGCTCGATCTGCTGCTCCACGTTGAGGTCGGCAATGCCCGGTATATCTCCGATAGCGTCCTTTATCCGGTTGCCGAGTGAGAACATCTTGTTCAAGTCATCGCCGAAAAGTTTGATGGCGATATTTGCCTTTGTACCGGACAACATGGCATCGATTCGGTGGCTGATAGGCTGACCGATTTCTATATTTGCACCGGTGATCGTTCCTAGTTTCTCGCGCACTTCGGCAACGAGCTCGTTGCGCGGACGGTCTTTCAGCTCGAACGGAGCTTCGATTTCCGAGACGTTCACGCCAAGCGCGTGCTCGTCCAGTTCGGCACGTCCCGTCTTGCGGGCTACCGTCTGTATCTCTGGAATTGTCAGCAGCAGTTCCTCGGCACGATGTCCCATTTTGTTGCTTTCTTCCAACGAAATGCCCGGCAGCGAACTGATGTTGATTGTGAACGAGCCCTCATTGAAAGAAGGCAGGAAGCTGCGTCCGAGAGTGAAGAACACACCGAGAGCGACCACAAACAGTCCGATTGTACTTCCCAAAGTCACCCGTTTGTGGGCCAGTACCCAAGTCAGTGCCTTCCCGTAAATCCCTTTCATCCAACGGGCTACGAATGACTCTTTCAGTTCCTTGTTCGTCTTGTTACTGCCCAGCAGATACGAGCAAAGTACCGGGGTCAGCGTCAGCGCAACAACCGTCGAAGCGAACAACGCCACGATAAACGCAATGCCCAGCGGGACCAACATTCTTCCTTCCATTCCGCTCAGGAAGAACAGGGGGACAAAACTGACTACAATAATCAACGTCGAATTAAGGATAGGCATACGAACTTCCTTCGAGGCGTTGAATACCACCTCCAGTGTACTGAGCCGTTCGGCCTCCGGTTTCTGCCGGTTCTCCCGCAGGCGCTTGTACACGTTTTCGACGTCCACGATCGCGTCGTCCACCAGTGAACCGATAGCAATGGCCATACCACCGAGACTCATTGTGTTGATAGTCAATCCCATATAGTGCAGCGTAAGAATGGAGACGAGCAGTGAGATAGGCAGTGTCACCAGCGAGATCACCGTTGTACGTACATTTGCCAGGAACAGGAACAGGACGATCACCACGAAAATACCGCCTTCAAAAAGCGACTTCTTCACGTTGCCGATCGAACTTTCGATGAAACGGCTTTGGCGGAAAATGTCAGTAGACACTTTCACGTCGGCAGGCAGGTTCTTTTGGAGGTCTTTCAGAGAGGCTTCCAGTTTGTCGGTCAGTTCGAGGGTACTAGTGGCAGGCTGTTTGGTGACTGTCATTAGTACGGCAGGTTTGCCGCGTTCGGAAGCGGTTCCCAGTTTCGGAGCTTTGGGGCCGATTTTCACGTCGGCGATGTCCTCCAGTGTGACGGGGAAAGTGTTTACTGTTTTTACGACTGCTTTGCCTAGCTCCTCGACCTTCGGAGTAGAAAGTACCCCACGCACGATATATTCATTTCCGAACTCGTAAAGTACGCCACCGTTGGCGTTTAAGTTCATGTCTTGGGTGACAGCCATTATTTCACCCATTGAAACGCTGTAGTGGCGCATCCGTTCCGGGTCCAGTTGAATCTGGTATTCTTTGATATCTCCGCCCAACACGGCTACCTGTGCCACCCCTCCGGTGGACAGCAGGCGCGGGCGAATCGTCCAGTCCGCAATCGTGCGGAGGTCGAGCATGGAGGTCGAGTCGGCGGTCAGACCGACAATCAGCATTTCGCCCAGGATAGAAGATTGCGGGCCCAGCGTCGGCTTGCCCACGTTGACGGGGAGGGATTCACTGACTACCGCCAGTTTCTCGCTGACAATCTGGCGGGCGAGGTAGATGTCTGTTCCCCAGTCAAATTCCACCCAGACAACGGAGAAGCCGTTGGTGGACGAAGAACGGACACGGCGTACACCGGTAGCACCGTTTACGGCTGTTTCGACAGGAAAGGTAACGAGTTGTTCCACTTCCTCGGCTGCCATACCGTTGGCTTCGGTCATGATAACCACCGTCGGGGCGTTGAGGTCGGGGAAGACGTCAACTTCGGTATTCATGGCAGTGTAGGTGCCCGCGATGAGCAGGAGGAAAGCCGCGCAGAGTACGACCAACCTGTTATGCAGGGAGTAATGTATAATTTTGTTAAGCATGATAATTCATCAATTGAGTGATAAAAAATGAGATAGATGCACCGCAAAGCAATCCGGCTGCGGCGCCTTGCCGCTTAGTGTTCGTGGCTGTGTGCGGGAATTGCGTTGCTGGCGCTTGCCAGACGAACCTGATAAGCTCCTTCCGTCACTACGCGGTCGCCCGGTTTTATTCCGGTGAGGATTTGCACATTTTTGCCGTTGTCGGCGCCTAAAGTCACTTCTTGCTTTTTGTATCCCTCTTCGTCAAGTTGCAGATATACAAAGTAGATTCCCTGTTCCTCGATCAGTGCCGTGCGGGGAAGGGAAAGGACATTCTCCAGTTGGGAGGAAAGCAGGTAGACCTCTACGAACGAACCGGCTATGATGTCGCCTTTGTTGTCAAATTCAAAAGTTACGGGGACATAGAAAGAGTTGTCTCCCGCTGTTTTGCCGAACGAGAGAAGCCGGCCGTTCAATGCTCCCAATTCATATACCTTATTATTATATGGTGTCCGGAAATTGGCGGAATTAATTGTACGGAGATACGGGTAATACTTTTCCGACACTTCGGCACGGAGGAACAGACGGCGGTTCTGTGTCACGCTGACCAATGGCTGGCCAATTGTGACATAATCCCCTTCTTTCACCAGAATACTTTTCACGTAGCCGGCGATAGGAGCGGTAATGTTCTGTCCGATTGCCGAATGGTTCTTTGCGAGCGCCTCATAGCTGATGCGGGCATTCTCGTAATTTTGCTCTGCCTGTGCAAAATCCTTGTCGGATACGATTTTGTTTTTGACAAGCGCTTTCATCCGTTCGTATTCTTTCTTCGACACTTCGTAGGCGATGCGGGCACGTTGCACCGGGTCGCCGTCTGCGATGTTGTGCGAGGAAATGGTCACTAGCGGAGTGCCGCTGCCTACACTCATGCCTTCCGTCACCTTTCCGCGGAATGAGACAACACCTGCCACAGTGGCTACCGCGACGGATTCGTCGCCTTGTGCAGCCAATACCTGTCCGCTGGTCTTGATTACTTGTTGGAAAGGGGCGGGTTCTACAATGCTTACTTTCACTCCGGCAGCATCGGCTTTCGCTTTCGGGAGGATGATTTCGTCGCTGTGGGCGGCTTCGGCAGTTTCATCGTGTCCGGCAGCAGTGCCTTGGTGATTGTCGGCCGCATCATGTTTATGATCGCCGTTGCATTCTCCTTCTGTTCCATGGGTGTGTCCTTCCGCTTCATGGTCGTGACCTTCCGCTTCATGGTTGTGTTCATCGTTGTTGTGTGTGACGGTACTATGGCCATGTCCTTCATGACCTTGTGTATTCTTGTTATTGCAGGCTCCTAAAGCGAATAAGCCCAGGATTCCCATAAAAATAAGTTTTTTCATAAATGATATTTTCCTACTAAAATTTACTGTTTTTACGTTACAAAGATAGGGTGACGCGGATGCAACAAGTTTGCATTCACGTTGGTCTTACGCGAAAACAGAATAGGGAGGGGCGCGGAGAGAGGTGGTACGGGGGATGTTCGTCCCGTGCAGCGAGTCTCGGTAGACGTAATAGTTCTTGACCCGTCTTTCTTGTGGTTTTAGCAGATGTTCGATGATTCCGTCCGTGAACAGGGTGGCGATGAACACGTAGTCCGGTCCGCTATCTGTGTGGAAGGAAGGAATGGGAGAGTGGAAGCGCGTCATACATTCGCTGCTGCAACATGAGTCACTTGCCGGATGATGATGATGTTTGGGACATTGCTGTTCTACGGGCAAGTCCTGTTTCATGCAAATCGCTCCGTTGGGGTGGTGATGATGAGGAATAACGGCTGCCGTCAACATAATAATGTTGATAAAAAGCAGCAATGTTACTATATATCGTTTCTTCCTTTTCATCCTTTCTTTTGGATATGTATCGGCTTCAGCTTGATTATTTGAACGTTACAAAGATACAAAAACTTTTTCTCCGTTAAAAGCCGATAACATCTTTTATTATTTGTTCTTCTTCAAATTTGGTGGCAATTTAACCAGTCGGTGGTATCTCCATTCTCCTCCTTCGGGAAGGAGGAGTCCCCGTAGGGGGAGGTGGTAGG
>OGCO01005955.1_pt1 | contig 11268 bp, 6 predicted proteins | sample 1570171 | NCBI WGS metagenome assembly OGCO01 (sample SAMEA4370583, study PRJEB24528) | human gut metagenome | reverse complement strand
AGTTGTATTTAAATAAGGTTTCCAGCTCCAGGCTAGGAGCTGAACGACCGTTGAAGAGAAACAAAAGTTGTATTTAAATCTTTTCCCAAACGACTGTAAAACAATATTTTACAGTTGAAGAGAAACAAAAGTTGTATTTAAATACTTTTAAACCATAGAGAGAAAATAATTCTGTTTTCAGTTGAAGAGAAACAAAAGTTGTATTTAAATAGATAAATTGTTTCATTTCTCACAAATATATGATTAGTTGAAGAGAAACAAAAGTTGTATTTAAATAATTTTGTTGTATTCATAATTATTTCCTCCTAATTCGTTGAAGAGAAACAAAAGTTGTATTTAAATTATTATCACTCCTTACTATTACTATCTCTAAGCTGGTTGAAGAGAAACAAAAGTTGTATTTAAATTTAACATTCTGTGTTAATGAATCAAAGATTTTGTTTGTTGAAGAGAAACAAAAGTTGTATTTAAATGCATTTTGGAAGCCTTTATAAGTGCCTTCGTATTTAGTTGAAGAGAAACAAAAGTTGTATTTAAATACTAATGCCGGTTCTTTGCACACAGTAAGTGGCTAGTTGAAGAGAAACAAAAGTTGTATTTAAATCTTACGCTAATTGCCATTTCTGTGCAATTAACTCGTTGAAGAGAAACAAAAGTTGTATTTAAATAGGAAGTTCTGCAAGAGCACAGGAATTAAAAAATTCGTTGAAGAGAAACAAAAGTTGTATTTAAATATAATATTGAAAAAGGCGTTTTTGAAAACAGAGTTAGTTGAAGAGAAACAAAAGTTGTATTTAAATTTATTATATGTATAACCAAACATTCCATATTTTAAAGTTGAAGAGAAACAAAAGTTGTATTTAAATGACTGAAAGTTACTCGGTAGAAAATGTGGTATTCACGTTGAAGAGAAACAAAAGTTGTATTTAAATGGTAATAACTTATGCAAGCCATATTTTATGGCGTGTGTTGAAGAGAAACAAAAGTTGTATTTAAATGGTGCTTGCCCTATTTGTAAGGCAGCAAGTGAATGGTTGAAGAGAAACAAAAGTTGTATTTAAATAAATCATCGCAATAGTTTCTACCATGAATTTCCTTTGTTGAAGAGAAACAAAAGTTGTATTTAAATTTTATACAGTATTTTCCTTCGGAATTTATATAATAGTTGAAGAGAAACAAAAGTTGTATTTAAATAGCTCGCATTCTGTGGTTCTATTCTACCTGTTACAAGTTGAAGAGAAACAAAAGTTGTGTTTAAATAAGTCGAAGTGTATCTAGTTGTCAAAAAAATTTAAAGTTGAAGAGAAACAAAAGTTGTATTTAAATAGCCTGCTATTTACCGAGTTGTATGTAACTCCTAAGAGTTGAAGAGAAACAAAAGTTGTATTTAAATTTTACATTAAATTCTTTGCATATTGCGTGTGCTGTGTTGAAGAGAAACAAAAGTTGTATTTAAATGAAAGGGGTGGGAAAATGGCAAGACCTTGTAAGAGTAGTTGAAGAGAAACAAAAGTTGTATGATACAAAAGATTGTTATAATTTATAGTTAAATAAAAACAACCCTAAAATTCACCACATATTCCTTTAAATCTACTGTTTATATAATTTATAAAATTTCTGTAAATTATGTTGATAATTGAATTTTATATGTTATAATGTACTGAAAGAATATAAGGAATATATTAATTTAGTTTAATTAGTTGACAAAATATTGGAGGGTCATTGTGTCTTTGTGTGTTATACATACAATGGTTCAATGGCTTTTTTGTATCTATAGATGCTAAAACAAGAGGAGTGAGGTTATGTTAAAAAAAGGTCTGAATGACCAACAGGTAAGGCAATCTCGAGAAAAGTATGGCAATAATGTAATTCCAGATTCTGAGCCTACAACATTTTGGGCAGAGTTCAAAGAAACTTTTAGTGACCCAATGATTAAGATACTTTTATTTATTGCTGGGCTTATGGTTATAATGTTCTTTTTAGGATATGCGGAGATTTATGAACCAATAGGTACAGTAGTTGCAGTATTGATTGTGGCATTTGTTACAGCTAAGACAGGTGTTGCAAGTGATACAAAGTATAGAGAATTAAAAAACAGTACCAAAAAAGATGTCTGTAAAGTATATCGCAATTCTATGGTTACAGTTATTGAAGTAGATGATGTAGTTGTAGGGGATAAGGTTTTACTTCAATCAGGGGATAAAATTCCAGCAGATGGTATATTAGTTGAAGGCGATTTAAGGGTGGACAATTCAGCTTTAAATGGAGAAGCAGAGGAGTGTAAAAAAACTGCTACGGATATTTCTACTGAAATGAAAGATGAAATTACTGGTGATACATTTGTAGATAAGTATTCCCTTTTTAGGGGAGCTGTTGTTTTTGATGGGACAGGCATTTTGGATGTCAGAAAAGTCGGTTTAAAAACAATGATGGGGAAAATGGCTGAAGAAATGCAAGAGGATGAGGTTGACTCTCCTTTAAAAGTAAAATTAGGTAAACTTGCTCATCAGATTTCTACTTTTGGCTATATAGGAGCAGTTGTAATAGCTATATTTTATATGGTCTACTTTGTGCTTAGTGCTGGTGGTATAGAACAATACTTAGCTATGGGCTGGACAGAAATTTTAAAAAATGTAATTGATGCTGTTTCATTGGCTATTGTTATTATTGTCTGTGCAGTACCAGAGGGACTTCCTCTTATGATTTCTCTTGTATTAATGCAGAATACAAGTAAAATGCTTGACCATAATGTCTTGGTCAGAAAAGCCGAAGGTATAGAAACTGCTGGTTCATTAAATATTTTATTTAGTGATAAGACAGGTACTATTACTAAGGGTATGCTAGAGGTAGTAGAATTTTTTATGCCTAATGGTAACACAATACCTATGAATGAATTAAGTCTTCATAGCAAGATTAAGGCTTTATTAGACATATCTATCGGTAAAAATACAGCATCTATGTTTGACGCTAATCATAGAGTGATTGGTGGTAATGCAACTGACCAAGCCTTAATGAAATTCATAGGCGAGGAAACTTACAATGTATTAACAACTGAAAGTGAATATAGTGTTAATAACTCACAAGGATTTAATTCTTCAAATAAATTTAGTCAAGTTGAGATAAATGAATTGGGGAAAACTTTCTATAAAGGTGCTCCAGAAAAATTTCTTTCTGTTGCAACAAGGGCTTTAGACGAAGATGGTAATGAAGTTGAACTTAACTTTGATGAAATAAATGAAAAGATAAATGCCCTTGCATCGAAAGCAATGAGAGTTCTTGCTTTTGGTTATTCATATAGCCAAATGACAGAAAATACTATTAATGATGATGTTGTTTTAATAGGTTTTGTAGCTATTAGAGATGATGTAAGACCAGAGGCAAAAATGGCTATAAAGGAAGTAATTGATGCAGGTATTCAGGTTGTAATGATAACAGGGGATAGGTTAGAAACAGCTGTTTCCATAGCTGAAGATGCTGGACTTATACAAAATCAATCTGATAAAGCACTTACATCAATAGAGCTTAATAGACTTTCAGACGACGAAATAAAGTCTATGATTAAGGATATAAGAGTTATTGCCAGAGCTTTGCCTACTGATAAATCAAGAATGGTAAGAATATGTCAGGAAATGAATCTTGTAGTTGGTATGACAGGCGATGGTGTTAATGATTCTCCGGCACTTAAAAGGGCAGATGTTGGTTTTGCTATGGGTAGCGGAACAGAGGCTGCAAAAGAGGCCGGTAAAATTGTTGTTTTAGATGATAATTTTAGGTCAATAAAAGATGCAATACTTTATGGTAGAACAATTTACCATAATATATTGAAATTCTGTAAATTCCAGTTGGTTATTAATGTGGCAGCAGTTGTAGTAAGTGCTATTGCACCGTTCTTTGGTGTTGACGAGCCACTTAAAGTAACACATTTATTGTTTGTAAACTTAGTAATGGACGGTTTAGGTGCAATAATGCTTGGTAATGAACCAGCTAAAGAAAAATATATGGAAGAAGCTCCTAGAAGGCGTGACGAAAGTATCATAAGTAAGAAGATGATGGCACAAATACTTACAATGGGAACTTGGCTTGTAGTTATTAGTTTTGTATTTCTTAAACTTCCATTTTTTGACCAATTTTTTGATACAGAAGAACAGAAATTAACAGCTTACTTTGTGTTATTTATACTTAGTGCTTTATTTAATGGTTTCAATGTTAGAGATGAAAAGTTTGCTATATTTAGTGGCTTAAATGAAAATACTGGTTTCTTAAAAGTGTTCTTTTTGATTATAGCTGTACAAGCCTGTATAGTAAATGCTGGTTTAGTAAATCTTGATATTTTTAAATGGATTGGTGAAATGTTCAGTTGTGTTCCTTTTGGAATAATTGGATGGATAGTTGTAATTATTTTAGGATTTACAATGATACCTGTTGACCTTATTAGAAAATTAGTTGTTAATAATAAGTAATAAAAATCTCTCTACAAATATTTTATTTGTGGAGAGATTTTTTAGTTTATATATTTATTTAAGGTTTACATATTTTACAAGCTGTTCTTCCTTGAGATTTTGCATCGCTAAGAGAAATTGCTGAGCCATTTCCTTTTAGTGTACGACAAGTTTGTCTATGATATTTACTTCCGGTTTTACCTATGTAAACCGTACTAGCTGTACTGTTAGAAACTGCACTATCATTATAAGAAGAACTGGAGTTATTTGATGAAACTACAGGAGCTGAAGTAGGTGGTTCTGTAGTAAATTCAACTGTAGTGGTTTCAGTAGTAGTTGTAGATGTTGTTGTAGCCACAGTAGTGGTGGTTGTTTCCTCAGTAGTAGTTTCAGTAGTAATCTCTGTAGTGGTAGTTTCCAATTCTTTATTATTGTCAGTAGTAGGTGCAATTGCTAAGAATAGTATAAATGCTATTACTAATCCTATGCTGGAAAATAGATAGGACATACTTTTTTGTTTCTTTAATGTTTTGATTATAAATATTGCAAGAGAAACAGGAAAAGCACAAAGACAAGCCACAGCTAAACTTACAGATATACTGCCTGACAGACTACATATTAAAAATATTACTACAAAAACAATAATTATAAGAGTTGCAGGCTTACTTGCTTTTTTGTTCATAAAAATTACCTCCCTTTTTACATATTTTAAGGCTAAATGTTATATTTGTTAAAATATGTATATTTTTGTTTGTATACTTGTATTGTAGTATAAAATAACGATGAAGTAAATGATAATATTAAAATAAAAGTATAGCGTCAATGAATGGCTAGAAAATGAAATTTTAAAGGATTATGTAAACAATTGTAGTGAAAATGACTAAAAATATAAGTATAAAATCAGGAATATATGTGTAATTATTGTCTAGTATTTACTATAAATTGCAAATAAGTAATAGAAATAGATAATTATTACTAATTAAATTTGTAAAAATTAACAATTTATTAGGAAATATTTTGTAAAATTTGAATATTGTAATCAATGTAAAATACTTGTATACTAGATACATAAGTTACGGAGCGAAAATATGTTATAGATTTTATTTTAGGAAAGTGTAGATTTTAGTATGTTGATAAATTAGTTTTCTCGGGGGAGATACAATTTCTGTTGGCCGTTTAAAATTTTTTGGAAATTGCGAAAACTGAAACAAAACATTAATAACACTAATGATTAATGACATAGGGTTGCTGTATTGTTTTGGATTAGAAAAGGACGTGAATTTTATGAAAAATTTTATTTCAGCTATTATTATTACAGGTGTTGGTTTAGTGACTATGGCAACAGGCGTTTACGCTAGCCCAGTAAGCGATGCCCTCAGAAATGGTGTTAACAACAAAGCTACAGAAGTAGATGTTTCATCTTGTGGTTTAACAGTAAATCAAGCAAATGCTGAATATACAGATTTTGTTTGTAGTGATGACAAGGCTTGGATGTTACAGAATGTTGCTAAGTATGAAGTTTCTGGAGATAAAGTCGTAAAGGTAATATTAGACTACAAGTATGATAAGTCTGAAATTGCAAATAAGCAGAAAGAAATTGATAGTGTTGTTAATGCTATAGTTTCATCTGCTAAGAGCTGTAAAACAGATTATGATAAGGCTAAGTTTGTTTATGATTATTTAATAGATAATTTTAAATATGATAATACTCTTTCAAATCAGACAACTTATGATTTATATACAAAGAAGTTAGGAACTTGTAAGACATTTGCTCTTGCATATAAGGAAATTTTAACAAAGTTAAATGTTTCTTGTGATGTAGTTGTAAGTAAGGCAATGGCTCACGAATGGAATGTTGTTAAAATGGGAAATGCTTGGTACAATATTGATGTATCAGGTGCTAATATATTATCTGGGAATAGAGATGATTTCTTCTTAAAGTCTGAAATGTTCTACAATATTTTAGGATATAATGGTGGTACTATTATAAACGGTATTACTGTTTCAAAGACTGATAATTATAATGCTTAATATGAAAACTAAAAGCCTCAAGTATTTTCCTTGAGGCTTTTTTGTGTCTATATTATCCCAAAGCAACATCTAAAATCATCATAACTACAAAACCTATGGCAAACATTATTGTACCTATGTCAGAATGAGGCTCGCCAGACATTTCAGGAATAAGTTCTTCAACTACAACATACATCATAGCTCCGGCAGCAAAGCTTAAAAGATAGGGCATAACGGGAACTATTAAAGCCATAGCCAAAATTGTAATTATTGCTCCTATAGGCTCAACAATTCCAGAAAGCACACCGTATAAAAAAGATTTTCCCTTTCTCATACCTTCGGATTTTAATGGCATAGATATAATTGCTCCCTCCGGTATATTTTGTATGGCTATACCAATAGAAAGGGCTAAAGCACCACTTAAAGTGATTTGTGTTTTGCCGGATAATATGCCTGCATATACAATGCCTACTGCCATTCCCTCAGGAATATTGTGAAGTGTGACTGCTAATACAAGCATGGTTGTTTTCTTTAGTTTGCTTTTTAGCCCCTCAGCTGAACTGCTGTTAAAGTGTAAATGAGGTATAATATTATCCAAAACAAGTAAAAATAATATACCAATCATAAAACCTATTGAGGCGGGCAAAAAACTTAACCTACCTAGATTTGATGAATAGTCTATAGATGGAATAATAAGACTCCAAACAGAGGCTGATACCATTATTCCAGACGCAAAACCAGTTAAAGCTCGGCGAAGCCCTAAGTCCATTTCTTTTTTCATAAATAATACAAAAGCTGAACCTAGGGAAGTACCGAGAAAAGGTATAAGAATACCGATAAAAGTATTTATGGTCATAAAAACGCTCCTTTATAGTTAGCATATGCTAACTAATATATATCACATATTTTATTTTATGTCAATAAGGGTGTTATAAATATGTAGTATTTTGTGGATACTTGACTTATAAATTGCTATATAGTATAATCAGAACAGATGTTCGATATATAATTGCAAGGAGGTATAAAGTATGGCTCAAGAAGAAAATCAGTTTAAAATTGTGTCAAAATTTAAGCCTACAGGCGACCAGCCACAGGCTATAGAGCAGTTGACAAATGGATTTCAAAGTGGCGAAAAATTTCAAACATTACTTGGTGTTACTGGTAGTGGTAAGACATTTACTATGGCAAATGTTATACAGAATTTGAATAAGCCAACTCTTGTTATTGCTCACAACAAAACTCTTGCAGCACAGCTTTATAACGAGTTAAAGGAGTTTTTTCCTAACAATGCTGTAGAATATTTTGTGTCATATTACGATTACTATCAGCCAGAGGCTTATGTACCTCAGAGCGATACCTATATTGAAAAAGATTCATCGGTAAATGATGAAATAGATAAACTTAGACATTCGGCTACTTCAGCTCTTTTTGAACGAAAAGATGTTATTATTGTTGCTAGTGTTAGTTGCATATATGGTTTAGGTGCACCTATTGACTATAAGGAAATGACTCTTTCTATAAGACCAGGAATGATAAAAGACAGAGATGAGGTTCTTAAAAGACTTGTAGAAATTCAGTACAACAGAAATGATATAAATTTTACAAGAGGTACTTTCAGAGTTCATGGCGATGTGGTTGAGGTTTATCCAGCTGGCAGTACAGATGTAGCTATAAGAATAGAATTTTTTGGCGATGAAATAGACCGAATTTCAGAAATAGATGTACTTACGGGAGAGGTGTTGGGTACAAGAAACCATATTTCAATATTCCCAGCATCTCATTATGTTACTAATTCTGAAAATTTGCGACGAGCATTAAGGGATATTTCAGCAGAACTTGATGAAAGGGTAAAGGAATTAAATAGTGAGGACAAGCTGTTAGAGGCTCAAAGACTTTCACAAAGAACAAACTATGATATGGAAATGATGATGGAAATGGGTTTCTGTTCAGGTATTGAAAATTATTCAAGACATTTGGATAACAGACCAAAGGGCAGTATGCCTAATACACTTATTGATTATTTTCCTAAAGATTTTCTCATTATAGTAGATGAAAGTCATGTTACAATTCCTCAGATAGGTGCTATGTATAATGGCGACCGTTCGAGAAAAACTACACTTGTGGACTATGGTTTTAGACTTCCTTCTGCTCTTGACAACAGACCTTTGAAATTTAGTGAATTTGAAGGCAAAATTAATCAGTTGCTTTTTGTTTCAGCTACTCCGGGAAAGTATGAGGCAGAACATAGTCAGGCTGTTGTAGAACAGATTATAAGACCAACAGGACTTCTTGACCCTACTATTGATGTTAGACCAATAACAGGACAGATTGATGACCTTATAACTGAAATAAATACCACAGTAAGGAAAAAGCAAAAGGTTCTTGTTACTACTCTTACTAAAAAAATGGCAGAGGATTTGACGAAATATCTTCAAGAGGCGGGAATCAGAGTAAGATATTTACATTCTGATATTGATACTCTTGAAAGATTGGAAATAATAAGGGATTTGCGTCTTAATGTTTTTGATGTTCTTGTAGGTATAAATCTTCTTAGAGAGGGTTTGGATATTCCGGAGGTAAGTCTTGTTGCTATTTTAGATGCTGATAAGGAAGGCTTTTTAAGAAGTGAAACTTCTCTTATACAGACTGTAGGTAGAGCTGCCAGAAACTCTGAGGGTAGAGTAATAATGTACGCAGATACTATTACAGACTCTATGAGAAATGCTATTACTGAAACAAATAGACGCCGATTTATACAGGAAGAATATAACATTGAACATGGAATAACACCTAAGACTATTACAAAAAAAGTTCATGAAATAATAAAGGCTACAGAGCCTGTAGCTCATAAGAAAACTAAACTGGAAAGAGCACCAGAGTCAATGACTAGAGATGAACTTTTACAGGAAATTCAAAAGATTGAAAGAAAAATGAGAAAAGCAGCAGATAATCTTGATTTTGAAACAGCGGCACAGTTAAGAGATAAAATGATAGAGTATAAAAAGCTGTCTTTAATGTAAAATAGGTGAATTTATGGAAAATAAAGAAATTATTATAAAAGGTGCAAGAGAAAATAATTTAAAAAATGTTGATTTAACTATACCCAGAGATAAATTAGTTGTGTTTACAGGTGTAAGTGGTAGCGGCAAGTCGTCTTTAGCCTTTGACACTATTTATGCAGAGGGTCAGAGGAGATATGTGGAAAGTCTTTCTTCTTATGCCAGAATGTTTTTAGGTCAAATGGAAAAGCCTGATGTAGACAGTATAGAGGGTCTTTCTCCTGCTATTTCTATAGACCAAAAAACTACAAACAACAATCCTCGTTCTACAGTAGGTACAGTTACTGAAATTTATGACTATATGCGTCTTTTGTTTGCTAGAATTGGTGTACCACATTGTACAAAATGTGGAAAAGAAATTCAGAAACAGACAGTTGACCAAATTGTAGATAAAATTATGGAAATGGAAACAGGAACAAAAATTCAGATTTTAGCTCCTGTTGTCAGAAATAGAAAAGGCGAACATGTCAAAATATTTGAAGATGCCAAAAGAAGTGGCTATGTTAGAGTAAGAGTTGACGGGAATATTTATGACATAAGTGAAAAAATAGAGCTTGATAAAAATAAAAAGCATAATATTGAAATAGTTGTAGATAGAATTGTTATAAAAGAGGGTGCAAACAAGCGTATAAGTGAGGCTGTTGATACTGTTTCAGCTTTAACTGGTGGCATTATTATTGTTGATGTTGTAGGTAAAGAGGAAATAGTTTTTAGCCAGAATTTCGCTTGTCCGGATTGTGGTATAAGTATAGGAGAAATAGAACCACCTAACTTTTCTTTTAATAATCCTAATGGTGCTTGCCCAGATTGCACAGGCTTAGGCGTAAAAATGGTGGTTGACCCAGATATAATTGTGCCTAATAAGGATTTATCTATTGGAAAAGGTGCAATTTGTGCTATGGGTTGGAACAATATATCTGACCCTAGTTCAGGATATTATTCTGTAGTTACAGAATTGGGCAAAAAGTATGGCTTTGATATGAATACACCTTTTAAAGATATTCCGGAAGATTTTGTACTGAACCAGTATGCTTCACTGGTACACGATGCTTACAGCGTCAGACAGTATGCGCGTTTTCTGGATGTATTGCTTCATCAGGAAGAGGGGGCAGTATTGTGGCACTGCAGCATCGGCAAAGACCGTGCAGGTGTGGGAACGGCGCTTCTTCTATGTATACTGGGGGTTCCGAGAGAGACAATATATGAAGACTATATGAAAACAAATCTTTATCTCGATGAGGAAATGAATCATATGGTTCGCTATCTGGAGTCAAAGATGATCGTGGATAATCAGACTATGGACAAGATTCGTCTGTTTTATCGTGTAAAAGAAGAATACCTTGACTGTGTATTCGAAACCATCGAAAAAGAGTATGGTTCAGTTGAACAGTTTATGAAAAAAGCACTGTACATGAATCCGAAAACGATCGAGGCTCTGCGCAAAAAATACCTTGTATAAAAATACAAAAAAGTGTTTAAAAATTGTAATGTATACAAAATTTTGCATTGACAAACGATGTAATATTGCTATAATGATAAACATGCAAACAATTTTACGATGGAATTGTTTACAAGATTAAAGTATTGAAAACACTGCTGTAAATGCAGTGAACAGTAACTTGAAAGCAGGTGCGTTATGCAGAAAAGAATTTTGTCCCTGTTAGTAGATAACACTGCCGGTGTATTAAGTCGTATTGCCGGTCTTTTCAGCCGCAGAGGTTATAATATTGACAGTCTGACAGTCGGCGTGACTGCGGATG
>OGCO01005951.1_pt1 | contig 11281 bp, 9 predicted proteins | sample 1570171 | NCBI WGS metagenome assembly OGCO01 (sample SAMEA4370583, study PRJEB24528) | human gut metagenome | reverse complement strand
GCGCTTTTGGCTTAGCAGCTGCCGCACCTCGCTCGCCGTATCGGCACTTAGAATTGTGCGGTATTGCCCTAGGATATATTATTTTTTACGTATTGAATCGGCATGGACAATATGTTAGAATAACTTTGATTAGATCAAAAGAGGAAAGAAAGAATAAAGGATGTTTGTAGGAACATGGTGGTCACTGATGCCGCCCATTGTGGCGATTGCGCTGGCACTGCTGACCAAAGAAGTGTATTTGTCATTGTTTGCGGGGTGTGCCCTTGGCGCACTGTTGGCGGCAGAATTCCACCCGTGGATTGCGTTTGATACGCTGTTTAACACAATGATCGATAGTGTGGATTTTTCCATTCTGATGTTCATGATCCTTTTGGGCATGATCGTTATGCTCATGCAGGAATCCGGCGGCACCCGCGCTTACGGTGAGTGGGCCTCCGGCCACCTGAAAAGTAAGCGCTCCGCTTTGGTAACGACCTCTCTGCTCGGTGCGCTGATTTTTGTGGATGACTACTTCAACTGCCTGACGGTTGGCTCTGTCATGCGCCCTGTCACAGATAAGTACAAGGTTTCCCGCGCCAAGCTGGCGTATATCATTGATGCAACCGCCGCGCCAGTCTGCATCATTGCGCCGATTTCTTCCTGGGCGGCAGCCGTCAACTCTTATGTTCCGGCGGGCAGCTCCATGTCCGGTTTTGAGATGTTCGTTAAAACCATTCCGTTCAACCTCTATGCAATTTTAACCCTGTATATGGTGTTCTTCACCTCCATTGTAGGCTTCGATTTCGGCCTGATGAAAAAGCATGAAGAGAACGCGGCCAAAGGTGATCTGTTTACCTCCGGCGGGGAAGAGTTCCAGAACCAGGAAACAAAAGACCCGACCGAGGGCGGCAAATACGCCAAAGGCAAGGTCATCGATCTGATTGCGCCCATGGTCGTCATGATTGCAACGGCAATCGCAGCTATGATCTGGACCGGCCACCTGAACGGCGGCCAGAATCTGGTGGAGGACTTTGCCAACTGTTCTTCTTCGGAAGCGTTGGTGTTTTCCGGTTTGGTCACAGTGGGATTCCTGCTGCTTCTGTATCTGCCGCGCCGTGTCATCGGCTTCAAGGATTTTATGAATTCCGTTCCCGAAGGTGGCAAGCTTATGATGCCCGCCATCCTGATTTTAGTGCTGGCCTGGACTCTGAAAGGTATGACGGACGCCCTGGGTATCGGTACCTTTGTACGTTCGGCCATCAATCTGAATTCCAGCCTGATGAACTTTGTGCCGCTGGTCATCTTCTGCATTGCAATTTTTATTGCCTTTTCTTCCGGCACCAGCTGGGGCACCTTTGCTATTTTTGTGCCCATCGTGGTCAACATGTTTGCTGAACTGGACCCGACCATGATGATCATTTCTGTAGCGGCTGTCCTGGCTGGTGCTGTCTGCGGTGACCATATTTCGCCTATTTCTGATACTACCATCATGTCCAGCTCCGGTGCCCAGTCCAACCATATCAACCACGTGCAAACCCAGATGCAGTACGCCTTTGTGGTCATTGCCGTGTGTGCTGTTGGCTACCTGATCGCCGGCTTTACCGAAAACTGGTGGCTGACCCTGCTTTGCTCGCTGGTGATTTTGACCGGAGTGCTGTTGGAGATAAGGAAGAGGGAAATGTGCGGCCGATAAACCATACTGACGTAGCATCATCAAAAAGAACCTGCTTTGCACACTATATGGGGCACTAAAACCGGTCGTGTTTTACAGTTATATGAACTATATATGAACTAAAACGCCGAACTTTTGGCCCCTGCGACACAAAATTGGCACAGCTTTTTCAGAAGTTTTGAGGAGATGGCGAAAAACAAGAGAAAACAATGAGAATCCATGAGTTTATCACCTACTTCGTAAAACTGTTGTTGAGTACCCGATGCAGAGGGGCCGGCCTTCTTTACATGGCTGCCGAAGATGTTTGGTAAAAGAGTTGTAGTTACCGTCCATGGAACCTGTGAAATAATGTTAGTAACCAGAAAAAATCCTGATTTCATGCGGGTTTGCGCGGCTTGACCTTTTTTACCTTAACTTGTTTCTGTTTACCATGGTGCGTTGCGTTCCGGCGTGATTTCGGGGGTTAGTGGCTTCTGGTTGCGCTCTATACTTAACCCACCACAGCGAAAGCTGATAGAGCAGAAAACAGAATAAGGAGGTACGAGGACAAGCCTGCGTATAGATTGTTGCTGCAATCTGTATACAGGCTTGTTGTTGTGCTATGAAGTAGGAAAGGTGAATAGTGAAAGACGAGCATGACAATTTAAGGAAAAGAACTGCTGGGATTGTGTATAAGCCTAGGACAAGAATAGAAACTATGGAATGACGGTTGGAGAGAAGTAATGGAAGAAAAAATCAGACTTGCGGTTTTTGGACAGAAACGTCTTTCGCGTGAAGGCGGGATAGAGATTGTTGTAAAAGAACTATGCACCAGGATGGCACAGAATGGTTGTGATGTGACTTGCTACAATAGAGCAGGTCATCATGTGAGCGGTGCAGAGTATGACAAAACAATTGAATATGATGGCATTTTCAAAAAGTCAGATGTAGAGGACTTGCGAGAAAAATTGCAAGATGCCTGTGACCATCCAGAAATAGTTATGGAGATGAAGAGGCAAGCGGCAGGCTTTATCTGCGAAAAATACAGTTGGGATGAGGTAGCCAAAGAAACGGAAGAGTTGTATAGAGGTGAAAAAGGCTGTGAATGACGATAAAATCAACAGAGATACCCCATTAATTTCAGTGATTGTACCAATTTATAAAGTTGAGAAGTATTTGGAAAAATGTGTAAAAAGCATTAGCTCACAAACCTATAAAAATATAGAAATTATCTTGGTTGATGATGGTTCTCCTGACAATTGTGGAAAATTAGCGGACAACTTAGCGAAAACGGATTCGAGAATAAAAGTAATTCACAAAGTAAATGGAGGTCTTTCATCGGCCAGAAATGCAGGAATCGATGTGGCGCAGGGAGATTATATTGGTTTCGTTGATAGTGATGATACGATAGAACCGTTTATGTATGAGAAGTTACTTTCAGTTCTTCAAAAAGAAAATACAAAGTTATCCGTTTGTGCAGTTAATTATGTATATGAAGATGGAAAAGTGCTTCAAAAAAAGGGCTTAGGGAAAAATGTGACATTTGATTTTTGTCAAGCAATAATTGAAATGAATTCACATAGATATTTTGATATGGGAGCATGGAGCAAATTATATCATCGCTCTCTGTTTGAAGACATTCGGTTTCCTGTTGGCAAGCTAAGTGAAGATTACTATATTATGTACAAAATCTTTGACAAGGCACAAAGAATCAGTTACTTGGATATTCCATGTTACAATTATCTTCAACGAAAAAATAGCATAACACGTAGCGATAAAATAAACCATGATCATGAATATGCAGCGTATGAACAGATGCGCTATTTGGATGAGAAATACCCGGACATGAAAGTGATTGGACATACAGCCTATGCTTCTGCAACATTGACAGTGTATGATTTTTATCTAAAAAATGGAGTAAAATGCTCCAAGGAGAAGATGAGTCACTTTCAAGAGGTTATAAAAGAAAATAAAGCGTATATTGAAAAAGCAGATTATCTGGCAAAAAGTAAAAAAGTTCAATTTGTGCTTTTTTTAAAAAGTCCAACCCTGTATAATGTTGTATTTAAGATATACCGAAAAATAAAGAAGGTGTAGAAATGTCCTATAAAAGACTAGCATTAATTATACCGTATTTTGGAAAATTCAACAACTATTTTCAACTATTCTTAAAAACATGTAAATATAATCCAAGGACAGATTGGATTATATTTACAGACGATAAAACGGATTTTAATTATCCGGAGAATGTTCATGTGTATTACATGACGTTTGAAAATATGCAAAAGCTTATACAAAGCAAGTTCGACTTTGAGGTGTTGATTAATAAGCCCTATAAGTTATGTGATTATAAGGTCGCCTATGGGTATATTTTTTTTGAATATATAAAAGAATACGAGTATTGGGGATATTGTGATACTGATATTGTATGGGGTGATTTAGACAATTTTCTTGATGAAAAATTAAAGATGGGTTTTGATAAATTATTTCCGCTGGGACATCTTTCAATTTATAAAAATAGCGAGAAATTAAGAACATTGTTTCGTGACACATACATATATAATGAAATTTATAAAGATATATTTTCGCAAGATAAAATCTGGGGTTTTGACGAACTATATATAAATTCAATGGTCGAAAACAGTGGATTACAGTTGTATGAAGAAGATGTTTCTGCAAATCCATCAGTTTACTACTATAAATTTAGATTAGTAAAAAAATGTCAAGATCTAAATAGATATTTGACTGAAGATTATGTGGATGCTAAATATTATTGGGAAAATGGAAAACTCTATAGAGTGTTTTTTAATGATGATACCGGTAAGATGGAAAAAAATAAATTTCCTTATATCCATTTGCAACAAAGAAAAATGAAAATGGATAAAAATATTTTGAATGGAAGAAAAATAGAAATTGGCTTTGGGGAGTTTTGGCCCGAAACAGTAAAATGGAAGAAGATTAATTTTGATGTGCTGAAAAAATGTGCTGGAAATAGATTGAGATGGAAAATCAAAAAAAGCATAAATTTGATATTGCCGGGAATGTATAATAGAGCCAAATTGTAACAAGGAGCAGAAGATGCATAATAGTATACGATTTAGTTGGATTGTTCCAATATACAATGAGGGAATAAAGCTCAAGAAAACGCTTGATATGTATGCTTGTAACTGCTCATTGGACAGTGAACTAATTCTGGTGGATGATGGCTCAACAGACGTATCAGGTAAAATCTGTGATGAAATTGCGCAGACATATGTAAATGTTGCTGCATATCACAAAGAGAATGGTGGATGTGTTGATGCTAGAAGATATGGAATTCAAAAAGCAAAAGGTGAATATATTGTTTTTTTGGATGCAGATGATAAAATAGACGAAAATTATGAAAAAAATCTGAACAATGCAGTAGCAAATAAAGCAGACTTTTATATACTAAATAATCAGATTAATATTAAGGGAACAAGTCGATTTGAGATTGAAAAAGATTTTATTACAAATTCTAATGTCAGCGCGGAAACAGCATGGGGGTGGATTCTTACAGGAAAAGCTGGGGCGGTATGGGATAAAATTTATGTTGCACAATATCTAAAAGAGCTAGAATTAAGTGACAAAATAACATACGGAGAGGACGTGTATATCAATTGCAATTACATGAATAAGGTGAAAACAGTTTATACGCAAAACACTGCATCGTATATGCACTATATTGATTCACCAACAAGTGTTTGCAAGGTGAAAAAATTCAATCAACTCGATGAAATTGAATACCTGTACGAAGTGATTAGAAAGAGGCTTGAAATAGAGGGCCAAGAGGAATTATTAAAACTATTTACAGGAACAGAAATGTCCACTGCTATAAGAGTTATTATACAAATCAAAAGGAGCGGAGTAAAAAAAGAAGAAATTGTAGGGCACGTGAAATCATTCAATTTGATTAAAAATATTAAAGAAAAAAGATACAAAAGAATATTAAAAAATGAAGTGAATGCATGCCTGATAAAACATTCTGCATTTCGATTGGCGGAACTGATATATATGCTGAAAGATAAGATGTAATATGAAAATACTTTTACTAATCAACTGGAAAATAAAATACTGTGATACAGCTCCAGAAAATCTGCAGCCTTCTGATTATAATTGCCCAGAAGAACCATTTTGGTTTTTTAAATATTTTGCTGAAGTGCCAAAAGTAGATGTAATTGATATTGGTGCACCTACATGGATCGAGAAGATTGAAAATAAAATAAGGTTTCACTTTTACCAAACATTAAAAGTACTTCCTAAAATTAAGCAATATGATTTGATTTTTGTTCATGGATCGAACAGTGCAATGCTTTTAGGTGCAATAAAACGCATATTCCGTATCCAAATGCCACCGATTTTAGATGTGGATATAAGTTCGTTTCATCAGGCAAGTAAAAGTGGCATAATCCATAGACTATCCCAGTTCTCTAGTAAAGCCTTTGATTATATGGTGTACCACACAAGCTCGCAAATTGACTATTACAAGATAGAATTTCCATGGCTGGTAAACAAATGTGAATTTATCCCACTTGGTGTTGACTACAACTATTGGAAAACAAAACAATATCCTGTGATCCCGGAGAGAAAAACTTATATTGTTTGTGTTGGGTATAGAAAGCGCGATTGGAACACACTATTGAAGGCTTATAATGAGTCGAATATTGTTGAAGAATTGTATTTGATTGGAAATCCAGATATAAAATGTGAAAATTCTAAAGTTAAAGTACTTCCGTTCATTCCGATTAGTAAGCTTATGACGTATATTACAAATGCAAAGTTTTCAGTAATTCCGTTAGATAATTTTAATTATTCCTTTGCGCAGTTGACTTTGCTTCAACAAATGGCATTGGGTGTGCCAATTCTAGCAGCAGATGTATACGCTATTCGTGATTATATAAAATGTAGTAATGGAGTAATATCTTATACCCCTTACAATGTCGAAAATCTGAAAACTAAGCTGCAAGAGCTTTCAAAATTGAAAGAAACTGATTTGCAGAAAATGGGTCAGAGTAGCATTGAATGCACAATGACAGTTTTGAGTGAGCAACAAATGGCTCAAAGATTTGAAAGGATATGCAGGATGCTTTGCAGAGGTAAAGAAATATGATTTCTGTTATTTGCGTTTAGAATAATGAGGAACAGTATCAAAATATATTGGTACACTCCCTTAATATACAGGATTGTGATTATGAGTTGATTTCAATTGATAATCGGAACCATGCTTTTACAAGTTGTGCCGCAGCCTTGAACTGGGGTGCAGATCATTCCACTTTTTTACACATCAGGATATTTCTTTTGAGAAAAAATCGTCTCTCAAAGAATTTGGTCAGTTTATCAAGGCACATCCTGATATAATTATAGGAGCATTCGGAGCAAGACAAAAAGCGTATAGTGAAGACTGTTTATGCGATACGGTTGATGAATGTTGTTTTGGTATGACGAGAGAGGTTTTTCATTCGCTGCGTTTCAATGAAAAGGTTTGCAATGGATGGCATTTGTATGCGGTTGAAATGTGTCTAAGAGCGAAAGAACGCACAAAATTCGGGGGGATATGCAATCCCGGCAATCGACATTTTTCAGGAGGAAATGTCGATTTGAGCTATATGAAAAAGTTCAAGTAGCTTCTTGTTATGTATAAGCACCAAGGATATATTTGCACAACATGTAAAAAAATGCCGTGCAATATGGTGTATTATTATGCTTATTTTTTGCTTGGAGAATCAAGAAATTGCTTATGGGGAATTTTCCTCTTGTGCAAACTGTAAAATCGTTTTTTAGTAAATGAGAGTTTTATGAAGATACAAATAAAAGTCAAGAAGAAAAATGTGCTAACAGATTCCTTGTATGTGCTATTCGTAGTTTTCTATTTGATTGCTTTACTGGTTTGGGGAATGGGCTCATCCCTATCGCAAATTCGGTATTATATACTTATGGCAGCAACTGTAGTAGCAGGGGTTGATTTAATACTGCGTAAAAACAAGTTATGCTACGGCAAGAATATGCTATTGGTTATACCACTTGGAGTGCTGTTTTTGCTATTATCTATGCAGAGAGCAAGTGAAGCACACCACGAAATTCTATTTAGGACATATGTACAAATTTCCTTAGTAGTTCTTCCTGCACTGTACGCCTTATTTCTTATCAACCTATTAAAAGTGTCTTCATTGATAAAACTAATGCAGCTAACGTTAATTTGTACAGTCATTGTATATTTTATGGAGCCTGGGCATGGGATTTTGGATTTTGTAAATGTAGGTAATTGGGCGAAAATTTCGGTTATCCATTCCAACAGTTTTACGGAAAGCGATATCTGCTCGGAAGTTTTTTTTAACCTGTTTGTATTTTTTAATTTCTATAAGAATGCAAAAGGAAAAGAAATTGACTCAAAAAGTGCAAGATTATGTTATGAGATTTCGTTGATATTTACAATACTGTGCTTTAAGAGGCTAGCAATGCTTTTCGTAATCTGCATTGTTGTTCTTGACAAAGTTATTGATTGGAGAGGTCAAATATCAAAGTATCTTGTTCCATTGCTGTCGATTCTTTTTACAGCAGCAACGGTTCTGTATACAGAATTTATGAAAGGCGATTTATTTCCGGGATTTGACGTTTACAATTTTACAACAGGACGAGACTATATTCTATCGCTTTGGGAGAGAATTGACTATATCTCCTATGGCTATGGAAGTAGCATGGTTTTAATAGGGCGATACTTAGAGATGGATTTAGTTCAGATTTATATGGAACTGAACATCCTTGCCTTGTTCGCATTTGCATTTGTATTCTTTAAGATTGCGGGAACAAATGTGTATTCTGTAGTGACAATGACGTATGCTTTTTTGAATATGCTGACTGCTTCGAGTCTTCCGGGTTCTTTGTCGTGGGTTATAGCTTTTATGACGATTGCATCGGTTTCTTCGGATAAATGTTCACGAGAACAGATTTATATTTCTGAACAAAAATCAAGGATGAAAAAGATGTTCTCAAAGAAGAAAGGTGGAAAAAGAATTGTATAGGCAAGCGTATCTTATCATAGCACATAGATATGATGAAACTTTTAAAACACTCTTGCGAATGCTGGACAGTGACGAAAATGATATTTATGTTCACATGGACCTCAAAAACAAACAATTTGATGAGGACGATTGTAGAAAGCTGATTAAGAGAAGCGGCATCTATTTCACAAAACGTACTAGTGTGACTTGGGGGGGATATAGCTTAATTAACGTTGAACTTATGCTTTTAAAACTGGCTACAAAAAAAGAATACAATTATTATCATCTTCTTTCAGGGCAGGATTTGCCTATTCAATTGGGCAAAACAATACAAGAGTTCTTTATAGAACACCAAGGAGAAGAATTCGTAGGATTTGATAAGGAATTTTTTGATGATTACACTAGAGTAAGCTATTATTATCCATTGCAGGAAGTAGTAGGACGAAATCGAAAATCGCTCCTTGGGAGGATTGCGGCAGCAAGTACACTCTTACAGAAATGCATACGTCTAAAAAGAAATAAATCAGTCCGTTTTCAGAAAGGGCCACAGTGGTTTAGCATAACAAATGATTTTGCAAAATATATAATACAACGAGAAAATTGGATAAAAAAGGTGTTTTCATACACTATATGTTGCGATGAAGTCTTTTTGCAAACAGTAGCAATTAATTCGCCGTTTAAAGATAAAATATATCAACAGGAAATTTTTAGTGACACAGAGAAGTCTGTTATGCGATTGGTGGACTGGAAACGAGGAGGTCCATATACTTTCCTGGATGAAGATTGTCAAGAATTAATTGATTCCAAAATGCTCTTTGCAAGAAAATTTGACTGTGATAAAGATGCAACTATTGTAAGAAAGATATTTGAGTTATACGGGTGAACTATTAAATATGAAAAGAAAATCTCTAAGTGTTAATGCAGCACTTAATTCTATAAGAAGCATATTGAATATGCTATTCCCATTGATAACGTATCCATACATCACAGCGGTTCTTTCAGTGGAAGAACTTGGAAAATATAATTTTTCATTATCAATTTTAAATTATTTTGCTCTTATTGCAGGACTTGGAGTCAGCAGCTACGCTATAAGAGAGGGGGCAAGGATACGAGAAGATAAGAAAGCATTGGCTGATTTTGCCAATCAGATGCTGGAAATCAATTTGATTTCAATGTTTGCTGCATACACATTACTTTTTTGTGTGCTGGGGATCTCTACTACACTTGCTCCATATAAAGGATTAATACTTTTCTTGAGTGTACAGATGCTATTTACAACGATAGGCGTCGAGTGGATATATTCTATTTTTGAAGAATACCAGTACATTACAATTCGCTCGATTTTATTTAAAGTAGCGTCGATTATACTGTTGTTTGTTTTAGTAAGAAAAGAGGGTGACGTATTTCAATATGCTGGAGTTGTAATGTTTGCAACAACAGGGTCAAATATTCTCGATGCATTTTTTGCAAGGAAATATTTTCACTTCTCTTTTGTGCACTTGAGAAAACTGAAAAAACATATTCGTCCCATCATGATCCTGTTTGCATCTAATATTGCTGTAATGGTTTATGTGTACTCTGATACTACGATGTTAGGGCTTATGACCGATGATTATACAGTGGGGATTTATGCGGTTTCTTCAAAGGTCTATAGTATGATGAAAAGCGTTTTATCTGCAGTATTGGTTGTCTCTATTCCACGACTTGCTAATTTGTATGGTGCCCAAAAAATGAGCGAGTTCAGAGATATCGTTCAAAATATTACAGATACTATTACATTGCTTCTAATTCCTAGTGTGGTTGGGCTGATTTTACAATCGAAAAATATAATTCTATTTATTTCTAATGAAAGATATTTACAAGCAACTTCATCGCTTTCGATTCTGAGTGTTGCTTTGGTTGTGTGCATGTATGGATGGATATTCAATCAATGTATTTTGTTGCCAGCACAAAAGGAAAATGTGATATTAGAGGCGACAATTATTAGTGCGGTTGCAAATGTTCTTTTAAATTTTATTTTAATTAGCACATGGAAAGAAAACGCAACAGCATTTACTACACTGGTAGCTGAGGGTATTATGCTAGGTATTTGCGGCTGGAAGAGCCGAGAAATATGCAAAGTAAAAGTTTTTAATAAAAATCTACTTACGGTATGTGTAGGCACAGCTGCTGTAGTAGGAATTTGTTTTACTGTAAGGATGGCTAAATTTCAGAGTACTGTTGAACTCTTGATAAGCGTGGTATTATCTGGAATTGCCTACTTTATAGTTCTGATAGCATTGAAAAATGAAAATGTGCTTAAGCTGATGAAAAAGTTCTTGAAGATTAAAGCATAACAAGTCGAAGTGTCTAAAATAATATTTATGCAGACTATGACTATAATGCCTAATCTATATACATACGTATGTGTACGGAAGAAATCTTCACAAAACTGAAATAGCAATAAGGCTCACGATGTACAGATGCAACTACCTGCCTATCGTGGGCGATCTGCTTCATAACGAATCTCTATGAAAGACGCTATTTGCAGAGCATATAAGTAGATTCTAATGGTGAGAAATGAAGGAATTGAAAATGAACACAACATTACTTATCATGGCGGCCGGAATCGGAAGTCGATTTGGAACAGGAATAA
>OGCO01005948.1_pt1 | contig 11286 bp, 11 predicted proteins | sample 1570171 | NCBI WGS metagenome assembly OGCO01 (sample SAMEA4370583, study PRJEB24528) | human gut metagenome | reverse complement strand
ATCATCCCAGCCGGAGACGTAGTTCTGCTCCACCAGCTGGCGCAGCTTGCGCTTGGACATGACGGTGTGGTCGATGCCCAGACGGGCGAACTCGATCTGACGGGGCTTGTGATAGGGGATGGAGATGTTGTCGATGACCCAGTCGTACAGGGGACGGTGGGACTCAAACTCCAGGGTACACAGGGAATGGGTGATGCCCTCCAGGGCGTCCTCGATGGGATGGGCGAAGTCGTACATGGGATAGATGCACCACTTGTCGCCGGTGCGGTGATGCGCCATGTGCTTGATGCGGTAGATGGCCGGGTCACGCATATTGAAGTTGCCGCTGGCCAGGTCGATCTTGGCACGGAGGGTCATCGCGCCGTCAGGGAACTCGCCGGCCCGCATCCGTGCGAACAGGTCCAGGCTCTCCTCGATGGGACGGTCCCGGTAGGGGCTGGTGGCGGGGGTGTTCACGTCGCCGCGGTGGGCGGCCATCTCCTCCGGCGTCAGCTGACAGACGTAGGCCAGCCCCTTCCGGATCAGCTCCACAGCGTAGTTGTACATCTGTTCGAAGTAGTCAGACGCATAGTAGAACCGATCCTCCCAGTCATAGCCCAGCCACTTGATGTCCTCCTGGATGGCGTCCACGTACTCCACATCTTCCTTGGTGGGGTTGGTGTCGTCCATGCGCAGGTTGCACAGGCCGTGATACTTCTGGGCGGTGCCGAAGTCCACAAAGATGGCCTTGGCGTGACCGATGTGGAGATAGCCGTTGGGTTCCGGCGGGAACCGGGTATGCACTTTCAGACCGGCGTAGACACCGTGTTCGGAGATGTCCTCGTCGATGAAGTCGTGAATAAAGTTCTGTGTCATGATGATGTCGTTGTCAGCCATAAAATCCACTCTCCCAGATTATTATTGTAACATGATAGTCTATTATACCGTTCCGGTAGGGAAATTGCAACGAAATGCAAGGGAATTTTCCCAGAAAAAACGGAGAAAAATGGGGCGTGTTTTGTACAGGCAGACCTTACCGCCGTCCGGACAGCACGTCCGCCAGCCACAGCAGCACGCAGGCGCCGACGACGGAGACCAGGAAGGAGGAGAAGCCGCGGTAGGCGTGGAAGCCGATGAGGGAAAAGAGCCAGTTGCCCAGGGCGGAGCCGACGATGCCGACGACGATGTTGCGGATGAGGGAGGTGGGGTGGTTCATGAGCTTGCCGGCCAGCCAGCCGATGAAGGAGCCGCAGATGAGGGACCAGATGAGTGCGAATAACATAATGAAAAACCTCCAAATGAATCGTTCTGTGACCGTTATAGCATAGGGAAGGGGAGAAGACAACGGACTTTATCGTATTTTAATCTTTTTTATCCGATTTTGAACCAAGCTGGACAGCGCCCCCGAAACCGTGTAAACTAGAGACCATCCAGACCACCGGAGGCGAACGACCATGGCAGACACCCTCATCGCATACTTCACCTGGAGCGGCAATTCCGCCCACCTGGCGCAGCGCATCCAGCGCTGTACCGACGGCGACCTGTTCCACATCCGCACCCAGCAGCCCTATCCGAAATCCTACCCCATGACCGTCTCCCGAGCCTATAAGGAGCTGCAGCAGCACCTGTGGCCGGAGCTGGCGGAACAAGTGGAGCACCCAGAGCAGTACGATCAGCTCTACTTGGTCTACCCCAACTGGTGCGGCACGCTCCCCATGGCGGTCAGTGCCTTCCTGAGCGAGACCCCCTTCGCAGATTGCACCATCCACCCCCTCTGCACCAGCGGCGGCAGCGGCATGGCACGGAGCGTGGCGGATATAGCGTCGCTCTGCCCGGACGCGGCGTTAAAGCCTGGCCTGCTGGTGTCGGACAGAGCCACCCAGGCACCGGAGACAGAGGAAGCCATCCGGAAATGGGTGTCGGAGGGCTGACAGGGGAGCGCAGGCGCATCCAAGGGAAAAATTTCGATTTTTGCGAAAAAAGGTGTTGACATTTGCCTGGGGGCGTGGTATTATAATGCCCGTGCTCAACCAAAGCAACCACCCAAATGCGCGAGTGGTGGAATTGGTAGACTCGCTGGCTTCAGGTGCCAGTGCTCTTTACGGGCGTGCGGGTTCGACTCCCGCCTCGCGCACCAATCCCGTGGACGAAACGTCCACGGGATTTTTTCTATTCTCAACGATTGGAGGAAGCACCAATGGCAGTGACCCTGGTACCGCTGACAGCGGCGGAGCGAATGGCTTGGATGAGAGAGATGCAGGAAGCGTTCCAGAGTGGAGCAGAGACCGTGTTGGGGGCGCAGGAGGGGGAGGTGCTGCCCCAGGCGGATATCGAACGCTCCCTCCAGACGCCGGGAGCGGCGGCCTACGAAGCCCGGCTGGACGGACAGCGGGTGGGCGGTGCTCTGGTGGTCATCCACCCGGAGAGCCAGCGCAATCACCTGGACTTCCTCTACGTCAAGCGCGACGTGCAGAGCAGGGGCGTTGGTCAGCAGATCTGGTGCGCCTTGGAGGAGCGCTATCCGGATACAGTGGTGTGGGAGACGGTGACGCCCTATTTTGAAAAGCGGAACCTGCATTTCTACATCAACTGCTGTGGCTTTCACGCCGTGGAGTTTTACTGTGCCTGCCACAACGACCCGGAGCTGGAGGAGGAGCCCATGGAGGGAGCAGAGCTATTCCGCTTTGAAAAATGGATGGACCACAGATAAACGCCTGCGGAGCCTTTTGCTCCGCAGGCGTTTTTGGGTAGGCGCTTTAGCATGAAAAACCCCCCAGTTTTACTGGGGGTGGGAAAAATACTTCAGTAAAAGTAGAAGAAAATAACCTCCTAGTGTAAGATGGTAAAGGTTTGGCGACCGCATTACCAAGAGACAAAAAGGAGGTTATAAACATGGGAAAAAATGAATTGCGACATGGAGCGCACACAACATGGAGGTGCCAATATCATTTGGTATTTGCACCGAAATTTCGACGTAAGGCAATCTATGGAGAATTGCGAGCAGATATTGGGAAGATCCTGAGAAAGTTGTGTGAAGAAAAGAAAGTCGAAGTTATTGAAGCGGAAGCTTGCATTGACCATGTACATATGTTGGTTAGTATGCCTCCGCATTTGAGTGTATCACAGTTTATGGGGTTTCTCAAGGGAAAAAGTACGCTGATGATTTTTGATCGCCACGCAAACCTGAAATACAAGTATGGCAGCCGACATTTCTGGTGTCGTGGTTATTATGGGCAATATATATTAGGAAAACCAGCAAACGGATTAGGTAATAGGGCTATATATCAGCCCGCGGCCTCTTGAACCATAGGGGCGTTGAGCTCGATATATTCAGCCATGCGGCGGAACTCGTCAGCGTATTTGAATTTCACGCTAATATTGCCGCCCTCGTAAACTTTGATATAATCAATGAGCTCGGCCAGAATTTCCCGTGTCAGTTTGTCGATGTTCTGATATTTGAGAAATGCTGCCAGGAAAGGACTTTCTGCATCCACGCCGTTTTCCAGTTGTTCCTGCTCGTCTGTCAGCGTCCGCAGGACATTATTTAGGGCCTCGGCTTGCCGTTCATAGTCCTCGCTCATGTGGCGGTAGTCGTTGCGGGTGATTTCCCCGTCTTTCCAGTCTTGATAAAGGGCTTGCTTATATCGCATGATTTTAGCAAGCTCTTTTTCTTTTACGGCGATGGCATCCTCCAGCCGCTTTGACTTGCTTTTTTTGAGGGGCGCGGAATTGATACGGGACACCAGCTCTGAATAGGCAACAGCCAAATGTACCTGTTGTTGAATTGCAAACAGGACGCCCGCCTCCAGGCGGTCACTCTTGATGGAGTGCATGGTGCAAGCCTTTTTTGAAAGGCTTTTATATGTTCCGCACTGGTAATAGACATAAATGCCTTTTGAAGCGATCCGGGACATCGCCCTGCCGCAGTCGGCGCATTTCAGAAAGCCGCTGAACAGATAAAGCTGCTTTTCCTTTGGGGCTGTGCGTGTGTCGCGCTTGAGCAGGCCCTGCACCTTATCAAAGGTTTCCCGGTCAATGATGGCCTCGTGGGTATTTTCTACGATAAACCATTCTTCCTCCGGCACCCGCTCCTGGATATGGATTTTATAGCTTTTCACCCGTTGACGGCCCTGCACCATATCCCCCACATAAACACGGTTTTTCAAGATCGTGTCTATGGTAATCGTGCTCCACATAGGATTGCTTTGGGCGTTGGGAGCATTGTATTTGAGCCCCTGCTGTTTCTTGTAGGCCGTGGGGCAAAGGACACCATGATCGTTCAGATAATAGGTAATCCCGCGTTTATTCATGCCAGACAGAAACATGGAAAAAATGCTTTTGACTACTTCGGCGGCCTCCGGGTCAACCAGCAGAGCGTGTTTATCGCCGGGGTCTTTCACATATCCATACGGAGCATACGAGCCGATAAACTCACCGTTGCGGCGCTTCATATCAAACACCTGACGGATTTTCTTTGAGGTCTGGTAGCAGTATTGATCGTTCATTACATTCGTAATGGGTACGATTATATTTGATACGCTGTCGGGGTTGCGGTAGCTATCCACGCCCTCCGCCAAGCTGATAAAACGGACATTGAGCCGGACGAAAAGATTTTCAATCAGGTTTCCGGCATCGGTATAGTTTCGGGAAAGCCGGGACAGGTCTTTTACAATCACGCAGTTAATTCTGCCACTGGATATATCGGACAGGAGCCGCTGAAAGTCCTCGCGGTTGGTGTCCGTACCTGTTTTTCCGTCATCCACATATACGTCCGCTTCCGCGCCCTCATAGAACTCATCCAGGTGGGCCTGGTGGTATTGTTCCAGGAGCCGCCGCTGGTTTACCACGCTGTTGCTTTCATCGCGGCCACGGAGCAAGTCTTCTTTAGAAAGGCGAATGTATTTCCCTAATCTCCAGCGCATCACATTGTATGAAGTTGGGGAACTGGCGCTCATTGTCCCCCGGTTTGCTGTTCTTGCCATGTGTCCTCCTTCCTATCACATTACATCTATATTATACCTCTGCACCGGGGGTACAACAAGGATGACTCCACCTCTGGACAAAGTGTCTGGAAGTAGCGGATCGTTACAGTCCGCTTTTCTGCCGCAGGAAAAAGCCCGTCAGCAGTTCCTGGAGAGAGGGGCCGTCCTCGGCAAATTCCAGCTTGATGGCCATATCGCCATAGCGGAAACAATAGGGGTTTTTCAACTGTTCCAGCATACGGGCAGCTCGCTTTTCCAGCGGCAACGAATTATCAAAAACAAAACCGCTTGCATCAACAAGCGTTTCCTTATCCACCGCGTCAAGATTGACGCTCTGCATCTTTTCAATCACTTGTGCGTTTAGCTTCACAGAAAACCTCCTTTGCAGTTATTCGCCAGTATTTCCAATGATGAGCAGAAACGGCCAGCACCGTGAAAGTGCTGGCCGTCCGGCTAAATGGCTACCTCTGGACACTTTGTCCAGAAGTCAGTAAGGGCTTTCCTCAAAGTGCTGCTGGGCCTCTTCCAGACTGCGGATGTCGAAAACCTCATAGAGCTCCGCCACCACGCGCCGGATGTCGTTGGGAGAAAACCCGCAGTTCTCCATCGCGTAGATGACATAGCCACGGCAGGCGTTGTTGCTCCACGGCTGGGACAGCATAGCAGCCAACATAGGATCATAGTCCATTCTGTTATCCCTCACTTTCATAAATGGCGGGGAGCGCCGCGCTCATTTTCTTGCCCCGTCATAAGACAGCCATACTCGGCAGCGGCGCTCCCCCACAAAGGGGGGCGGCGGCCTGTGGCCCCCGCGCCTCCTTTGCGGAGAGAAAACCTCCTCTCACATACCACCAGAAAAAGAGGGGTAAATGGAGATGGTAACTTAGAAATTTTCCTGCAAATATTTTTTCATGCGCTCAATCCCACATTTCACGGAGCAGCGGACGGTGCTCTTGTCCACGCCCTCCTCGCGGGCGATCTGACGGTAGCTCTTTCCAAGGATCAAATGAGCGTCCACACGACGGCCCTGGATCTCCGGCAGAGAGTTGAGGGCGTTCCACAGCCGGAAAAACAGCTCCTTGCGATCCATGAGCTCCTGGGGGCTGGGCTCGTGCAGGCAGGCGGAGTATTCGATTCCATCGTCACAGTCCAGGGAATAATAAGCCTTGTTGTAGCGCACCCGTTCCGCATGGGCGGCCTCGCGCCGCTTGCTGGCCATGAGTTCCTCGGCCACCTCGTCAGGCACCTCCACCAACTCGTTTGTTAAGTACCAATAATAAAAATCTTTCAGATTGATCGTTGTCATAGCTTGTCCTCCATTTTGTTTCGGTTGATGGGTTGATCGAAAACAAAATGGAGAGCTGGCGGGGAACGGCACCCTGGGGAGCCGCTCTGCACCTCTGGACAAAGTGTCCAGAAGTCGGACAAACAAAATGCGCCTGCGCGACACAAGGCCACGCAAGCGCATGAAATGACAAATTCATTTATGTACTGCCAAATTTCGTATTGACCGCCAGACTGCTCCCATTGGGCGGACGGGCTTTTTTTGACAGATTAGGGGGATGAAAAATAAAAAAGGACACAGCGATACCTCCAGAGGGCCTCCGTGTCCTTGCAAGTCGTCATTAGTTCGTGTAAAACGCAAAGGAACGGCGGCTTTGAAATCAAGCCGCCGTTCCCAATAGGCGTGTTAAAAAGGCTGCTGCACGACGGCTTTTTTTCTTTGCCGTCGCCCGGCAGGTTCAATTTTGTTTACTGTTGATTAGCTGCATCAGCCTCAGCTTGAGTAAGTTGGCCGTTGTCAACCGCGTCGTTAAGGGCTTTGTCCAGTTCCTCGTTCGATGCGTAGTTGCCGATGTGGACGGACTCGCCGTTCTCTTTCGTTACATTAACACCATATTCCGAAACCACATCCTCGGTGGGAGGGATCATGGAATAGGTATCTCCCTCGCCGTTATCCTTGGAATATAAGGTTCCGTTTTTGATGCTTTCAAGTGTTTCTTGATATTCGGCGATGGTGGCATCTACGCTTTCCTGCGTCCATTCGTGAAAAACTCCCTGCCCGTCATACCAGCCATCGCCTGTGCCGATCAGGGCCTCCAGTTCTTCCTTTTGGGTGGCAATCCATTTCTCATACTCCTCTGCCGTCCACCATTCAATATCCGGTGCAGGGTTGTTTTTCTCATAGTCCGCCTCCTCCACCCAATTTTCGCCATCGGTGCTAATGCCATCAGCATCATTGAAAAAGATGTCGGTACTTGACATTTGTGCTGTTTCTTCCGCCGATGTCTTAGGCGCATCGGTGGCCTGTGCGCTGGCATGGGTAAAACCCGCAAGGCTTAAACACAAGGCCCCGCACAGCCCCGCAACCAGCAGTTTTCCGTTTTTCATGGAAATAACCTCGCTTTCAAGAATTATAGCCATCCCCTTGGGGATGGCTATAATATAACAAAGAGATTTGGATTGAGTTTGCATGGAATATGGATTTCAGATGGAGTTAAATGTAGATTGTTTAATTGGGAGTTTAATCCAGAACAAAACGCCTCTTTTTGTATTTTGAATACCGTATTCTGCATGGTGCATTTCCATGATTTTACGGACAATGTAAAGCCCCAAACCCGTCCCGCCGGTGTTGCGGTTACGAGAGGTGTCAGTACGGTAAAACGCTTCAAACAGATGGGAAATCGCATCCTCCGGTATGTGAACTCCTGTATTTTCAACCTCACAACAAACAGTATCGTCAGCCTTGGCTAAAGATACCCGGATCAATTCGCCCTTTGGAGAATATCGGATGGCGTTCACTAAAATATTTTGAATTGCCCGTTCCATCTGAGCTGGTTCCATTTCACAGATAAGTCGGTCAGGAATATTTACTTCAAGTCGCTGCTTCTTTTCTTCCAGCAAATCTGTTATGGTAGCAATCTGTACCCGAACCAGCTCCGCTAAGTCAGCGGTTTTATATTCGGCTTTCTGTTTTCCATCAGCTTTAGAAACATACAGTAGTTCTTTAACCAGCTTTTCCATCCGTTCTACAACAGCAAGAGAGCGTTCCATATATTCTGTGTGGTTTTCATATCCGCTAATCTCGTTAAGCATCCCAGCCAGATGGCCTTTCAAGATTGTTAAAGGTGTTTTCAATTCATGGGATGCCGCAGAAAAAAATTCTACCCGCTGGCGTTCTAATTTCTGTTCTTTTTCAATGTCTGCCTTTAATTGGTCATTTGCGGCGTGCAGATCATTCAGCGCAGTTGACAAGGATGTGGACAGGGAATTGAGATTTTGAGCCAGACACCCCAGTTCATCTTCTCGATCCATACTGCATTGGCCGGAAAAATCCAGCGAGGCCATTTGCTCTGATATTTTGCTTAACCGAACAATGGGCCGAGTAATATACCTTGCATAGATCCAAGAACATAACAGCGACAACACAAAGACCATAAGAAGAACATACGGAAATATAGACCACAAGACCTCTGTTGTCTGCTGAACCACAAACAAATCTACTTGAACCGCCAGTGTATAGCTACTTCCATCTTTCAAAGTGATGGGATAAAAACTTGTGGTGGTTTTTCCAGAGGAATTTACATCAATGTACGGTGTATCTTCATCAAATGTTATAGCTGTATCGCCGGAGATGATTTCCGTTTCCGTGGATGTTCCTGCCGGATAAACGACGCTACCATTTTGATCTTCCACCCAAAATATGGCATTGGTTTCTTTGGAAAAATCAGATAGAGCCTCCCCACAGTCAGAAAGATTATCGTAGGCGGCGAGTTGATCTACAAGTTGAATGGCCGCAGTTTCCGTTGTCTGATTGATCAGCTTTGTATAAGTTGTAGGCAGAAGTTTTGAAATACAGAAATATGTTCCGCTGCAAACCACTCCCAAAAGAATAAATGTAATCAGGAATACTTTAACGGACAGTTTTTCTTTAATGCTCCTTATCAATTCTATATCCCACCCCTCTAATGGTTTCTATATAATCGGCATCCAACTTTTTTCGTATATTTTTTATGTGGCTGTCTACAATGCGATCTTCCACAAATGCGTCGTCATCCCAAAGCCGATCAAGCAGCATTTGTCTGGTAAAGACTTTCCCTTGATTTTCCAACATAAGCCTGAGCAGCGCAAATTCTTTGCTGGTCAAAACGACTTCGCTGCCTTTGTGATATAAATGGAAGCCTTCAATATCCATACTTAGCTCTTTATAGATAAGCAGGGATTGATGTTTATTTTCAATGCCTCCACGGCGAAGAATGGCTGCAATTTTGCACAGCAGGATTTTAGGGGAAAAAGGTTTGGGAATGTAGTCATCAATTTGCTGCTCAAATCCCTTTAGTTGATTTTCTTCATCCGAGAGAGCAGTAAGCATAATGATCGGCACTTGCGACTTTTGTCGAATGACCTCACATACACCATAACCGTCAATCTTGGGCAGCATAATGTCCAGCAGCACAAGACTGATGGTATCATCAAACTTTGCAATTCCAGCTACACCATCAGCGGCAATCACTACCTCATACCCTGCATCAGTCAGATGGTTTTTCAATATATCTTGAATGTCAATGTCATCTTCAATGACTAAAATTCTCTGCATAAGGCAACCTCCTCTTTGAGAGAATAACATTTTTTCTTGAATTTATGATGAAGAAAAAGAAATTGCTATTCAATTATAGGTTTCATTAGTGCTACTTGCAACTCAACTATGCGAAATAAAATACTACTTATCATAAAACTGCATTTCGTTCTCATATACAAACCTGAAATGTAAAATAATATAGGGTGATATGAGAATGTACCAATATGACAAACACCTTGATTTTCACGCTTTGGGCCGTGAGATCAAACGAAAACGAGAGGAAAAGGGCTGGACACAGGAATACCTGGCCCAACTTGTGGATCGCACCCCACGTTCCATCATGTATATGGAAAACCGGGGGCAGAAACCAAGCCTCAATGTTTTTTACCAGCTTGTCACCCTGCTGGAGATTTCCGTGGATCAATTCTTTTTCCCGGACAAGCTCAACGGAGAGAGCACCTGCCGGAAACAGATAGATGTCATGCTCAATTCGATGGACGAAAAAGAGCTAACCGTAATGAAATACACAGCAGAGGGACTGCAAAAAGCCCGGGAAACGGAGGATGCGTAAGAAAAGCGTGTGCCTCCGTTTTTTCGCGCCATTTCCGGGGCTTGCACAAAACGGCAAGCAATTCGGGTGTGGCCACACTCCGAAATTTTCACAGGCCGCAGGCCCGTGAAAATGCTTGTTGGGGAGCTCCCCAAACCCGCTGAACTTCTGGACACTTTGTCCAGAAGTCCCGGCGCAAGCGCCTGTTGTCGGCGGCCCGGAGCTAACGCTCCTGGGCCTTATTTTTTTGCTCGTCCGCGTGGCAGAACAGGTGATCGATATTTGCCTTGACTGCCACGGCCTGCCGCATATCCGCCTGGGCCTTGCGGTATTCCGCATAGAGGGCCTTTTTCTTTTCAGAGAGCTCCCGGTTCTGCTTTTTCAGCGTGTCCATTTTGGGGAGCTTTGCCCCACCCAAAAGCTCACTCATAGCCGTCTTTGCCGCCCGGTAGTCTGCCAGCTCCGCCTCATGCTGGGCCAGATATTTTCTGCTATACCGGGCCGCCTTGTAGCCGTCAAACACAGGCCGCGTCTTTGCATACTGCACCACCGCGCCCATGAGCTCGGAGGTTTTGGAAAGGGCGGCCTCCGTGTCCCGCAGCTCCCCGGCCAGCTTGTGAGCCAGATCCACCGCCGCCTCGGTGCTTGTCGCAAGAGCCTCGTAATCGGAAAGCCCATGCTCCCGGAGATACAGGAGTGCAGCGGCCATCTGCTTTATGTTATAGACTTTGGCCCACCGCTCATAGGCCGGGCCCTTGCCCTGGGCCATGCGCTCTTGAATGTCGATGATCAGATTGACGCGTCGGGCCGGGGCCGGGCTGTCCTGGGGAAGCTCCGGGATGGGCCGCTCCCCGGCAATCGCCGCCCGGATGTCATCGGGATCAAAACCGGGGCCCAGGGTAGAAGCCCGCAGGCGGGTGTACTTATCCTGCCCAGGGGCCAGAAACGAGATCGCGCCGCCCCGCCCATGCTTCACTTGAAAACCGGACTCCTCCATGAGCCGCAGAAACGCCGGGAAGTCGGCGGGCTTTTGCTCCAGAGCCGCCACGATCCCCAGCCGCACCCGCTGCTGGGCCGAGGGCGGCTTTTCCCCGATCCATTGTCCATAGTGGAGAAAGCGGCCCTTGCTGTGCTGCTTCGGATTTTGAATGACAGACAGCTCGTGCTCAATGCACACCCGGTCAGAGAGCCGCCGC
>OGCO01005947.1_pt1 | contig 11286 bp, 8 predicted proteins | sample 1570171 | NCBI WGS metagenome assembly OGCO01 (sample SAMEA4370583, study PRJEB24528) | human gut metagenome | reverse complement strand
GGCTCCGAATTCGTCTCCGTCGACGCCATGCCGTCGGGCACGGCCCCTGGCCGCCCCGTCTTCATTCCCATGCAGGAGCTCGCCTCCTTCGTGCCCTGGTTCCCGAAGCTCTTCGAGATGTGGCATGTCGGGTTCGAGGGCGTCTGGCGCGACACCTGCTCGGTGCTCGGCGCCGAGGACACGAAGTCCGAACCCGCAGCCCCGCTTGCGGCGCTCCTTGACCGACTCGAAAAGAGGCTCGGCGGCCGCGTCGCCGAGCATCCTGACGACAAGAGTCTGGTCGTCATCCGTGAAGGCGCCATGGTGCCGATGTCCGAGTTGGATTCTGGCGAGCGCAGGATCGTGATGCTCACAAGGCTCATTCGCAACGGCATGATCTCGCCGGGCATGATCCTCTTCTGGAACGAGCCCGACGCCTGCATGGACGACGAGTTGCGCAGGCTCGTCGCGACCTCCGCGGCCGCCTTCGTCGAAGCCGGCGTGCAGGTCTTCGCGTGCACGCACTCCGAGGTGCTCGCCGACCTGATGATCGGCCGTTGCCCGCCGGGGCTAGCCGCGCGCATCAGGCTGTGACGCAAAGAAGACTGGGAAAACGAAATGTGGGGCGCCCATGGTTAGGCGCCCCGCATTTTTTGAGCAGGATGAAGAGGACGGCGGGTTTTCGTCCTTGACGGAAGACGGCGGGCGTATCATGTCGGAAAGTCCCGCACGGTCCGCCGCGCACACGGCGCGTCATGCGCACTCCCTCGGTTACACCCATCAATACAAGACGACAACACGGTCATGCTTGACTTCATCGAGCTCTTCATTCTCGGCATCGGCGTCGGCTCCTTCGGCGCTCTCGTCGGCATCGGTGGCGGCCTCATCATGGTGCCGCTCTTCATGTACTTCATGATGCCGCCTTCGGGCAGCACCTTCACGAACGTTCAGGAGGTCGTGGGCACGAGCCTCTTCGGCGTGCTCCTCAATGCACTCTCGGGCACCTGGGCCTACTTCAGGCAGAAGCGCATCATCCTTAGCGTGGCGATGCCCTTTGCACTCGCCACGGTGCCGGGCGCCTTCCTCGGGAGCTACGTGAGCGAATGGTTCTCGGGCCCCGCCTTCTCGATCACCTTCGGCGCGTCGCTCGCCTTCCTCGGCTGCTTCATGTACTGGAGCTCCCGCAACAAGGCCGCCAACCGCTCGGCCGACGAGTTCGATCCGAACGAGCTCCCCAGAAGCAAGATCTGGCTCGGCATCGGCTGCTCCTTCTTCGTGGGCTTCATCAGCTCCATTCTGGGCATCGGCGGCGTGATGCACGTCACCCAGGGCAACACCGGCCTTGCCTGGATCATCGTGCTGGACGTGGCCGCTCTGCTTCTGCTCATCACGGTTCTGATGAGCATCGCCATGCCCAAGTTCAAGATCATGCAGACGCTGGTGGACCGGCTGAACCTCGTCAGCCGCGAGATCCTCACCGGCATCATGCCGGTGCGTGCCTTCAGCCGCGAACAGTTTGAGGAACAGCGCTTCGACAAGGCCAACAAGGACCTGATGGGCACCCAGCTGTTCACCAACCGCGCCATGGTGGCCATGATGCCCTTTATGACCCTGATCATGAACGGCACCAGCCTGCTCATCGTCTGGTTCGGCGGCAAGGCCATGGACAACGGCACCATGCAGGTGGGCGAGATGATCGCATTCATCACCTACACCATGCAGATCGTCATGTCTTTCCTGATGCTGGCCATGGTGGCCGTGATGCTTCCCCGTGCCGGTGTGGCTGCCGACCGTATCGACGAGGTCTGCCGCACCAAGGCTTCCATCCATGATCCCGACGCTGCCACCGCAAAGCCCGCCCTTGAAAAGAAGGACTGGGATGGCGTGGTCCGGTTCGAGGATGTCAGCTTCCGCTTCCCCGGTGCCGACAGCGACGCGCTGGAGCACATCAGCTTTACCGCAAACCCCGGCGAGACCACAGCCATCATCGGCTCCACCGGCTGCGGCAAATCCAGCCTGCTCAACCTCATCCCCCGCTTTTATGATGTCACCGGCGGCCGCGTGACCATCGACGGCATCGATGTGCGGGAGATGCCGCAGGAGCAGCTCCACAGCCTTTTGGGCTATGTGCCCCAGAAGGGCGTTCTGTTCAGCGGCACCATCGAGAGCAACCTGAAATTCGGCGGTGCGCAGATCACCGATGCGGGCATGAAGAAGGCGGCTTCCATCGCACAGGCCACCGAGTTCATCGACGCAAAGTCTGAGGGCTATGCAAGCCCCATCGCACAGGGCGGCTCCAATGTATCCGGCGGCCAGAAGCAGCGGCTCTCCATCGCCCGTGCCATTGCCAAGGATCCGAAGATCTATCTGTTCGACGACAGCTTCTCTGCCCTTGACTACAAGACGGATGTCACCCTGCGCCGTGCGCTGAAGGAAGAGACTGACAACGCCACCGTGATCATCGTGGCACAGCGCATTTCCACCGTCCTCCACGCCAATCAGATCCTGGTGCTGGATGACGGCAGGCTGGTGGGCAAGGGTACTCACGCGCAGCTCATGGCCACCTGCCCTGAATATCAGGAGATTGCCAGGAGCCAGCTGAGCCAGAAGGAGCTCAACCTGCAAGAACTGAACACCGGAAAGGAGGATGAGTGATATGCCGAGACCCGGAAAACAGACCACCGAGCGCGCCAAGGATTTCAAGGGCACTCTGCGGCAGTTCCTCAGCGCATTGCGCCAGTATAAGCTCTCCCTCATCGTTGTGATGGTCTTTGCCATCCTTTCCACCATCTTCAATATCGCAGGCCCCAAAATTCTGGCCAAGGCCACCACGGCTCTTGCCACCGGCTGGATCGCCAAGCTGCGGGGGATCGGCAGCATCGACTTTGCCTACATCGGCAAGATCCTGCTCATCCTGCTGGCCATGTACCTCTGCTCTGCGGCATTCAGCTTCGTTCAGGGCTGGCTGATGACCGGCCTTTCCCAGAAGGTCTGCTATGATTTCCGCCGCCAGATCAGCGAGAAGATCAACCGCCTGCCGCTGGCCTACTTTGAAAAGCGGACGGTCGGCGAGGTGCTCTCCCGCATCACCAACGATGTGGACACCCTGGGCCAGAGCCTGAACCAGAGCGTGACTCAGCTCATCACCAGCATTACCACCATGATCGGCGTGCTGATCATGATGCTGTCCATCAGCCCCAAAATGACCCTGATCGCACTGCTCATCCTGCCCGTCTCTCTGGTGCTGGTGATGCTGGTGGTCAGGTTCAGCCAGAAATACTTCAAGGCCCAGCAGGCCACTCTGGGCGTTGTGAACGGTCAGGTGGAGGAGGTCTACTCCGGCCACAACGTCATCAAGGCCTTCAACCGGGAGGCCGCCGTGCTGGAGGACTTCAACGCCGCCAACGACAAGCTGTTTGAATCCGCCTGGAAGAGCCAGTTCCTTTCCGGCCTGATGCAGCCCATCATGAACTTTGTGGGCAACCTGGGCTATGTGGCCGTCGCCATCGTCGGCAGCATCTTTGCCGCCAACGGCATCATCACCATCGGCGATATCCAGGCTTTTATCCAGTATGTCCGCAATTTCACCCAGCCCATCCAGCAGCTGGCACAGGTATCCAACATGCTGCAGAGCATGGCCGCCGCTGCCGAGCGCGTGTTCGAGTTCCTGAACGAGCCCGAAGAGGATCAGCTGGCCGACCCTGCCCGCCGGGCAGACCCTGCCTGCATCGATGGTCAGGTCACCTTTGACCATGTCCGGTTCGGTTATGTGCCCGAAAAGACCATCATCCACGATTTCAGCTGTAAGGTGCAGCCCGGCCAGAAGGTCGCCATCGTTGGCCCCACCGGTGCCGGCAAGACCACCATGGTCAAACTGCTCATGCGGTTCTACGATGTGGATTCCGGCTCCATCACCCTAAACGGCCACGACATCCGCGACTTTGACCGCAGTGCCCTGCGCGAGGGCTTCGGCATGGTGCTGCAGGACACCTGGCTGTTCAAGGGCACCATCATGGAGAACATCCGCTACGGCCGTCTGGACGCCACCGACGAGGAGGTCATTGCCGCCGCCAAGGCTGCCAACGCCGACCACTTCATCCGCACCCTGCCCGGCGGCTACCAGATGGAGCTGAACGAGGACGCTTCCAACGTCAGTCAGGGCCAGAAGCAGCTGCTGACGATCGCCCGGGCCATTCTGGCCGACAACCGCATCCTGATCCTGGACGAGGCCACCAGCAGTGTGGACACCCGCACCGAACAGCGCATCCAGACTGCTATGGACAACCTGATGCGGGGCCGTACCAGCTTTGTCATCGCCCACCGCCTGTCCACCATCAGGGATGCAGACCTCATCCTTGTCATGCGGGACGGCGACATTGTGGAGCAGGGCACCCACGACCAGCTCATTGAGGCCGGCGGTTTCTACGCTGACCTGTACAACAGCCAGTTTGAGGATGTTGTGGATTAAGCCACGCTCCCTTCTTTGAAAAAGGCTCAGGTTTCGATCAAAAACCTGAGCCTTTTTCTTTTGTCAATTCCTACCGGATGTGCTATACTAATTTTTGTGTCTTGAAGTAGGAAAGGAGTAACCACTCATGGAAACCACTCAAAAACCCTACGCATTCAGCCGCAAGGTATTCTGCGAAGGGATGCGGGATGGTGTGCCCATTGCGCTGGGCTATTTTGCTGTCTCGTTCTCATTGGGCATTGCAGCCCGCAACGCGGGGCTGACCCCCATTCAGGGCTTTTTTGCAAGCCTGTTCAACAATGCTTCTGCCGGTGAGTATGCAGCCTTTTCGCTGATCGCTGCCGGTGCCACCTATCTGGAAGTTGCCATTATCACCCTGATCGCCAACGCGCGCTACCTGCTGATGAGCTGCGCTCTGGCCCAGAAATTTGCCCCAGGCACGCCGTTCTTCCACCGGCTCATCATCGGCTACGATGTCACCGACGAGCTGTTTGGCATCACGATTGCACGGCCCGGCTATCTGAACCCGTTCTACACCTACGGTGCCATAGCACTGGCGGCCCCCGCCTGGGCCATGGGCACAGCGCTGGGCATCATTGCAGGCAATCTGCTGCCGGTGCGTGTGGTCAGCGCCCTGAGTGTGGCCTTGTACGGTATGTTCCTGGCCATCATCATCCCCCCCGCCCGGAAGAACAGGGTCGTTGCCGTGCTGGTGATGCTGAGCTTTGCCTTGAGCTTTGCCTGCGGCTGCCTGCCCGGCATCGCTTCCCTTTCGGACGGCACCCGCACCATCCTGCTGACGGTGCTGATCTCCTGCGGGGCAGCCGTTCTGTTCCCTGTTACACCCGAAGCACCGGAAACTGCCGGAACTGAGGAGGTGCAGGCATGACCTACAATAACTGGGTCTATATCGCCGTGATGGCCGCCGTTTCTTACGCCATCCGTGTGCTGCCGCTGACCCTTATCCGCAAACCCATCAAAAACCAGTTCATCCAGTCCTTCCTCTACTATGTGCCCTATGTGACGCTGGCCGTGATGACCTTCCCGGCCATCATCAACGCCACCCAGAGCCCCATTGCCGGTGCAGCCGCGCTGGTAGTGGGCATTGCCGCCGCATGGTTCGGAGCCAGTCTGTTTCAGGTGTCCGTCTCCTGCTGTGCCGTGGTGCTTGTGCTGGAACTGTTTTTGGTGCACTGAGCATGAAGATCTTAATTTCCGGATCCTCCGGCTTTGTGGGTTCCCGGGTACTGCACCAGTGGCAGGGCCGTGCAGAGCTTTTCACCTTCCCGCGCGGATCTCTGGCTGCTGCCGACGAATCCGCCATTCGCCGTTTTGTGGAAACCGTGCAGCCGGATGTCATCCTGCATCTGGCGGCATTGTCCGATACCGGCTACTGCCAGCAGCACCCGGAGGAATCCCAGCGTGCCAACGTTGAACTGCCCATCTGGATGGCAAAAGCTGCACGGGACACCGGAGCCAAACTGATCTCATTCAGCTCGGATCAGGTGTACGCAGGTGTGACCCAGCCCGGCCCCCTGCCCGAAACGCTGCCGCTCTCCCCCGCCAACACCTATGGTCAGCACAAGCTGGAGGCCGAGGAGCGGGTCCTTGCGCTCTGCCCGGAGGCGGTGCTTCTGCGGGCCCCGTGGATGTACGATCTGCCCGGTGATGGCCTGCCCCTCCGGGGCAATCTGCCGCTGAACCTGCTGCAGGCCGCACAAAACAGTACTCCCGTTCGCTTTTCGCCGAACGACCACCGGGGTGTCAGCTGGGTGCGGGAGGTGGTGGAACAGCTCTTCCCCGCCTTGCAGCTGCCCGGCGGTGTATACAATTTTGGCAGCGGGAACGATGCCGACATGGTCACAACGGCCCGGCAGTTTGCCGAAGCGCTGGGTGTGCAGGTGCAGATCGAGCCTGCTGATTTCTCCCGCAACCTTGTGATGGACAGTTCAAAGCTGGCCGCACAGGGGATTCGATTCCATGATACATTGAGCAGTTTTGAAGGCTGTTTGAGGTTTTATCAAAAATAAGAACGACCCTCTCCGCCAATGCTCCGCATTGCCACCTCTCTCAAAAGGAGAGGCAATTGCAGCTTCGAGGTAAGATTCTGCAAATCAGCAGTTTTCTTCCTGTCAGATGCGTTGGCTCCCCCTTCGGGGGAGCTGGCACGCGTCAGCGTGACTGAGAGGGTCGTTTTATGTTACAGCAGAATACAGATCAATCCGGTGCAGCCATCGTTGATGACCTGTTCCAGCGTTTCCTGCAGGCGGGTGCGGGCTTCCTGCGGCATGTGGAGGAGCTTGTTCTGCAGTCCCTCATTCACCAGTTCATGCAGGCTCTTGCCAAAGATGTTCGATTCCCACAGCCTCTCCGGGTCGGCCTCAAAATCACCCAGCAGGCTCTGCACCAGATCCTCGCTCTGCTTCTCGGTACCCACAATGGGGCTGATCTCGGTGTGGATGACGGCTTTCATCATATGGATGGAGGGTGCGCTGGCTTCCAGCCGGACACCGTACCGCCCGCCCTGCCGGACGATCTCCGGTTCCTCCAGCGAGAGCTCCTCAATGCTTGGCATCACGATGCCGTAGCCGGTGGCTTCCACCTGTTCCAGTGCACTGCGGATCTTCTCGTACTCCCGCTTTGCCCGGGAAAGCTCAATGATGCAGGGCATCAGGCCCGCTTCGTCGCCAATTTCCAGCCCCGTCTGCTCACTGAGAACGCGGTAGAACACCTCTGGCTTCAGCAGAACGGTCACCCGCACCACGCCGTCGGAAAGGTTCATGCCGCTCAGGGCGGACTCTTGCACCGAATCTCCGGCCAGCGCTCCGGCACTGTTCTGGGCCGGAACATCCTTCATCCGGCTGATCTTCTCTGAAAACTGGAGTGCCGCCGTGTAGATCTCGTTCTGGAGCCAGTGGCCCTTTTCCAGCATCGTCACCCAGCGGGGGATGGCAAAATCCAGCTCCCGCACCGGAAATTCGTAGAGGACACGCTGCAGGATGGACAGCAGGTCATCTTTTTGCAGATCCAGGCAGCTCACCGGCAGGACCGTGCGTCCGTAGGCCTGTTCCAGCTCTGCAGCCAGAGCCTTTGTCTCCGGAGCATCCGGGCAGGTGCTGTTGAGCAGGATGACAAAGGGTTTGCCCAGCGCTTCCAGCTCTTCCACCACCCGCTTTTCGGCGGGCAGGTAGTTTTCCCGGGGGATCTCGCTGATGGAGCCATCGGTGGTGACCACGATGCCGATGGTGGAGTGGTCCCGGATGACCTTGCGGGTGCCGGTCTCAGCGGCAAGGTCAAAGGGGATCTCTTCCTCGAACCAGGGGCTTTTGACCATGCGGGGCTTCTCGTCCTCCTCGTGGCCCATGGCTCCCTCCACCATATAGCCCACACAGTCGATGAGCCGGATACGGCACTCCCCGCCGCCCTCCAGTTGGAGCGGCACGGCCTGCTCCGGGATGAACTTCGGCTCTGTGGTCATGATCGTTCGCCCTGCCGCCGACTGCGGCAGCTCATCCCGGGCCCGGAGCTTTGCATCCGCCGGGCCGATGGCAGGCAGCACCAGCTGCTCCATAAACTGCTTGATGAGGGTGCTCTTGCCGGTGCGCACCGGCCCCACCACGCCAATCAGGATCTCCCCGCCGGTGCGTGCCCCGATCTCCCGGCAGACAGTGGCTTCCAAACACTCCTGTTTTTCCAAATTGCTCTCTCCTCTCTCCCGTCCGCACCGGGCGGCAAGGCCGCACCTTCTGCGTCTGCTTCTCGGAAACAGTCTATTCGGACAGGCGGCAGGATATGAGCGGCACCGGGTAAAAAAGCGTCGGTTGACAGAAAAATCCCTCTGCGCTACAATAGAGAAAAATTGAGCAGAAAGGTGGAACGCAGATGGAGTGGAAGGTTTATTTTGAGGACAATCCGGGCTGTCACCGCCCGCATCGGGGCCGCCCCGGGCAGGAAGTGTCCTGCGGGGCACACTCGGTGTGGGGCGGGCAGCATTTCATCATCCCGGCGATTTACCTTTGTGGAAAAGGGCTGGTTGTAGACATCTGCCGCCAGGTGGAGCGTGAAGCGATCGAAGCGCATTACCAGAAGTTGGCCGCTTATGAAGGGATGGATATTGACGAATGCCCGCCGGAAGTTGTCGAACTGGCCGAAGCCGAGGACCCGTTTGGTTCTTTTGACTATCTGCCAAGTGTAGCCATCAACGGCAAAACCGTGGAGTACAGCCGCGGTGCCGGGGAATATTATAACCCCCTCCGCTCCGAAGAGGAGATCGTTTGCAGCGGTGAACAGGCCGCGCGGGACATCGTGAAGCACTACGGGCTTGACCCGGAACAAGGCTGGGATCTCCGGCAGTGGAGCTTTCCCTGGGCGACAAAGCGCAGGCCGGCCCACATCACCAGCCTGACACTGACCCTCACCCAGCGGGAACAGCCTGCCGAAGCGGTGCAGTTCATGGCAGCGCCCGGAAAGGTCGTGGAGTTTGCCCACCCCGTCACCGGTGTGCCCTGCGTGCTGACGGTCAAAGACCTGAAACCGGCCCGGCTGCCAGAGAGTGACCTCCCCCACATGGGGCCGCCCATGGAATGGCCCCGGGAATTTGTGGAAATGACTTACACCCTGACCCCCGCCGTGACCACCGGCTGGGTGCAGGTGAACGACTGCGCCTCCAGTGATAAGCCCATCCGGAAAAGCGACGCACCCACGGAAGATGGAGCCATTGGCATCATCGGCGGGGCAGACGGCCCAACGGCGATCTTTGTGAGCGGGAAGCAGCAGGGTGATACCCGCACCGCCTGTTCCTCGCTCCACTTTGCGCCGGTGGAACCGGAAAATATCCGGTGGAAGGTGACCTACTACCAGAAGCAGTTCCCGGATGAAACTATAGCGCTCTTATAACGAAAAGACAGGCGGCACCAACCGAAGTTGGATGCCGCCTGTCTTGCTGTTCAGATCAACTTGATGGCCACCGCCTCGCTGGTGCGGTCCTGGGCTTCGTTGGTATGCTCGGGGTCATCCAGCATATAACGGAGCAGGAGCACCTCGCCCACATAAAGCACCGCCACCTTGATGGGGATGCTGCCGGAATCCAGCGGGCTTTCCTGCGCGCCGCACCGCAGCACCACATCTGCCATGGCTGCGCCGGGCGAATCCTCATAATGGGTGAGCAGAATGATCTTTGCGCCGGATGCCTTGGCCGTGCGCAGCGTTTCCAGCATATCGCGGGTCGCGCCGGAATAGGAGATAAAGAGCACCACATCCTCCGGGCCCATCAGGCTGGCAGCCAGGATCTGCAGATGACTGTCCCCTGCGGTGCGGAACTTGTTGGACAGGCTGGAAAAGCGGGCGCAGATGTCGTTGGCCAGCAGCATACTGCCGCCCTGACCCAGGCAGAACACCTGCCGCGCCGCACGCATCAGATCCACAGCCTGCTCCACGGCTTCGGGCGAAAGAGAATTCTGGGTGCCGTTGATGGCAGTGAGAAACAGGCCGCTGGCGTGCTCACACAGGCTTGCGGTGGTAGCGCCCGGCTCCGGCTCATGCTGGTTGACCAGCGCACCGGTGGCGTTGGCCTGTGCCAGCGAAATGCGCATCTCATGGTAGCCCTCAAAGCCCAATGCCCGGCAGAAGCGGAACACCGTTGCCTCTGCTACCTTGCATTCCCGCGCAAGGGAGGAAATGGAAAGGTACTGTGCCTCGTCGGCATGGTGGACAAGGTAATCTGCCACAGCACGGCCGGATTTTGTCAGTTCGTCCTGCCTTTGCTGCAGCAGCTCCCAGAAGTTTGTGGTCGTAGACATGATGGTCTCCTTTTTCCTGCTCCGTTTCCCGCCGGAAGGGCCGGCCGCACGCGCCAGCACCATTGTCGGGAAGTTTTCCTTTAAGAAAAGTATAAAAGAATCCCAGCCGCTTGGCAAGAGGGGCTTTGACTACAAATTCAGGTTCGTTTCTGTGCAGAGCGCCCAAATTTACCGCATTAGTATGACTTATTTGGGAAAATCCTTTTCAATTTGCCGGATTTTCCCCTCTTTTTTAAGTGAAAACAATTTTCACCAGCAAAAAGTGTGATTTTTCTACAATGGTTACAAAATAGCTACAACTTTCAAAATTTCCGTGAATCCTGCCCAAAAGGCCAGTCTTTTCGCTAAAATTGTGCGACATCCACAAGAAAATCCTTTCATTATTGGGCAGACAGCCGATAGACAAAATGAAAATATTTTTCTATAATAAGGCCAATAGAAGCGGTTCCCACACGAGGGCCGCAGAGCAGAATCGCACTACATCAATGAGTAAGGAGAAGTTTCTTATGAAAAACAGTATCTCTCGCCGCTCTTTCCTGAAGGCCGTGGGTGCCCTGAGTGCAGCCGGTGCATTGGCCGCATGCGGCGGCAGCTCCTCCAGCAGCACTGCTGCTTCCTCCACTGCAGCTTCTGCAGCGGCAAGCACCGCAGCTGGCGCAAACATCAAGCTGTGGACATACCCCATCGGCGGCTGGGGCAAGGACGAGACTGTGCAGGAGCTGATCTCCAGCTTCAACGCAAAATATCCCGACATCAAGGTCACCGTTGAGTACCTGGATTACACCAATGGTGATGACCAGGTCAACACCGCCATTGAGGGCGGCAGCGCACCCGACCTCATCATGGAAGGCCCCGAGCGTCTGGTTGCCAACTGGGGCAAGAAGGGCGTTATGGCTCCCCTGAACGATCTGTGGACCGACGATGCCAAGAAGGACATCTACGCTTCCGTTGAGTCCGCCTGCAGGAACGATGCCGGCGACTACTATGAGTATCCCCTGTGCATGACCGCACACTGCATGGCCGTGAACATGACCAAGGTCA
>OGCO01005946.1_pt1 | contig 11286 bp, 10 predicted proteins | sample 1570171 | NCBI WGS metagenome assembly OGCO01 (sample SAMEA4370583, study PRJEB24528) | human gut metagenome | reverse complement strand
GAGCAGGTCTACGACGGCCGATTCTTCCCCTGCTACCGTGACAATGGGAGTAGCACATCCAACCTGTATTCCGTGCAGTAAGGCCGCAGAAAAGCGCAGTCCTCCGCCAAGGAGGACTGCGCTTTTTTGCTGGACCCAGGGGAGGTTCATGATGGACCTCCCAGAAGGACTCACTCTATCGGAGATTTAACACAGAGAAAGAAACAAGCGTCACTTCCAGAATTGCTCTAAAACCCTCTATGATATGCAAACTATAAAAGAGCGTATTGGTTATCCGAAGTATAAGTATAACTCTTATTGGATATTCTCAGCATATCGTAATTCTTTGGATTTGCGATGGCATCGTAGCAAAACTCAGCACCCATCATTAGTTGGCGCTGACACTCGCCAATCTCAGGAACCACATCAGCATAGATGCTATTATTTACATAGCACATAGAACATGATATGGGATTTAACTCTACAATGTCTATATACGAATTACCGTTGCTGTCAATAAATTCGCCTAAATCTAATGCGTAGTTAGCTGGGAAAACGCCCAATCTTCTAATGTGATCTACCATATGTATGCCAATATTTTTGTGTGATTTTGGCACGGCGTGTTTGAGTGAATGGAGCGCCCTGGATGAGTTGACAACCTGATTATTCAAAATAATGTGCCTGATTTCGCGTGTGCCTAACTGCATGATTAACGCTCGCTTTAGATACATTCATGTACTCAGCAACCTCTACTGAACGAACTGAACCATGTTGCGCTTCAAGAATAAATATGGCTTTTAGATAGTCTTCTCCTGAAGAATGAAGTCTTTCTTTTGTAACTGCCTCAGCCACACTGCTGGACATTATTTCACATGAACAGATGCAATGTCTACGTAGCTGGCATCTGTGTAGAAGTCATAGCCAGTTATCTTATCAGTATTCCACAGAGCCAGATCGTGAGTGCCGGTTACAGGCACCAGAAGATTCTGATCTGCAATACCATTCAGAATCATTCCATAGATTTCCTGCACACGCTGAGAATCAGAAGTGGAGTCCAATTCTGCGAAAATTTCAGGATTCTCAAAGAAAGCAGAGAACTGGCAGAGGATCGGATCACCCATAGCGCCAGGAGCCATATTGCTCATATCTGTTGCAGGGTCAAAGGAACCGCCAGCAGTATTGTAGAAGGTCAGATCATATTCGCCAGCCATCAAGGCTCCATACCAGGTGTTCATGTCTACTGCATCAATAGTAACATCGAAGCCGAGTTCTTTAAGAGAAGCTGCAATAGAAAGAACTGCATTGTCAACACTTGCAAGGCTCTGAGAATAGTTGAAATGAATGGCGAGAGAAGTTCCGTCCTTCTCCAGGATACCGTCATCATTGGTATCCTCATAGCCGGCTTCCTTCATGAGCTGCTTTGCCTTTTCCATGTCGGTAGGATAGGTCTTAACCTCCACACCGCAGTTGGGCTTTTCATTCGTAAAGAGGGTTTCGGCAGCAGTCTCCAGACCATCGAAAACAGAAGTTTCCAACTCCTGCTGATTAACAGCGTAGGATACTGCTTCCCTTACAAGAGGATCATTAAAGGGAGCCTTATTCAGGTTCATACCCAGATAACGAGTTTGGTTGGTGCTGTCATCCATGGCATGACCGAAAGCGGCATCCTGGGAAATTTCCGTGTAGCCTTCTGCGCTAAGTCTGCTGGAGCCGAGAATTGCATCGATTTCGCCGTTGCGCAGAGCAAGAATTTTTGCAGCATTATCAGGAATCACTTTGACTTTGAACTCGTCCACTTCAGGAGCTTCGCCCCAGTAGTAGGGATTGCGGATAAAGGTATAGGTATCTCCCTCGACCCGGTCAAACATATAGGGACCAGTACCCATAGTTGCACTCACGCAATTCTCATAAGCCTTTTCTACGCCGCCTTCAAAGGCTGCGGGATTCACAATACCAAGAGGCAGCGCCATGGTCAGATTGTCAAGAGCAGCGTAATAAGGGGTCTTCAAAGTCATTACAAAGGTTTTTTCATCCGGGGTTTCCAGCTTGTCAAACAAAGTAGTGAGCTTACCGAAGGCACCATTCTGGGGACCCAGATTGGTTACTACTGCTTCAAGGGTCATCTTTACTGCCTCGGAAGTCAGAGGAGTACCGTCAGAAAATTTGACACCATCACGCAGATGGAAGGTGTAAGTCTTGCCGTCATCACTGATTTCCCAGGTTTCAGCCAACTCGCCCTGGATCTTCCCGTTATCATCGTAGCTTACCAGAGTGTTGTAAAAATTACGACTCCAGAATCCGGCACCATAAGTGCTGGATACCATAGGCGTGATGACAGGATAGAAGCCTACAGAAAAGTCCCAATTCTCGGTGACAGTGATTGAGACCGGCTCTGCATCGGTCTGAGAGGTGGATTCCTCCGGTTTCTCGTCAGGGTTCGTGCCGCAAGCAGCCATAGCAAGGCACATCACAAGTGCGAGTCCGAAAGCTAAAAGTTTTTTCAGTTTCATGTACAAAATCTCCTTTATTTATTTTTATATCATGCTTTTCAGCAGGGTATACGTATTTATTGAATGGTTTAACCCAAATATGGAGCAATAGAATGCAGCAGAAGCTTGGTATACGGATGTGTAAAGCAGTCTGTCGAACCGTGAAATGTACGGTCTTCGATAATCTTACCGCAGCGCATCACCATCACACGGTCTGCAAGATATAGCGCAACGTCCAGGTCATGGGTAATGAAAAAGCAAGTCATTTTTCGCTCCTGATGGAGTCGCTTCAGCAAATCAAGAATATGTTTACGAACCAGGACATCCAGCCCACTGACTGCTTCATCAAAAATCAACACATCCGGTTGAGCCGCTAACGCTCTTGCAATACATACACGTTTTTGTTGTCCACCGGATAGCTCATGAGCTTTTCGCAGCTTGATCTCTTCGGGAAGCTCCATCATGGTAAGAAGATCATTGATTTCCCGTTCTTCTTCCTTTTTGCTGAGTTTTCTGAAATTGCGAATTGGCTCTGCAATGATTTGATATACCGTAAAGCGAGGGTCCATTGCTCCCTTGCCATCCTGAAGAATCAGCTGTATTTTAGATCGCAGTACCTGCTTTTGCTTGCCCCGGCAGAGGGAAATGTTTTTTCCTTCAAACAGTACCTCTCCAGAAGATGGAACCAGAAGACCGCACATGAGCTGAGCCAAAGTGCTTTTACCAGATCCGCTTTCTCCTACCAAAGCGCAAAATGAACCATTCTGAATAGTAAAATCTACATGATCAACGGCCAGAAGCTCGTTGCTTGTGCCTTGTTCGTGAAATTCTTTTGATAGGTTGTTGACTTTAATCATGATTCCGCCCCTTTCGTGAAAGCACAGGAAAGGGAGTAAGCTTCAATCAGCGACCTTGTATAAGGTTCTGTGGTATGATCGAAGACAGATTGAACTTCACCGGATTCTATAATTTTTCCTTCTTTCATCACCAACATGTTTCCACCTAATTGAAGAGCTGTTGCGAAATCATGAGTTACCATAAGAATCCCAACTCCATTTGCTTTCATCTGCGAAAATAAATCTATGATTCCATTTCTGTGAATCACATCCAAAGCAGTTGTCGGCTCATCGGCAAGCACGAATTTTGCATCAAGCATCATAGCCATTGCGATAATGACACGCTGAAGCATTCCTCCGGAAAGCATATGGGGGTATGCTCTGTATACCCTGTCAGGATCATCTAAGCCTACATCATGCAGAAGCCGCAGAATATAGTTGTAACGCTGCTGGCGGGATTTGTCGGAATGAAGTCGTAGCGTTTCATCCATCTGTCTGCCAATACGCATAGAAGGGTCCAATGCAGTCATTGGATTTTGCGGGATATAGACAATCTGGTTTCCGTATATTCCTCGTCTCTGCTTTTCTGACGAATTCAAAAGATCAGTCTCGCCGAAGAAAACGGAACCCGACACCTTAAATTTTTTAGGGTCCAATAAGTTTAGCACCGCACTACAGGTCATTGTTTTGCCGCTGCCTGACTGGCCTAACAAGATCAAAGACTCTCCTTCTTTGATTGCAAAGGATATTTCAGAAACCAAGTTATCCGTGCCTGACCGAAGATTAATGCTTAAATGATCAATCATAAGTGATGGCATCATAGGCTGTCCTCCTCCGGCGTCAGAATATCACGGAGTGCTTCTCCAAATAAATTGAAGCCTGCTGCCGTTACGAAGATGCACAAGCCCGGATAGATTAGCAATTCCGGATGAGAGTAAAGCACTGTCCTGGCATCATTTAACATGGCACCCCATTCCGGTGTGCCGGAGGGAAGGCCAAGTCCGAGGAAAGCAAAGCTGGAAACCATAATGATGGAAGAAGCGACACCAGTGGAAACATACACAAGAAACTGTGGCAGAATGTTAGGAATCAGATGTCTGAAGACCAGCTTTCCTGTATTGCACCCAGAAATCCGGGCTGCCAGGATATAATCTTTACCCATTTCTTGAACGGAATAAGATCTGACAATACGAACAAACCAAGCCCAGGTCGCTATCACAACAGAAACGGCAATGTTTTGGAGTCCGTTCCCCAGAACGCCTATGACAGCAATAGCAATGATAAGAGAAGGAAAAGCAATAAACACATCACAGAGTATAGTAATGAAATGGTCTGCTTTTTCTCCAGCACAGGCGCTAAAAGTACCGACAATCAGACCAATCACAGACAAAATCAGCAGCACAGGTAAACTGATTCCGATGGAATATCTGGCTCCATACAGCAGCCTTGATAAGGTACACCTGCCCAATTGATCTGTTCCAAGAGGGTATTCTGCGTCAGGCTGAGCATACTTTTGCGATAAATTCACCAATTCAGGGTCGTGAGGCGAAAAAGCAGGTGCTGCAATCGCAATTACAATCACAATAGCAATCAGGCACAGACCGATGATTGCCTGCGGCCTTTTGAGTAGCTTATGTATCATTTTCTTCCCTCACCATCCATGGACAAAGCAGACGATTGATTATGTCTGCCATGAAATTTGCGACGACAAAAATTGCTGCAATGACGACTATACAGGTAGAAACTGCAATCGTATCTGCTGCAATCACACTGTCCACCAGATAAGTTCCGATTCCCTTGATTGAAAAAACACTTTCGATTACCGCCCCTCCGGCAATTAGAAAGCCGAATTGCTGAAAGAAAATTGTAACAACAGGCGGTAAGGCATTTCGCAGAATGTGGCATACCAGAATTCTGTTGGCAGATAGTCCACGGGCTTTTGCAAACCGAACATAATCAGAAGATAATTCAGCCAGAAGAGAGGAACGCATAATTCGGATGAGTGAACACGAACTGGGAACCGCCAGGGCAAATGAAGGTAGTAAAAAGCCCCTCCAACCTGGACTTGGTAAGACACTGAACCATTTCAGATGAATCGCAAAGAACAGTAGAAGAAGGAATCCCAGCCAGAAAGTTGGCACACAAATACCGCAGATAGTAATGCCTCTGGTAACCTGATCGAAAAGGCGGTTCCGCTTTCTGGCACAGAGCAAACTAATCGGAACGGTGAGCACGATAATCCATAGAATGGCCATCCCTACAAGAGATGTGGTCGTAGCCAGATACTTGTGCAGATCTTTTACAATCGGTTGATGAGTGGTCAAAGAAGTCCCAAGTTCTCCTGTAAACATTCCGGAAAGCCACTGAATATATCGCACAGGGAGAGGTTGATCCAATCCCATTTCCACCCGAATCATCTCAATCTGTTCCGGCGTAGGATTGGATACGCCTCGGTGTGCAATAATTTCTGCAGGATCTTTTCCGGACCAAGCAATCAACAAAAAGCTTAGAATGCTGACGCCTACCAGCACAATGAGGAAGCTAATGATCCTTTTTCCAATATATTTCTTCAAATAATGAACCTCCTCACATCAGAAATCAGTTAGAGATAGTTGACCAAATGCCTTTATGTTACCCTTCAGTGCGGTCTGCATCTGAAGGGTAACCTGCTTAGTAGTTAAATTTCTCTGCCAGATTGGACTTTTCAATCATCTTTCTATATGTGGGCGACTGTTTCAGCAGATGAGCATGTTTTCCACAGGCTTCTACCGTACCTGCTTTCATAACGACGATCTTATCTGCATTTTCAATAGACTTCAGTCTGTGTGAAATAACAATCACGGTCTTGCCTTGAATCAAATGATTTAATCCAGTCTGTATCTGGACTTCTGTTTCCACATCTAACGATGCAGCAATCTCATCCAGAATGATAATTGGAGCATCCTTCAGGATAGCTCTGGCAATGGACAGCCGCTGACGTTCTCCGCCGGAGAGTTTGGCTCCATTTTCCCCGATTATTGTCTGGTAGGTGTCTGGCAGACGGCTGACAAACTCATTGCAACCAGCCAGTTTTGCAGCTCGTATTACTTCTTCGTCAGAAGCATCCAGCCGCCCAAGGCGAATATTTTCCATAATAGAAGTATTAAATAGAATGACTTCCTGAAAAACAATGGAAACATACTTGAACACGCTATCAGTGTGAATTTCTCGTATGTCGGTTCCTCCGATCCGAACGGTACCGGAATCTGCATCATAAAGTCTGCTGATGAGCTTAAGCATTGTTGTTTTTCCGCAGCCGCTGGGACCGACCAATGCGGTTACCTGTCCTTGCTCCGCCGTAAAGGATGCATGGCGAATCACCTGGGTGTCTTTCTGGTAGGAAAAACAAACATCCTTTATTTCTACATTGAAATCTGAAAGGACTGCCTTTTCTCCGCCCTGAAGTTCATGATTCTTGATTTCACCAATCCGGGCAATTCTTGCGTCCAAATAAAAGATTTCCGTCAGATAGAGCAAAACACCACCCATGGCCCCGCTGAGTTTCGCCGCCATAATAATATAGCCCAGAAGGATCAGGATACTTACCTGACCGGAGGCGAGCATTGAAAGGCCAACAGTCGCCGTGATTCCAATAGGAAGAATAGATAAAGTCTGGCCGATTGTAACAGGAATCGTCTGGGTGATCTGAGCTTTCCATTGAAGATTTTCTGACTCATCCAACTGCTGGTCCATTTGAGCTTCTACTTTTTCTTTCAACCCATAGCTTTTAATTTCCTGATTCAGTTCGATTGCATTCTGAAAGCTTTCGGAAATATCTCTCAACTTATCATAATGTTTATTTACATCTCTGACCTGCAGTTTCTTTGTCAGGAAAAGAACCGAAGCAGAAGTAAGAACGGGAAGCAATACACAGAGACCTAATTTCCAATTCATGATCAGAAGGGCTACGCTGATAACCAAAAAGTAAATTGCAAACCCTATGGAATTAGCCACTGCGTTCGCAAAAGCATGCTCAATCGAAGCCACATCTGCCATGATTGTTTGAGCAAGGTCAGACAAATTGTGCTTTGAAAAATAGGATAGGGGCAGTTTGGAAAGCTGTTCCGCCAGATCAATTCTTAAATTTGCAGATTCTTGGTAGGTTTCATCATAGGTCGTTTTATAGTTATAGTTAATAACTAAGTACATCACCAGGGTCGCTGCCAGCATAAAAAGGAGATATACCACCGGTTTCCCGGTATTTCCATTCAACAGCCTGTCTGCAAACAGAAAAACACAGATCATCGGCGGTACAAAAGAAACATAATAGAGAAAGAATGACCAGATTGATTTTGCAAGGCCCTTCACACCCGAATCACTCAACTGGAAGGCTCTTTTTAGATATGTCTTCATCATGCCAACCTCCACTGATTTGCCTTGCAGTATACATCCTGAAAATCCTTATAACGTCCATTGCAGGCCATCAGTTCATTGTGGGTTCCCTGTTCCACAACTTTTCCATTCTGGACAAACAGGATCTGGTCTACATTCTGAATAGAGGACAGCCTGTGTGCAATCATGATAACTGTTTTGCCCCTCATCAGTTTTTGGAAAGCCTGCTGCAACTCGTATTCATTTTCCGGATCTGCAGCTGCAGAAGCCTCATCCATAATGACGATATTCGCATTCTTTAGAATAGCCCTTGCAATGGCGATCCTTTGCACCTCACCACCGGAAAGGTATACGCCCTTTGCTCCTATGACGGTCATCTCCCGCTGGGGGAATTTATCAAGGATGGATGTGCAGTTCGCTGCGTCAAGTGCATCCATAATCTGCTGCCGTGTTGCCTGAGGATTTCCGATTCGGACATTTTCGTAAATTGAGGTCTTTAGTAATTGACTGCGCTGGAAAACAAATGCGATGTTCTGAATGAGAGCTTTTTCAGAATAACTCTGAATGTTCTTTCCACCAATCAGAATTTCGCCGCCATCGACAGGATAAAAACCTGAAATCAGCTTTGCAATGGTAGATTTTCCTCCCCCGGAAGACCCGATGAGCGCATAAGTTTTATTCTGATGAAGTGTCAGGCTGAAATCCTTCAGCACGAAGTTGTCATCATACTTAAAGTCAACATGACGAAATTCAATATTGAAATCTTGGAAGGTCTCTTCGTTTCCATGTGGAAGCTTTGCCTGATCCATAGAAGTAGTCAGCTCATCAAGCTGATTCAGCGTATTTTGTGCGCCAAAGTTATCCTGCCCCGTAAACATGATCGATGTGAAAGAAGTAAATACAGCTCCGGAGAACACAGCAAAGAAAACAATCTTTGCCAGGATTAGCATAGCAGGTTCTCCATAGCTGATGAATACAACTGCGGGTGGTACAGCAAAAGCATAAAACACGTTGAACAGAACCTGGAATCCGACGTAGGGATTCTTACAGCTGAGGCTATACTGATAGACGTACTGTTTGTACTCTTTGATCGAGTTAATCAGAGTTTTGTAATACTGTACAGTTACACCGAAGATTTTTATAATCTGCATTCCTCTGACATATTCTACTGTTGCCGCACTCATTTTTTGAAGCGCCGCTGAATAGCCAGACAGAAATTCAGTGCCACCGGACATTTTACGATACTGAAGAACACCAATCACAGTTGTAAGGATCAGGAGAATACCAAGGCGATAGTCTATTGCAAACATCAGCACAAACATTAACACCGGCGTCATAACAGCAGTGACGTTGTCCGGAATCAAATGGGCCACTGTTTTGTGTGTTTCTGCTGCGTTATCATCAATAATTTTTCGAATCTCTCCAGAGCTGTTATGGTCAAAAAAGGAAGAAGAGGCATCCAATAATTTATGAAGCCCATTTTTCCTTAAGTTTGTTTCAAGCCGGAAGCCTAAGTAGTGGGAACACGTTGCCGATGCAATGTTGAGAATGCCTCGTAAAATCATAAGTATGACTACAATAATTGCGTCATACATAGCCTTCTCATATACGGGAATAACCAGAATAGACACAATGGACTGCCACAGAAACCAATATGCTCCCATATATGAGCAGACGGCAGCGGCAGATAGTGCCATGGAGAAATATGCCCAAATTCTTTTATCTGGGACATAATGAAATAGTTTTTTATATAAACTGCGCATTGACTTCAAATATACACCTCTTTTTGCTTAAAAATGGTTTGACATATATCAACTCTTTCATTATAATTAGTTGTAGATAACTGTAAAGGGCAAAACAGATATAAAGTCTAAACAAGGTATTAATAAATCTAAACGAGGTATCTTTGGGAGGAGCCAATGATAGAAGTTAAACGAGATGATTTCTTTGTTGAATCGATAAAGAATCCAATAGAGTACGGAACATATTATAAGATCAACCCAAAATATGGAACCGGATTTCAATGGACGAGTGAGGTTCACCACGATTTCATCATTACAGCGACAGATATAAGATTTAACCAGGAAACTATGGTCGGAGAACATATTGGGGCTGGTTATGTACTTGCTCTCTATATTAGTGGCGCAGGAGATGAATTCTATCCGTATCAAAATATTTCTCCGAATACATTGCGCTGCTATGAACCATCTGAAAAGTATAAAGCTATTTATCATCCTCAGATTCCATTAAGATGTATTACCGTGCAGGTTGACCGGGAATTTATTGATCAGTATCTCCAGGAAATTTCCGGTGATCTTGAAGTGAACTTTTCTGTTTTTTTCAAAGAAAAAGGGAAATTCTATTTACCAAATGTTAATCATGCTATGCAAAGCCTATATGAGTATCTGCTTTCCATGAAAGCGTCCAGAATTACGGTAGAAGCAAAAATATATGAAATTATCTCTTATCTTGCTTCATATTTGAAAGAAAACAGACTAAATGAAGAGAATGGCCAGCCCATTAACAAAACAGATTTGCAGGCATTAGCTGAACTAACGCATTACATGGACGAACATTACAGTTTTAATATTACGTTGCAGACGCTTTCCACCATTGCATGTATGAGTGAAAGCAAAATGAAAAAGCTATTTAAGTCAGTTTATAATATGTCCATTACTGAATACATTCAGAGGAAAAGGATCTCTGTAGCCGAGCATATGCTTATTCAGACCGGCCTCACCATTGCGGAAATTTCAAGAATTGTTGGATACTCCAACCCCAGTAGATTGATTGAAATATTCAAAAGGTATTATGGATTTACTCCCTCAAAATACAGAAAATAAAAGTGTTATTCCTAATTAGAGAAAAATTATTGGTTGTATCTGATGGTAAACGTAGATCTGATCCATCGACCGCAAAAAGACGATACCCTCGAAAGGTCATAGTCGGCATCGCCGATGCGACAAATTCGTTGAATATCATTTCGATAGCTTTGGAGCGGATTTTATTGCGTTGTTGGACAAACGCGGAAGCAGTTGCTGTGCTCGATGTGTATCCAAACCAATCATATAATTCTTTTGAAAGGCTTCCGCCTCCCATGCCGATCAGCATTAGCAGTACGATGAACAGCTTGCCGCAGAAAAACAGCGCACGGAGCGTGTGACGAGGCGCATTCTGACGGAAGAAGAAATATCGGCTCTGTCGGATCGGCTGATGCAGGTCACAAAGGGCATGACCATCACGGTGCGGTACTTCAAGGAGGATACCGCCCACCCGAAGATCCCGGCGGTGGGCAACTACCTCACCCTGACCGACAAAGCAGACCGTATCGACCCGGTGTTCCGCACTCTGCAGGTGGGAGACACCGTGGTGCCCTTTGAAGATCTGGTGGAGGTCAGCGGGGAGGGCATCATAGAAATCGACAAGTATCTTGGTATAGCCGAGGAATGAAAGAACGCTCATCAGCCTAAAACTGATGAGCGTTCTTGTTATTTATAACGTATTACTGGAAGCGGTTTTACCTTCATGCCAACCTTCTTGCGCCCATATTGCAATCACTGGAGCTTTGCAAGGATTTCTTCAGCCGTCATACCGCTGGCAAGCAGCTTCTT
>OGCO01005934.1_pt1 | contig 11310 bp, 9 predicted proteins | sample 1570171 | NCBI WGS metagenome assembly OGCO01 (sample SAMEA4370583, study PRJEB24528) | human gut metagenome | reverse complement strand
CACAGGATATTTTCCCATATATTTTTCGCACAGCTCTGCATTTTGTGAAATATAAAGCCCATTAAATAATTTTGAATCTGTTCCTGTTTCAAAAAAATATCGCAGCATACTCATGTTCAATGTTTTGCCAAAACGCCGCGGACGAGTAAACAATGTCACTTTACTTCTTTTGTCAAGAACCTGCTCAATCAACGCCGTTTTATCAACATAATAATAACCATCTGTTCGTATTTCTTTAAAATCTTCAATTCCAGTTGGCAGCATTAACTTATTATCCATCTGCATCCGCAGGATACTGCGTAGTACCCCGCTCCTCCTTTCTTTCCAATATAGTGTCATTACACTCTGCATAAACTTTATGGTTCTTTGCTCTCTCCCACTTTGTTTAATTTTGTTGCAAAATAGAGCAAATTATATTTTTCATCCATCTCCCACGAATTACAAAAAAGATAAAGGATGTGTGATGTCGGTGGAAACGTAACCTGAATACCATTTTGATCAAAGAGCTTCCTAAGCATATCCGCAGTGAATGGTTTTGGAAGCTCTGTTAAAAGTTTTTCAAGCTTTATCACATATTCATTTGAAAGATTCAGCCAAATTGGCTCTATGGTTGGTTTAATCACAACTGAAGCACTCAAAAAACGATTCCAGTCTTTTGGATGTTCCTTAAAATATTGCTCAATTTCATATTTTTTCTCAATGGATACTGGTTTGCACCACTCTCCATCTACACACTCGCTCCTTATTTGAATCTTCATTTTGGGTGTAAAAGCTTTTTTCAGAAAGACCCACTTTCCAATTTGCTCTCCTTTTTTCCAAAATTGCTTTCCATAACCGCTATCTTCCTCTGCATATTTCGCTTTGATATCAACAACTTGCCAATATCCTACACTATACTGCGTAACCCAGTCACCTATTTGAAACATCTGCCTGCTCTATTCCTCACATTTTTTCTTATGTACTCTTATATACTTACTTTTGTACTTCCAATCCAAGTATATTATAAATATAATATCAAGTAAAGTCAATTTTTCGCATATTTCAAGAACCTTTCGGATGTAATATTGTAACCTAAATCCGCGGTGAACCGATTTGATTTTACGAGGCCGAACGTTGTAGCAGGACTTTCAAAGTAACTTAAGATAATAAATACAGGTACCTGCGGAAAAGAGAGGCCGACAAAACAATCGGCGAACCGCGCTCGTAAAACTTCCGGGTTGCACTTTGTAACCTCACGGACTCCACACACTTCCGGGTTGCACCTCACATTCTTCCTGGTTGCCACACAAAAAACGGCACAGCCCACTTTCGCAGGCCATACCGTTTCTGGTTGTCACATTATCATATTGTATAGTGTAAAGATTACTGCTGCTTTCTGCTGTCGTTTAAAATTGCCGTAAAGAATGCCAGCGCCAGACCTTGTCCCCATCCCTGGATCCAAGCCTTCGGTACGCCCATATATCCCTCGCGGTCTTTCATAACTGCTGTGCCGCCTGATACGTTCAATACTCTTCCATCTGCGGAAACATTATCTAAAATGCCTTTTAATGCCTTCTGAACATACTTTGCATGAAGAGGATTGTTCATCTCTACCATTGCTGCTGCGATACCTGCTGATGCAGATACTTCCTCGTATGCTTCCTCATCATCGAGAATTGTTCTCCAGAGACCATTTTCTGTCTGAACGAGTTTCAATGCTGCAAGCTGATCGCGAAGTGAGCACTCTACGTCCATGCAAGGTGGGAACAGATACCAGTCATACAGATTCTTCTTTACCTGAGACATGGTATATGCTGCCCATGCATTAGCACGGCCCCAGTAAAAACCTGACATGTGATCTTTATGAACGTTGTTGTAGCCATGATACCACAGGCTTGTCTCTTTGTTCTGCAGATACTGAATATGCCAGTAATATTGATTTAAAGAATCGTTGATGATGTCCATTGCCTGCGGCTGATACTCCATAAGTGCTGCATCTTTCGGATCATCTGGATTAAGCATACGAAGCTTTGAACCAACGCGAAGCATTAAGAAAGCTGCCATAAAAAGTGTATCTGCCCAGCACTGCTCTGGGAAATCGTTGTTGCTTGAAACAGTGTGCTGCAATACATGATCGCCAAAGCGAAGTGCATCGTTTCTAAGGTAATCAATCTTACTCATAACAAGATCCCAGTACTTCTTGTCGCCTGTGTACTCATAAAGAGTGATCAGGCAGTGACCCATTGCGCAAGTATTTACATTCCATGACGGCAGACCCATCTCGATGTACTCATCTACCCAGTTCTTTAAAAATTCCATGTACTCTGTTTTTCCGGTTGCCTTATATGCCTCTGCCAGTCCATAATAAGCTACACCACACGGCCAGTCCCATGTCAGATCCATGGTCATCGTCTTCTTTGCCACACGGTCAATCGCAGACAAAATTTCTTCATTGTCGAATGAAACCTTCATGTTTTCCTCCTGATTATAAAATCTTTGTTGCAAATGGTGCAAGCTCTACAGTTACATCACCCTTTGCAGTCTTAATTACTGTCTTCTGTGTGTCACCACTGTTGTTGATGACTACCAGCTTATCAATTTCCTTATAATATGCACACTCAGTATACAGATTGTCACAGATATAATCTCTTACCTTATCTTCCTTGCCAAGAAGTGTTAACAGTGCTCTCATTAAGAAACGTGTAGACTCCTTTGATACGCGGAAGGATGACAGATACATTGCCTTACCTGCACCAAACTGATTCAGTGTAATAAGCGGTGTCTTTCCATTAGCAGCCAGTACGCTTACATTTGCGCTCTTGCAGTAAACGCCCGGATTTTCTACCATTGATTCACCGATATTTGGTGTATCTTCCATCGCAAATGTGCCTTCTGTAACTGGATTTACATACTTTCCGATACACTTTTTGGTGCCAAGATCCTTGTCGATGCCAAAGACAGGTGCTAACTGGAAGAAGCTTCCATTTGCCCATACAGCAGACGGATCATTTACGCCAAGCAAACCTCCACCGTTGTGAACGAATGCAGTCAGTGCCTCGATTACACCAGCTTCCTTCCAATAATCTCCGCCGCTCCATGCACTGTTTGCAACACCTGCGTTAATGATAACCTTTACATCCTCTGGAATACCATTTGCTAAAACATCATCAAAGCTCATAAACTGTACGTCAAACGGAAGACCTGAAATTGCATCAAGAAGATTTGTCAAATCAACCTCTGGATGCTCATGCAGATGACCGCTGCAGATCCATGAACGAAGTGAACCCCATGCAGTAAGCACTGCTACCTTGCCTGGCAATGTATATGGCTCACATGATGCGTTTAAGCTCTTTAACAGACGAAACTCATCTGCTACCTGTGCAATGTAATCACAGAAATCCGGGAATGGCTCTACAAGATGCAGATATCCGCCCAGACCAATACGGTCTACTGGCTTACGAAGAAGTGCACGACGCACATTTACCCAGTAACGACTTGCATCCAGCTTTGGATTTCCGCCCGGTGCAAATGTTGGCTCACCTGTCAGACCAGTCGGGAACAAATATGGATGGAAACGAAGCTCATGCGTAACACCATCTACACCTGCGCAAAGACGTGCCTCAAAGCCATTGAATACACACTTGATCAGACCATCAAAGCCAAACTCCTTAAAACGCTTAGAATACGGCTCTACACCAATCCAGCTGTCATCATAGAAAACATAAGCTTTCTTTCCATAGCTGTGAACAATATCGATTAACTTCTTTCCGAAGCTTACAACAAATTCATTGATAAAATCCATCCATGCTCTATACTTCTTAGACGGAACATTATGGGTGGAGGTATAAAGTCCTGCATTGACAAAATCCTCAGATGTCATCGCATAGCCATACTTCTTCTCAAATTCCTTGAGCGCTAACGGTGTGGTTGTCATTGCATATGAACCCCAGTCAGAGAATGCATCTCTGCAGTTTTTGTCATCCTTCCAGAACCATGCAAAGTTGTAGAACATGGAAGTAAAACGAACTACTGTTGTATCTGGATTTTTCTCACACCACTCTGTCATCCACTCTATCATATGAGCCTGTGTCTCTGGGTATCTCGGGTCAACTGCCATCAGATGTTCCTTGTCACCCCAATCATTTGTGATGTGATTATACATGGAAATCTCTTCCCAAAGACGAACTGCAAGGAAGTTTACTGTATAGCTGTGCCATGGTTCTGCACCAGTGATAGTTACTGTTTCTGTCTCAGAATCAAAGCTCCAGCTCTTGATCTCCTCACCTGTGGTGCGGTCAAAAACCTGCCAATATTCCAGTGCTTCCTCTGACTTATTGAGCTTAAACTGCTGAGTAAAATATCCCTTTAATGGGCTGATCACTACTGTATCAGACTCTGCCATAACAGGCTCGCTCATTAAAAAGTTTTGCTGAAGTTTATCCATATTCTTTTTCGCCCATGCATTATCGGCACGGATTACGCAAATCGTAGAGTAAATACCATACCCTGCCTTTGTAATATCTTCAGAAAGCTTCGTGCCATCGCTGTCGCGAATGACGTCTGCTCCCCATTTTTCTGCCATTTTTAATGTCAGGCTCTCAAAACCTGCTTCACCCGGCAGCGTAAAGCTGCCTTTCTTTATTTCTGCCATCTCATCCTCCCTTTCCTGAAAAGCTCACAGCTTCTCACACTTTCGGTAGTTACCCTTATCATAACCGAAATAATTGATCAATTCTAATCATATTGTTGTCTTTTCTTTGCAGTTTTGACGAAATAGCGTGTCCTTGCCCTTATTTTCACATACATTTTCAACAAAGCAGTTTGGAAGTTTGTTTCATGCTTGCAAGTCTCCTTTTTTTCCTTTACAATGAAAGTCAGACAAGCAGCTGTCTGATAAAAAAATAGGTCAAAATTCATTTTAAATTTTAGAAAGGATATATGTATTATGGAAAAAATTGCAAGTTTTCAGGTCAATCATCTTACTCTTGTTCCTGGCGTTTATGTTTCTCGCCGCGACAAAGTTGGAAGTGAAACATTAACAACATTTGATCTTCGCATGACAAGACCAAACAAAGAGCCTGTCATGAACACGGCTGAGGTTCACACACTTGAGCATCTTGGCGCTACATTTTTACGCAATCATCCTGTATGGAAGGATCGCGTCATTTATTTTGGACCGATGGGATGCAGAACTGGATTTTATCTGATCTTAGCTGGTGAATTAAAGCCGATGGACATTATTGATCTGCTTTGTGAAATGTATGCTTTTATGGCTGGTTTTGAAGGTGAGGTACCAGGTGCAGATGCGATTTCCTGCGGAAACTATCTTGATATGAACCTGCCTATGGCAAAGTATCTGGCAAAACGCTATCTCGATAACGTGCTGGCAAACATAAGTGAGGCAAATACTATTTACCCTGAATAATTTAATCACAGATACAAAAGGCACAGCCACAATTTTCTTGCGGCTGTGCCTCTTTTATTTTTATTCGTCTTCCTCTTCCGGCTGATTCCAGTTGTGATATACTTCCTGTACATCATCATCGTCATCCAGCATATCAAGAATACGGTTCATAAGCTTTACATCATTATCAGATGTCAGATCAACATAATTCTGTGGAATCATAGTAACCTCTGCGCTTGCCATCGGAACACCAGCCTGCTCAAGTGCCTCTCTTACCTCAGAGAAGCTGTCTGGATCGGTGTAGATCTCGTAGCAATCTTCTTCCTCGGAGAAATCCTCTGCACCTGCATCAAGAGCAGTCATCATCAGCTCATCTGCATCGCCCTCGTATTCTTCCTTATCTACGATGATCTGACCCTTGCGGTCAAACATGAAGGATACGCAGCCATTTGTTCCTACGTTTCCGCTGCCCTTTGTGAAAGCGTTGCGCACATTTGATGCGGTACGGTTACGGTTATCGGTCAGTGTCTCTACAATAATCGCAGTTCCGCTTGGGCCATATCCCTCGTAAGTGATAGACTCGTAGTTTGCAGCATTTGCATCTCCTGCTGCCTTCTTGATGCTGCGGTCAATGGTATCATTTGGCATGTTGTTTGCCTTTGCCTTTGCAACGACATCACGCAGCTTGCTGTTGTTTGCCGGATCTGCTCCGCCTTCCTTTACTGCAACTGCGATTTCACGGCCGATACGGGTAAATACTTTTCCCTTTGCGGCATCGTTCTTTTCCTTCTTATGCTTAATATTGGCAAATTTAGAATGTCCTGACATTTTTAACGCTCCTTTGTGACTTAAAACTATATGTTTGTTTAACTAATTTATCTTATCATGTATTTTTCAATCTTGCAAGTATAATTTGAAAGACCCGCTCTATCTATGTACGGGTGATGTCTAAACTGACGCGCAGTGCCTCGTCTATCTGGCGGATCATATCTTCTTCCAGATGACATACTTTTTCGCGAAGGCGCTGTTTGTCTATTGTGCGAAGCTGCTCTAGTAATACAACGGAATCTTTTACGATACTGCAGCAGCGTGAATCAATTACAACATGCGTTGGCAGCTTTGCCTTTGACATGCGTGATGTAATGGCGGCACAAATCACTGTCGGGCTGTGCCTGTTTCCCATATCGTTTTGTATAATAAGTACCGGACGGACACCACCCTGTTCAGAACCTACCACAGGGCGAAGATCCGCATAATAAATATCACCTCTACGGATTACCATATATGCACACTCCAATTTCTTTCAGGATATTCTAAGTATTTCCATATTGGAATTTCTTATTCATCCTGACAGATGCTGTTATTGTATGGTATGTGCATATATTGATCATCGCAACAATTTAACGCTGTGCTTTGCACTCCCGCATCTTACTCTGATTACATAAAATCACGGTAATCGTCTTCGTTATAATCCTTGCTTCCGACTACTTTGCCGTGGCGGTAATAAACCCTCGGAATACGCTTTCCAAGGTCACACAAAAGTTCATAATTAAAGCTTCCCGCAAGTTCAGAAACTTCCTCGGCGCTCAGCTCATTATCACCGCTTTTTCCAATGACAACTACCTCGTCGCCTTCTTTTGCTTCTGGAATATCACTGATATCTACCATTGTCTGATCCATACAGATACGGCCCAAAATCGGCGCTTTCTTTCCATGGATTAAAATACTTCCCTTATTTGAAAGTGCTCTTGGATAACCATCTCCATAGCCAATTGGAATCGTGGCTACCACGGTTTCATGATCTGTTACAAATGTTGCTCCATATCCGATTGCTGTTCCTGTAGGAACAGTCTTAATATAGGCAATCTCAGACTTTAGTGTTAGTGCCGGTGTGAGCGATACAATATCCTTTCTGACTTCCTCTGACGGGTAATAGCCGTACAGAGAAATACCAATACGAAACATATTGCCTGGCGCATTTGTCATCCAGATGCCTGCGGCTGAATTAGCACAATGGCAGATTGGAGGACAGCATCCTGCCTCTTTTAAGCTCTCTACTATCTTTTGGAAGCGTTTTTGCTGCTCAATAGCTCCCTGATTTTTGATCATATCAGCAGTTGCCATATGAGTAAAAATACCCTCTGTACAAATATTCTCCTGAGTTGAAAGCCATTTTACAAAAGGAAGTGCATGCTCTGGTGTCATGCCAATGCGGCTCATTCCCGTATCTACCTTTACATGTACATATGCTTTTTTGCCCATCTTTTTTGCCGTCTCAGAAAGAAGCATTATCTTATCTTCCTCAAAACCGGCATAACGAATTTTATGATCAACCAGATCTGCAAAGCGTTCCGGATGAACATAACCGAGCACCAGAATGGGCTTTGCGATGTTATGGCGGCGCAGATTTAATGCCTCGTCAATTGTGGCTACGGCATAGCCCCATACCAGATCATCAATTGTTTTTGCAACTGGGACGGCTCCCAGACCATATCCATCTGTTTTAATAACACCGCAAAGCATTGCCTCTTTTGGAACATTATCTCTAAACGACTCCATATTGGCTCTTATGGCATCCAGATTAACCTCTGCCCAGACTCTGTGATAGTTATGCATATCCTTATACCTTCTTCCTGCTTATTTGTATCAGCACTTTTGATAGCCCATCTGCCAGATCACGCGCGATCATACTGTATGGACTCTTTTCCTTTGCCGCCTCATCACCAGCTGCGCCATGCAGCCAGACACCAAGAACAGCTGCCCTTTCGGCAGACAGCCCCTGTGCGGCAAGCGACGCGATCACGCCTGTCAGTACGTCACCGCTTCCGCCTGTTGCCATACCGCTGTTTCCGGTAAGGTTCAGATATCTGTTTTTTTGTGTTAGAATGACTGTGCGAGCATCCTTGCAGACGCATATACAGCCAAACTTTTTTTGTAATTCTTCTGCAAAATATAGAAGATTTTTAGCTGCCTCTTTCGCAGATGAGTTCATCAAGCGACCAAGCTCACCTGGATGCGGCGTAAGAATCACATTTTCTCCAAGGTATTCTGCCTGATCAATATTTGTTCTCATCGCAAGCAGATTTAAGGCATCTGCATCAATAACAATAGGGCAATTTTGTGATCTGTTCCACTCTAAGACCATATCCAAAAGCTTTTTTGCTAAGGTATCAGTTGAAAGTCCTGGTCCAATCACAATAGCTTTTGCCTTTGGAAGTACCTCATTTCGCAGATATGCCAGCTGTTCTTCGTCTTCATCTTTTGAAATTTCAGAAATTTCTGAAATACAATGCAGCACTGCCTCTGGAAGCAGCTGCTGTAAAACCAGGCGATTGCATTTGGGTGTGACAATATCAACAAGACCTGCTCCTGTGCGATAGGCAGCAAGTGCCGACAAATATGCGGCTCCTGCCATGCCGCTGCTTCCTGCAATAATCACAACACGACCAAACGTCCCCTTATTGCCCCACAAACAACGGCTGCCAAGCCAGTCTTTTGCATCAGATTTTTCAAGACAATTAAATGGAAATCCGTCTACATGATAAACTGCTTCATTTGGCATACCTATATCGCATATGATTGTCTGATCTGATAATGATGCACCTGGATACAGAAACTGACCTACTTTTCCATAGCCAAATGTGATCTGTACATCTGCCTTAACATATGCACCGAGCACCTGTCCGCTTTTTGCGTCTAAACCAGAGCATATATCAACAGCAACACCATATGCACCGCACTTCTTTTTATGTTCATTCCATTCTTCAATAGCAGCGCGGTAAACTCCACTCACCTTGCGCGACAAGCCAACGCCAAATAGAGCATCCACATACACTTGCGCCGGCACATAAAGATTTGAAAGTGCTGATCTGTATTCTTCTTCATCCTTATCATCTGACTCATAAAAGTATTGCACGGGCAAAATTTCCATTTTGTCTAAAAGTGATTTTTGATAGAGCCATTCCTTCGTTGCCTTCTCGATTTGTCCAATAGCAGCGATTCTAACAGACCAACCGTTTTGTGAGAGGATTCTTGCCATTGCCAGTCCATCAGCACCATTATTCCCCATGCCGCACATAATAAAGACGCATCCTGGTTTTTGCACTGACATGATGTGCTGTGCTGCACAAAGCGCTGCACGCTCCATCAAAATCAGGCTTTCCATTCCAAACTCTTTAATTGACCATGTGTCCGCCTGCTTCATCTGCTTTCCTGTCAACAGCTGCTTCATGATTATTCCTCCTGATTACTAAGACGATATGAAATACGCATCAAACTCTCTGACAAATGAACATTTTCTACAACCACATCATCTGGTACACGAAGATCGGTGTGGGCAAAATTCCAGATACCGCGAATGCCGATCTTGATAAGTCTTTTTGCTGCTGCATCTGCCCCTGCCTTTGGAAGAGTCAGTTCTGCTATAATCTTCCAGATCATCCATTGAATAAACTGGAATACCACGCACAGTCTTTCCCTTTAACTGTGGATTTGTATCAAACATTGCCTTTGCAACAAAACCACGACGCTCAAAATTGGCATAGTTTGCAATCGCCTGACCAAGATTTCCTGCACCGATTATAATTAAATTGTATGTTTTATCAAGCCCCAATATTTTTCCGATTTCATGATAAAGATATTTTACATTATAACCGTATCCCTGCTGTCCGAAACCTCCAAAATTATTCAGATCCTGCCTAATCTGTGATGCTGTGATCTGCATTCTTTTGGATAACTCTCCAGAAGAAATTCGCTCTACGCCCTCCTGCATAAGTTCTCCCAGATAACGATAATACCGCGGCAGCCGTTTGATAACAGCTCGGGATATTTCTCTATGCTCCATGATGTCTCCTTTTTTAATCACTTGTAAATTTATTTTATTATCTGCTTTTAAGTTTTAAATTAAATATTGCTTAAAAACAAATGAATGCAGCCTTAAGGGCTGCATTCTGTGCATAACTGCGTACTATTTGTAATCTCTCCACTCCATATCACCTCGGTCAAGACACAATACAAGTGACTCTGCGGTGGCGATGTTTGTCGCCAGAGGGATATTATACATATCACACAACCGTGAAATCTCAGCCAGATTCATACTTTCTGCATCCTGCTCTAAATCAGCACTGTGAAAAAATATAACCAGATCGATATCATTGTTTGCGATCATATTTTGCATCTGCTTCGAGCCTCCCATCTGACCCGGAAGCAAACTGGTCACTTTCATGCCTGTCGCTTTGGCAATGTGGTTTGCTGTCGCATTGGTCGCAATCAGCGTATGCTTCTTAAAAATGCCTTTATACGCAATGCAAAAACTTTCCAGCAGCGTCTTTTTGCTGTTATGAGCGGTAAGTCCAATGTTCATATCTAATCCTTCCTTTCCACATAGCTAAAAGAATTATATCATATTTTTTCAGAAAGTCTATATTTTTTGATGGTTTTGTCAAAAAAGAGCAATTTACACAAAATAACACAACACTTTTTGTAAAACTACATTGTCTGATTTTCCATATTCGACAGTTTTTCAGCCTGATCTGCTGCTGTCAGACTGTCTATCAGTTCAAAGAGATCACCATCCATAATGGCATCAAGTTTATAAAGTGTCAGCTTGATTCTGTGATCTGTCACGCGGCTCTGCGGAAAATTATAAGTACGAATTTTCTCAGAACGGTCTCCTGTTCCAATCTGGCTTCGTCTGTACTTTGCCTGCTCATCCTGCTTCTTTGCTGTCTCAAGTTCAAACAGCTTAGCACGAAGTACCTTTAATGCCTTATCTTTATTTTTAAGCTGAGACTTTTCGTCCTGACAGGAAATTACGATTCCTGTTGGAATATGAGTCAGACGTACAGCTGAATCTGTCGTATTTACACACTGACCACCATTTCCTGATGCACGGAATACATCAAACTTACAATCATTCATATCGATTT
>OGCO01005931.1_pt1 | contig 11320 bp, 8 predicted proteins | sample 1570171 | NCBI WGS metagenome assembly OGCO01 (sample SAMEA4370583, study PRJEB24528) | human gut metagenome | reverse complement strand
GCTGGGTGGTAGCGTTGATGTTGACCACCTTGTCGCCCCGGCGGTGGGACGGCTCATAGCTGCTGCCGGCGGAATAGGAGCGGGCGCTCTCACGGGTCGGCCGGGGCGTCTCGCGGACGGGAGCTGCCGTCTCGCGGCTCTCCCGGCGGAAGCTGCGGCGGGGGGCGGGCTCAGCGGGCGCTTCGGCCTCTTCCTCGTCCTCGGCGGTGTCCTCCAGCTCCTCGTCGTATTCTTCGTCCTCGTCCTCGTAGGGCCGGGCCAGTTTTCTCAGTTCATCCATGAGTCCCATGAATAGGCTCCTCCTTCATATCGAAGCAAATTATATGCTCAGCCCTGCGCGCGCAGAGCCGGCCGCGGGCCGAACAGTGCAGTGCCCACCCGGACGAGGGTCGCCCCCTCCAGGATGGCGTCGGGATAATCTTTGCTCATGCCCATTGACAATATGTCCATAGTACTCTCATTATCGTACTTTTTCCCTTGCAAGTCAACAAAAAGCTGATGCATGGCGGCAAAAAACTTGCGGTTGGAGCCCTCCCCGGTGGAAACGGGAGGAATTGCCATCAATCCCCGCAGCCGGACATGGGAAAGACTGCCAGCCAGAGCAGCCAGACGCTCCGCCTCCTCGGGGGCTGCGCCGGACTTGCTCTCCTCGCCGCCGATGTTCACCTCGATCAGAATATCCTGCACGACGCCGACCTTTTCCGCCCGCTTGTCGATCATCTCCAGCAGCTCCCGGTTGTCCACCGACTCGATGAGATCCACCTTGCCCACGATGTACTTCACCTTATTGCGCTGCAAATGGCCGATGAAGTGGACTTTCGCCCCGGCGTAGGCATCGTCTGCCAGATGGGCGGTGAACTCCTGCACCCGGTTCTCGCCGCACACGGCGATGCCCGCGGCGATGGCGGCGCGAATGGTGTCGCTGGTCTGCACCTTGGTGGCGGCGCAGAGGGTGATCTCGCCGGGGTCCCGGCCCGCCTCCCGGGCGGCAGCCTCAATGCGGGCGCGAACGGCCTGAATGTTGTTCTCCAGTGTCTTGTCCATACTCAATCCGTTACGACCTTTCCGTTGTAGATATTTTCGCCCCGGACGATGATGGTGTCACCGGCGCGGAGATTGCTTGCCTTGTCAAATTCGCTCTGGGCCACCTGAGTGGTCTTGCCGTTCTCATCGGTCTCATAGTCGTAGGCCTGGGTGACGAGGTAAAAATCGTCCTCCTCCCAGATGATGTTGACGGGCACCCACTTTGCCTGAGCGCCGGACACCCGGTAGACGCCCAGCTGGCCTGCGGAATCCAGCGCCTCGTCCTGATTGACGCGCACGGCGCGCTTGGGCACCCGGAAGCCGGTGGCCGTCTCCGTGACGACGGTGACCTCCTGCTCCCGCAGCGCCGCCACCTGGGCGGCGTAGTCGGAGCCGTAAAACGTGACGTTCACCCGGCCGTCCTCCGGATCGCTGACCCGCTTGACGGTGGCAGGGAAGCTGCGCGCCGTGTCCCGGAAGCGCAGGGTGACGGAGGCCCCGGCGTAGAGGTCTTCCGCCTCCTGCTCCGTCAGGTTGCAGCTGAAGTACCAGCCGGAGCTGGTAATGATCTTGCCGATGCTGTCGGAGGGAGTGCCGTCGGCCTGAGCGCTCAGGCCGTCCAGACCGCCGGGCGTCAGTCCCTCCAGCGCGGCGGTGGTCATGACGGCCTCAAAGCCGTCCACCGCCGAGGAGAACAGCCCCGCCGCCGGGGCGCTCACCGGTGTGTAGGCGCTGCTGGACTGGGCGCGCAGCGCGTCCACCTGAGCCTGCGCCTCGTCGATCTGGGCCTGCAGGGAGTCGGTGCCGTTGTAGGTGTAATCCCGCCGGAAGATCAGCCCCCGCAGCTCGTCGGCATCGGTGCCCAGATCGGACAGATCGCCGCTGGCGACGCTGTAATGCAGGACGGCAAAGGCGTCGGCAATGTCATCGTCCAGCGCGATGGTGTCCGCCGACTCACTGGTGCGGCTGAGAATGTACTTCAAGCTGCTCAGATTGGACTGGGCCTCGTCCAGCTGCTTCTGGACCGCATAGCCCTCATCGCTGGAGTAGATCCGGGCCACCGTGTCGCCCACGGCCACCGCCTCACCGTCCGTGCGCAGCACCTCGGCCAGCTCGGAGGCGTCCTCCAGCACCGCCTCGTCCCGGAAGAACCAGCCGGTGGAGGTCACTTTCCGCTCGGCGGTGTAGCTGTACGCCGTGGTGGTGGTGATCCCCGAGGTGAGGGACGACCACACATAGACGCCAAAATAGGCCGCTATGCCGAGGAAGAGGACCAGTATGATGATGCGTGTGATGAGGGTGCCCTGTTTCATTGCTTTGTTCCTTTCGGGTCTCACGCCTCCTCCCGCAGCGGCACCGGCCGCTCCGGCGAAATGGTGGAGATCGCGTGCTTGTAGATCACCTGCTGCCTTCCGTCGCTGGTCAGCACCACCACAAAGGCGTCAAAGCCGGTGATGATGCCCCGCAGCTGGTAGCCGTTCATCAAAAACATGGTCACGGGCATACGGGTGCGGTAAAGCCGGGTGAGAAATGCTTCCTGCAGGTGATTGGTTTCCTTTGTCATCTGGAACACGTCCTTTTTCTGTAAAGTCAGGGACGTGCCGACCCGGACAGTCCCCGGGTCATTGTATTCCAGCTTCGGCCAGTTTTTCTGCCGCAAAGCGTCGAAGCGCTTCCGGATCAGGTTGGCTGCCGTGGCGGTACCACTGGGTGGTGCGGTCGCGGCGGAACCAGGTGAGCTGGCGCTTGGCGTACTGCCGGGAGCGCAGCTTGACCTCGTCCAGCGCCGCCGTCAGGTCGCCGCCGTCCTCCACTGCCGCGCACAGCTCCTTATAGCCGATGGCCTGCATGGCGGTGCAGCCGGAGCTGACGCCGCTTTCCAGCAGGGCGCGCACCTCGTCGGCCAGACCGGACGCGGCCATCTCCTCCACCCGTGCGTCAATGCGCGCATAGAGGTCGGCGCGGTTTTCGTAGTTCAGCCCCAGCTTCAGCGCCGTGTAGCGGGGCGGCAGCAGCCGGGTGGCGGCGTTGTGGGCGGAGATGGTCTCTCCCGTCTCGTACCACACCTCCAGCGCCCGGATCACCCGCTTGGTGTCCATGGGGTGGAGCCGGGTGGCGGACTCCGGGTCGATCTCGGTCAGCGCCTCCCAGAGGGGCTGGATGCCCTCCTCGTCATACTTCTTCTGGAGCTTCTCCCGCCAGCCGGTGGACTTCACTGCGAAGTCGTGGCCGTTGAGCAGGGCGTCCAGATAGAGCCCGGTTCCGCCCACGATGATGGGCAGCTTTCCCCGGGCGAGAATGTCGTCCACCACGGGCACCGCCTCCCGGCGGTAGCGCTCGGCGGAGTAATCCTCCTCCGGGTCGGCGACGTCGATCATATGATGGGGCACGCCGTCCATCTCCTCGCGGGTGGGCTTGGCGGTGCCGATGTCCATGCGGCGGTAGATCTGCATGGAGTCGCAGCTCACTACCTCGCCATTATAGTGCTTTGCCAGCCAGACGCCAAGGGCAGTTTTGCCCGAAGCGGTGGGGCCGACCACGCAAACGACCTGTGGGGGCATTTTATAACACTCCTTTTGTGGGGATATGTGCAGGGACTCTGAAGGGTTCCGGTGCAGACTCAGTGAAACCCCTCACGCCCGCTTGAACTGCTTTTCCAGATCCTTTTTGGTCATGCGGATGGCCACGGGACGGCCGTGGGGGCAGTAGCGTACCTCGTCGCGCATGACGGCAGCACAGACGGCCTTCAGTTCTTCCTCGCCGCTAATCCAGCCGCCCTTGATGGCGCTCTTGCAGGCCATGGTGTGCAGCACTTCGTCCCGGGCGGCATCCGGGTCGGCGGTGCCGGTGGCGATCAGCCTGGCGGCGATCTCACACAGGGCGGACTCGATCTGCTCGGCGGGCAGGTAGTCCGGGGCCTGCCGGACGATCAGACTGCCGCCGCCGAAGTCCTCGGCCTCGAAGCCGAACTCCGCCAGCAGGGGCAGATTCTCCGTCAGCACGGCATGCTCCTCCGGGGACGGGCGCAGGATCTTCGGGGTGAGCAGCAGTTGGCTCATGGGTTTATGGTGCATGGCCTTGAGCCGGTCAAAATTCATCCGCTCATGGGCGGCGTGTTTGTCGATGAACCAGACCTCGTCGCCCCGCTCTACGATGGCATAGGTGTGCAGCACCTCACCGGCCAGCCGCCAGTCCGGGGTGTCCGGGGCGTCGTCCGGGTGGTCTTTCTCCACCGGGGCTTCCTCGAAAACGGGCGCGGCGGGTTCCGCCTCGGGCACCGGTACAGCCATTTCCTCCTGCGCCGGTGTCTCCGGCACAGGGACAGCGATCAGCGCAGCGGGTGTTGTCGGCGCTTCGGCGGCGGGCGGCTCCGGTGCGGGAGCGCACTGCATTTCGGCGGGCGCGGAGTTTTCCACATCCCGCGTCCCGGGGCTGTGGAGTTCTTTCTCCGCCGCAGTCGGCGCGAACGGTTCCACAGTACGGTCGGATTCCGCTGCCGCGGCGTACTCGCCGGGCATGGGCGGCATCGGCGGGCGCTTCAGCGGCGCCGACGGCTTCTGAGACGGGACATAGCGGGCAAAGCTCCGCTCCGGCTCTCTGGCAGGCTCCGGCTTTGCACCGGGTTTGGAAAAGCCCAGCGGCTCCTCGGTGCGCGTCCGGGGCGCGTCCACCGCGTAGGGCGTTTTGGCGTCGCTGTGCAGCTCGCTGCGGAACTGCTGGGCGGTGGCAGTGCGGAAGAAAGTCTGGTTTGCCGTCACGCTGTCGTGCCTGGGCGCGGCCTTGGGGCGCTCCTCCAGCACGGCTCTGGGCGCGCCGGAATCCTCCTCCAGCGCCGCTTTGGCGGCGTAGTACACTGCGTCGAAGAGCTTTTTCTCGCTGGTGAACTTCACCTCGGTCTTGGTGGGGTGGACGTTCACGTCCACGCCGTTCAGACGGGTGGTCAGATGGAGCACGCAGCCGGGGAACCGGCCCACCATCTTCTGGTTCTGGTAGGCTTGCTCCAGCGCCGCCTGCATGGTGCGGGACTTCACATAGCGGCCGTTGACAAAGAAGAACTGGCTGGCCCGGGAGCCCCGGCAGCAGACCGGCTTTGAGAGGAAGCCGTCCACGCTGATGTCCTCGCCGCTGCCCTTGCAGGGCACGAAGCCCAGGGCCATGTCCCGGCCCAGCACGGCGTAGACCGCGCTCTTGAGGCTGCCGTCGCCGGGGGTGTTCAGCTCCTCCTTGCCCTCCCGCAGGAAGCGGAAGCTCACCTCCGGGTGGCTGAGGGCGGCGTGTTGGACGACGGCCATGACGGCGCTGCCCTCGGCGGAGTCGCGCTTCAGGAACTTCTGGCGGGCGGGGGTGTTGAAAAACAGATCCCGGACGATGAGGGTGGTGCCCTTGGGGCAGCCGACTTCCTCCCGCTTGCGCACCACGCCGCCGTCCAGCAGCAGGGCGGTGCCCGCGGCGGCGCGCTCGGTGCGGGTCATCAGCTCCACCCGGCTCACCGACGCGATGGCGGCCAGCGCCTCGCCCCGAAAGCCCAGCGTGCCGATGGCCTCCAGATCAAACTCGGTGCGGATCTTGCTGGTGGCATGGCGCAGGAAGGCGGTCAGGCAGTCCTCCGGCTCGATGCCGGAGCCGTTGTCCGTCACCCGGATATAGCTCATGCCGCCCCGCTGGATCTCCACCGTCACTGCGGTGGCCCCGGCGTCAATGGCGTTTTCCGTCAGCTCCTTCACGGCGCTGGCCGGGCGCTCCACCACCTCGCCGGCGGCGATCAGATCCGCCACATGGGGGTCGAGCTGATGTATCTTGGACATAAGGTTCCTCTTTCTAAGTCAAATGATCCCGTTTGACACGGTCATTATAGCAGTATTTTAAAGGGATTTTGTTAAGATAGTTATAAGAATCTTTTTGGGTGAGGCGCTGACTTTCACAGCTTTCCCTTCAGCTCGTACAGCAGGTTCATGGCCTCGATGGGGGTGAGGGTGTTGAGATCCAGGGCGCGGATGCGCTGGGCGCACTCCACGGCGCCCAGATCCAGCAGGGACACCTGCTCCTCTTCCTCCGGCTCCTCCTTGGGCCGGGGATGCGGAACGGGGACGCCTTCGCCGTTTTCCAGCTCCTCCAGAATGGCTCTTGCCCGGCGGATCACCGGCTCCGGCACGCCGGCCAGCTTGGCCACCTCGATGCCGTAGGACTGGTCAGCTCCGCCCCGAACGATCTTCCGGAGGAAGATGATGTCGTCTTTTTTCTTCTTGGCGGCGATGTTGTAGTTCTTCACGCCGGGCAGCTGCCCCTCCAGCACGGTGAGCTCGTGGTAGTGGGTGGCGAACAGGGTCTTGGCGCCCAGCTTTTTGCCCGCGCAGTATTCCAGCACCGCCCGGGCGATGCTCATGCCGTCATAGGTGGAGGTGCCCCGGCCGATCTCGTCCAGAATGAGCAGGCTCTTGCCAGTGGCGTGCTTCAGGATTTCCGCCACCTCGTTCATCTCCACCATGAAGGTGGACTGTCCGGCGGACAGGTCATCGCTGGCGCCGATGCGGGTGAACACCCGATCCACCACACCCAGATGGGCGGACTGAGCCGGGACAAAGGAGCCCGCCTGCGCCATTAGGCAGATGAGCGCCACCTGCCGCATATAGGTGGATTTACCGGCCATGTTGGGGCCGGTGATGATGGCGAGGGTGTCGTCCCGCCCGTCCATGTAGGTGTCGTTGGGCACGAACCAGGCGTCCTTCAGCACCTTCTCCACCACCGGATGGCGTCCCTCCTTGATGTCGATGACGCCGGAGTCATCCACGGTGGGCATGACGTAGTGGTTCTTGACCGCCACGGCGGCGAAGGAGCACAGCACGTCCAGCTGGGCCACGGCCCGGGCAGTGGCCTGAATGGCCTCCACCTGGGCGCTCACCTTCTCCCGCAGGGCGGAAAACAGCTCGTATTCCAGCGCCGTTACCTTGTCTCCGGCGGAGAAGATGGTGTGCTCCAGATCCTTCAGTTCCTGATTGATGTAGCGTTCGGAGTTCACGGTGGTCTGTTTGCGTACCCAGCTGTCGGGCACCAGCTCGGACTGGCTCTTGGCCACCTCGATATAGTAGCCGAACACCTTATTGTAGCTCACCTTGAGGTTGCGGATGCCGCACTCCTCCTTGACCCGGGCCTCCATCTGGGCCACCAGATCCCGGCCGCCGGTCTGGATGGAGCGGAGCCGGTCCACCTCTTCGCTGTAGCCCGTTCGGATCATGCCGCCCTCCCGGACGGTGAACGGGGGTTCGTCCACGATGGCCCGCTCCAGCTCCTCACGGAGCGCGGTCAGATCGTCCAGCCCCTGCCGCACCTCGGCAATGAGAGGGGCGTCCACGGCGGCGCAGAGCTCCCGCAGCTTGGGAATCTTGCCCAGACCGGTGGCCAGCGAGGCCAGATCCCGGGCGTTGGCGGAGCCGTAGACCACCCGGCCGATGATGCGCTCCAGATCGGTGACCTCCCGCAGGGCGAGGATCAGCTCCTCCCGCTCCATGGTGTGCTCCACCAGCGCCTGCACGCCGTCCAAACGGCGGCGGATGGCGGCGGGCGAGATGAGGGGCTGCTCGATCCAGCTGCGGATCATGCGGGAGCCCATGGCGGTCTTTGTCTTATCCAGCACCCACAGAAGACTGCCCTTCTTCTCACCGCCCCGGAGGGTCTCGGTCAGCTCCAGATTGCGCCGGGCGGTGAGATCCAGCTCCATGAAGCGGTCGCTCTCATAGTGGCGCAGGGAGGAAAGATAGCTCAGGTCGGTGCGCTGCGTCTCGTAAAGATAGTTGAGCACGCCGCCCACCGCCCGGTAGGCCACGACGCTCAGGTCGGCGGCCTGGGGAAACTGCTTCCGGGTCAGCTCCGCTGCCTCCTGGGGCAGGAAGCGGGTCTCGCCGCCGTCCTGCCAGTAGCAGTTCAGCCGGTCGGTGAGCAGACTTGTGATACGCTTTTCCTGCGCCGCCTCCGGGGAGAGCAGCGCCTCCCGGGGGGCAAAGCGCCCCAGCTCGTTGCAGATGTGCTCCACGGCGCCGGCGCCGGCGAAGGAGGTGGCCTGCGCCTCGCCGGTGGACAGGTCGCAGAAGCAGATGCCCGCGCCGGTCTCGTCCGTGGCCACGGCGCAGATGTAGTTGCTCTGGTTCGGGGCCAGCATGGAGTCGTCCATGACGGTGCCGGGGGTGACGATGCGCACGATGTCCCGGCTCACCAGCCCCTTGGCCGTGGCGGGATCCTCGGTCTGCTCGCAGATGGCCACCTTGTAGCCCTTGGCGATGAGCCGGGCCAGATAGCTCTGGTAGCTGTGGTAGGGCACACCGCACATGGGGGTCTGTTCCTCCTTGGGCTTGCCCCGGTCCCGGGTGGTCAGGGTGAGATCCAGCTCTGCCGACGCCGTTTTGGCGTCCTCGTCGAACATCTCATAAAAATCGCCCAGCCGGAAGAACAGCAGGCAGTCCGGGTACTGCCGCTTGATCTCCAAATACTGCTTCCGCATGGGGGTCAGTTCTTTTTCCTTGGTCTTCGCCATGATCCCCCTCCTGTTCTAATCAAATATTTTTAGCCTTACCAGACTTTTGAAGGCTTCCCCCGGGCGAGTACAGTAATCGCCGAAGGCGCTCCACAGAAAAGGCTGGCACGGCATAAGCCGTGACTGATGAGGGGGCAGGTTTAGAACAGTTTCCCGCTCGTCGCCACCTCATCCGGCCCTTCGGGCCACCTTCCCCTCAAGGGGAAGGCTTTCCCTCTCACTCCGGCTGCTTGTCCTCATTTGCTGTCCAGATCGCCTCGCCCCGGCCGATCCTTCCGGCCTTGCGGCAGGGGAGCCAGACGCTGAGCGCCAGCGCGACCAGCCATGCGAGCATGACCGCGTCCAGCGGGGCATAGCCCAGATAGAGCGCAATGTCCACATAGCAGAATGTGGCGGCGCACTCCAGCTCTACCAACAGGGTGGTGAGCTTCAGCAGCCAGCCGTTGCAGACCACCATGCCCTTGCGCACGTCGACGGGCATCCGCCACATATCCAGCGGCAGATACTTGAAGCCCAGCCGGGCCACGATGGAGATGACCCACATCACGATGGGCAGGGCCAGCAGCAGGCCGCTCTGGCCGTAGCCCTGGTTGTGCAGGATCACCGCGCCCACAATGGCAAAGATCGTGCTGCCGATCTGCACGCCCAGAGAAAGGGCGGACAGGGCAATGAGCGCCGGCGTCATCTTCAGCTTTGTGCGCTCGCCCACCGTCTGGGGCTTGTGGAATACTTCCTTGTGTTTTCTTTTCTTCTTATTGGCCATGTTCTGCCTCGATTCTTTGATGTTTCTATGCAGACTATCACAGCCTTCCCCTTGAGGGGAAGGTGGCCCGAAGGGCCGGATGAGGTGGCGGCGAACGGAAAGCTTTCCAGACCTACTCCCTCATCAGTCTGTTTCGCAGACAGCCTTTTCTGTGGAGCGCCTGCGGCGGTTACCGTACTCGCCCGGGAATGCGCCGCTGGCGCATTCCTGTTTCGGGCTCATTCCCAGGGGGGAAGCCTTTCAAAAGTTTCTGTTTCACGCCTCCACGATCTCTCCGAACAGCGCCCAGTTGGAGGAGCCGGTGATCCGGCAGGAATAGAACCCGCCGATGAGCTCCTCGCCGCCGTCCAGATGGACGAGCCGTCCGCCGTCGGTGCGGGCGGTCAGGGTGTGCTTGCCGTCGTCGTTGCGCCCGTCCACCAGCACCCGGAGGGTCTTGCCCACATAGGCGGCGTGCTTTTCCGCGCTGATGGCGTTCTGCCGCGCCAGCAGGCGCTGGAAGTTGGCGCTCTTCTCCTCCTTGGTGAGCACGTCCTCCATCTTTGCGGCTGGGGTGCCCTCTCTGGGGGAATAGATGAAGGTGAACAGCGCGTCGTAGCGCACCGCTTCAATGAGCTTCAGCGTGTCCTCAAACTCCTCGGTGCTCTCGCCGGGGAAGCCCACGATGATATCACTGGTGAGCACGATGTCCGGGATCAGCTCCCGCAGACGGCGGATCTGATCCAGATACTGCTCCGCGGTGTAGCGCCGGTTCATGGCCTTGAGCACCCGGTCGTTGCCCGCCTGCACCGGCAGATGGAGGCAGGGGGCCACCTTGTCGCAGGCGGCCATGGTCTCAAAGAGCTTCTGGGTGGCGTCCTTGGGGTGGGAGGTCATGAAGCGGAGCAGGAAGTCGCCGGGGATGTCGTTGCAGGCCTTCAGCAGGTCGGCAAAGTCCATGTCCAGCCCCAGATCCTTGCCATAGGAGTTGACATTCTGCCCCAGTAGGGTGATGTCCTTGTAGCCCTCGTCCACCAGCTGGCGCACCTCGTCCAGAATGCGCTGGGGATCCCGGGAGCGCTCCCGGCCCCGGACGTAGGGCACGATGCAGTAGGTGCAGAAATTGTTGCACCCGTACATGATGCTCACCCAGGCCTTCAGCTTGCCCTGACGCACCACCGGCAGCCCCTCGGCGATGTTGCCGTCGCTGGGGGCGGTGGAGAACACCCGCTTGCGGCGGGTCAGCACCTCAAAGAGGAACTGGGGGAATTTCCAAAGCACATGGGGGCCGAACACCAGATCCACATGGCGGAAGGACTTCTTGATTTTCTCGGCCATATGGGGCTCCTGCATGGCGCAGCCGCACAGGCAGATGACCTGATCGGGCTTGTTCTTCTTCGTGTGGGTCAGCGCACCCACGTTGCCCAGCACCCGCATCTCCGCGTGCTCCCGGACGGCGCAGGTGTTGATGACGATCACGTCGGCCTCCCGCTCGTCGTCGGTGAAGCCGTAGCCCATCTCCTCCAGCAGACCCCGGATGCGCTCCGAGTCGGCCTCGTTCTGCTGACAGCCGTAGGTGTCCACCATGGCCAGCGGCGGGGTGAGCCTCTGCTGGCTGAACGCGCGCACCCGGGCGCAGTAATCGCGCTGTTCCTCCAGCTCTTCCTGGGGCACCATCACATTTTTACGTTCCAAATTCTGTCCTCCCGGCGGGCCTGAAAACCCGCGCTTTTTCCAGGGGCGGCGGCAGAAAAGACCGCTATCCGCCCATTATCAGAATGATAGTTCAGTATAGCATTTTTGCGTGCGGCGCACAAGATTTTCGGGGGAATTTTGCACGGGGAAGGGGGGATGTGAGCACTTGCGGCGGGGGTTCCAGTCTGTCAAAAAAGTAAAGTCTGGATTGTCTGCGTGCAAGAGCCTCGCAGAGTTCCGTCATCCGCAGATGACGGAATAAGGTGAAATTACGTTTTTTCCGAGGACATGTGCCTCGGAAAAAACACTTTTCAGGCCGCAAGTGTGCGAGCAAC
>OGCO01005920.1_pt1 | contig 11339 bp, 22 predicted proteins | sample 1570171 | NCBI WGS metagenome assembly OGCO01 (sample SAMEA4370583, study PRJEB24528) | human gut metagenome | reverse complement strand
GGAACATATACCCTTATAATATTTCCAGTTCTACTTAATGGCGTAATTTCGTATGGGGCATCAATTTTTCCATTTTGACTAACTAATCTCACTTCATTCTCCTTTCAACACTTTTTCTTGAGAAACTTTTATTAACCGGTTCATTTAACGCTCTTTCAAGTTCCCATCCGCTTCTTAATCGTTTTATCAGTGTGTCTCTGGACATTCCTTTTTCTCTAGCCCATTCAGAGATATTCTTTTTGGTTCCTTTGTATTCCAACATATGCGTATGACGGCTATTACTATTCTGCACCATCATTGTTATCCAGCGGCAATTATCGGGTTCATAATTTCCGTCATTATTTATGCGATCAATAGTTAATTCTTCTGAATATCCATGTGAATAAGCCCAATTATAAAAATTAATAAAGCCATCTTCGCCCAGCCATTCATTGCAGACTCTTATTCCACGGCCACCGTAATTTTCAAATTCCTTTGCATATTTTCTGTAACAGTGGCTCTTCATATTATTGTATATTCGATATAATCTTGAATTGGAATGTCCATGTTTTTTATTATATCTATTTCCCATTATCTCCTTCCCTTCTTATCTACAAGTGAAAACCTGTATTTTTTCGGGTATCGTCTGGCATTACTCGTAACTATTAATGTATGCTTTGCAAATTGCTTGGCCTTTGTTATTACCTTTAAATCTTCATTTGCCATTAATCATCACTTCCTGATTCAAAGATTGAAGAAGAAAAGATACAAGCTGGGCGAACACCATTCCCATGGTAGTAAAAGCCGTTGCAGAAACTGCCCGAAGGGGAAACAACGGCAAGTGTCAAACGGTAATCATTTACTGGTGTACTCCATGGCGTAATCAACCACCACCATTTCGGCATGTTCGGCAGTAATTTACGATATTTCCGGTACTCATCCACAGTCAAAAGTGAAATCTTATCTTCGCAATGTCCGTATTCTGTCTGCCCGTCCAGAGAAATTAAATCACGATCAAATCCGATGACTGCATCTTCTCCTAATTCGTCCGCAATCTTTTTCAAGAATTTAGTGTTTAATTCTTCTCGAAGTTTACTTGAAATCCAGTTATTTGAAGCTGAATCAAATGCTCTTTCTTTTCCATCAAATCCATTCAAAATGGCAAAATATCCTTTTTCTGTCTTATCCAGAATCAGCCATTCCATACCAGCAAGTTCAATAGCTTTTCCGATTTCCGGCTTTCCGATGTGCTTTTTCTTGAATTCTTCGAACTCTTTACTTAATCTGGATAATTCATCCTCAAAATATTTCAGATTTTTCTTCATAATCATTCCTCCACCTTAGATACAAAAATATTAGATTTTAAGATACAAACTGGGCGAACACCAATAACGTCGATGTAAAAGCTGCTGATGATAAGGCCCGAAAGGGAAACAACGGCTAAGCTTTTCCCCCAACCACGTTCTTCCGTTGACCACGGTGATAATGTCCAATACCAATCGCACAAATCTTTATTCGGTGTAATATCAGTATATTCCCGCGCTTCGTCAAATGTAATCGGACGGATTTTGCATTCAGTGTTTCCTATTTTCTGCCCATCAGCAGTTATGATATCCACTGTATGTTTTTCGATGTTTTCAGCACCAAATTCTTCTTCAAAATCTTTCAAGATTTTTGTATCACACAGTTTCTTTACATTTGATTTGTTGTAATCCGTGCTGTCTCCGAATTTCACATCTTTTTTCACCAAATCAAGAGGAATGATTTTTGTTGTATCTCCATACTGTTCCAGAACCTTGTATTTACGCTTTCCAGTGGTCTGAAATACTTCTCCTCGTTTCAGCGTTGACAGTGCAACTTTGCCAGCTTCTTCCTGTTTTTCCAGCAGTTCAACGAGTTCCTTTGCTTTCTGTAAAATTTCTTTATTGTTCATATCACATTTCCTCCTGTTTCATAAAATCTGGAATCTCTGGCTCGACAACTGCTGCCGGAACTGGCTCTTTCTCGGCAGTCTTTACGGCATCTGCGACTGTTGGCTGTTTAGGCTGTTCCTCGATTGCCATTGGCTCTGGAATGAATTCCTCTTTGTTGGCATTCTGTTCAATTTCTTCCTGTACTTCTCTGTACGTAGCATCCATCGTGTTATATTCATAAGCCTGCACCGGATTATCCCATTTCTTAGGAATGGACTTCATAATGTTGTTACGCATTTTACGAATAATCATGGATTCTCTGGACTGCGTTTCGTAGTACGACGGTGAAATATATGGTCTTAATTCCTCACAATCAATGATTGCTTCCAGTTCTCCAATGTCAGCAACCTTTTTCATAATTTCTTTTTTCTTTGCTTCAATTTGAGCTTTCTGCGCATCTGTAGCTTTATATCTGTCTGCACAAATTCCAAACGTTTCATTCTGGAGATTATTCTTGATGTGCGCTGCAAGATTCTTCAGTACATCTGCTCTTTCACAAGAAAGATATTCAATATGTCCGTCATTATACTGAATCGGATATACCACGCGAACAACTTTTCCAATTCCAGATTCTTCCCATTCTGGCGGTGTAATTTCCACACCTTTATGTCTCGGCGGGATATACTTGTCGCCCTCTCTGACTTTCCAATACGGAAATACTTTAGCTACATTGACACCATATCTACTTACAAGAGCGTCATTTCCATCGCCCTCAATCGCAAATTCGATTTTCTTCTCCCACTGAGGTTTCTGCCCTTTTGCCGCTATGTTTACGTTTCTGATCTGGAAATAACATTCTCTCGGCTGTGCATTTGCGTTCAGCTTTAATGCTGCGACTTTACTCAGGATAAATTTAAGATTAGAACCGTTGATTGCTTCAAAACTTACACCGCTCTCATGTACCATCTGGAAAATAGATCCCATTGCCGCTACTACACAATCTTTTGAATAGGAATCAAATTCCATTCCTCTTGAAGTCAAATCTCTTTCCATTAAATCGACATACCGATTTGTGTAGTAGGAAAGCTGTGTGTTAAAATTTGCTACCTGTGTGTTTTCTGCCATTTTAATTCTCCTTTTCAATAATTATAATTATTCTTCCGACGCATTTCTGTTCAGCACCATACTTCGCCTTTTCATTTCATCACTGTTCAATGCTGATCCACGGCATACTGTACCAGTCCATTCATCGCCTTGACATCACTTTTCTACTCTTCGCTTCGCCTTAGCATTGCTACGCCATTCCTCCGCCTTGATTCGCAGTTCAATGCTCCACTCAGCCAATCCTTTGCGGTTCACTTCTCATTAATTAATCACAATAGCTTCTACCGCAAAACGGGCATCCTGTAATCAGATGATTTCCGGCACTTTCCGCCGAAATACCATGTGTTTTCTTACCGTATCTGGTTCTTCCATTTTCGGAATAGATATTCTGATGGCAGTCCCAACAGATACCATTGTCCGGTGCAAAACGCGGATATTCATTCTTATCACAGAACTGTTCCTGTGCCTTGATAGCTTCTGGAATATTGTATGTCATGTTAAAATCCCTCCACTTTCAACTCATTGTCAGATACTTTCAAGTAAATAACCTGCTGTTCCATCTTTGGGAATCGTTCTTCGTTCACGGATTCTGCATCGTCAACCCAAATCGGCAAGTTCAAACCATTCAGTTCCTGTAATCCTGCCACAAGGTCAATGTTGCACAGAATCTGATCAGAGTGGTTCAGTCCGTTGAAGTAATCAATACCATCTACGATCATCCGGCATACTTCCACTGGTTCTCCATCCTGCGTGTAGTCTAAAAACTGAAACTGGAAGTGCTTAAAATGTGGATTGATAGCTTCCGCAAGTGCCTGATTTTTTTTGATGGAAAATTCTTTCAACATGTCAAGTTTCTGCTGAATATCGGAATCTTCCTGACCTAATTTCTTTCTGTCCGCATTTAGCCGTTCGAGCGTTTCTGTCTGTTTCTGAACTGCCTGTTTTGCCATCTCAATTTTTGTTACGATTCCCGTAAGTTCCTTTTCGGCAGACATTCTTTCTGCCTGAACTGCTGCATTTTCCTCAGAATTATTGGTCAGTCCGTCCAGCTGTTCCTGTTTCTTCTGGATTTCTGCTACAACTGCCTGATACTCTTCGTTTCCAGACATATCTGGCTCTGGCGGAAGCTTCTCTAATTCCTGATTTTTCTGTGCAATCTCAGATGCCAGAGTAGAAATATTTTTCTTTGTCTGCTCAATCTGCGATTCGATGTCTTTGCGCTTTTCCTCAACTTCTTTTCTTCTGGCTACTTCGGAATTGCCTTCTTCTGTAATGTCTTTAAGTTTCTGTTGCTTGCCTACTTTAAACTGCTCTTTTTTTGCAAACTCTGCACGGATTCTTTCCTGCTTCTTCTGTTCAAATTCAGTTTTAAGACGTTCAACCTGTTCTTCTGGCAAATGCTGTCCACAGGTCGGGCAAATAGCTGATTCGGGATCAAATTTTTCGTTCTGTATGGCATTTAAAGCTGTTTCATCAAATGTGGACGCATACGTCTGTTTATATTTCTCCTGTAAAACCGTAATTCTCTGCTGAATACGTTCCGGCTTTTCGGCAGTTGCCAGAAGGTTTTCAAGTGTGCGAAGATTTTCTTCTTCCTGTTTCTGCTTGAATCGTCTGTCATTTAATAAGGAAACGATTTTTCTCTTTTCTTCCTGTAATGCTTCTGCTGCATTTGAGACGATCGCATCTCTGGACTTCTTAAGACCTACAATTTCATAGGAAAGTTCATCGTATGCTTTTCCAGAATCACTCAGCTGTTGTTCTTTCTGCCTCAGCTCGCTCAGATGATTTAAAACTTGTCCTCTCTTTTCTTCAAGAACTGCTGCGTCTGGTATTTCCTGTTCCTTTACGGTATCAATCTCAATCTTTTTGGCATCAATTTTCTTCTGGATATCTTTTCTGTCTTTGTTGAGTTTTTTCACAACTTCCTCGACAGAATGATTCTTGATAATTTCCGAAACTTCTGGATTGTCCTGTAATACTTTATCCGCATTGAACCCTGCCATCTTTTCAAGCATTACTCTGGCACTTGCTGTTGATTTTCGAAGTTCATTAAGGAATACTCTGGCATTGCTACACATCATAATGGTTTCTGAGTCTGATATTCCTTTTAAAAATTCCTTATACTTCGTCTGGTTGTAATCAAACCCATCAACCTGATATTTTGTGGTACTGGAAGATTTACCTTTCTTCGTTTCCTTACGAATTACGGTTTCTTCTCCATCAATCAGAAGTGTGAGTTCTCTGGATACGACACCCTCAACTTCTTCTCCGTCTTCTTTTCTTCTGACATTATTCGGAGATGTACCGTCTGCAAGCTTGCCTGTCAGTGTATCGAAATATGCATCCATCAACGTTGTTTTACCCTGACGGTTCCTACCGGACACCATCGTTCGTGGTGCAAACTGATACTCCGCAGACTCAAACTTCTTGTAGTTTTCAATGTTAAGCTGTTTCAATTCTACTGTTTTCATACTGTTTTATCCTCCACCCAATAAGCCGACACTTCATAGGCTATTTTCTTCTCGACCTGATCTCCGACTTTTTTGTTGTACTCTCTGCTCTGAATTCTTCCCTGTAAAATAATATGTGTGCCAGTTCCGCAGGTTCCCATGTATCTTGCATTTCTGCCCCAGCAGATGCATGGTATGTAATCAGATATGCCGTATGATCTATTTACCGCCAGAAGTACATCTGCAATCTCTCTTCCATTAGGCGTTGTTCTGTATACTGGTTTCTTGCAAGTAAAACCATCCAGAAGAATCTGATTAACTGGAAGCGTATCTTTGTCCATGAATTTTGCTTCTCTTGCGAACACAAAAAGAAGCAATCTACTGCGATTTCCTTCGTGCTTATTGAACGATCTGAACTGCCCTTGAATTTCCATCATTTCTCCTGTATAGTTCTGTTTCACATCAATGAGTCTCTCAGAAACTACAACCGGAAGAACATCTTTCGTTCCACTAAATCGTTCTACGCTAAGTTCGAATCGGTAAAATTTTTCACCATATACTTCATGGCTAAATTCAAATTCTGTTTTAATTTCTCCAACCAGTGTTACCTGATTGTTTTCCAAAAGCTTATTCAATTCCGTTTACCCACCTTTCTATCTGCATTAAAATAGGAAGGGATACCATTGAAGATGCCATTGCACTTATGCAGAGCAGCTCAAATACATCCATTTTCGTCATCCACCAGAGTAATAATGCGATCGTGGAAAATGTTCCAACCTGTGCCATTACTCCGATAAAATACATTCTTTTTCTCATATCCCTCACTTCTTTCTTTTGGTTGTTGCTGTTGCAAGCAAAGCTATTGACAGCGCTACAACTGCGACTTCCAGACGTTTTGTTTTTGCCGCCTGATCTGCAATAATTTCGCTTGCAAGGCTCTGGTTTTTAGTTACGTTTTCGGTGTGTTTTGTGATTTTAGACATAAAAAATGCCCTCCTGGTATAAATTTTCTTTTCAAATACAGGAAGGTATGTTATACTTTACCTGTATTTAACTTACCCAATTAAGTTAGATACGTGCTTCGGTTGGTGTTCCTGCACCACCGAGGCAACCTTAGTCTTTTTTCGGAATGTAGCTGATACCCAAAATTAAAGCTACATCTTTTTTATCAATAAAATCTGAATTATCTGCGTTCAGCATTGCTTCGAGTGCCGCTACTCTCCCTGCCAGAAAAGCAAATTCTTCTTCGAGAGTTTCTGGTTCGTAAGTGTTTTTATTCATCCTTTGCCCCTCCCCAGATTGACGACAATGCTAATCCCATAAGTTTTCCAAGTACTTCCGCTCGCATATTGGAAAGTTCCTTGTCAAGCTTATCTTCCGTCCAGAACCCAACGTCTACAGCCTTTCTGATAAGTTTATCTCCTGTTTCCTTTGGAATATCTTCTTCCTCAAAAGTCTCTCTCAACGATTTAATAATCATTGACAAATCAGTCATTAAAACTGTTGTACTTCCCTTTACCTCAACTGCTCCATCTTTACTTTTAATCATTCTCTTTTCCTCCTTCAAAAATCTTTCTCCCCAATATTAATTCCGCAAACGTTCTAAGCGTTTCTGTCCTTAATCTGTCAATTTCTTCTTGTATTTTTTCGTCTATCCACAACCCCATCTGAGCTGATTCAGAAACAAGTTTATCGGCTTTTTCCTTGGAATATCCTTCTTTCACAAGGAAAACTCTTAGTCCCCTGCATATCGCGGTTAATTCAGAAAGCAACTTATTTGCATCTTCTTCTAATTCAACTTTCCCGCCTTCACATTTGATCATTCTATTTTTCCTCCATTTCTCTTTTCAGTGTTTCGTACAGTTCCTTGTGAATCTGCTTCGTCAGTATCACGAATGGATTTCTGAATCGCAGAACTAACTCCATCTGTAACGCATTCGGCAATTGTCTTCCCGTCAATATTTGCCGTGTGCGTTACTTTTTTTGTTCTCGTAGGTGCAACTTCTTTCCGAATAGCTTTAAGCTCTTCTAAAATCTGTTTGAGTAATGCATTTGTTTCTTCCAACATGTCACTTCCTTTCTGTGGAATGCTTTCCTATGTGGCTTGTTCAGCCGAAAGATTGGTCATCCATGGTAAATCTTTAAACTTAATTCCCTCAATTTCCCCGATGCCTTTCTGGTTCACCTGCAACATCTGCAAGTCTGTGGATAAATTCAAAGCATTCAGATCGATTGAAAGAATAGGAATGGAATTACCAACTCCCTGCTTTAATTCAAAACTTCTTACGCCCTCAAGTTTGTGACCGTCTACAAGGATTTCTGTGAAGATTCCTCTTTCACCATCTACCTGACGGATTTCGATTTTTGATACTTTCATACGACTCCTTTCTTACATCATTGGAGAAATATATCTGTCGAAAATATAAAGTCCAATAATAATTTCAATAACCACGCTTAATATATCCACTATTGAATATCTTTTCTCGAAAAATAATTCATATATGAAGTCTTTGATTTTAATTCGCCTCCTTTTTTGTGGTATAATCTCCCTCGAAGGGAGGTGATACCAATGAATATTAATCAAATCGCTCATGATCTGGCTGTTGCTAAATTATGTGCTGAATTACCGGGAAATCTGGATAATCCTCATATCTGCCAGAGATACTTCAAATACCGCGCAGAATTTGTTGATCTTCTGGATTCCCATGATGAAGATTACTTTCTCAATGAACTTGATAAAGAGAAAGTAAAGAATTTCAAAGCTGTCAAACAGCCTAGCGTCGAGAACTAATTACATTTGTTGGATGTGTTCCGCGTTATTCTTGTGATGTGGAGCACATCCTCCAAAGAAAACTGAACTTTGAAGTCATATTCACCTTCTGTCCAACTACACTCCACGATACCTTTTCCTTTAGTTCCAATTTCTTCGTACATTTCGGGCGGCATATGCAATTCTTTACCATTTCTGAACTTGATAATTGTTTCGTCGGAAATCTTCACATTTTCACCTCCTACATTGTCATCTGGGCATTACAGTCACGAATCATCATTTTGGTATTGGTACAAGGTGTCCATTCTTTGATATATTCGACTGTTCTCTTCCTATTGTTTTTCTTTTCTTATCTACCTATAATGTATTTACAGGCACTGCCATGCCTAGTAAATCGAAAGGAGATAAAAGTTTGCTATTATTACCACATATAGATGGTTTTCATCAATCCGGTGAAAAAGTTTCTGAAACCTCAGTGTTTGTATGTAATAACTGTGGCTCCAAGAGAACCGTAAAATCCGGTAAAACCATCCCTAAGTGTTCAAAGTGCAATGATTACACCTACTGGTTCAAAATCGTGACGCTTTGATTGCTTTCAATGTCTGCGAACATTGTTTCCGGGTGGTATTCATCTTTCAAATCGCTGTTTGCATAATCAATGGATTTCACTTGGAAACAAATGTTTGCACCGTTTTGAGTGTTGAACACTTTCACATATTTCTTTCCATTTCTCGCAAAGCACATTACTCTTGTCTTATCTGGGATTCTTACAATCTGCGGTGCGAATAATCTTTTTAAAAATTGCTTTAGCACATTTATGACTCCTTTCTCAATAACCGTCTGCTTTTTCAGTTTCCTGTCCCAGAAACTTATTCACGAAATACAACTGCCCTTTCCCACTAACTTTTGTCGTGCGTGTGATTCTGACAGAGCCATCTGGATTCTGAACGTTAGATTCTTTGATTTCAAATAATCCCTGCTCAACGTATTTCTGTTTTGGCATATTTCGTGAACTTCCAGAAACCATCAAATAGCCATTGTCTCTCATCCACTGAAACAATCGTTTCTGTCCTATCTGGTATCCGTTCTGGCAGATAAGTTTTGCCAAGTCTCCGATAAGAATTGATGTGTGACTTGCAGATACTGCATCTGCGAAAATTGTTTTCGGTCTATCAGCTTCAATTTTCTCCGCAAGAGACTTATTTGTATCTTTCAACTTCGCAATCGTCTGGTCCGCCATCTTCAATGCTCTAGCAAAAACCTGTTCTGGTGTATTCCATGCTTTTTCGAGGTCGATGAGATACTGTCGACATTCTTTCCCTTTTTCAGTTCTGCTCATAAGGCAAATGTGTTTCGCCATATCTACTGATAAGGAATAGTCTTGTATTTCTCTGTGTGCTCCGTTATTTACAACCGTACCTGAAAGTACACTTGTAAAATCTTCGTTTTCAACGAATCCCTGAGAATTTGTCTCAAACCATGCTGAAAATCGTTTGCTGATTTCAAGAGATTTATGTAACTCTCTAGCTGATACAGTTGGTTCATTGCCATCATAATTGATTGTCATTAATTGTTCCGTGGTTATCACCTCTTCTCTTAATCACTATTCTTAATCTCCATTACATCTTTCCGCGAATTACTTTCAACGGTATCAGCAACGCCGTTCATATACCCCAGAATATAATGTTTTTTATCTTCTGGAAGTTTATTGATTCGTGTTGTTACATCTCTAATAAGTTGTCTCTTTTCCTCCGACATTTTCTCACCTCCTGTTTCTTGTTACGTTGTAAATGTATAATAGCACATTCTCAACGCATTGTCAACGTATTTTTTATTTTTTATGCGTTGACAACGCATTTAGTAAATGTTATACTTTAGTCATACCTTAAGGAAAGGAGGTGTGCAAAATGGAAGAACGTTTGAAAATATTGCGTAAACATTTGGGACTTTCAAGAGAAGACTTCGCCAAAAAACTCGGTTTGAAAAGCCGTGGAAAAATTGAAAATATAGAACTTGGAAGAACAACTCCAGATGACGACTTCTTAAAGCTAATTTGTAATACTTATAATGTTTCTTATGGCTGGCTCGTGAATGGAAACGGCGAAATGTTCCAAGACGATGGCGATGCGCAGGCTATCGTTGATTCGGTAATGACCGGGGATAATGAATTTGCTAAGAAGATTCTTGTCAAGTTTGCAAAGCTCAGTGATGAACATTGGAAGCAGCTCCAAGAAATCCTAACAGAATTGGAAAACAATTAAAAAAAAGAAAGGCCAGAGAATAAAAAGCTCTGGTCTTTTCTTATATTCTGCTTTGTTGTTTTGATTTATAGTGATATAATAAAGTCAACTAATACCAAGGAGGAAATGTCTATGAAGAAAAAGCTATTAATTGCATTTTGTACTTTTGCAATTTTAGGAGTTTCTACTCCAACTTATGCAGGCGGCGTGACTGGCGTTGAAGTTCAAAAGGATGACTCTGAAAAGTACGGTGTAATCAGTGATTTTGATTATGATATAGAGGGAAACTCTGTGAAATTGCACGGTTATGATGGCAAGTGCAAAATTTTGGAAATTCTTCCATCATACAATATTGACGGAACAGACTACGCAACAGATTTATCAGATTTCCAGATTGGAATTGGAAGTTCTCATGTTGAATCAGTTATTTTTCAAGAAGGAATTACTGAAATATATGATGCTGTTTTTAATTCCTGTGATGTTCAAAAAGTATTTTTTCCTAAAAGTATGATAAACGTAACAGATAAAACCTTATCTTACTTAAATCCTAAAGAAGATGGCGATCTCATCCAGATTTACTATGCAGGCACACAAGACGACTGGGGAAACATTTTTACAGAATATAAAAGAACAAAAGTTGAAGATGCTGAATTCGGAGAGGAATTAGGAACATCTATTGCGGACAAAATAAATTCAATGTTAGGCAGCGATTATGACAGTTCCGAATTCGAATATTATTTCTCCGCATCGCCAGATGATTTAAAAACAGAATAATTATTATGCCGCATCTGCTTTAACTGTAGATGCGGCATTTTAGGCTACTTTTCTCTTAAATATAAGTATACCAGCAACTTGTATACTCTTTTTAAAGTACTTTCTA
>OGCO01005917.1_pt1 | contig 11354 bp, 9 predicted proteins | sample 1570171 | NCBI WGS metagenome assembly OGCO01 (sample SAMEA4370583, study PRJEB24528) | human gut metagenome | reverse complement strand
TGCGTAGCCTGAATCTCACCAACTGCGCCTCCATCGCCATCTACGAAGCCTGGCGACAGTTGAACTTTGCCGGCGGTAAGTAAAAACAGTTTTACAAACGCAAAAGAGCCCGGCCCTCCGTGCAGGAAGGTCGGGTTCTTTCGTAAGAACGTCAGTTCTTGAAGGAGTGGATCGGCGCCGGAATGCGGCCGCCACGGGTCACGAAGGCCTCGCAGCTGGTCTGGTTCACCGGAATGATCGGCGCGTAGCCCATGAGGCCGCCGAAGTTGGCCATCTCGCCCACGCCCTTGCCTTCCACCGGGATTACACGCACGGCGGTGGTCTTCTGGTTGACCATGCCGATGGCCGCCTCGTCGGCGATGATGCCGGAAATGGTGGCCGCGGTGGTGTCGCCGGGGATGGCGATCATGTCAAGGCCGACGGAGCATACGCAGGTCATGGCCTCAAGCTTTTCGATCTTCAGGCAGCCGTTGTTGGCCGCGTCGATCATGTTCTTGTCTTCGGAGACCGGAATGAACGCGCCGGACAGGCCGCCCACATAGGAGGACGCCATGATGCCGCCCTTCTTCACCTGGTCGTTGAGCATGGCGAGCGCGGCGGTGGTGCCTGGGGCGCCCACCTGTTCGAGGCCGATCTTCTCCAGCACTTCGCCGACGGAGTCGCCCACGGCGGGGGTCGGGGCGAGCGAGAGGTCGATGATGCCGAATGGCACTCCGAGTCGGCGGGAGGCCTCCTGGACCACCAGCTGGCCGACGCGCGTGATCTTGAACGCGGTGCGCTTGATGGTTTCGCACAGGAACTCGAAGTCCTTGCCCTTGGCCTCGTCGAGCGCGCGGGAGACCACGCCCGGCCCGGAGACGCCGACGTTGATGACCGCGTCGCCTTCGGTCACGCCGTGGAAGCCGCCTGCCATGAACGGGTTGTCGTCCGGGGCGTTGCAGAACGCCACGAACTTCACGCAACCGTAGGAATCGTTGTCTGCGGTGGCGTGCGCGATGTCCTTGACGATGTGGCCGAGCAGTTCGACGGAGTTCATGTCGATGCCGGTTTTGGTGGAGCCCACGTTCACGGAGGAGCAAACGATGTCAGTTTCGGACAGGGCCTGCGGCAGGGAGCGGATGAGCATTTCCTCAGCCGGGGTCATGGACTTGGACACGAGCGCGGAGTAGCCGCCAATCAGGTCGACGCCGACCTTCTTGGCCGCGCGGTCGAGTGCGTGTGCGATCTTGACAAAATCCTCGGAGCTCTTGCAGGAGCTTGCGCCGACCAGGGAAATCGGGGTGACAGTGATGCGCTTGTTGACGATCGGGATGCCGAAATCGCGTTCGATGGCCTGGCCGGTGGACACGAGGTCCTTGGCGTACGTGGTGATCTTGTTGTAGATGTTCTCGCAGACCTCGTCGACGCTGTCGGCGGCGCAATCCAGTAGGCTGATGCCCATGGTGATGGTGCGCACGTCGAGCTTCTCCTGCTCGATCATCTTGTTGGTCTCGTGGACCTCCATGATATTCAGCATGGTTTTTCCTTACGATTGGTACGATTCGTGGCTTCGGTTGCTTGCATGGCTTACGTGTGCCGCGGATCAGACGCGGTGCATCTTGGTGAAGATCTCTTCGCGCTGGCAGCGGATGCGCACGCCGATCTCCTCGCCGAGCTTGTCGAGATCGTCGACGACTGTGCCGAATTCCTCGTCCGCGTTGGAATAATCCACAATCATCATCATGTTGAAGAAACCGTCGATGATGGTCTGGGAGATGTCGAGCACGTTGACCTGGTGCGCGGAAAGATAGGTGCAGACGCGGGCGATGATGCCGACAGTGTCCTGGCCGACGACGGTGATGATTGCCTTGTTCATGGAACTCCCTAAACGTGAGGTGTGAATATCCAGTTGCCGTCTCGGCAAATTGCCGGACGTGCCCTTCAGTATAGGAAAGGCACGTGCCAAAACACCCCTCTCTCCCGCTTTTCGCATTACATGGTGAGACGCCACACGCGCATGTCAGTAGTCAAACGTTTACCTAGGTCGTCACCGCCCACGGATTCACCCGCGCCGTGTCGCAACACAGCATGACATGCAACATCCGCCGGCAAATTACAACGCAGCGCACATATCGTGCCCATATCTCGCACATATCGCATACATACCCCTGCACATACGGCAGCGGCCCCGCACCCGCCGTGTCACAAGGAACACGCAGGAACGGGGCCGCCGGATACGGCTCTACGTCTTAGCGCCAAATACCGTTCAATGCACGCGCATCAACCGCATCGATCTTGCCGGACGACGCGATGCGAAGCTCACCGTCGCCATCAGCGCCTTGGAACAGCATGCTTCCTGCCGTCTGACCGCCATTGAGGAACACTTCGACAACATTGCGGTCGAAGAACACCTCCACCTGGCGAACATCGGTGATGCCGCTGTCGAAGTCGACATCCTCCACCGCAGTGCCCTTGGCCACCAGGCGGGTCACGCCATCAGTGCGCTGCAGCAGCAGTTCGGTCGGCCTGCCGTCCTGCGGGTTGACGCCCTTCGCCAGCACCATGATGGCATCGGCATCATCCGCCAGATGCACGTTCGCATAGTATGCGTTGCCGGGAGCCGTAACGACCATATCCCCGCCATCGCCGTGCACGGCAAGACGCTCGCCGAGCAGCTCGCGGTACACTTCGCTCACCGGCTTGCTGTACAGCCTGCCGTCACGCACATGCAATTCGCGCGGCAGCGACATCATGCCGTTGGCCAGGCACGGCTGTTCGACACGCATCTCCGGAAAATCGGTGAACCAGCCGAATACGATGCGACGGCCGTTATCGTCGACGAAGCTTTGCGTGGCGTAATATCCGGTGCCGAAATCGCACCAGTCGCTGGCCTTGACATCCAGTTTCGGACCATTATCGGTATTCACCAAGTCGCCGGCATACCAGCGCACCTGCTGGAAACGTCCCTGCTTGTCGCGGTAATGCATCAGCGCGCCCACGGCAACGGTCACGCCGTCGACCTGGAACAGGTCAGGGCATTCGTAGGTGCGTGCGATCTGATGACCGAAATCGGCGAGCACCGGCCCTTCGTAGCGCCATGTCACATTGCGCTTGAGCGGTTTCTTCGCGGAGAACAATGTCATGGCGGGAACGGTGGCGTTGTTCGGCTGGTCGACCCCCGGCTTGCCCTGAGGAGAATAAGTGAACCAGCCGCCGGTGTTCTGGGTGCTGATGCCGGGAACCGCACTATCGGCGGCGTCTGCGCCAAATTCCGATACCGGCAGATTGGTGGCGGTTACCATATAGGCACGATCCGGGTCGAGCGCCTCGCCGACCATGCCGCATTCAACCTTCGGATCACGGAAGTCATAGCCAAAATCGTCATTCGCACGCAGCGCCACCGGCGATTCCACGCGAACATGCACGCCGTCCTCGCACAGGCAGGTGGTCTGGTATTCGGTGACGGAGGATTCGTCGCCGCGGGTTTCCAGATGACGGGTCAGGTACAGGCGGATGGCGTTTGCCTCGTTGCCGGCGACCGGATTGTCATGCTCGTCCACGGTCACGGCCGAACCGGAGAACGCGCCGCCGACGATACGCTCGTCGGTGTGCAGTTCGGGCTGCGGTTCCAGGAAGACTGGCAGATGAGTCCAATGCACCAGATCACGGCTTACCGCGTGCCCCCAATGCATATTGTCCCAGCCGAAACCATACGGGTTGAGCTGGAAGAACAGGTGGTAGCGCCCTTGGAACTGGCACAGGCCGTTCGGATCGTTCATCCAACGTGCGAACGGTTCGAAATGCGCGCCCGAACGCCCGAAACGGTTGTAGATCTGTTCCAGCGTGGGCTGTGCAGGCCAATCGGTGTCGCTTGGATTCATGTTCACGTAGCGAACGCCGTTGTCAAGCAGGTCATCGCATTCGGAAAGGTAGCCGAAGCGTACAACCAGGCCGCTTGCCGCCACGGTGACGGTGGATTTCTGCGGCACCGCAATGGAGAAATGATGCCTGCGTTCGGCGATGGGCATGGTGTGCGCCGCGATTGCGACGCCGTTGCCGTCCGCAACGGTGACGACGGCGTTCCCCTCGCCACAGCGTTCGGCGAACAGATCGAGCTGCCGGTAGCCGCCGGTTTCGACGGAGATGGAATAGGTATTCGACATAGTAGACCCCTCTACACGTGTGAAATGAATATGGAAAATGGATGGAAATACTCAAAGACGCAGTGCCGTCAGGAAACGATCGAATCGCGTTCGATGATGCGGCAACGCAACGGTGTCATCGGGCCGTTCTCCAAACGCCTGATCGAATCCTCACTGCGTGCAAGGCTTTCCGTGGCGGCTTCATCGTCGATCATGGCGACCAGCTGATGCACCGCTTCGAAGCCCATTTCGTAGTGAGGAAGCTCCAAGGTGGTCAACGCGGGCTTGAGCACGTCCGTAATGAGCGGCTGGTTGTCGATGCTGATCACGGAAACGTCTGTGCCGATGCCGACCGACCGCTCTCTGGCCGCCTCGTAGATGAAGGTCGCGCGCACATCGTTGAAGCAGAAGATGCCGTCCGGCTTGATCTCGTCGAACACGCGACCGGCTTCCGAAGCGGCGTTTGTGGCCTCTTCCACGTTGACGACCAACTGCTCGTCGAAGGGGATGCCCGCGTCCGCGAGCGCTCGGCGATACCCGGCGAACCGCTCCCCCTGGGCGATAATGGTGATTGAGGAACCGTAGTAAACGATGCGTTTGCAGCCGGCCTGAATCAGCCGATTGGTGGCATCGTACCCTGCCATTTCGTCGTCGGGGTAGATCGAGGGAATCTTGCGATTCTCGTCTTCGCTGTCGACGACGACCGTGGGGCTGCCTTCGAGTTCGGCGGGGATCTCCACAACACGGTGGTACATCATGGCATACAGGAAACCGTCCACGCGGTACTGCCGCAGGGCCGCGATCTCCTGGTTCTCCAGTTCCCGATCGTTTCCCGTGTTGACGGTGAGCAGAATATAGCCGAGCTTGCGCGCTGCCTCCTGCGCTCCCACCAGTACGCGCCCGGCATGTGGCGAGGTGGCGATCTCATCGGTGATAAAGCCGAGGACATACGACCTGCTGGTGCGCAATGTACGCGCCACGGAGTTCGGCTTGTATCCCATTGATTGGGCCGTTCCGCGCACTCGTTGCGCCACCGCCTTGCTGACGCGATTGCGGTCCTTGTTGTTCATGACCAATGACACGGTGCAACTGGAGACGCCGGCCTCTTTTGCGATGTCTTTGATCGATACCAATGGTTTTGCCTTGTCTGCTTGGCGGCTTTGTGAAGCGGATTCCATTGTATGCCCGCCTTTCTTTGGCGACACTCTGCCGTTCAGCTTTTCGCGTATCGGATGCCCGGCTGCTCCCGGTCATGGATGTCCATTCCCGGAATCCGGCCGAACGAGTACACGATCCACGCAGTGCAGAACATCGGCAGCGACATGCCGAACACCATGAGCAGACCCGGCCATTGCGCCCAGGCAAGGATCGCCAGCAGTGCGAGTCCGATCTGCAGCAGGGTGCACAGCGGACGGGCCACGATCATGGTCAGCGTTGTGCGGACGATCCACAGCGGACGTTCGTCATAGTTCGCGCGCACCACCCAGACCAGCATGGTGAAGGCCAGCAATACCAGTGCCAGCACGAACAGTACGCCGGAAACCGCCACGTCGAACGTTCCGCGTGCATGCCAGTTCATCATGTAGTAGTCGATGGCGAGCACCACCCAGCATACGGCCAACGGCCAGCCGAAGAGATTCGCCTGCTTGAGCTCGTTTTTCCATGCGCCGTGGAAGATGCCCCATACTTCCTTGGCACGCATCGACCGATCCTCGGCACGCAGCCACGTGCGGAACGTGGTTTGCGCGGCGGCGCAGGATGGGAAGAATCCCAGCACTACGGCACCCAGCAGTGTGTGCACGAGCATGGCGATGTTCACCACGAAGATCGTGAGCAGCAGACGGCAGAACCGTTCATAGGCCACGGAAAAACGAGCGAGCATGGCGAATCCCTTTCAATCAGCCCTTGACGGCGCCGAGCATGACGCCCTTGTTGAAGTACTTCTGCAGGAACGGGTACAGCACCAGCAGAGGCAGGGTGGAGACGATGATGATGCCGAACTTGATCTGGTCGGCCGCCTGCTGTTGGGCCGCGGCGTTGACGTTCGTACCGGTGCCTTGCGCCACCAGCAGCAACTGCTGCAAGACCACCTGCAACGGCTGCTTTGTGTCGTCGGTGATGTAGATCAAGCCTGTCATGAAGTCGTTCCAGTGGCCGACGAAGTAGTACAGGCCGATGACGGCGAGGATGGCGGAGCTCAACGGCAGCACGATCTTGAAGAAGTAGCCGAAGTAGCTCAGGCCGTCGATCTGCGCAGCATCATGCAGTTCCTCCGGAATGGAGGTTTCGAAGAAGGAGCGCGCCACGATCACGTTGTATACGGAGACAGCGCCGGGCAGGATGAACACCCACATGGTGTTGTTGATGCCGAGGGCTTTGTACAGCAAATAGTTCGGAATCAGGCCGCCGCTGATGAACATGGTGACGGTGAACAGGAACATGATGACGCGGCGCGGCTTGAATTCGCGGCGGGACAGCGCGAAGGCGCAGGGGATGGTCACGGCCATGTTGACCGCGGTGCCGACCACCGAGTAGATGATCGTGTTGAGATAGCCCTGCCAGATGCGATGGTTGGCGAACACCTTCGCATACCCGACGAAGGTCACGCCTTTGGGCAGCAGGGTCACTTCGCCGCCGGCCACGGCATTCGGGTCGGAGAACGATGCGATGACCACGAACCACAGGGGGTAGAGCACTGCGACCACGGTGAACACCAGAAGCAGCACGATGACGAAGTCGACGGCCAGATCACCTGGCGTTTTCTTCTGACGTACATGCTTGTTCCAGGGAATATCGTTCTTGCTTTGGGCAACGGCCCCGGTTGTTGTTGCAGACATGATGACTGCCTCCTAGAAAATGCTCGTATCGGAAACGCGCTTGGCGATCGCGTTCGCGGTGATCAGGAAGACGAAGTTGACCAAGGTATTGAACAGGCCGATGGCGGTCGAATACGAATACTGGCCGTTAATAATACCGATCTTGTAGGTGTAGGTCGCGATGACCTCGGTGGCCGGCATATTCAGTGAATTCTGCATCAGGTAGATCTTGTCGAAACCCACGTTGAGCACGGAACCCATGTTCATGATGAGCAGGATTGCGCAGGTCGGCATGATCGCCGGCAGGTCGACGTAACGGATTAGTTGCAGACGGCCGGCGCCATCGATCTTCGCGGCCTCGTACAGCGAGGTGTCCACGCCGGCGAGCGCGGCCAGGTAGATGATGGAGTTCCAGCCGACGTGCTGCCAGACTTCGGAGATCCAGTAGACGGCGGTGATGGCGCTGGTGGAGCCCATCAGCGATTCGTCGCCGAAGAAGCGGCCCAGGATGCCGGAGCCCGGGGACAGGAAGATGTTGAGCATCGAGACGATGACCACCACGGAGATGAAGTGGGGCATGTAGGTGACGGTCTGTACGAAGCCCTTGATCTTCTTCGAGCCGATCTGGTTGATCAGCAGGGCCAGGATGATTGGGAAGATGAAGCCCATGACCAGCGTCCACAGGGAGATGCGAATGGTGTTGGTCATGATCTCGCCGAATAGCGGGTTATGGAAGAACTCGTTGAAATATTTGAATCCTACGAACTTGCCGCCGGTCAGACCCTTGGTCGGGTCGAATTCACGGAAGGCAAGCTGGATGCCCCACATCGGCACGTAGGCGAACAGGCCGACGAAGAACAGGGCGGGAGCGGTGAGGATCCACAGCTGCCAGTAGCGGCGGAAGTGGTCGGCGATGCGATCGAGCAGACCTGGTTTCTTGCGGTCGGGAGCCGCTTCCATCGCCACGGTCCGTGCAGCAACGCCTTGCGATGTTTGTGCACTCATGTTGGTCTCCAATTTAGGATGATTGCTAGGGAACAAAAATGCGGGGTCCGGCGGCAGTCACGGGAGAGAAACGAACCCGTGCGATGGACCCCGCGGTATTACTTGGCTACTTGGTGTACTTGTCGTACCACTTCTGCCAAATCTTGATGTTGGCGTCGAGGCCGAGGGTCGGTTCGGACACCTTCTTCACGTAGGCATCCCATTCCTTGTCGATGCCGCCCTTCTGGACCCACTTCGCGATCTGGTTGTTCGCGTAGTTGGAGATGGCGGTGTTGTTGTTTTGCAGGGTGTTGGAGTCCTCGGTATTCGGGCGCACGTAAATCGGTACGACATCCTTGACGCCGTCGACACGGTTGCGCGCCTCACGAATGGCCAAATCGGACGCAGTGACCTGGTCGGCGTTGGTGTCGTTGACCATCTTCACGTCGTCGCGAATCCAGCCACCGAAGCGGTCCTGCAGGGCGACGGCGCGGGTATCAGGATATTCGGCGTAGGCTTTAGCCTTGTCGATGGTGTACTGGTGGTCGCCGTCATCGGAGACGATATCCGGAATAGAGCCGAAGAATCCAGCCACGGAAAGCTTCTCGCCGTACATGGCGTCGATCACCTTGTAGATGGCGTCCTGGTTGGCTGCGTTCGGGTTGACGGTCAGGCCGGAACCGGAGTAGGCCCAGCGGCAGGCGTCCTGGGAATAATCCCACTTGACCTGGGAGTCGGGCGTGGAGGCGTCCTTCTTCAGCGGCGGCAGGGTGACGTACTGGTCGCCAAGCGCGTTGCCGTATTCGGCGTAGTTGGACCAACCGAAGGAGACGCCGGTCAGCGCGGTCTTGCCGTCACTGACGGTCTGCGAAGTGTATTGCGAGGCGTCGCGGGTGAGCACATCCTTCGGGATAAGGCCCTTGGCCATGAGTCCGTGCAGGTAGGAGACGACGTCCTTGAGCGCGTCGGAGGTGTAATAGCTCTTAACCTTGCCGTTGTCCACATAATAGCCCTGTTCGGAAGCGCCGCCGCCCATGAAGGAGGTGACCACGCCTTCGGAGTTCATCAGCGCCAGAGGGCTCCACAGGCCGAAGCCGAGGCTGCGGATATTCATCGGCACCTCATCAGCCTTGCCATTGCCGTTCGGATCCTGGGTCTTGAATGCATCGAGCACGTTCTCGAGCTCGTCCCAAGTGGTCGGCATCTGGAGTCCCAGCTTGTCCAGCCAGGTCTTGTTGATGAACATGTGAGTGCCGGAAACCTCGTAACCCTTGCCGCGGTCGGAGGGCAGCATGGCGATCTTGGTGCCATCGGTAACGTACTTCGCGGCGCCCGGCTGGGCCTTGAGGAACTTCTTGACGTTCGGCATCTTGTCCAGATGCGGCTTGAGATCCTCGAAATAGGTGCTGTACTTGGCCGCATCCACCATGCTGAACAAGCTCAAGCCAATGTCCGGGAATTCACCGGCGGCCATCTTGGCGCTCTTCTGCTGACCCCAAGCGTTGTCGGCGACTTCCTGCCACTTGATGGTGCAGTCGCAGGCGGCTTCCAGATCCTTGGTGTACTGGGTGTCCTGCATCGGATGGTCGGTCACGTTGCGACGAACCAGAATATTGACGATTGGCTTGCCGTTCTCGTCTGTGGTGGCCTGCTTGTTGCCGCAGGCGGCAAACGTCGTGACCATAGTCGCGACTGCAGCTATTGATGCCAACAGGCGAACACTTCTTCGTGCCATGATTAGGCTCCTTCTTCCTTGATGTTTCCTCCTCGTACCGATGTAAGACGCACCGGTACGACCTCATCAGCCGCTTGCTTTGCGGTGATTAACACTATAAATCGTTAATCGTTTAATGTCAAACGTTAATCGTTTATCTCAATAGTTAGCGCTCTCATCGACCAGCTCCCCAGCGTCGCAAACGTAAACTTCGGCTCCATACTGCCGTTCTTGCAGAACACCGGAATCACCCACATCGCGACACGCCGTTAATCGTATAACGTATCGTTTTTCATCAAATACACGTGCAACCCGTCCGTTGTACGCACAAAAGCGTAGCCGAACATGACGGCCACCAAGTCGACACGTCGCTACTTACGAAAGGTGCTCCCCTCCTTCAGAAAGAAGGAGGGGAGCACGAATACGATCACAGACAGCACCAGCCCAAACACGTAGCCGCACCGGGAGCCGGGATGAAGCATTCGGCATCGTACCTGCTGGTCATCGCCGTGGAATACGCTGGTGCGCCATCTGGTCCACAAGTAAATCGTGCAAAAACGCGCGTTGGCGCACGTCCTTTTTCATGGGCGTGCGCCAACGCGCATTTTTGCATCGGCTTCTGCGATCAAGCCTCGCGGCTCGCGGAAGCCGCAGCGAACGCCGGCAAGGCGCGAGGCGCGTTGAAACCTTCCTTTTCGAAGCGGTCAGCAATCTTCTGTGCGATCTCGTGACCCTGGCCCTTGTCCACCAGCGCGATGATGGAGCCGCCAAAGCCGCCGCCGGTCATACGTGCGCCGTACGCGCCGTTGACACGAGCCACATCCACGGCAATATCCAGCTCGGGCACAGTCACTTCATAATCCGCAGCGAGCGAATCATGAGACGCGTTGAACAGTCGGCCCGCCTCGTCGATCTTGCCGTTGGCGAAGGCACGCACGAAGGAGTTGACACGGGCGATTTCGGTGATGACGTGGCGCACGCGCTTCTTCATCGTATCGTCTTCCAGCTTGTCGAGCGTTTCCTTGAGCGCCTGGAACGGATCGTCGGACTTGGCGATGCTGTCGGCGACCACACGCAGGTTGGCCACGCCGAGGATTTCGGCAGCCTTCTCGCAAGTGGCACGACGCTGGGCATACTGGCCGTCGTTGAGCTGATGCGGAGCCTGAGTGTCAAGCACCAGCAGTTCCAGACCGTACTTGTCGAGATCGAATTCCTGCTGGGAGACGTTCTCCAGCGGGCTCAGCTCTGGACGGCAATCAAGACGCAACGCATGGCCGAAAGTGCAACGCATGGATGCGTTCTGATCGAGACCACCGGTGGACGCACCCGCCATATCGTTTTCCGACTTGATGGCGGCGTTGATCAGCGTCACACGACCGGCATCGGAAGCGCCATAACCCAAACCATACACATCATCCAGCGCCAAGGCGGTGGAGCAGGTCATGGCTGCGGAGGAGCTCAGACCGGATCCGAGCGGCACGCAGGAGGAGAATGCCGCGTCGAAGCCCTGCACCGCATCGAAGCCGGCTTCGCGCAATGCCCAGGCAACGCCTACCGGGTAGGCGGCCCAGCCTTCCACACCACCGGCCTGCAGACCATCGAGGTCGGCTTCGGTAACGTTTCCGGAATCAACGTCGGAAACCACGCGCACCTTGGTGTCTTCACGCGGCTTGAGCGCGATGAACGTGCGGTGCGGCAGTGCGATCGGCAGGCACAGGC
>OGCO01005913.1_pt1 | contig 11363 bp, 13 predicted proteins | sample 1570171 | NCBI WGS metagenome assembly OGCO01 (sample SAMEA4370583, study PRJEB24528) | human gut metagenome | reverse complement strand
CGTAAAGTTGTTTTTTCTTTATTTTAATATTAACGTCCTGAACTGCTTTCAGGCCGCCGAAGGATATTCCGAGATTTTTTGTTTCAAGCATATATTCACTCATTATTTATCCTCCTTTTCGTCGGGTTTATTTCCGAGTTTGTCGGGTTTGACATCAACGGAAAGAATTGCATCAACATCGATTTTGGTCGGGATTCTTGTCCATTCCGCCGCGTCGTCTTTAATTTTCGCTCTTTCCTTGTCAATATCTTTTGTTTTAACAAAAATGCCTTTGATTTTTTCGCCAAGACCCGCAAACTTGCCTTTAAGGCTGAAACGTTCTTTAATAGGCTGGAGTGCAGGAGCATTGTTGAATATAACTATCGTGATAAGAACAATAGCGTAAATCAAGAATTTCAGCGCCGCCATATCGCCCGAAAGCTTGGTTGTAAGCTGGAAGTTGATAAACGTGATAAGCGCCGCCGCGATTATCGAACCGTTTATGCTTCCCATTCCGCCGAGGACAACCATAACGAGAATTTCAATCGAATAGTTGTACGAGAAGAACGAATACAAAACGGGAGTTGCGTAGTGACCGTAAATAACGCCTGCAATTCCTGCAAAAAATGCCGAAATTATAAACACAAAAAGCTTGTAAAACGCAACGTTAATGCCCATTGCACGCGCCGCGATTTCGTTGTCGCGTATCGCAGTAATCGCTCTGCCGTGCTTACTGCGGATAAGGTTCTGAACCAAAATCAGCATAATCAAAACAACAATTAAAGCCGGTATGAAAAGGCTTGTGCCGTATTTTTTCTTAAATCTTTAGGTTCTTGATAAATGGTCATTGAGTGTAAGTTTGCGACAAACACGATCATTTCATATTCATCTTGATAAGAAACAAAAGGTTTAATAGCGCCAATATAATTTCCTAAAGTTACTCTTCCTGTTGGCTTAATTCCACTTAGCATTCTTTTCATAAATATTCCTCCTTAAAAATAAAAAACGTCCTAAAAAAGGACGTTTGAACGCGGTACCACCTTTATTCGTATAAATTTTATACGCACTCTATTTTAACGCAATGAACGGTAAAAGACTCATGCCTTTTACAACTCCAGAATCCCAATTTCTTTTATATAAAAGACTTGTTTGCATCATCCACAAGCTTTCTAAACAATTTATATAAAATACTTATATTCCTTCAAAGTCTTTAAAAACATTATAGAAATGTTCTATTTAAAAATCAAGGGGATTTCAAAAAAGAATATACAAAAAATAAAATTGATGTATAATGTGAACAAAGGAGGAATAGAATATGATTCGTATTTATACTGCTCCAAGTTGTGCTTCTTGTAGAAAAGTAAAGTCTTGGCTTAATGAAAATAAAATACCTTATGTTGAAAAAAATATCTTTTCAACTTTATTAAAAGAATCTGAACTCCGTGAATTACTAGAACGTAGTGAAAATGGAACAGATGATATTATTTCTAAAAGAAGTAAAATTATTAAAGAAAATGATATTGATATTGATTCAATGAAAATCAATGATCTTATTAAATTCATACAAGAAAATCCTTCTGTTTTAAAAAGACCTATTATGATTGATGAAAGAAGATTTCAAGTAGGTTATAATGCTGAAGAAATTCGTGTCTTTATTCCAAAAGAATTAAGAAAACTTGCAGAATGTCAAGATTTAGACCATTGTCCACAATTCAGTAATAAAGATTGTTTAAACTTTAAAAAAGAATATGAAAAAGATAGAGAAAAAGGGTCAATTTAATTGATTCTTTTTTAGGAGAAATTATGAAAAAAATATTAAAACTAATCGCAACACTTATATTAATGTTTTCTTGTTTTTATCTTGCAATTTCATTATTTTTAAGTCATTTAGTGATAAATGACATTCTTACAAATGTGGTTGAATCTTCTACTGTAACTGATGCTTTAGTTGATTCATGTAAAGATGCTTTTAAAACATTAAATGTTGATGAAGATAAAGCAAGAGAAGTTGTTACTTCTATTCAACAAGATCCTACAACCCAAAAACTCATTAGTGAATATGTAGATACAGCCATCAATGATGCGATGCTAGGTGAAAATACATATGATGATTCTTTATTAAAAGAAGCTTTGAAAAATAAAAAAGAAGATGTTTATGATCTTATTCAACCTACTGTTCCTAAAGTTATTTATTCATCGCTTTATGATCAAGCGATAAATCAAATTGATTTAAGTAGTGCTCATCAACAAGTTGTTAATAAGATTCAAGATACGATAAACAGTAATGAAAAATTAAAGCTGGCAAAAAAAGCTTATGAATTAAAAAATAAACCAAATACAATGATCAGTATTGTCTTAATGATTATTTCAACAATTTATTTAATTCTAATATCTTGTCAAGATAAACTTATTACTAAATGTTTATCTGTAACATATTTATTATCAGGAATTTTAACTTTCTTAATAGCTTTTACAATTGTCTTAGGTTTAACAACAATGATTTCTTCAACAATGGATATTCAATTACCATCCATTAAATATATGTATATTTGTGGTTCAGCTTATTTCTTTGTAGGAATTATTTTATTAATTATGAATGCTTTTTTAAAAAGAACCAGTGATTATTAAATCATTGGTTCTTTGCTTGTAATAGGCGTTTTATTTTACTTGGACAATTTGATGTGTATTGAAGATGATAAGGTTTGATGATTTCCTTGAAAGTTTCAAGTCCCTTTTTTGAATCATTGACTTCAAATTCTATTTCATAATCATGATGATGATTATATTCGTTTTCATCTAAAGAAAGCATACCATCGAGTAATAAAATATCATGACGAATTGTCGTTAAATAATCTCCACATTGTAAGTCTTTGATATAAATCTTTTCTTTTTTTAATAAATCAAAGATTTCATTTGAAATATCTTGATGATTAAAAATCATTTCTTTGATTTCTTGATTGATATCAAGATTAAGTTCTTTTAAACCTTCTTTGGCAGGTCTTTTTAAAGTAAGTTCATAACTTCCCTTTTTCTCTCTGATTCTTAAAGAATATTTTCTTTTTTCTAATTCAGGATGAAAAAGATAATAATTTGTTTGTTGGTAAGAATCTGTAATTTGTTTCTTATAATCTTTAAGTATTTGATGAAATAATTTTTCATCCAATAACATTTTAAATTCAATTTCAATATGTTCCATAACGTTGCCTCTTTGCTTAATGTTCTAGATATATTATAATACACTTATATGGAGGGTTGAAAGATGAAATACGCATTAATGATAAGAAATGATGCTCTTTCTAAAGAAACAGCTTTAAAAATTAAAGAAGGCTTAAAAGATTTTTTTATGTATGATGATCAAAATCCTGATTTAGTGATTTCTATAGGTGGTGATGGAACGATTTTAGAAGCTGTTCATCATTATTTAAATAAGGATTGTTGTTTTGTAGGAATACATACGGGGACATTAGGGTTTTATACAGATTATCAAGTAGATCAAGTAGAGCAATTTATTAAAGATGTGACCTCAAGAGAATTTACGACAATGAAACGCTATCTTTTAGAAATAAAAGTGAATAAAAAGAACCAAAGTGAAACGTATTATGCTTTAAATGAGTTAAGACTTGATCAAGGACTACAAGCACAAGTCATTCATGTTTATATTAATGATGTTTTATTTGAAGTCTTTAGAGGAAATGGTTTATGTGTTTCAACGCCTTCAGGTTCAACAGCTTATAATAAATCTTTAGGGGGAGCAATTATTTATCCAGGTATTCCTTTGATGCAAATGACAGAAGTGGCAGGGATTCATCATAATGCTTATCGTTCTTTAGGTTCAAGTTTGATTTTAGATGAGAGTCAAACGATTAAACTTGAAGGAAATCAATTTAAACATGCTTTAATTGGAATTGATCATATTCATCTACAAATGGATGATGTGGAAAGTATTGAAGTAACGATTGGAAAACGTTATGTTAATTTTATTGAATATAAAGAAATGTCTTTTATTAAAAGAGTAAGAAGAGCTTTTATTAATTCATGATCATAGAAGTAGAAAAGAATATTTTATTAAGAGATTATTTGCAAGAATTACCAATTAGTAAAGCAATGGTTAAAAGGATTAAAAATAAGGGAGATTTTCTTGTTAATGGAAAAAGTCAAACTGTACGCTACTTTCTTCAAAAAGGAGATCAATTAGAAATCATCTTTCCTCAAGAAGAATCATCGATTCAACCAGAAAACATCCCCTTAAAAATCATTTATGAGGATGCTTATTATTTAATTATCGATAAAGAAAAAGGAATGCCGTGCATACCTACTAAAAGATATCAAAGTCATACTTTATGCCATGCACTTATGTATTATTACAAACAAAAAGGAATTCAAAGCCAAATCCATCTTGTCAACCGTTTAGATAAAGATACTTCTGGTTATATGCTTGTTGCGAAAAGCTCACAAGCCCATGCTTTGCTTTCAAAAGATATTAAACAAGTCCAAAGAATTTATCATTGTTTAGTGGATGGTCATTTAAAAGAAGATGGTTATGTAGAACAACCTCTATTAAAAAGTGAAGACTCCATAAAAAGAATCATTGATGAAAAAGGACAATACGCTAAAACGTATTATCATATTTTAGAACAACGTGAAAACCAAACGTTAGTTGAATGTGAATTGGTGACAGGAAGAACTCATCAAATAAGGGTGCATATGGCTTCTCTCCATCATCCTTTAACGGGTGATGTTCTTTACGGTTCAAAGGAAGGAAACTTTTATTTAGAAAGTGTACAAATAAGTTTTATTCATCCTTATACAAAAGAAAAAATACTATTTAAAAAATGAGGTTAATTATGGAAAGAATTATAGAAATATGTTGTGGAAGTTATGAAGATGCTTTAAATGCTTATCATGGTGGGGCAAAACGCATTGAACTTAATAGTGCTTTGTATTTAGGTGGTTTAACACCATCTCTAGCATCTTTAAAACTTACAAAAAAGAATACAAATTTAAAAGTAATTACAATGGTAAGACCAAGAGGTGCAGGATTTTGTTATAACGAGATTGAATTTGAAGTGATGAAAGAAGATGCTAAATCTTTATTAGAAAACGGAGCCGATGGTATTGCTTTTGGTTGTTTAAATAAAGATGGTTCTATTTGTCTTAAACAAACCAAAGAAATGATTGAAATTATTAAAAGTTATCAAGGAGAAGTGGTTTTTCATCGTGCTTTTGATTGTGTGGAAGATCCTTATGCTTCTATAGAATTATTAATTGAATTAGGGGTGGATCGTATTCTTACCAGTGGATTAAAACCTAAAGCAATGGATGGAAAAGATTTAATTAAAGATTTACAAGAAAAATATGGAAGTCAAATTGAAATACTTGCAGGAAGTGGCATGAATGCAAGTAACGCCAAAGAAATGATGAAGTATACAGGAATTTATCAAGTTCATAGTTCTTGTAAAGATTGGGTCAATGATGCAACAACACACAGACATGAGGTCTCTTATGCTTATGCCCCTGTTCCTCATGAAAATGATTATGATGTTGTCTCTAAGGAATTAGTTGAAAAAATTGTGAAAAGTATATATGATAAAAAAACTAAATAAAAATAAAAAAGCAAGAACATTGGTAACGTTTCTTTGTGTTTTGATTTCTGCGTTAAGTCAAGCGTATGTCATTCAAGTCTTTATTCAACCTGCAAATTTATTATCAAGTGGATTTACAGGGGTAGCTATTCTTATTGAGAAAATTACTTCTACTTATTTTGGCTTTTCGTTTTCAACATCATTAGGCATGATTGTTTTAAATGTACCGGTTGCTATTTTATGCTATAAAAATATTAGCCCTAGATTTACACTTTTTTCATTACTACAAGTATTTTTAGCGAGTTTGTTTTTAAAAGTGTGTCAATTTCAACCTTTATTTAATGATATTTTATTAAATATTACTTTTGGGGGAGTTTCCTATGGATTAATGGCAGTTCTTGTACTTAGAGGAAATGCTTCCACTGGAGGGACAGATTTTATTGCTCTCTATATTTCTAATAAAAAGGGTAAATCTATATGGGAATATGTTTTTGTTTTTAATACTCTAATTCTTATGATATTTGGATCAATGTTTGGTTGGATCCATGCAGGATATTCTATTTTATTTCAATTTATTTCAACAAAAACAATCGATTCTTTTTACCATCGTTATGAACGTGTAACATTACAAATAACAACAAAAAAATCAAAAGAAATTGTAGAGGCCTATATCCAATATTATCGTCATGGTATTTCTTGTGTTGAGGCTATTGGAGGATATTCAAAACAGCCAATGAATTTATTACATACAGTGGTTTCAAGTTATGAAGTCCAAGATATTATAGACTTAATGAAAGATGTGGATCCTGATTTGATAGTTAATGTTATAAAAACTGAAAATTTTTATGGTGGTTTTTATCAACAACCAATAGAATAAAAACTTATTTTTTATATATCCAAAATAGAAAAAATATTTTTACTACTGCTAATAATAAGTCTGTTATCTTTCTATTGTTTCTTAAAAGATTATTCGTTATATTATAAAGAGTAAAGAGATGAGGAATAATTATGAGTGAACAAATACATAAAAGAAGAAAAAGATATAAAGGAACACATCCTAGAAGTTTTGATGAAAAATATAAAGAATTAAATCCAGAAATGTATCCAGAAACGATTGAAAAAGTTATTTCTAAAGGGAGTACACCAGCAGGAATGCATATTTCTATTATGGTTGATGAGATATTAGAGTTTTTAGATATTCAACCTGGACAAGTAGGGTTAGATTGTACCTTAGGGTATGGTGGCCACACTTCTAAAATGTTAGAAAAGTTAGAAGGTCAAGGTCATGTTTATGGATTGGATATTGATCCTATTGAAATAGAAAAGACAACTCAAAGAATAAGAAATAAAGGTTTTGATGAAAATATTTTTACATCACTTCTTACAAACTTTAGAAATATTGATGAAGTTAGTGAAAAATATGGAAAATTTGATTTTGTCTTGGCAGATTTAGGTGTTTCTTCAATGCAAATTGATAATCCTGAAAGAGGATTTTCTTATAAAAAAGAAGGACCACTCGATTTAAGATTGAATCCCAAAATGGGAAAACCGGCTTCTGAAATCTTAAAAGAACTTTCAAAAGAAGAATTAGAAAATATTTTAGAAGAAAATTCAGATGAACCTTATGCTGACATTCTTGCTAAAAATATTTATTCATTTATTCGTTCAGGCATGGAAGTTGAAACTACAGGACAGCTTTATAAGATTATTGATAAAACTTTAAACTTTATTGAAGATAAAAATAGAAAGGATCTTGTTAATAAAACAGCAGCAAGAGTTTTCCAAGCTTTAAGAATTGAAGTGAACCAAGAATTTGAAGTGCTTCATGAATTTGTGGAAAAACTTCCAAAAATCTTAACCCCAGGAGGAAGAGTTGCCATCTTAACTTTCCATTCGGGAGAAGATCGAATTGTAAAAAAAGCTTTTAAAGAAATGAAAAATAGTGGAATTTATGATGATGTTTGTCGAAATGTTATTCGTCCTAGCAAAGAAGAATGTCATCGTAATTCTAGAGCAAAGTCAACAAAGATGCGTTGGGCAATTAAAGCAAAATAAAAAGGCAATGAAATCATTGTCCAATGGCATGAACTTAAGATATAATCTTAGGTTCATGTCTTTTTATTTTTATCCTTTTTTTATAATAGTATCTCGTATTTCTTTTTATGTAGTATAGGGTATATAATCTTATTACTTTTAATTTAAATATATTTATTATATATTTGTAGTATAGGATGGTGATGTTATGTTTGTAAAAGTTGTAAAAAATAATAGAGGTCGTCCAAATACCTCTTTTATCTCAATTGTTGAATCTTATCGTGAAGATGGAAAGGTTAAACATCGTACAATCAGAAATCTTGGACTTTTTGATGACGATCAGGTTCCCTATATTAAAGCTGCTTTCGCAAAAAAGAAACCACGTCTTGTCTATGATGACTAAATTGTAGTAAAGAATATGATGCCTCATGAAGCTATCTCTGTATTGTCTGGTATTATCAATGATGAAGCTCTTATTGATCATGCACAAATTATTCATAATTCCTTTACTAGAAAACGTAAAATCTCTCTTGATAACCTGCTGAACTATCTTATCTTTAGAAATCATGATGTACTTTCAGAAGATCTTGTTTCCTACTTTGGAGCACTGCGAGATTTTGATATTCCTACTAGACAAGCCATGATTAAAAGAATGTCAATTCTCAACTATGATGTATGGGACTTTATCATGGATAGATTTCGAAATGAAATATATAATGAATTGCCTCTTATTAATTTTATGGATTATATAGTTATTGCAGTTGATGGCTCATTTCTTGATCTTCCACCACATATCGCTTTGAATCACTACTTTGGAGGACATCAAACATCAAAAATGAAGATTTCAGATATCAAGAAACCTCAGACAAAGGTTTCAATGATTTATGATGTGCTTAATAAGGTTATTTTAGATTTTTCTATTTCTCATTATAAAACATCTGAAATTCCTCTTCTCTTTAAACATCTTAAGAAGTTGCAGGAATTCTTCCGTGATAAAAAAATAATTCTGCTGGCTGATAGATATTATGGTTCAGCAGAATTGTTTAGATATTGTGAAATGCATAATATCAAATATCTCGTTCGAGCAAAGAAGAATTTCTTCAAGCATTATATTGAAAAACATGAAGGAGAAAAAGATTTTAATGTCAATATTAAACTGGATAAAGCGTGGATAAGAAGGATCAAGAATGACAAGGTAAGAAAATCCATTGATGAAGATCCAAAAATGGACATACGTGTTGTAAGAGGAACATATACGTATAATGAAAAAAACAAAAAGAAAGACCGAGAAGTCACTGTAGAAACTCAATATTTTACAAATCTTGATGAAGGATTTGATATAGCAGATATTATTGATCTGTATCATCACGAAAGATGGAATGTAGAAAATGCATATGATGTTTTAAAAAATAGTTTGAACATTGAGCAGTATAATACGCATAATCCAATAGGAATTATTAATGAAACAATGGGAAAGGTCATATTCTATAATATTGAACAAATAATCTTTATAGAATCAAGAAAAAGAATCAAACAAAATAAAAAATGTAAATATGAATATATTCCAAATAACAAATATATTATCAATTTACTTCATCATAATGATTTCATTGTAAGTTTCAAAATGAAAACTGTGGATAAAATTGTCGAAACAATCATATCAACAGGAGCAAAAGAAAAAATATCTGTCAGAAAAGGAAGACACTACAAGAGATGGAATAAATTTTTTAAAAGCATACCGAAAACAAGGCATAGAATAGATGGGCGTAGGAATCCACCAGTAGCAAAAGGAAAAGCTGGATTTGTGACCACTAATCACTGAATCCAGCCCCTGTAGTATAGGGAATTCCTTTTCCATCGTTACAATAATGATAGGATAATATGAGATAAAAAACAACTGAAAAATTTAAAAAAATGATAAATTTTATTAGGTGCCTTTTGCGCTTTTTTTCATGTACAATTTTAATAAGATAAGCATAATAATAAAGGCACAAACTTAAGAAATAAAATCTTTCTTAAGTTCATGCCATTGGACGAGCAATCGTCTTTTTTTTTATGCTTTAAAATGATAAAATGAAAGAAGATTACAAATGTAAGGAGTTTCATTATGGAATTAAAAAGTTTAAAACAAAGACAAGCAGGTGTTTTGTTGCCCTTATTTAGCTTGCCTAGTCGTCATGGCATTGGTGATTTAGGGAAAAGTGCTTATGAATTTATCGACTTAAGTGCAAAAGCTGGTTTTTCCATCTGGCAAATATTACCACTAAATCCCTCAAGTTCAGGGAATTCACCCTATACACCTTATTCTTCTTTTGCAGGAGATGAAATCTATATCTCTTTGGATTTATTACAAGAATGGCATTTATTAGAAGAAGTTCCCTCTTATTTAGAAGATTATCCTAAGGTAGATTATAAACGTGTACGTCTTTTTAAAGATAAATATTTAAGAAAAGCCTATCAAACATTTTTACAAGATAAAGAACTCAAAAAAGAATATCGTACTTTTGTTAAAGGAACATTTTGGTTAAAAAAATATGCCCGTTTTATGGCTTTAAACCAAGCGAATGATGGGTTGCCTTGGGCTGATTGGAATGAAGAAGATCAAAAAGTAAGTGGAAGTAATGCAGGATTGGAAGATGAAATTGCCTATATTCAATTCTTACAATATATTTTTGTTAAACAATTTAATTTATTAAAAATACATGCTCACGAAAAAGGTATTTCTATTATGGGAGATCTTCCACTTTATGTAGGAAATGATTCAGCTGATGTTTATGAATATCGTAAATGTTTTCAATTAGGAAAAGATTATTATCCACTTTATATTTCAGGAGCAGCACCTGATTATTTTTCTGCGGATGGTCAATTATGGGGACATCCTCTTTATAATTGGAATTATTTAAAGAAAACAAGATATAATTTTTGGATTAAAAGATTAAAATGGAATAATGAAATCTTTGATATTTTGCGTATTGATCATTTTAGAGCCTTTGATACGTATTGGTCGGTTCCTTATGGAAGTAAGACGGCAAGTGAAGGAAAATGGATTGAAGGACCTAGTTATCATTTCTTAGATTCAGTTTATAAACAACTTCCTGAATTAAATATGATTGTTGAAGATTTAGGAGAATTAAGACCAGAAGTTCATGAATTACGTGATCATTATCATTTACTTGGAATGAAAGTTATGCAATTTTCATTTGGTGAAGATGAAAGAAAAGTAAAATATAAAATACCTAAACAATCTGTTGTTTATACGGGAACACATGACAATGCACCTTTAAAACAATGGTATGATGAATTAGAAGACAAAGAATTTATAAAAGAGGTCATGATCTCTTTGGGATATAAAGGAGAAGATGTCATACAAGATATTTTAAGTTATGCGTTTGATTGTGATGCTTTGATTGCGATGCTTCCTGTTCAAGATTTACTTGGTTATGGAAAAGAAGCTCGTGTCAATCTTCCTGGAACAGTGGGTTCTTATAACTGGTCATATCGTTTAACATCGTTTGATGACTATAAAAAGAAACTAAAAGATATTAAGAAAATGATAGATAAGTCTAAAAGATAAATACCATACTTATTTTTTAAAAAGCCTAAAAAACCGCGTCAAAAGCGGTTTTTTTCTGTTTTTCAACAATGTAATCGCTTTTATTTTTATTTTTTCTTATAATAAATTGATTTTTATTTAAGAAAAAATATAATAAACATCGTAGACAAGTCATGAACAGGTTTTTCTTCCTTAAATATTTTTTTGACAACAAC
>OGCO01005902.1_pt1 | contig 11383 bp, 21 predicted proteins | sample 1570171 | NCBI WGS metagenome assembly OGCO01 (sample SAMEA4370583, study PRJEB24528) | human gut metagenome | reverse complement strand
GTCCTCTATCTTTGGCTGCACATTTCATGCATTTAAAGTTTCTGTTAGGATTAGTAAGTTCATTAGCCTGAACCCATTTAGTAGTACCACAATCACATTGTACTTCATATTTCATGTAACCACCACTAAATCGTTCTGGGCCATCTATGACAGTCCAACTTTTGTACTTATCTCCAATCTTAACCTGAGGACCTCTAGAACGTGCAGCACAGCTTCTACAGCTACTTGACCTGCCATTCCTTAAATCACTTAAACACTTATCTTCAATCTTACCACACTTGCATTGGACTTTTACATAGGTATGTCCACTCTTAACGAATGTGTCATTACTGATTACAGTCCAACTTCCAAATGTATCATTTAGTTTACAACTTGATTTCTTCATATTCTCTACACTTTTAAGTTCATGTAAAGATACTAAATAATATTGTAAACTCTATATAATTTTTGTTAAAATTTATTAAACCTTAGCTTTCCAGCAATTCACTGGGTTATTGCCCTAATATTACTATTAGGCGACACAAAGTATAGTTTTATGTCTTACAAACTCATGGCTTACACCCCTATCACATACAAACTTAACAGTAACACGTTTAACGTGATGTTCTGTAGGTTCACATTGGTATTCAAGGTCATCAAGCCAGCCATTTTGAAGCAATACTCTATAATTGGTAGTTATACAAGCAAGGTCATACGTATAGTCTATATATACTTCTGAATAAGGATTTTCTTCATAGCACTCATATTCGTACCAATTATCAATTACTTTATCGTCATCTTCATAGTGCCATTCTATTGGAATTGCAAGATATACAGTACCATGTTCAAGCATTGCAGTATGTCCACGATTAATAATCATATCTACAAATTTCTCTGCACTATCTTCTGTTATTTTATCTTCTGATTTGTAGCAGGTTCTACCACATCTCTCGATGTGGCGAAGTAATCCTTCTTTACCTGCTTCTTGTTCAATTATTTCAAATGACGGTTTTACTAATTTCATTTTTTACCAAAATAGTCCATATCCAAACATGGAAGCATAATGTACAAATTCAGGAAGCTCATCTGTAATAATACTGTACTCGATTTTTTCATCGGAAGATAACCCTACAAACATAAGTAGAAGGTCTATATAGTCTTCCTTGGCAACCCAAAAACGTTCATCTTCGTTATCAAACTCTTCTTTATAATAAGACATGTCCATTCCTATACTTTCAAACAGCTCTATCTGTTCCATGTTTATGCTACTGTCTCCATATTCAGCACAGACATAGGTAGAGAAATCTAAGTATTTTTCTACAGATTTCTTATAGCACTCAACAATATGTTTGAAAGAAACGTTGGTTTCTATAACGAAAACTTTCGTTTTACCGTGCCCGTCATCACTCCAGTCTCCTAGAGTTATTTTCCATTTATAATTATCCATTTTTTAATGTATCCAGTGGTCTCCAATTGATATATCTGCTGTCAATGGTGCTCTAGTACAGAACGGTTTACCGCCTGCTTCCATACATTGAACTAATATCTTAGCTACTTCTTCCGCTATTTCTTCTGGAGCTTCCAGATTTATTTCATCATGCACAGGAATACAATACTTAACTTTAAAAAGTAAGTCATTATCCTTCAACCAATTAAATAGCTTTATAGAAGCTAGTTTAAAACACAATGCTCCCGCTCCTTGTCATTATGTTATCTCTGAGACTCTTTATTCTCAGACTCTACATCTTCTTTTTCGATGTAGTTCGGACTATATCTTAAAATGTTTTTACAAAAGTTGTGTAATTCCTCTGGAGTTGCCGAATTTTTCATAGTATTGGCTTTCATGCTAATAATTTGAATGTTTCCTTTTACATATCCTTTAGAATTATCTATCCTATCTATTGACGGAGAGTAAGAATAATTATCCTTACTTCCAAATTGGAATGGAACCTCCAATACAGGGCAGAGTTCTGGAATTACTATATCTTCAAGTTCTAAATTGAACTCAAGGCCTCTCTGTTCTGCTCTATATTTACACTTTCTGAAAATTTCTGCTTCGTAGTTACTTTCGCGCGATTTTTTCTTCTGCTCCGCAATTTCTGCTCTATATTCAGGACTCACTTTTAACCGTAACTTTCTGAAGTAGTTTTTATCTCTGCCTTGATTGATAGCAGAATGCTCAGAATAACATTCCTTGCATAACCATTTTCTGCCAGTCTTACTCTTTGCCTCCTCGGCAAATTCAGTTATGGGAAGTTCCCTTCCACAAACTGGGCATAAACCAAATCCTTCAGTTTGTATTTTTTCAATAGATGTTCCTAATCTTATTCTTCTCTTTTCCCTTGTACAAGCTTTGCAAAAATTGGTATGACCATCCTTACATCCTTTGTTTTTTGGAAAATCGTCTAGTGGAAGTTCATTTCCACATTCTTTACACACTTTTACTTCCATATAATTTATTATTACTCTATTTTTAACTCACAACAAAGATAATAATAATTTTTGGATAATTAAAACATTTTCTCCCTTTTCGTGGAATTTTACCTCCCTAAGCACTTTTCTTAGGAATCCATATTCTAGTCTCTACACCTTCACAATATTACTATTGCGCTTGGCTCGGTATTCCCATCTCAGGGTTCACCGAATTTAAGGAGTTTTAATCCGACACAAGTTTCCTCCATCGGATAATTCACTGATTGCTTCATAGAATCAGATAATCTTCTTCTTAAGAAGTCTGCTTCTTGAACCAAGGGATTACTTTCATCACGAGTCTGCATAGCATAGCGTCCGTCTACTGTCCCTAAATCGTCATTTATTCTATTTAGATTATCCCAATCATAAATAAATGCCTTATGTCCTGTCACGGGACTTAATAGAATATATCCATTTTGTACAACGAATTCTTTCTGGCGTTCTTGATAAGCCTTCAATCCAGCGAAACCATCCATATAGTTATCCTCAATTTCTTGAGCTCTATTCTTTGAAATACCATAGTTTCTCACTAAAGTACTTGCATTACCTGCATAATTGAAACAGAACTCGTATCCTTTAGCTTCTTGTCTAAGGTCAGGGAATTGTTTCTTTACCTTTGCAGTTGGCATATCAGCCGGAATTTTATCCTTGAACACCATCTTTGCTGTTAGAGAATGCATATCTTTAGAACCATTGATAAGTTCATCAAGCATAGCTTTATCATTAGCGATGGATGCCATTAAGAATGACTCTTGCCCACTATAATCCACAGAAATCCACTTATTGCCTGGTTCTGCGACGAAACAAGCTCTGGTTATTGCAGTATGTGGAAGATTCTGGAGATTCGGATTACTTGAACTTAATCGCCCAGTATCCGTTCCGAGCTGATAAAAATCCGCATGGATACGACCACTAACTGGATTGATAAGTTTCAAGAATTTCTCCCCAAACGCTTTTACTAACTGTCCTGTTTTCTTGAACTCTATATAAGGTTCAATAATAGAACACTTGGCTTTCTGTGGCTCAATCAGCTTAATATCCGCAGATTTAGTTTTTACTTTAGTCTTTTTATCAATTGTTGTACAATTTATTCCTAGTAGCTCAAACAATGGAACTACTTGTTTGCTACTATTCCAGTTTATGTTACACTTATAAGCATTGTCAAATCCAGAAAACAAATCTCCTTGAAGATTCATTTCTACATAATCAAACGGAATACCAAAGGAGTATTCAATTCCTTCATCAACGACTCTTCGCCTTATTCCAAATGCAGTAGGTGGAATCTTTAATAAGTCCTTAGTTTCCTTTCTAAGTGTAGTCATAATAGATGTCTTTACATATGGACGATGCTTTAATTGAGGGTCTGGATGAATCATTTTATGTTCTTCATAAAAGTTTTCAACCCATTTATTAATACTGTCTTCTGCATCGCGCATAAGTTGAATATCTCCCTTCATTTTCTCCTTCCATTTATCGACATCAATCTTTGCTCCGCAATACTCTATATAAGCAATTACAGGAACAAAATGATTTTCAAATTCAACTGCTTTTAAAAGCTCTTTCTTGGTTAGTTCGACCATTTGTTTAGCCTTTATCTCTGTAAGATATACAACATCATGGGCAGCATAAACTATAACATCTTCTGTTAATCCTGTATTGATAATCTTACCTCGAATACTTTTATCCAAGTCTAAGCCTAAATAGTGATGTGCAGCTGACTGTAAAGACAGACTGTGGAATTGGGCTGGATAACCCAAATACAATAGCTTCTCAGCTATCATTCCGTCCCATACATTTACTGGGACTATTCTATGATGATATAAAAATTTTAAGTCAAACGCAAGATTCCACCCTAATAGTATAATATCAGGATTCTCGAATACTGGTCTGAAATATTGAACATCTACCGTTGTAGTATCTACTACTATTTGGTCCTTACCTAAGCCAAATTGAATACACAATAAGGCTTTTGTATAAGGGTCTAATCCTTCAGTTTCACTATCATATTCAATCCATGTATGTTCAAGGATGCGCTTTAATGCTTCCTCTTTAGACATGATTTCATACGCATCAGACTTAAAGAATCTTTGTTGTTCAGTAACAAGATAAATCATTAATCGACGTATACATCAAGTTTGGTTATGTCTATATCATCTGCAAATCTCTGTTTCAACAACTCTGCGATTTCAAATTCATCTTTATCTAATGTTCCAAAATACTCATAGAAAAAGTCTCCTGTAATCTCTACAGAAAACTTAAATACTTTCTCGTTTATGTTGTATGGAGCGCTTTCGTCTACTTCCGCTCCCAGTGGTAGGTTTGACATCCTCTTTTTCAGATAAAATGTTACAAATGTCTTTCATCTCACTTATTTCGTAACCCAGCATAGTTCCTAAATGACCTTCCAATTCCGGAGGAAGATATGGCAAGCATAAACTTACTGCTTCAAAGAACGCAACTAGGTTACCAATTTTAGTAATTAACAATTCTCGGTTCATGATAGTATAATAATGTTGGACTGTCTCTGTGAATATCAAGAGCATCAAACCCGTTAAGTGCCAATTCTTGCTGACATTGTTCTACATCAAATTTAGATGTGATAAGATGATAACCATGCAGGGTAGGAACGACGAGTTTTATTCTGTCTTCCTCATTACCTCTACATTTTGAAATGATGTCTACTATACTGTACAGCTTCCATTTATCATACACATCAACATCAACCAGTCTCAATAAATTCTTTCCACTAAGGGCAGGTAGCTCTCCACAAACATGGTCCCAAACTCTTGGAGCTTGGAAGGTATTTCCTTCCATAAGCATCCTCGCAAGTTTCTCCTGTGCCCCACAAGCTGTTTTAAAATAGCTTCTCTTATTGAGATGAATATATGCTCTTGCATTGTTATTTTGACACAGTTCGATTATCTTTTGTTTCTTTTCCTCGAGATGTTCAATACTGTGAATATAATAGGCCTTAATGAGTCTTGCCCCATTATTACCTCTTCCTGTTTCATTTCCGTCCTTTTTGCGCTGAATCACTTGAAGAAAATAGAAATCATCTTCGGATTCAAACTTTAGGAACTCTTCAATTAAATCAAAGTTATCTACTGTCATAATTCTTTTTCCACTTTACAATCACCATAATAGTGACTGCCACTTATTAAGTATGTCAAGTTACCCTTCTTAAAAGTAGCCCAATAATCCATGTCCCAACCATTTGTTTCATGCAATGTTTCCTCAAAGCCTAGTTCTTCCATAACTTCCAGAACTATATCAAAAGAACATTTTCCATTAAAATATTCTGGAGATGTTTGCATAATAGCTAAGAAACTGGCTCTGGCATCTCTAATGGCTTGGGTTAATGTTTCTCCGTAATTTACTATTGTATCACTCATCGACTTCTGAAGGTTTGGTGCAGTAGTCAATAAATTCATCACAACAGTAGTGATTAACAGTGTCCATGTCAATTGTTTTGTTATAATAAAGCTCTGCAGTCACTCTATCAACTCCAGTCTTTATTCCTCTCCTGTATACGTTACAAGAAACCACATAGCCAACAATGGCCATTCCAATTAAAATTAACAGATATTCCATTTAAAATTTACCGTCATTCGGTTGAAAACAAGTTAAACCTTCTTCTCTCCACATATCAACACATTTCTGTGAGTCATCAAACACAGCAAGTACATTGTAATTTCCTTCAATATACTTTTTATAAATAGCACGTTTACATTCTTGAGCTGGAGAATAATCTCCTTTAGGACGCATCAATAATTTGTCTGGAAGCAAATAATGTTCATCAAGCCAGTCATACGTAGCTTTTCGAATTTCAGGAGTATCTTCTCTGCCAGTAAGTACAATAAGCTCTGCATCAATTCCATCGCACATAGCTCTTACAGAAGTAACAACAGCGCCATTTTCAATGTCTGTTAACATTCCCTCTGCCGCACCGTCTCCATAGAATGGACGACCAGTAGTATTTAAACTAAGTGTTCCATCCATGTCAACTATAATTGCAGTCGGCAATCCTGTAACATACTTCACTTTATTTTCAAGAGATTTCTTAATGTTCTCTTTAATAATAAAGGTTTGATAACGTCTCCAAGTGTCTTTAATAACCTTTGCTCCCATCGGTTGTTCACGCATAGCATCGCGACGAATACATTCTTCTACTGGAATAAAGAAATCTTTATACTCAATCTCATAAATATATTCAGATTCATCAGATGCTACCATAGTTTGATACCAAGCTACCTCCTTAGGATTAAGATTCATATTGTCAATGACTATATTATACCCATTAGCCATTGCAGATTTGATAAACGCCTGTTTCATATAGGTGACTATATGCTCTCTACTAGGAACCCAATAATCACCAAGCATGTTACGAATATCATCATTGTTAAAACGTACTCTGTGCTCAGGGTCTTCTTTAACCCATGCCTTTGCCCAAGTTGATTTACCAGAAGCTTGGATTCCTCTACATAATATTAATTTTCGCTTTTCCATTCTTTAATTTTAAGTTTTATGTATTCAATTTTTTCTTTAGCAGAAGGCCAACCTCTCCGCAATTCTCCGTTCTCAATATAAAAAACTTCTGGATGCGATACATAGGCTTCGTCCCAGTCTTTGAAAGCTTCTTCTTGAATTTTATAATAACAAACCAAAAGGTCCCCATCAGAGATGTCATCATTTAGCACTTCTGGGTAGCGTCTTATATCGGGACAATAAATTAGGTCAAACAAATCTTCAACAGTTAAGTTAAGATAACTACTAAGATTTGCTCCTCCTTCACTGCCCGCCATAAATGCATGATATAGTCTACTCATAATATACCACTTGTTTAATTACTTTTTCCTCACCTTCGTAAGTAGCACCTACTATCTGTTCTAGATTATATTCAGGATATTCTAGACCATGAGGATATTCCTTTATAATTTCCATAGCTCGAAAGGCATTACGAGCAGCAACTACAATTAATCCTGCTGCATAATGCCCACGAAATTCATTAGTGTACAAATACATTATTTAACAGCTTTGTACAAATCCATTACACTATGTACAGCGTAAGTACGATATGCTTCTTCAATAAGCTCCTGTGCTTTAACAGTTTCGATTCTTGACAGCTCTGGAACTATAAATGTCCCATCTTTAGTTTCAATGATGAAGGTGATTCCTTCTACAGTCGGATTTTTCTCTGATGGAAACCCAGCATACATATAACTACTGAACGATAACAGACCAAATCTGTGTAGACATTCTTTAACGTTATCGAATGGTTTGCTTGTTAAGTTTTCTGGAAGGGGAGTTTCACAATCATGTTTGTATTTTCTTCTCCACAAGATTTTTACGCAAGATTCATTTACCATGTATTCAAGGGAGCCCTCTCCTACTGCAACTGGAGTTTTAGGCAGTAAAGCCCAGAATAATTTACCTATGTTCTCGTCTACAATTTGTTTTACTTCTTTATCAGTCATTTTCGTTATTATTAAAATACGTTTTATAATTTCTTTCTTGTGCTCCTCCAAATGGGTGAGCAAGTTCTCCGGCTAAGAAAGCAGCCAAGTTATCAATTACGATTAATTGAGTAGGCGGCCACCAAGCATTGTAAAGTCCGGCGTTGTTCGCTTTTGCATTATCGAACCATGTAACGCTAGCTCTTCCATCTTCTGTAAGTTCAGTAATTAAGCCAACAAATGGTTTTCCGTTTGCTGGCTTTACAATATCAAGTGCCTTCATCATGATTCTGATTCAATATCTACTTCACCTTTATCGAGAGCTTTACCTTCTCCGTCAAGGAATTTAAAGCATTTCAATTTAAAGGCCTCTGATTTCATATTCTCAATCCTGATAACGATTCCTTCATGAGGAACTTTATTATCACAAATTGGAGAATTACATTCCATATAAAACTTCTTTTCATTAGCCAATCTAATTAAGAAGTTCTCATTCCAATGGTCAGACAGAGACAGGTCAGGATATAAATCCTTTGCATATCCATAATAGAACTCTTCTACTGGATTGAGTCCAACCGTTTTACACCACAATTGCACTTCACGAGCAGAGAACTCATGTACTTTACCGTCGACGCCAGTAATAGTTACACGATAAATCTGAACTCCGAAATGCTTTCCATATTCATATTTCTCGTCTCCAACTGGTGGAACAAAACCATAATCGTAATTCTTTTGGATATATCCACCATTAGGTAAAAATCCGATGATTTCATAGTATGCAGTCATACCTTTAGATAGACATGGACGAACCACATCATCGGCGAATCTCCATACATCAACACCATAGAATCCACCATTTACACTTCTATTATAGTACTGATTCTTGATAACAGAACGAGAAGAATACAGATAATCATACTTATCAAATTCTTCACCTGTCAGCCAACGAGCAATTTTTTGTTTCCAGTTTAATTCCTGCTTACAAAGTACATATGCAGAAATACCAGAGGTTCCATGAACCTTAGAGCTTATACCTATAATGTCGTCGGGATGTAAAACATGTGGACACTTTTTGATAAGGATGGTATCAAAGTGGAATCTAAACTGATTCTCGATGATTCTATCAAGTCCTTTAGGCTGCTTTCCTTTACCTGAATTGCCTGAGCCCGGCTCTCCCGGAGTGCGAGTATTTTTAGGGATATACTTCTTATTAACCCAAAATTGTTTTCCATCATGTTCTACTGAATCAAATTCAACTCCCTCTTCCACATTAAGTTCTACATTTACAGTAGACATTACCCAATTCTGCAAAACTACAATAGGGATAATGAAGCCTTCAGATAACTCACCGCGCAATCTGATAGCCTTCACGCGACCATTGTCCTCAAACATTCCATTCTTCGTCGGGTCGTCATTAAGGTTTTCATGACGATACAAATTAGCGTAGCCAAGGAATTTGGGATTGATGCAACAAGCTGTCGGGAAGTACACGTACAAACCCGGTTCAGAGTCAATACCAGTAATGATATTAAAGCCGTCAATACAGCAACATTTTAACTTAGTTACCTCTGGGTCAGAGTGTTTGTGGAAGTTTTCGATTTTTACAATCTTTGCCAAATAGTTTACATTGGCGTTTTTACTTTGTACTAATTTCATAATTCAACTACTTGTTCTGGTGTTACAAATTCAAAATTACTTTCTTCATAAGTTTGATGGATTTTATACGCCTCAAAATACTTTATTGCAGAGACATAATCCTGTACAGTGTCTTCTTCGAGTATTTCTGAACTCCATACATGTACCTCTCCATTTGCCTTAAAGTAACAGGCAATTTTACCATTCTCGGGATTAATTCCGCAGCAGGAGTTTCCAACAGGCTTTAAGTAACGATTTTCAACTCTTCTATAACCCATAAAAAGAGCTGCGTTTTGTAAGTCCTTACTGTTCATATATACTCCATTCTTTAGATAAAACGGCATCAGTGTAGAATTTAGTTACCACATAATTTACGTGAGAACCTTTAATTCCGCAGATGATTTTTCCGTCTTCCATGTAATACATACGAGTTTTACCTTCTAAAGTTAAGCAAACTGTAAGACCACTTTCCATAAAGGAGATTGCATCTCCAAATCCAAAATTTTCCATATTTATCTTTCTTTGAATAACTGCGCGTCGCATTCTCGTTACTTTTCTGTGCTGTCATACATAGCTTCAACAACATCGCTAGTAAAACGACTCATTAGTCTGAGAGTTTGTTCAAATACGTCCTTAAACATATCGTCTTGTTCATCCTTACTAAGCGTTTTGCCAGTCATTCCGACCAGCAATTCGCCTACTTTGGATGCAATGTCTATTTGTTTCTTATAACTCATAGCTTCGTGTGGCTCTGTATTCACACATAAAATTTGCAAATGATTGTGCTAATGCTTCATCTTGCTTATTGTTGTAGAAGAACTGGAAGCAATGAAATAACTCATGCCAGAAAGTATTTTCTATTTGCTGTTCAGTCAATTGCACTACTTCTCCTTCATCATCCATGTTTCTAGCTACGACTATTTTTCTTCTCACATCACTGTGATAGCCATAGTTTCCATCATCGGGCTTGTCTACAACTTGCACTTCATATTCGGTGTTTGCTATTTTAAACCTTTTAGGGATTTCCATTCGTTTAAGAAGTCTTCCATTTTAAGTTCAGATTCAGATTCATCTATCTGTACATCACCAGTTTCCGTTTCCATAGCAATCATGTCATATATAGCGTCTTCTAATTCATCTTCATCCTCACATTCTAGAAAATCCTCTGGATTTAATTCAAAGCTAGTGTGAATAGCAGCCCTCCAAATGTACCTATCATATTCTACCCAATGCTCACTCATATCCTTTAAGTTTACGCCATTCCTGAATTAATTCATCGGGAATATTAATTTCAAAGTCAGAATCTCCATATTCTACATCTCCTATATCACAACTGTCATACAAATCTTCCCATAAAGCCTCTCGAAACTCTTCTTCATCATCATACAGTAGATATTCTGTAGGGTCTATTTCAATCTCAGACCTTACCCATGCACTGAACATGGTTCTTTCAGATTTACATGTATATTTAGTCATAATCTCTTATACATTTTAATACAGGTTGTAGAGGAGTTCCTTCTTCTGAATAATAGAAGAACTTGACAGTAGCCATTTTGCCAATAATATCATCAAGATTGTCTCGATACTCTTGCTTTAAACTTCTGTCGCCCATCGGTTTAGCCTTAAACTCAATTCCGTCTTCAGTAACACAAGTAAAGCACATATCTTCGTCACGGAGTCCTTCTGATAAACCAGTTATCTCAAACTCTGCGTCTTGATATTCTTTGATTTTAATCATATCATTAGTACGTTTTCCAAAGCCATACAGCTTATCTGGATTACGAATAACAACACCTTCAAATCCTTCACCTACATACTTATCATGAAGTTTCTTGATATTAGTC
>OGCO01005882.1_pt1 | contig 11428 bp, 9 predicted proteins | sample 1570171 | NCBI WGS metagenome assembly OGCO01 (sample SAMEA4370583, study PRJEB24528) | human gut metagenome | reverse complement strand
CAGCGTGGCAACCTCCTGTCAGGATATCCTGATGGAGTATTTCCGGGAGCACGAGGTGGTGGACGCCGCCGTGGACGGCAGAATGACCATTCTGCCCTCTACCGCACAGATCGGCTGACCCCCGCAGGGTCAAAAACGTGGTTTCGCCCCGCAAAATCTGCGGGGAACACTTTGCAAACAGAAAGGAGCACCCCATGAAATAACGATTCTCAAAACGAACACGCCTTGTCAGTGCCCTTTTGACGCTGGCTACGTTCTGATCCCGATCGGATTCGATCACGACCACGAGGGCTTGATGCTCACGGCGCATGCATGGGATGTGGAGAGCACCTGCGAGTTCTGCGGCAGCTTCATCGCGGACGATTACATCTGCGACTGCGGAGAAGGCGGCGACCACTGCTCGGCAGAAAGCGGACGCGACTGCTACGAAGAGAACCACTGCAGTAACTGCTTGAGCGGTGTTGGCGCGGCTAACATCTGCGGAAACTGCGGGGCAGGCTGCAAAAACTGCGCCGAGATCTGCGAGGGCTGCGGGATAAGCTGTGAGAACTGCTGCGAACGGTTTTGCCAACTCTGCGGCTTGTGCTTCCCCTGCGTGGAAGATTACGGCTGGTGCTACAACTGCGATGTCTGCGGAAACTGTACGACCGTCTGTTTCTGCGAGGGAGGCTGTGCAGAGTGTACCAATGTCTGCCCCTCATGTGCCGAGAGCTGTGGCATCTGCGGGGATGCGTTCTGCGAAGAATGCGGACGCTGCAAGCACTGCGCGGACGGCAACGGCTGGTGCAGCAACTGCAACATCTGCGGTGACTGTAAGGTCACCTGCTTCGAAGGCGATGGCTGCACCGAGTGCACGAATGTCTGTCCGGACTGCACCGAGCACTGCGGCAACTGCTGGGACGAGTTCTGCCCGGAGTGCGGTGTGTGCTCCGCCTGCACAGGCTCGGCCTGTCAGAGCTGCGGCATGTGCGAACACTGCGCGGAGCTCATCTGCTACTGCGGACAGACCTGCACCAGCTGCGGCGATGTCTGTCTGGCCTGCGGCGAGCAGTGTGAGAAATGCAGCGAGGAAATGTGCGGTTATTGTGACCGCTGCAAGAACTGCGCGGGAGGCTATGGCTGGTGCAGCGACTGCAACAATTGCGGCGACTGCGTGACCGTCTGCATCTGCGACGAAGGCTGCTCGGATTGTACGAAGGTCTGCCCGGAATGCGGTGAACATTGCGGAAAATGCTGGGATGATATCTGCTCGAACTGTGGGATCTGCTCCGACTGCGCCGACGGATACTGTACCAACTGCGGCATGTGCTCCGAGTGCACCCTGATCTGCAAGGAATGCGGCGATGCGTGTCTGGACTGTGCAAGCGAATGGTGCGGCAACTGTGAGCTGTGCGGCGACTGCGTGGATTGGATCTGCCCCAACATCGACCATTGCTCCAACTGCCTCAGCGGCGATGGCACTCACTGCGAATCGTGCGGCACGTGCCAGTACTGCGTCACCCTTTGCACCGAGTGCATGGCGATCTGCGATGAGTGCATCGACTTCTGCACGAGGTGTCTGACCTGTGCGGATTGCTCGGAGTATCTCTGCCCGGACTGCGGCCGCTGTGACGAGTGCGTGGATCAATTCTGCCATGACTGCGGAACGTGCAGTGACTGCACGGTGATCTGCAAGGAATGCGGAGAGATCTGCCGGGACTGCACAGATATGTGCCCCAACTGCGATGTCTGCCGGGACTGCGTAGGCGGCGAGCTCTGCCCCGAGTGCGGGGAATGCGAGAACTGCGGCAAGCACTGTCAGGGCTGCGGCACCTGCGAAAACTGCAAGGTCATCTGCCCTGACTGCGAGGAGCACTGTGCAAACTGCGCGGTCATGTGCCCGGACTGCACCCGGTGCGAGGACTGCGTGGAGGACTTCTGCCCCAACTGCGGGACCTGTGCGGAGTGTGCCAGGGACGACAACGGAATGTGTGACGACTGCCATTACTGCGGCAACTGTGCAACGCTGTGCACGGATTGTGCTGCCCTCTGCAGGGACTGCGCCCAGACCTGTGCGAGCTGCGGCATCTGCGAGCAGTGCGAGGCGTTCTGCGACAGCTGCGATCTGTGCGTGGTCTGCTGCGCGGACGTGAGCAGCAGCTATGGCTGCAGCCACGGCATCTGCGTGGAAAGCGACGAGTGGAAGACGCATTACTGCACGGTGGGCGGACACTGCACCACCACATTGGGAGAACAGGACTATGATGATGACGAGCATTGGTACTGGTGCGGAGATGGCTGCACAGCCAAAGTCAATGTGGAACCCCATGTGTTCAGCAGTGCAGAGATCACAACGCAGCCCACAAAAACGGATGAAGGCGTTTTGACCTACTACTGTGATTGCGGCTACTCCAAAACAGAAACGATCCCCGTCATCACCGAGGAAGGCCATACCCATCACTGTGTGCCTGCCGTGGTTGCGGCTACCTGCACCAGCGGCGGCTATACCGTTTACACCTGCGAATGCGGCTACAGCTACCGTACCAACGAAACGCCCGCTCTGGGTCATACCTATGAGTACCAGAAGGACGCCGGCGGTCACTGGCTGAAGTGCAGCTTCTGCACCGATGAAAAACCGGCCGCCGCACACAAGTTCGGTGCGTGGACCGTGACAAAGGATGCAACCTATACACAACCCGGAACGAAGCAACGCACCTGCCTGACCTGCGGGTATGCGGACGAGGCAGAGATCCCTGTGATCGGACATGCGGGCCATTTTGTCATCTCGTTTGAAGGCACTGATATTGGCGATATGCTGAGCGTCGGAGCCAGCCACAAGGTCCCGGAACTGCCCGTGCTGCCGCCAAACAACCTCTTTGATGGCTGGACGGATCAGAAAACGGGCGCGCCTGTGAAGGCGGGCGATGTTCTGACCGGAGACATCGTGCTGACCCCGGTCTGGAAGGACTGCGGCGATGGCAGCCATACGGACAGCGATCACGATCTTGTCTGCGATGACTGCGGTAAAAAGTTCCCTGCTCCAGTAAGCTATCTCATTCTGGAGGGCGCAAACAGCACATGGAGAAAGGGCAGCCTGACCGGGCTGTCGTTCCGATCCAGTGCTGACGTTGCAAAGTTTGATGGTGTCACAGTGGATGGAACTGCGATCGACGCAGGGTGCTACTCGGCGGAACTGGGCAGCACAAGCATCACTCTGCGAGCAGAGTATCTGGAAACGCTGCCGGCAGGTTCTCACACGCTGGTCATCAAAGCCATTGATGGCACGGCAGATACAAGCTTCACGGTGCTGGAGGCGGAGACTGCAGAGCCGGGCGGCTCCAACGTTGTGGACGCGGATCTCTTCGCACTTGACCAGCCCTGCACCCGTGCACAGATCATCTTCCTGCTGTGGTGTGCAGCCGGTTCTCCCGAACCGAAGGTGATGAGCAGCTTTGTGGATGTTCCCGCGGATGCCTACTACGCAAAGGCTGTGGCGTGGGCCGTGGAAACCGGCATCGTTGCAGGCACAAGCGAAACCACGTTTGGTCCGGATGAGATCTGCATCTGCGCACAGGCACTTGATGCTTTCCATCGCGTGAATCCCGAATGATGCGGGTGGAGCATTCTGGCCTGACCAGATGGCGAAAGCGCGGTGTTACCGACAAACTCCATAAGTAAATGAAGGAACGGCGCAGCGGACGGGCATTTGCCCTGAAGCTGCGCTGTTCCTTTTTGCACGCTGCCCGGGGGCAGCCTCTGATCGTCTGCCATCAGGGTGATGCTGTGGCTTGCCAGATACTTCTGGAACAGGTAGACCTCATCAATGGTCAGCGAGATGACCTCGCCGTCCATGTTGGTGCGGACCAGAATCACCGGGCCGGTCAGGTAGTGCTTGCCGCCCATCTTCAGCACCTGCGCCGGGTTGTAGCAGAGCAGCAGCGAGGTGTTGGGAAGGTTCAGGCAGGCATCATCCTCCTCAAAGCAGGGCAGGATGCCGGGAGCCTCGTCCAGCGTGATGATGGTCAGCTCCATATCCGGGGCAATGGCAGCGAGATAGACTTCACCAGGCTTTTTTCTGCCGTTCAGAATCGTGTAGATGCGAGTATCAATGGTGACTTTCTCGGAACGGATGTGAGTGGTAGTAAAGTTCATAGACGTTTCCTCCAAAATTTTTGCAAAATAAAAGACCCGGAACTGGGTCTTTTGGTTCAGTCTGCGATCAGCGCGCTTCTTCCTGCTTCTTCTGTTTTGCCTGTTGCTTTTTTAGTTGCCACTGGTCGAGCAGCTTGATGATGATGCTTTCCATCTGCCGGGGCGTGTAATTGCGTGGAAAGTATTTCCGCAGGGTTTCGTTTTTGATGGTCACGGTGTCCAGTTCGCTTTTCTTTTCCTCATTCATAATGTTGTAGACTGCATCATAGTCAAACTCACCCTGCTGCGCCAGCTTTTTTATCCGAATGGCTTGTGAAAGAGATGGTGCGTTCTGGGAAGCATCCATTGCTTCTAAAAAATCCTGTTGCTGTTTTTCGTCCAGATAGGACAGTTCTACCGCAGGGTTAAAAGAGATTTTTTTCTCGTCCACCATGTCGAGCAATTCAGGGACAAGGTTCGTCAGACGCACAAAACGCTGGACTTGATTGCGACTTTCGCCTGAATCTTTTGCTACTTTTTCATCGGCTCTCAACTTCGTCCCAACTTGGGACGAAGTTAAATCTGACCTAGCACCTTGATTTTTTATTGCATCCAGCTTCATCTTGTACGCAAATGCCCGCTCGCTGGGCAGGATGTGTTCTCTCTGCAAATTGGAATCGACCATCAATATCGTGGCGGCATCATCCTCCATATTTCGCACAATGACAGGCACGGTGTCCAGATTTGCAAGCTCTGCGGCGTGTTTCCGACGATGCCCGGAGATGATCTCATAGCCGCCCTCTGGTCTGGGGCGGGCAATCAGCGGCGCAAGCACACCGAACTGCGAAATGCTTTCCACCGTCCGGGTCATGGAATCATCGTCCAGAACTTTGAACGGGTGGTTTTTGAACGGGAAAAGTTCGCTGACGGGAATCTGTTGTACCTGCTCCCGCTGTTCTTCCTGCCGGGACTCTTCGGTCGAAAAAATATCATCGAGACCTTTCAGTGCTACGTTTAAGCCGCTTTTCGGCATCCACCAACACCTCCTTCGCAAGAGATTGATAGGCTTCTGCCACCTTGCTCTTGGGGTCATACTGGAAAATGCTCTTGCCGGCGGCACTGGTTTCAGCAGCACGAACAGACCGGGGAATGGTCCGGTCGAACACCTTGATTTTACTACCGTATGCCTGACGAATCAAAGTGTCGATCTGCTTTCCATAGTTGGTGCGGCTGTCCGTCATGGTGAGCAGGATGCCCTCGATTTTCAGCTTCGGATTGATTTTCTGCCGGTGTACCTTACAGATTGTCTGCAAAAGCTGCTCCAGACCTTTGGCAGAAAGATATTGAGCCTGTACGGGTATCAAAGCAGTGTCTGCCGCCGCCAGTGCATTGATGGTGAGCATACCAAGGGAGGGAGTACAGTCCAGCAGGATATAATCGTACTCCCGTTTTGCTCCGTCCAACACCTGTTTGAGCATCTTTTCCCGGTTCATGCTGTTTACCAGAGCCACCTCCAATCCTGCCAATTCGATGTTGGCAGGGATGAGGTCTACGCCCTCTGCATGGTGCAGGATGCCCTCACCGGGTTGGATAGGCTGGTCGTTCATGGCTTTCTGCATCAGAGTAGACAATGTGGCAGGCAGCTCGTCCGGCTGCTGCCAGCCCATGCTGATGGTAAGACTGCCCTGCGGGTCAGTGTCCACCAGCAGAACTTTTTTGCCCTCCATCGCCAGCCCGATGCCCAGATTTTCACAGGTGGTGGTCTTGCCGGTGCCACCTTTCTGGTTGACGATGGCAATCGTGGTTGCTTTCTTGGAGATAAATATCACCTCGCCTTCGTTTGGAAAGAACGGCATAGTATCGAAAAGTTTACAAATGACTTATTGATAATGCCGGTTCTTTATGGTAATATGAAGTTACAATAGCGGCTTGGAATGCTGTTGAATCCACGCAAGGAAGTGAACGCCGATGGAAAACCAGCGCATAGTAGAAAATCATCTTGCCCATACCATTGGACAGACGGAAAATGAATCCCGGTATGATAAGGCCACTAAAAAGTTGCTGGCAAACAAGCTCGTGCTGGCGCATATCATGAAGGGCTGCGTAGAGGAGTACCGCTCCTGCCCAGTCAATGAGATTGCGGAAAAGTACATCGAAGGGGAGCCGGAAATCGGCACAGTCGGTGTTCATGCAGATGATACAAACCGTGCACATCGTTCCACGGCGGACAGCACCATCAGCGGCAGCAACAGTGAGGATGCAACGCTGACGGAAGGCACCATCTACTACGATGTCCGCTTCAACGCTATTGCGCCGAAGTCTGACGCAGAGCCGGAAGAGTTGATCCGGCTCATCATCAATGTGGAAGCCCAAAACAAGTTTAAACCGGGCTATCCGCTCACGAAGCGGGCAATCTACTATTGCAGCCGGATGATTTCTGCACAGCATGGTTCTGTGTTTACAAAATCGGAATACGAAAAAATCAAGAAAGTTTACTCCATCTGGGTCTGTACTAACCCGCCCGAAGAATTTCAGAATTCCGTCACGCAATACTCCATCAAGGCAGAGCCTATCATCGGAAATGCTGCTGAAAAGGTGGAAAACTATGACCTGATGACTGCTGTCATGGTCTGCTTGGGAAAACCGGGTACAGAAAACTATACTGGGATACTGAAATTTCTGGAAGTGCTCCTGTCTTCGTCCAGAGCCGCAGAAGAAAAGAAGAAAATTCTTACAGAAGATTTTGGTGTTCCGATGACCACAACATTGGAAAGAGAGGTGCTCGAAATGTGCAACCTGAGTCAAGGTGTGAAAGAAGAAGGTATTGAGATTGGCATTCGGAAGGGTATTAAGCAGGGCGTAGAAGAAGGAAAATTCTTAGCTCTGGCTGAACTGGTCAAGGACGGCACACTGAGCGTGGATGTTGCTGCTGCAAAAGCAAAGATGACAGTTGACGAATTCAAAAAGGCCATGAAAAGCACTTTTTGACTCTATCAAAGACAAGCTCCCGCAGATGGAACTGAAATGATTCCGTTCTGCGGGATTTTTTATGCTTTCTTTGATTTTGCGGCTAAATCGTGGTTGGTTTGGTTCTGATAGGAAAGCTGCATGGTGGTGGGTGCGTTGTACAGAGAAGCAAGCAGATACTGTTTCATGTTTCGGATCGGATTGCTGTTCTCTGCAAGGCACTTCAGCACAAAGCGAATATGGTCGGCGTTCAGCTTCATAAACCGGCTGCGTACCACCTCGGCGGGCTTATCGTCCCCAGCAATGCGCAGCGTCTTGCGGTTGGTGGCACAGGTGTCCACCAGCAAATCTACGATCTGATAGATGGTATCCTCATCGTCCGGGCAGAGCCGGAGCAGAAGGTCTACCTCCAAAGACTGAGAAAAATATTCTTCCAGTTGGGTGCGTTTGCTCATCCCATCCGATTCTTCAGAATAGAAAGGATCAGTCTCACTCATTTCAGTATCATTCTCTTTAGTCTTATTACATCGTGATTTTGAAGGGTCTTGACTTGCGTTTTTGAAGCCTCCAGAATCGTGAAAATCACGATTCTGGAATATTGATTTTGACGATTCTGCTGAAAAGTTCTTCACATACACCAAACTTGGCTTTCCCAGACCTCTGCGTTTTCGTTCAATCAGACCAAACTTTTCGAGTTCCCGGAGCAGCTTGGTCGCTTTGTTGTCTGCGCAACACAACGCCCTCTTGACATCCTCTATCGTGAAGATAATGAACACCCGGTTCTGCTCGTCCAGCCAGCCGTTTTTCACAGACAGGCTCATGCGGTCAAGCAGGATGCCGTACAGCGTTTTGGCATCGGTGGACAGATTTTGAAACCGCTGCTCCTGAAAAAGAGCCTTTGGAATGCGGTAGAACGAAAACAGCTCGCTGGACTGCCCATAGAAGTAATCAAGGTCTGCGGTTCTTGTCGGCTTTTTTTCGGGCATAGAGAATATCCCATTTTTCAGGTGTGGAACGGAATACATTGACCTGCTTCTTATAAGGGCAGTGGGCATACAGGCAGGTGCGGAACTTGAAATCGGGTCGATAGTACGGGCACAGCTTGCAACTGTCCGGGGCACGGTCGGAACCTTCGCCAGCGGCGATCACATGGTGCATGGAGTGCTGAACATGGCGCAGAGCTTCGTTTCGCTTGTGGCTCACTTGGCATCACCTCGTTTCTCCAGCGGTGCCATCAGGTCTTTGTAGCAGGGAACCAGCACACAGGGCTTTGCCCGCTTGTAGGGGCACCCTTCGCACTTGCTGGGGCCTTTGGGCGGCTCGATCAGATAGTAGCAGTTCTCTTTGCCGAGAACGCAGCCCTTCTTTCGGTTCTTCCAGAAGAAGCAGTGCCGGCAATCTGCCGGGCGGGAAGCATGGTAGCGGATACCGTCCATCGTGACGGTCAGAACTTTTTTCATTGGTAAACCCTCCTTTGATGGATTCGGGAAGTTCAGCCCGAAAACAAAAAAGCGCGTTCCTCTTTCTGTTCCGAGAGAACAGCGAGTGAACGCGCTATGTATGGAGAAAAGTGTTTTGCACGGTTTTGGGCGGGAATGTGGAAAATAGATTTACACAGTTTATCTTGTATTTACATGGATTTACAGGAAAGCGGCTACCAATTTTAGCAGAGAGCGGGAAAACAGAGCTCAAAAGGTGCTTTATGGGGCTTCATTAGCTGGAAACCTGATTTTATTAGCTGAAACCGAAAATTCTGCTAATGGCATTAGCTGGCTGATTTTGGTGATCGATTCAAAATGAAAAATGCGAAGATCGTCTTTCCCATGGAAAAATGACCTTCGCATTTTCTTTAAATGGCGTCCCCGCCCGGATTCGAACCGGGGGCCTCAGGCTTAGGAGGCTTGCGCTCTATCCATCTGAGCTACGGAGACAAACTGCTATTATAATACCGCAAGTCGGGGATAAAATCAAGTTGAAGGAAAGAGAAAAAAGGTGTATCCTATAAAGAGAACGCCCGCCGCACAGCGGGCAAGAACGATACCGCCCCGGAAGCGCCAAGGCTGCCGGGGCGGGAGAAGGAGCTCTTCATGGGAAAAACTGGAAAAAAGAAAACACATCGCAAAAGCCTGTTGGTGGGCACCAACGCGACCCAGATCATCTGCGTGAGCTTTGTGCTGCTGATCGCGCTTGGCACGCTGCTGCTGACGCTGCCCGCGGCGAGCCGCAGCGGCCGGCTGAGCGTGGTGGATGCGATGTTCACCGCAACGAGCGCGACCTGCGTGACGGGCCTTGTCGTGCGGGATACATGGACGCAGTTCACGATGTTCGGGCAGGTGGTCATCCTGCTGCTCATTCAGGTGGGCGGTCTTGGCCTTGTGACGCTGACCAGCTTTTTTGCGCTGGCGGCCAAGCGCCGGATGGGCTTTCGGGACCTGCGGCTGCTGGGCGAGAGCGTCTCGGCCAGCGGCTATTCACAGGCGACCGAGGTGCTGAAGATCGTCATCCGGCTGGCGTTCCTGTTCGAGGCCATCGGCATAGTGCTGCTGGCGTTTGCCTTTGTGCCGCAGTTCGGGCTGGAGGGCATCTGGATCAGCATCTTCACGGCGATCTCGGCGTTCTGCAATGCGGGCTTTGACCTGTTCGGCCAGTTCGGGCAGTATTCGTCGCTGGTGCCTTTCGTCCACAATTACTATGTACAGGCCGTCGTTATGTTCCTCATCATGGCGGGCGGCTTGGGCTTCATGGTCTGGGTCGAGCTGGGCGAGTGGCGCAAAAAGCGCCACCTGTCCCTCCACGCCAAGGTCGTGCTGGCTTTCTCGGCGATTTTGTGGGTCGGCGGTGCGGTGCTCATCGCCCTGATGGAGTGGTCGAACCCCAAAACGATGGGCGGCCTCTCCCCGGACGGCAAGATCATGGCGGCGCTGTTCCAGTCGGTGTCTACCCGCACGGCGGGTATGAATACCATCGACCTTGCGGCGTGCGGGCCCATCACCAAGCTGCTCATGAGCGTGCTCCAGTTCATCGGCGCGGCCCCCGGCTCCACGGGCGGCGGTGTCAAGGTGACGACCTTCGCCGTGCTTATCCTGACCATCCGCAGCGTGGCGCAGGGCCGCGATGACTGCGTGATCGCCGAACACCACATCGAGTCGAAGACCGTCTACCGCGCCCTGACCATCATCATGCTGGGCATGGTGGCAGCGCTGGGCTCGGCGGTGGTGGTCTACTATAATACCTCGGACGCCGTGTCCGTCATCGACGCGATCTTCGAGTCCTGCTCGGCGTTTGGCACGGTGGGCCTGTCGGTGGGCGTGACCGCCCAGTTGAACACCGGGGCAAAACTGCTGTATATGCTGGTCATGTTCATGGGCCGCGTCGGCCCTGTCTCGCTGGCCATCAGCCTGACGAGCAAACCCAGCGACAACAAACGAAAGATCCTGCCGGTGGGGCAGATCAATGTAGGTTGACCAAAAAAGAAGCGCTGCGATGCAGCGCTTCTTTTTTGGTCAGTGAGCGTAGATCTCAATAATGTTCAGCAGCACTTCGGTTGCCTTATCCATCCGCTCCACGGTAGTGCACTCGCAGACGCCGTGGAAGTTGAAGCCGCCGGTGCCGAGGTTGGGGCAGGGCAGACCTTTCCAGCTCAGCACAGCGCCGTCGGTGCCGCCGCGCACGGGGACTTCCTCCGGGGTCAGGCCGGCCTTCTCAATGGCCTTGCGGGCGTTCTCGACGAGGTGGAAGTGGGGCTTGATCTTCTCGATCATGTTGCGGTAGCTGTCCTTGATCTCGACATTCACCGTGCCCTCGCCGTACTTGCCGTTCAGGTAGCACGCGATGTGGAGCAGGTTGTCCTTCTTGAACTGCAGTTTGCCCGCGTCATGGTCGCGCAGGATGTAGCCGAGCTTGGCCTCGGTCACGTCGCCGTACATCTGGCACAGGTGGTAGAAGCCCTGATGGCCCTCGGTGGTCTCCGGGCGGGCCATGACGGGCAGGGCCTGATGGAACTCCATGGCCACATTGGAAGCGTTGATCATCGCATCCTTGGCGGAGCCGGGATGGACCGAGAAGCCGTGGACGGTGACGGTGGCGCTGGCCGCATTGAAGTTCTCGTATTCGATGCCGCCCACGTCGCCGCCATCGACGGTGTAGGCGAAGTCGGCCCCGAAGCCGGGAATGTCGAAGAGGGAAGCGCCCTCGCCGATCTCCTCATCGGGGGTGAAGGCAATGCAGATCTTGCCGTGGGGGCGGCCCTCGGCCATGAGGGTCTCGGCGGCGGTCAGAATCTCGGAGACGCCCGCCTTGTCGTCAGCGCCCAGCAGGGTGGTGCCGTCGGTGGTGATGAGGGTCTCGCCCT
>OGCO01005878.1_pt1 | contig 11437 bp, 9 predicted proteins | sample 1570171 | NCBI WGS metagenome assembly OGCO01 (sample SAMEA4370583, study PRJEB24528) | human gut metagenome | reverse complement strand
AAGCGCCGCGTCCGAGTGATCCGATGCCTTGTCCCCCAGCTCAATATCCACGCTGGGGATGGTGGAATAGGAGGTCTGGGTCAGATCCATGGCCATGGCGCCCGATGAAAAGATCTTATTTCCTTTTTCCTTAAGCCCCTTTACCAGACTTTCCCCCAGGGCGTTGTGGGACTGCCAGTGGGAGGCCACCGGCTCCATGGCCCGGTATGACCTGTGATCCGGGACACTCATGAAAAAGCAGCCCTTGTCGGATGTGGTGGAATCCCAGTGCAGAGAAATATGGATATCTGCCGTATTGTTGGCGATCACCGTCCGTGCCACATTATCCAGCTGCACATCTTCCTCCTCCCGGATCATCACCACGTCATAGCCCTCTGCCAGCAGCTTATCCTTCAGTTTTTTTGCCATGGCCAGGGTCACTGTGCTTTCCGGCGTCCCGTCTGCGAAAGTCATCCCGGACGATATGGCGGACGCATACACGGCTCCGGCTCCTGTGGTCCCTCCGGTCACCTTGGGAGATCCGTCCGGATGGCAGAGGGTCTTCATGGAGCTTCCGCCCCGGGTCCCATGGCCCGCATTGACACAGACCGTCTTTCCCTTCCGGTCCGCCCTTCCGTTCTTATAATACACCGCCGCCTCGCTGTTTATCTTGGAAAATGAAGCAAATTCCCAGTTTTTGTCCAGGAACACGTCCTTCGAGCTTTCCACATGTACATTTTTTTCATGGACCTGTACGGCTGACTTCCCATCCAGGACACTGGCTGGCTCCTGGCTGCTCAGATACCGGCTGGCCACATAACACGCGTTTCCGTTGACCGTCACCCGGCTCCAGGTTCCGTCGTCCGATTCCCGCTGGATCTTCGTCCCCCTGGGTACTGTTCCCAGAACTGCGCTGTCTGTGGATTTTCCCTCCCGGCAGTTTAAATTGCCCGCCGTCACATATACCGTATCCGCCAGGGCCGTTCCCGGCACCGCCGCGGCCGCCATAAGAAGCCCGATGCCAGCCATCAGTCCCATTTTCTTTCTGTTCATATAACCCCTCCTCTTTCTCTCCGGCCGTTTTCCGGCCAGGCTCCTGCCCGATATGTAAAAGGCAGGGGGAAGCACAGCCTCCCGCCCGCCTTTTTGTTTCTGTTATTCCGTCCGGCACCCGTATCTTCCGGCCTGGCACCGGATGGTCCACCACTGGCCGTTGCAGTACACCTCCATCCAGCATCCGCCGCTGCCAGTGCAGCCGCAGTTCCCAGTGTTTCCGGTATTTCCGCAGCCGCAGCCACCGTTGTTCCCGGCGTTTCCGCTGTTTCCGCAGCCGCAGCTTCCACCATTTCCAGTATTTCCGCAGCCGCAGCCACCATGGTTCCCAGCGTTTCCAGTATTTCCGCAGCCACAGCCTGCGGAACCAATATTTCCTGTACTCTGGCAGCCGCAGTTCTGGTACCACCAGCTGTTCCAGCAGGTGTTCCGGCAGTTTCTGTAACATCCGTTGTTCACAAAATTATTTCGATTGCAGCACATATGATAAATCTCCTTTTTTACTTAAGGTTGTACTTTATCATATGGGACAGCCGCAAAAAAGGTGCAGGCTTTTCCATTCCGCAGCCAGAAAACCAAAGACCTGCCCCGGCCGGGCTCCTCCGGCGGAGGAAGCCAGCCGCTGCCGCATTAGTCTCCCAGCACGTTGACGATCTTTGACGGGCTCCTGTAATTCCAGGAAGAGATCTTGATTCCCGTCCGCTTACTGGAGGCATGGACCACCTGGCCGTTGCCGATATAAAGGGCCACATGGTTGATCCCGCCGCCGCTGCCGGAATAGAATACCAGATCTCCAGGCCGCATCTGGCTGGATTTGATGGATTTTCCGCAGTTTGCCTGGGCCGCAGAGCTGTGGGGCAGGGATACCCCAAAGTGGGCCATGACAGACATGGTAAAGCCAGAGCAGTCCGCGCCGTTTGTAAGGCTCGTGCCTCCCCATACGTAAGGATTGCCCACAAACTGTACGGCATAGTTGGCGATCTGTGCCCGTTTCGAGGAAACGCTTCCTGCGCTGGAACCGGCCGCCCCGTCGTTGGCGCTTCCGCCGGATGGCTTGGAGCTTCCGCCCTTACCAGGCTTTGATGTGGTCCCGCCAGACGGCTTGGAACTTCCAGTGCTTCCATTTCCTTTTGCCGGGGCCTCCACCACCGGAGTATAGGGGATCGCCTCATTGAGGCCGTATTTCACATCCACATAGTCGCTGGAGATGAACGCAGTGGAATCATCCAGCTCGATCTCCACCCAGCCGTCCTGCTGGCTGGCCACCAGGAACTTTTCACTGCTGGCAATCTGGGTCCAGATACTGGATTCCGTATTGGGCTCGGACCGTACATTGACGCCGTCGGTGTTGGCAATGGCCATGAGCTTTGCCACCTGCATGGCCTTATCCTCCGCCTGCTGGCCTGTCAGTATGTACTCTGACTTCACATAACCCGTGATCTTTCCGGAGCGGATCTTATACCATCCGTCATCCGTGGTCTCCAGGATATCACAGCCCGCGTTGCTGGGCAGCTTTGCAATGATCTTTCCGTCTCTTTCGCTGGCCTTATCCCGGACGTTCAGATAGTTGCTCACGTTGGAAACGCCCAGATTCTCATAAAGACTTAAGACCGTGGTCCGCATATCCTGCTTCCGGGCCTCATTGAGGGCATAGCGGACGGTCACATAGTCTGCGGAAAGATATCCGTCGTCGATCTGCACCCAGCCGTCCTGGATGCTCTCCACCGGATACCGCTCGTCCTTATAGACCTGGCCCATGATCTCGCTGTCCTGGCTGGGCTCTTTTCTCACATTCAGTTTATCTGTGCTGACCACTGCCCGCTCGATGACGTTTTCCGCCGCCACCTCCCTCGCCTTGTCGCCCGTATAGATATACTGGGAGCTGACATAGCCGGTGACGCCGCCGGAGGATATTTTATACCAGCCGTCGGTGGAGGTGTCGATGATCTCACAGGCACCGCCGCTTAAAAGCTTTCCCACCACCTCTCCATAGGTCTCCGGGATCTTTCTCACATTCAGATAGCCGGATACCCCGGCGATCCCCAGGTTTGCATAACCGTCCAGGACCTTCTGGACCGCCTCATCATGCTCCTTCTCGGCGATCTCCTCCGCCGAAAGGGTGGTCTCCAGAACAATGGACGCCGGTTCCCCGCTGGTCTCCGGCGGAGCCGTCGTCTCCAGGGACGCCTCTACGGTCTCCACCTTTATCCTTCCGGCCCGGCTTTCCCCGCTCTTTCCCAGAACGCCTCCAGCCACAGCCACGACGATCACGACTGCCACAGCCGCGCCTGCGCCCGCCATATATTTCATGGAAACGCCGCTGGTCCGTTTCTGCCGGATCTTTTTCAGCCGTTCAATATTCTCCTCCGGCTGTACCTTATTCTTTTTTTCCGTTACTTTCTCTTCATCCGTCATTGATACTCTCCATCTCCGGGAATTTCCGGATTTATATACATACCGTAACCCATTTTAGCAGATTATAAGGGTTCCTGTCAAATTTTTTCCCGGGATGAACCATGATATTTTTCTTACGATTTCATGAGGAAAGAGTGGAAAATACGCCGTACCGGGCCTCACCAGTCCACCACACGGTCCACGATGGCCTGCTGCTCGGTGCTGGTCCTCCTCAGATAGATCCTGGTGGTCTCAATGCTCTCATGTCCCATAAGGTCCGCCAGCAGGGCCAGGTCATTGAACCGTTCCAGAAAGCTTTTGGCAAACCGGTGGCGGAAGGAATGGGGATAGGCCACCGCCGGATCGATGCCGTACCGGAGGGCCATGACCTTCAGCTGTCCCGCCACACCCCTGGTGGTGATCCGGCGTCCCTGCTTGTTTAAAAAAAGAAAGCCGCTGGTCTGGTTTCTTCCTTCCAACCAGGCCAGCGCCTCCTCCTGCAAAAGCTTCGGTATGTAGATCCGCCTCAGCTTTCCGCCTTTGGAATACAGATCCATATATCCGATCTGTACATGCTCCGCCTTGATCTGGATCAGCTCGCTGACCCGGACCCCGGTGGCTGCCATAAAGCGGACTGCAAAATACCAGAACAGCTCTCCGTCCCGCTTTAAGCAGCTTTTAAAATACTCATAATCCGCCTCGCTGATCACATTCTCCAGAAAGGCCTTCTGCTGCACCTTTACAAACTGCAGCTTCCACTCTCCCTTTCCAATGCTGTCCAGGTAGCAGTTGATGGCGCGGATCCTTAAATTCACCGTTTTGGGCTTATAGGATTCGATCAGCCACATCTTATGGTCCCGCAGCTTTTTCTGTGTCACCGTATCGAACTGGGCGAAATACTGCTTGACAGCAAATTTGTAGGATGCGATGGTATTTTCCGACAGATTCGTGTTCCGGAGATATACCTCAAAATCGTCTTCTCTCATATTGAAAGACCTCCTTTCAATATGATTTTATCAGACATTTCTCAAAATACCATGTATTTCCCTGTTTTTCGACATGCATCGAAGCCGATGTTTTATAACTCTCCGATTACTGTTTCCCCAGGGTCTGGAAGTGCTCCATGGAGCCGTACAGCTTCTGGATCCGTCCAAATTCCTCCTCATCGTAGAAGGAGCACAGACCATTTCCAAAGGCCTTGGCTGCCTCCAGCATAAACCGTCCTGCATCCTCCAGGTCCTCCAGATGGGTAGCTCCGGTGGCACAGCCTGCCACTGTGGTCTCTGTGGTCACTGCCACGCCTACCACCGGGGCCTTGGTGGCTGTTGCCGGCTGTAAAATGCTGTTTAAGTGGTACAGGCCGTTTCCGTAGGGAGTGATATCCTGCTGGCTTAAGGCAAATACGTGGGGCAGCCGTCCTGTGGTGCTGATCATTACATCCAGAAGATCCTCGCTGACCCGTAAGATGTATCCCTCCTTCACAGTGGGGGAGATGGCAAAGCCGCGGTGATTGATGATCCGGTTGCCCTTGGTGGTATCCACCACTAAAACGGCGTCCAGGTCATCGGTAACCTCTTCCTTATTTACCTGCCAGGTCTCAACCGGGGAGTTCATGAACGGAACGGGCTCATGGGGCGTGGTGGGCGCGTCGGGACATACGTGGGTAGAGATAAATACGTCTCCCTCTAAGAAATCACCCTTTTTCTGCATATCCAGAAGCTTTGCAGCCACTGCCAGAGCCGTTAAAGCGCCGTCTCCGTCAGAAACGAAGCCCAGCTGCTCCGGTCTTGCTCCCAGGCCGCCCAGACGGCCTAAGATACCCATGGTCTTTGCAGAGCCGCCTTTGCTCTTTCCGTTCCTTCCGGGGATCAGGATCCGCACCATATCTGTGTGGCCCTTGGGCCCCTCCAACGGGTAAGTCTCCACCTGACAGTCCGGAACGATGGAGCGGAAATATTCCACCACCTGTGCTCCGGATGCCGAAGCGCTGTCTAAGATATCGAAAAGTTCGATAAGCTGCTTATATAACATAATATAACCCTAAAGCCGCCGCTATTTTTAGCTGTTTAATCTATATATCCCTTTTCCTGATAATACCGTCTGGCCCCTTCGTGAAGGAGCCCAGACCCATCCTGGCATAAAAAGGATTTATCCTCCATGGCCGCCAGGCGCGGATCTCCCGCTTTTCCTATATTTTCATCCATGGCCCTGACGATCTCATAGGCCAGCCCATCCTCCATCTCCGCTCCGGCGCATAAAAACACCGGAAAGCCAAAGGTCCTCACAGGCTCCTCCTGACACCTGTATGTTCCTGCCGGGAGCGTGAGCCTCTGGTATCCCGGATTAATCTCCAGGATCCTGTCCAGCTCCTCCTCCGTATAGGAAAGGACTGAGACCTCCATTTCCTCTGAGAGTCTGATGAAAACGTCTGCGGGAGCCTCCAGGAAGCCGTGGATCCCGTCCACGGTCCCGTCTCTTAAGATCCCTGTACTGTTTTCGATCCCCCGCTGCCAGAAATTTTCTTCCTTCACATCCATATCCAAAGCGTCAAAGACCGCAGCAGAGGCCATTCCCGTCTCCGAAAACGCCGTTCCGGCTGAAAGATTCCGGCCGTCCAGTTCATGGACGAAGGCCAGGCCCGAGTCCTTCCGGGCCAGCCACTGGGACGCCGCAGGATAACAGGCCATGAGGATGCGGAAATTCTCTTTTTTCTCTCCCTCAAAGGTCCCTTCCCCGTTCCAGGCATCATAGACCACATCTCCAGATACCAGGGCCAGATCATATTTCCCCTGGCACAGGTTTTCCAGGCTCACAGGAGAACCCTTGGACTCCTTCAGCTCCACATAGACCGTAGACTCAGAGGTATTAACTGAATCAGCCAGGGCGATGGCCTCTCTGTGAATAAGCTCCCCGTGGAGCCCTCCGGCCAGAGTCACACACTGCCGCTCTCTCTTTGCCTCCTCGTCCGGAGCGCAGCCCCAAAGCGCCAGGGCGCTTCCCAAAAGGACCGCTGCCGCCAGAAGCCGCGATGGCCGTCCGGGCGTTCTGTTTCTTTTTCTGTATCCCATCTTATATAAAATCATTGACGCACACGGCACCATAGGGACGGATGCTCATGCGGTAGGCGCTTCCCTGGCCCATGGCTTTTTCTATGTATGCAATGTACTCGTCTGCCAGGACATTGGGGATCATGGCCATGATCACGCCGGCAAAACCGCCGCCGTGTACCCGGCAGGCTCCGCATCCCTTTTCCTTAAGGAACAGCTCTGTAAGGGCCAGAGCGGTGGTGATGCCCTGCTCCTCGCTTCCCGGCACATAACAGTTCTGGAGCCACTTCCAGGAGGAATTGCCTGATTCAGTGATCAGCTCCAGGAAGTCCTCAAACCGGTCCTCCTTTAAGGCGCAGACTTCCTTCTCCACCCGCTTATTTTCCTCGAAGAAATGAAGCGCCCGAAGGAGCGCCCGGTCCCCGGCCTTTTCCTTTACCTCGGTCACACGCGCGATGACCTCTTCCTCTGTGATATCGGCGCAGACCTCTTTTCCGAACACTGCAGCCACCTTTTTCATATCCGAGGGGATGGAGGAGTATTCCGCGCTGAGATCCGCATGGCCCTTTCCTGTCTGGACAATGATCAGGCTGTGGTCCTGGGCTCCGAAATCATAATCGATCTTTTCCACCACTGGCTTTAAGGGATCCTTAAAATCAATGGTGATCATGCCGCCCACGGCGCAGGCCATCTGGTCCAGCAGGCCGGAAGCTTTGTTCCAGTATTTGTTTTCCGCATATTTTCCCACATGGGCGTAGGTGACCACATCCACTTTATTCCCGTTAAAGAAGGTATTGATCATGGAGCAGATCAGCATCTCATAAGATGCAGAGGAGCTGACTCCGGCAGCGCTGATGACGTTGCTGGTGATAAAGGCGTCAAAGCCGCCGATCCTGTACCCCATCTCCTGAAAGCCCATTAACATTCCCTTGGTCAGATCGATGGTCCCCGCCATCTTTTCGCTGGGAGAAAGGTCGTCCAGGCGGATCGTAAACCTCTGGTTGTAGGTCTCGCTGATGATATGGATCTCATCGGTCCCGTTGGCTGCGGCCGCAGCCACACAGTCCAGGTTGATGCTTCCTGCCAGGACCTTTCCATGGTTGTGGTCCGTGTGGTTTCCGCTGATCTCTGTACGGCCAGCGGAGGTGAACAGATACATGTCTGTATTTTTAAAGGCCTGGACAAAGCCCTCCATTACATGGAGATACCGGTTTTTATTTTCCTTTGCATGGTCCTTTCCATACATTTTTTCCAGGAAGTCCGCGGCCTTCCCGCCGTCCAGCTGCTGTAACAGCAAATTTTTTTCCATCGATCCATCTCCTTTTTCCATATGGCTGTCATTGGTCCTTGCCAGCCAGCCTTTTCCCATTATATAATAGATACCGACATACTTGCAATAGTTTCGTGGAAAGGTTTTGTAAAACATGAACAGCTGGAACGGAAAACCCTATCATTCCCTGGATTTTCATTTAAAAGAAATGTTTGGCAGAAAAGTATATAAGCTGGCCCTGGACGGCGGCATGACCTGTCCCAACCGGGACGGCTCTGTGGGCCGGGGCGGCTGCATCTTCTGCAGTCAAGGCGGCTCCGGGGATTTTGCCGCCAAAAAGCAGCTCTCTCTCCGTGAGCAGGCGGACCTGGCAAAAAAACTGGTGGAGAAAAAGGACGGTCCCGATGCCCTGTACATCGCCTATTTCCAGTCCTACACCAACACCTACGCCCCTCTTTCCTATCTGGAAGCCCTGTTTACAGAGGCCGTCTCCCTGCCGGAGGTCTGCGCCCTGTCCATCGGCACCCGGCCCGACTGTCTGCCGGATGAGACTGTGGCTCTCCTCTCCCGGCTGAACCAGGAAAAGCCCGTATGGGTGGAGCTGGGTCTCCAGACCATCCATGAGTCCACCGCCCGGTTCATCCGCCGCGGCTATGGGCTTCCCGTTTTTGAGGATGCCTTCCGCCGTTTGCGGGCCGCAGGCCTGACGGTCATCGTCCATGTGATCCTGGGGCTTCCGGGTGAGACCCGTGAGGATATGCTGGAAACCATCCGGTACCTGGCAGGTCTTAAGATCGACGGGATCAAGCTTCAGCTCCTCCATGTATTAAAGGGCACTGACCTGGACCGGCTGTACCGCCAGGGTGCCTTCCAGGTCCTGGAGCTTTCCCAGTATCTGGAGCTGGTGGGAGACTGTTTAAAGCTCCTTCCTCCGGAAACGGTGATCCACCGGCTCACCGGCGACGGGCCCAGATCTCTGCTGACGGCCCCCTTATGGAGCGGAAACAAACGTCTGGTGCTGAATTCCATGGCCAGGTATCTAAAAGAAAATAAAATTTATCAGGGCCAGGAGTACTGATACTCCCGGCCCTTTTCTGGCTCCTATAATGCTAAGATCACGCCTCCGTCGCTGGCGTATACGGTGGACACCCCGCAGGTATCGGTGATGACCACCTCTTTGAACTCTGCCATGGAGCAGAGCTTTTCCTTCATGAACTGGGCGCGCTCCGGGGCGTTGCAGTGGGCGATCACCAAACGCTTGTCTTTTGTGGTCCCAGCTTCCTTCACGGCGATCTCCGCCATACGCTGCAGGGCCTTCTGGATCCCCCTGGCCTGGTCCAGCTTGATGATCGTGCCGTTGTCCGCACCCATGACCGGCTTGATGTTTAACTTGGTGGCAAAAAATGCCTGGAGCCCCGTAAGGCGTCCGTTCTTTTTCAGCGTATCCAGGGATTCCAGGACAAAATACGTATTCATCCGGTCCCGGCAGGCAGCAGCCTTTTCACAGATCTCGTCAAACTCCCTGCCCTCAGCCAGCAGATCCCGCAGATGCTCGGCCAGCAGGCGCTGCTCCGGGCCGGTGGAAAGGCTGTCCAGCACGAACACCCGCTTGCCGGGATTCTCCTGCTGGTATTCCTCGGCGGCCAGCTGGGCGGCATTGTAGCTGCCGGACAGAGTGCCCGTGATGGTGATGGCATACACCTCGTCGGCTCCCTCGTAGGCGGCCAGCCAATCGCTGACGTTGGGGCAGGAAGTCGAGGTCTTGCCCTTATAGGTACGCAGGGTCTGGGCCATGCCCAAAGCATCCATCGTGCCGTTGTCCAGATATTCGGCATCGTCGGTGATGATCTTCAGGGGAACGCATTCAAAATCCACGCCCTGCAAGGTGTACAGGCTGGCGGAGGAATCCACAACAATCTTGGTGTTCATAAGCATTTATCTCCATTCCGGCGGCAGAGGATGCCGCAGTTTTTCCTGTTGTTTGAATCACTATATCAGTTTTTCAAAAACCTGTCAACTGTTTTCTTGAATTATTTCAAAAGTTTTTAATTTCCTGTTGACCACATTTCCAAAACATGGTATACTGTCCGCATGAAATTAGAATCAAACCGCCGCGTTGCGGCCTGCGCCGCAGGGTTTGCCCTGCCCCGGTATGCAGAACTCCCCACCGTAGGGCTTTATCTGGATCAGAGTGTACAGTTTGTCAACGGGTGTTTCCGCACATTTCAGGGGGTGGAGCTCACCGCTTCCATGGTGAGCAACTACGTTAAGAAAGGGATCATCAGCCACCCCATCAAAAAGAAGTATACCCGGGATCAGCTGGCCTGCCTGATCTACATCGTGGTTTCTAAAAACGTCCTGTCCATGGAAAACATCGACAGCCTGTTCAAGATGCAGCAGGCGCATTATACCTCCGCGCAGGCGTATGATACCTTTTGCGATGAGCTGGAGAACTACCTGCCCTATGTGTTCGGCCTGACCAAAAGCTTTTTCGAGCTGGAGCCGGATGTTGATGATGCACGCAAGCTCCTGCGCAGCACCATCATCTCGGCTGTAAACAAGATCTATCTGGACTGCGTTTTCACCGACCTGCGGCAGGAGCAGGCCCTCTGGCCCGATATCCTGCCGGATCTGGCATAACAACAAAAATGGCCCTCTCCGTCATGCTTTGTAAAGCAATGATGGAGAGGGCTATTTTTTCTTAAAATGTAAGCGCAGGGCTGATCTCATTGCGGCGCTGGGCCTGCACGATGCAGTCCTTTTCCGGCACGACACCCGCCGCGCCCAGGGTGTTGAACATGGTCTGCAAAGCAAGCGCCGGGGTGTTGTTCTCTTGCGAGAGATGGCAGAGGGCAAACTTCTTGCATCCCTCCTGGATCAGCTCCAGCAGCTTTGCCGAGCACTCATCGTTGGAGAGGTGGCCCCGGTTGGACTCGATGCGGGAGCGCAGGTAGTAAGGATACCGCCCGCTGCGGAGCATGTGGAGGTCGTAGTTGCTTTCCAGCGCCACCAGGTCACAGCCGCTCAGGGCCTGATGCACCGGCGGGGTCAGGACACCCAGGTCGGTGGCAATGGTCATGGTCTTGTTGTCCGGGGTGTGGATGCGGTAGCCCACGCAGGGCACGTCGTGGCTGGTGGGGAACATCGTCACACCGAAATCTCCCACATCCTCTTCCCCGCCGGACAGGGTGCGCAGCTCACAGCTGGCGGGCACGATGCCGTTTGCATCCAGAAAATCCAGCGTATCATCTGCACCGTATACCGGCAGCGGATTCTTTTTGAGGAAAGTGGCCAGCCCCTTGACGTGGTCAGAATGCTCGTGGGTGACCAGAATGCCCGCACAATCGCTGATGTTCAGGCCCAGTTCCTTGAGTGCCGCCGAGGTAGTGCGCACACCCTTTCCCATATCGATGATGATGTACTTCTCCCCCGTGCGCACCACGCTGCAGTTGCCGGAGGAACCAGAGTATAACGAGATGAATTCAGACATTTCAAACCTCAAGAAACGAACCTCTCCGTCATGGCTTCACAAAAGCTCCCTGTCAGGGGAACTTCTGCGAAGCAGACTGAGAGGTTCTGAATGATCACATTGCCGATTCCAGTGCGGCGGGCATCCGCTCCACCTTGCTGATCTCAGCGCCCAGGCCGCGCAGCTTTTCCACGATGTTCTCGTAGCCGCGCTCAATGTGGCCGA
>OGCO01005876.1_pt1 | contig 11440 bp, 9 predicted proteins | sample 1570171 | NCBI WGS metagenome assembly OGCO01 (sample SAMEA4370583, study PRJEB24528) | human gut metagenome | reverse complement strand
GTGATATTTAAAATTCCTTCTTCCTGCGGCAGATCACGCACATAAGAAAGATTTTTGATATAATTTTCTTTTAATTTCTGACCATTTGTCCAGCATTTTAAGATCTTGCCGTTCATATCATAGGAAGTAACTGCAACAACATCGGATCTTATCTTCAGAAGATTGGAGAAAAAATTATTTGCTTCTTCCTCCTCTTTCTGAATGTTAGCACAGATCATCTGCATGATATCGCTCATGTCTTCGGTATAGTTGAAAACGGTATTTTTCACCTGCACAACGGCCTGCTCGCTCGTTGTGATCGCATTCTGCTCCATATCATTGCGGTAAAGATTGACAAATATAAGCAGTGATACGACTGAAGTGATCATAACGATCACGCTCACCAGAATGATAAACAGACCCGACAGTGAAATCTGCTGAAACCGCTTCACCGCCTGTTTAATCCTGTCTGCCATCTTCATACGTTCTCCTGCAGCTGTTCGGTGAAACACCGGTATATTTTTTAAAGCAATAACTGAAATAATGCTGGTCATTGTAACCGCATTTTTCAGATATCTCACGGACTTTCATGTTGGTGTCCATCAGAAGCTCTTTGGCTGTCTCGATACGCTTTTTCGTAAGCAGCTCTTTGAACGTCTCACCGGTATCCTTTTTCAAAAGTGCACTTAAGTAGTTCGGGCTGACGGAAATTTCGGTGCTGACCGAGACAAGGGACAGATCCGGATCGGCAAATTTCTCGTTGATGATGCGGATCGCACGGTTGCAGAGCATCACACTGCTCTTCTTTCGCTGGTCTGCGATCATCAGACGTGCCGTAGTGCAGATATCTACATAAAACTGCCTGGAATCTCCGATATTGCCGAACATTTTCATGCTGTACATCGGGAACTTCTGCTGCATCTGCTGAACCACTTCTTCTCCGGCAACCGAATAAAGTACCTGATAAACCGTCGAAACGATCAGCATCAGGATAAAATCCGTCTCAGACTGAGAGATCAGACGCAGTCCGGACACCTTCTCGTCTCCCTCTACAGACTGAATTTTCATTGTATTCACCGCAAAAGAAGATTTCCTGGAAAACTCCGGTTCTTTCCCATCTGTGTAGATGGTAACAGAACCGGCCATAGGTGCCAGTTCTTCTGCCTCATGAAGAGCGAAGTCGCTGTTTCCAAGCACTGCAACATCCTTTCCCCTGTAGAAAAATGCATCACACACAGCACAGTAGCTGACACCTCTTCCCTCAAATTCCTTAATCCCCGGAATTGCAGGAGCCTTTCGTTTGCTTCCTGTGGCAAGGATCACACTGATGGTGTCAAAATCACCTGCTGTTGTCTTTACTGTAAAAGTATCAAACCCGCCAATCCCCAGTACCTGTACCTCCAGGATCCGCACGCCTAATGCTTTCGCCTGTGCAAGTCCTGTCTCAAATAATTCTTTCCCGGAAACAGGATGTTCCATACCATAATAATTCTCTATTTTTTCTGCTTTTTCCAAAGCACCAATGCCGTTATTGATCACCAGTGGATCCATATTTGCCCGGGCAGCATACAAAGCTGCGGAAATTCCTGCCGGTCCGGCACCGATAATGATTATTTTTTCCATATACTTCAGAATCACCTGCCTTTCTTATGATTCCAATCATTTCCACATATTGTTATTTACCATGTAACTGTTCCGTATCTTCACAGTTACCCCATTCCCTGAAGGGTACCTGCTAAATAGTTACCTGACAATATACTTTCTATAAAAGAAATTCAGACTTTTCATTTTTCGTCGGTTCTTTTATCGTCTATAGCCTTCTCTGCATAAGCCAGTCCCCAGAATATCACAGCTGGCATACACGCCATCAACGGAAACGCATAACGCAGAAGACCGTTTACCGGAGAAGCTATACAGATTGCCACATTCAGCGCCGGGGCAGCCAATACCAGGATTCCTTTCCATCGCTTCCTGTAGATCAGATATCCAAGGAGCAGAATCACGATCCATGTGTAGGTTCCCGCATTGCAGATCTGCGCAAGACCTGGAATCTGACTCCACAGATCGGCATAACGTTTCAACTGATTCCTTGTCTCTGCGGAAAAGATCTGATGATAATCTGACTCTTCAATCAGCGGCTCATTTACTGTATAGAAGCGGTAGGAGCTCTGCGCGGTGCAATTATGAAATGGGTAATAATATCCATAGCTGTTATGAAGTGTGGCTTCTATATACACCCCCGGATGCCTCAGAAACATGCTGAACCAGGCATTAAAGTAGCGTTTCAGCTTCGCCATGGTAATATGTCCGCCGCGATAAGTTGCCTTTACCGGATCAGACAGTTCCGGATTATACAAATCCGCAATCTCATCATACTTCATCACCCCGTCAATTGCTCTAGCTTCTTCCTTTGTCACATCATCCGGATATTCCTTCAGATATCTGGCTGTCTGCTGCATTGGAATTGAGAAAAATACTCTGGATGGGAAATTACCAATGTATAGTCTCGGTGCCACTTCTTTCTGAAGCCCCATGTAGCCCACTGTCACAAGGATCACCATTCCAACTGCATACAGTCTGCGTTTTTTTCCAAGGAAAAAGAATAACAGGATAAATGCAGGAAGCACCATGTAAAGTCCATTATTTCTGGTAATGCACATGCCAAAGCCAACCAGAAACAGCACTGTCAGCTGCTGTCTTAAAGACTGACCGCTTTTTTCCCGAAGGGTGGGAATGCAACATTCCACATAGATTACCATGAAAAGGGAAAACAGAGCGCTGAAACTTCCATCCTTAATGATCGTCTGGGAATAAGCTCCAAATACAGGCACAAGACTGAAAAATGCAATACAGCAGATATTGAACCATCTTGGTGCTCCCCATGATTTCAGTTTATAACAAACAGTGGCATAACATACCGCATAAATCAGTGCCAGCACGCCAACCACCATGAAAATGCCCCAGTTATCACTGATCACATTTCCAATTGTCATCAAGGCTCCCATTATAAGGCTTAATTCCCATGGATGCTTGTTTGTAAATCTCTGATTTCCGGCAAACATATTCAGCTGCCGGAAGCCATCATAGGGAACACTTCCTGGCCAGAAGATCAGGATATAGGGAAGCCATCCTGCCAAAATCAGCAAAAATGCTACCAGAAGGTAGTGTTTTTCCATAAATTCCGGAAATTTCTTTATATTCCTGCTGTGCAGAAAAGGATGCTTCTCTCCATATGCATATAAAAGACTGATCACTATATCAAACAGAAAAAAGAATCCTGCCCATGTAAGCAATGCGATCAGAATCTGATTTCTCCCAGCTGTAAAGAAGGTCCAGTTTCCCTGCACGGAAAAGGACATTCCGATCAGCATAAAAACAGAAAACATGGCGGCGATCAGATGCGTGATCCATTTACAGCTTCTGCAAAAATTCTTCCAGCATTTCATGTACAATGCAATGATTGCAATGAGAACCACCAGTTTGTCGATTCCGATTCCTGTCATCTCTTTCTTGCATAAAGAAAGAAATGTTTCTCCCGGATTATCTGCCGAACCAGCATACAAGCCCGTCATGGAAAGAGCAAACACTGTTAAAATGGCGGCAATAAACGGCAAAGTATATTTTTTTAATTTTTTTTCCACCAATAAATCCTCCCGACTTTTATCACACTGCCATTCTAACATTACTATATATGAAAAGCAAGGCGTGGTTTTTACAAGGTAAATTTTTGGAATTTACAGATTTTTTGAAATTTTTGTTGCGCCAGAGCAGTTTCTGTGCTATTATATGCGCTGTAAGTTCAGAGAACTTATAAATGCCCAGATAGCTCAGTTGGTAGAGCAGAGGACTGAAAATCCTCGTGTCGCTGGTTCGATTCCGGCTCTGGGCATTTTTTTATTTTGCGGGAAAATTTATAAGAAGATCCAAGGAGTTAGCTTTTAGAAAGAATGAAAAATTCGAAAGTTTACTCTTTTTTTAATTCCTATTCAATAGGAATTAAGTATGATATAATGAAAATGAAAAAATATGTTTACAAAGGGATAAAAAATGACATCAATTTATGACAAGTTGAAACAATTACAATATGGAGAAGAATATCCTTTTCATATGCCGGGACATAAAAGAAATTTAAAAATAGATCCATTACTTGATGAGATTGCAAAGGTTGATATCACAGAGATTACAGGATTTGATGATCTGCATCATCCAGAAGAGATGATTCGTGACTTGATGGATAACTTAAAACAGATTTATGGAACAGAGGAAAGTTATCTTTTAGTTAATAGCAGTACAGCAGGAAATCTGTCAGCAATTGCAGCCTTGTGTAAGATTGGAGACAAGATATTAGTAGCAAGAAATTGCCATAAGTCAGTGTATCATGCGATTGAATTGTTAGGATTGGATCCAGTTTATATTTACCCAGAAGTTGATGAAGATGGAATTTGTGAAGGAATTACAAAAGAACAGGTAGAAGCAGTTATCAAAGAAGAGAAGATGATCAAGGCGATGGTACTGGTTTCTCCGACTTATGAAGGACGAGTATCCGATATTCGAGGAATTTCAGATGTTTTACATCAGTATGATATTCCATTGATCGTAGATGAAGCACATGGAGCTCATTTTATTTATCATGAGGCATTTCCGGAAAGTGCAGTAAGTACTGGAGCAGATATTGTGATCCAGAGTCTGCATAAGACATTGCCAGCAATGACACAGACAGGATTATTGCATTTATGCACAGATTGTGTTTCAAAAGAAATGATGCAGAAGAAACTTTCTATCTTTCAAAGTAGCAGTCCCTCATATGTATTAATGAGCTCTATCGAACAATGTATCCACATTTGTGATGGAAATCGTGGATATTTTCAACAATATTGCGAGCGATTGTGGATACTTCGTGAAAAATTAGAAAAATTACAACATATCCAATTAGTTCGAACAGATGATATTGGAAAACTTGTATTTTCGGTAAAGAATACAATGATATCTGGAGAAAAATTATTTGAGATTTTGAGAGATCAGTATCACTTGGAAATGGAAATGTCTGAACTATATTATGTGATTGCAATGACAAGTATATGTGATACACAGGAAGGGTATGATAGGCTGTATGAAGCAATGACAGAGATTGATCAGATGATCGATCTGGAGAAAAAACAAAATAAAAATCATATACAAAATAATTTTAAGAAAATGAATTTTCACAAGAATCGAAAAGCAATGAAACCAGAGGAAGCAACGAGAAGAAAACGTTGTCAGATTGATTATAAGCAGGCAGAAGGTATGATCGCTGCGGAATTTGTTTTCTTATATCCACCAGGAATTCCGTTAGTTGTGCCAGGGGAAGTGATCGATGATCATGCGATTCATAAGATCAGCCAGTATGAACAAAATGATATGAAGGTTATTGGACTTGATAACCATAAAATTTACATAATAGATGAGAGGATATAAACATGGGATTATTTTTGACCGTTGAAGGACCAGATGGAGCTGGAAAAACAACACAAATTGAATTACTAAGAGACTACTTATCTGCTAAAGGTTATGATATAATAGTATGTAGGGAACCTGGCGGAACTCCCATCAGTGAAGCAGTAAGGAATGTGATCCTTAACAAAGAATTCACTGAGATGGGGCATATGACAGAATTACTGCTTTATGCAGCTGCCAGAGCTCAATTGATCGAAGAAGTCATTCGTCCGGCATTAGAAGATGGGAAGATTGTGATCTGTGATCGTTTTGTAGAATCTTCCGCAGTTTATCAGGGAATTGCCAGAGGAATGGGAATTGATCTTGTTTATGAAGTAAATCAGTTCGCAATTGGAGATACGATGCCAGATCTGACGATTATGATCGATCTGGATGCAGAAGCCGGTATTTCAAGGAAGAAAAAACAAGCAGAACTTGATCGAATGGAAAGCGAGACAATTGATTTTCACAAGAAGGTTGTTGAAGGATACAGACAGCTTGCAAGTCTGCATCCAGAGAGAATCTACACCGTTGACGGAAACCTGCCGATTGAAGAGATTCATCAGCAGATCGTTTCACAGGTCAACAAAAAATTTCATGGTAAAGGGTGATGTAGTATGAAGAGTTTTGATGCAATTATAGGACATAAAAAAATAATTTCTCATTTTGAAGAAGCAATCAAGACGGGAAAGGTTTCCCACGCTTATTTATTAAGTGGTGAAGATGGAAGCGGAAAGATGATGATCGCAAAGGCAGTTGCAAAGGCACTTCTGTGTGAACACAAAGATGGATGTGGTGAATGTGCAGCATGTAAGCAGGTAGATTCATTAAATCATCCAGATGTCATTTATATTACTCATGAAAAGTATGAAATTCGAGTTGATGACATTCGAAAAGGAATCAATGAAACAATCGATATCAAACCTTATAGTGGTGATTATAAGATTTATATCATTGATGATGCAGACCGTATGAATGCAGGAGCCCAGAATGCTTTATTAAAGACTTTGGAAGAACCACCTGCATATGCAGTAATCTTTTTGTTAACAAATAATAAAGACAGACTGTTAGATACGATTCTGTCAAGATGCGTATCCATGACACTTGGAAGTGTCCGAGAGAATGAGATTGAAGATTATCTGAAGGCAAATACAGGGGCAAGTCATGCAGATATCGCATTTGCAGCAGCATTTTCACTTGGAAATATTGGACGTGCACTTCATGTATTAGAGACAGAAGAATTTAAAGATATGTTAAATGATACGATGAATGTCATTACACATATGAAGAGTATGGAAATCTATGAAGTTGTATCTTATGCTAAGAGTCTGACAAAATATAAGAATGAGATTTATGATTTCCTTGATATAATTATGGTATGGTATCGTGATATGCTGATTCTTAAGACAACAGGATCACTAAATCAGCTGGTATTTAAAGATAAATACCGCCAGTTAAAAGATCAGGAGATTTATATTTCATTTGAAGGAATCAGTCATATTCTTGATGAAGTTGAGAAGGCTAGAAGACGACTAATCGCGAATGTTAATTTTGAAGTGGCAATTGAAATGCTGCTCGTGACGATAAAGGAGAATGGTAAAGTATGGTAGAAGTAGTTGGAGTGCGATTTCGTACTGCAGGAAAGATATATTTCTTTGATCCAAAAGAATTTCAGGTGAGGTCGGGAGATCATGTCATCGTGGAAACTGCCCGAGGAATTGAATTTGGATCCGTCGTTTCTGAGAGAAGACAGGTAAAGGAAAAATGCATTGGAGATGAATTAAAACCTGTTTTAAGAATCGCAACCAAAGAAGACGAAGAAAGAGCAGAGAAGAACAGGGAGAAAGAAAAAGAAGCATATCAGATTTGTTTAGAGAAGATCAAAGAACATAACCTTGATATGAAGTTGGTATCAACAGAATATACATTTGATAATAATAAAGTTCTGTTTTATTTTACAGCAGATGGACGAGTTGATTTCCGTGAACTTGTAAAGGATCTGGCAGCAGTGTTTAGAACAAGAATTGAATTAAGACAGATTGGTGTTAGAGATGAAGCTAAGATGCTCGGTGGAATGGGAATCTGTGGAAGAAAGTTATGCTGTAATACATTTTTATCAGAGTTTGCACCTGTTTCCATTAAAATGGCAAAAGAACAGAATCTTTCTTTGAATCCAACAAAGATTTCAGGAGTTTGTGGAAGATTAATGTGCTGTCTTAAGAATGAACAGGAAACTTACGAATATTTAAACAGTAAACTTCCAAATATTGGTGAGAAATTAAAGACAAAAGATGGCGTATTTGGGGAAGTGCAGAGAGTTGATGTCCTTCGACAAAAGGTAAAACTGATTGTTGAAGATGAGAATGGAGATAAAGAAATTCAGGAATATAAGATTGATGATCTTGTGATGAGAAAGAAGAAACCACAGGGATGTCAAGGCTGTAGCAAAGGATGTAATAAAGGACATGGAAAAAGAAAGAATTGATAATCTTGGGATCAATGGTTATCAGATCATTCAGAAAGAACAAGGATTTTGTTTTGGAATGGATGCAGTTCTTTTATCTGATTTTGCACAAGTTAAGAATGGTGGGAGAGTTCTGGATCTTGGTACGGGGACTGGAATCCTCCCCATTTTGATGGAAGCAAAGAGTAATGCTGCTCATCTTACAGGGCTTGAGATACAGTCAGAGATGGCTGAGATGGCGGCAAGAAGTGTCAAATTAAATCATTTGGAAGATAAGATAGAGATCGTGGAGGGTGATATCAAAGAAGCTTCTGCGATTTTTTCACATGACAGTTTTGATACGATCACATCGAATCCGCCATATATGATTGGGCAGCATGGACTTAAGAATCCGTCCGAGACAAAAGCAATCGCAAGACATGAGATTTTGTGTACATTTGCGGATATTACGGCAGCAGCGAAGAAGCTTTTAAAGAATAAAGGAAAATTATTTCTGGTACACAGGACATTTCGTTTATCAGAAATTTTATGCCAGTTGTCAAAAGATGGATTGGAGCCTAAAAGAATTCGTTTTGTGCATCCATATATCGATAAAGAACCGAATATATTTCTGTTAGAAGCAGTAAAAGGTGGAAAGTCAAGAATGACGGTAGAGCCTCCATTGATCGTCTATGAAAAAGAAGGAAAATATACAGAAGAAATTTATAAGATTTATGGAATGAATCCGGAGGAATAAGTATGAGTGGAACATTATATCTGTGTGCGACACCGATTGGTAATCTCGAAGACATTACTTTTCGTGTGATCAATACATTAAAAGAAGTTGATCTGATCGCAGCAGAAGATACGAGACACAGCATCAAATTATTAAATCATTTTGAGATTAAGACGAAAATGACAAGTTATCATGAGTATAATCGTGTGGAGAAAGCAAAAGTGCTTGTAAAGCAATTGCAGGAAGGAAAAAATATTGCACTGATCACAGATGCAGGAACACCAGGAATCTCAGATCCGGGAGAAGAGTTGGTGAGACAGTGTCACGAAGTAGGAATCACAGTGACAGCCTTACCAGGGGCATGTGCATTGATCAATGCATTGATCATTTCCGGGCAGCCAACAAGAAGATTTTGTTTTGAAGCATTTCTTCCGGCAGATAAAAAAGAGAGAAAACAGATTCTTGATTCTCTGGAAAATGAGACAAGAACGATGATTATCTATGAAGCACCGCATCGTCTTGTAAGAACATTAGAAGAACTGTACGAAGTACTTGGAGACAGAGCTATGACACTATGCCGAGAGCTCACGAAGAAGCATGAGAGCGTTTTTAAATCCACACTGAGTGAAATTCTTGCCTATCATAGAGAAAACCCACCAAAAGGCGAATGTGTGATGATCATAGAGGGAAAATCTTTCAAAGAATTAAAAGAAGAAAGTCAGGAAGAATTTTTAAAGATTCCATTGCAAGATCATATGAAACATTATATGGACCAGGGACATTCTAAGAAGGAAGCGATGAAATTGGTAGCAAAAGATCGGGGTGTTGGTAAAAGAGAAATCTATCAGCAGTTATTGGAAGAGGAATAAAAGAAAAATAGCCCACATAAAAGTGGGCAGGATTTAAAATATATTTTTCGCGTAGCTCTTTGATCTTCTTTTTCATGGTAGGGTTCCTCCTTTATATGAGGATCATAGCCAAAAGAAGAAAGGATCGCAGTACGCCACCGGTTAAAACTACGGAAAGTAGTATTTTTAAATTTTTAAGTGTACTTTTATGTAGCAGTCAATTTATAGTAATTCCCATAAGAACACCTTCCTTTGTAAAAATAAGAGCATTACAATATGAATGAAAATAGGCTGTCGTATTAGTTGTTATTAATACGACAGCCTTTCTTATATTTATTGTTTGATTCAAAAATTATGCTTCAGTAATTTCGAATCCTGCAAGCTTAGCTAATTCGATAATAGATTTTCTTGAGACTTTCTTTCCTTTGTAGTCGATCAGATCATCCATATCTTCTCCAGTAAAAATATCTGCAGGATTATATTTTTTTAAAATAATCTTGTCATCATCTACAAATATTTCAAGAGGATCGCGCTCGTTCACATCAAAGTTACGACGTAATTCGATCGGTAAAGTAATTCTTCCAAGTTCGTCAAGCCTTCTTACAATGCCTGTACTTTTCATGTGTAAACCTCCTTAATTGTCTTCAATCATTTTATAACTAAACCATAGCATACCAAAATCTGGTTGTCAATTTATTTATTTATCTAAAATTTAATGAACAAGTAAGTAAAATTAACAAATTTCAGCACCTGCTGGCATATCTTTATCTGGTGTCACAAGGGCTAATTCACCCTTTTCATTTTCTGCGCAAAGAAGCATTCCCTCGGAAAGAACTCCTGCTAATTTGGCTGGTTTTAAGTTTACAAGTACCATAACTTTCTTACCAACCATATCTTCTGGTTTGTAGTAAGCTTTGATACCAGAAACGATCTGTTTTACCTGATTTCCAATCTTAACCTGAGAGCAAAGAAGTTTTTTTGATTTCTTTACTTCTTCACAGGCAATGATCTCACCAACCTGGAACTGCATCTTTGTGAAATCATCAAAAGTGATCTCATCTTTTGGTTCAATGTCAATAACAGTATCTTCTTCGATGGCAGCATTTGCAGCTTTCACAGAAGCAGCCTGTTTCTCCATTAAGACTTTGGCTTTCTCCATAACTTCTTTCTCGTCTAATCTTGCAAATAAGATCTGAGGTTTTTCAGTTACTTTTGTACCACTCTTGTAGTTTCCGAATGTTGTAAGGTTATCAAATTCAACCATAGATGTATTTAACTGAGCAAAGATCTTCTCAGATGTCTCTGGCATATATGGTGATAATAAAGATGCACCAATTGTAATTCCCTCTACAAGGTTGTATAAAACAGTTGCAAGACGGTCTTTAGAAGCTTCGTCTTTTGCTAATACCCAAGGCATTGTTTCATCGATGTAACGGTTGCAGCGGCGGAATAGGTTAAAGATCTCAGTTATTGCATCTGCAACACGAAGGTCAGCCATCTTCTCAGCAACTTTATCTCTTGTACCTGTTACAACGGATTTCAGATCATCATCATAATCTCCGACAACACCCTTGTCTTCTACGATTCCGCCAAAATATTTGTTGGACATAGAGATTGTACGATTGACAAGGTTACCAAGGATATTGGCAAGGTCAGAGTTCATACGCTCAATCATTAATTCCCATGAAATCACACCATCTCGTTCGAAAGGCATTTCATGAAGAACGAAGTAACGAACTGCGTCAACTCCGAAGAAGTCAACCAGATCATCAGCGTATAAAACATTACCTTTAGATTTACTCATCTTACCATCGCCCTGAAGTAACCAAGGATGTCCAAATACCTGTTTAGGAAGTGGAAGATCCAGTGCCATCAAGATGATTGGCCAGTAAATTGTATGGAAACGAATGATATCTTTACCGATCAGGTGAAGATCTGCAGGCCAGAACTTGTTAAATTTGT
>OGCO01005873.1_pt1 | contig 11445 bp, 8 predicted proteins | sample 1570171 | NCBI WGS metagenome assembly OGCO01 (sample SAMEA4370583, study PRJEB24528) | human gut metagenome | reverse complement strand
TCGATCCCGTATGAATAGGAGAATCGTTTTGCACTCCGCAAGGTCGAAGCATAGGAAATATCAACCAGGTATCCCGGTTCTATCTTAGAATCATGCCGCACATAGGGCAGCTGAAACAATCCAATCGTGCCCACAGCAGTCAGCAGAACAAGCAGCAGGTAGCTGCCCCAATAAGCCCATTTTTGCGAGTTTGCGTTTCTTTTCATTGCATACACCCTCTTATTTCTTGCAGGCAGCCTGTACGGCTTTAAATTCATCCACCAATTCCTGATCCGGCTTTTTGGTCAGCAGGGAAACCAGAATGATTGCCAGCAGGGCAATCAGGAATGCCGGCAGCAATTCATACAGATCCCATACGCCGCCCAGCGGACGGATGCAGAACTTCCAAACAAATACCATTACACCGCCGGAGATCAGACCAGCCAGTGCCCCCCACTTATTGGAACGCTTCCAGAACAGGGCGCAGAGCATAACCGGGCCAAAGGTGGCACCAAATCCAGCCCATGCAAACGATACGATCTGGAAGACAGAACTTTCCGGATTCCAGGCAATGACAATGGAAACCGCTGCAATAATCAGCAGGACACAGCGTGCTGCCAGCATGGCTGCTTTCTGCGAAAGCTTTACGCCAAATACGCCCTGCAAGAGGTTTTCCGACATACTGGAGGACGCTGCCAACAGCTGAGAATCGGAAGTAGACATGGTGCAGGCGAGAATTCCCGCAAATACCAGCCCGGCAAGCAGGGCGGCTACCACACCATGCTCACTGATAAGCGTTGCAATTTTCATGATGACGGTTTCTGATTCTGCGCTGTAGTTGGCCGGATTGTCTCCCAATACGGAAATGGTGCCATTTTGAATCAATGCCTTTCCGATAAAGCCAATCAAAATGGCAATTCCCATTGAAATGGTCACCCAAATGGAGGCAATTCTTCGGGAGGTTTTGATCTTCCGGCTGTCTTCGATTGCCATAAAACGCAGCAGAATGTGCGGCATACCAAAGTAACCAAGCCCCCATGCCAGGGTGGAACAGATGGTCAGGATGGAATATGGCTTCGCAGAATTGGCGGTAATGTCATAAGTTTGATGGAAGGACAGATAGCCCGGCAGAGACTTTGCATTGTCGATGACAGCATCCAGTCCGCCTGCCTTGCCGACACCGAATCCAACTACCATAATCAAGGCAATGGTCATAATGATGCTTTGCAGCAAATCCGTTGTGCTGGCTGCCAGGAAACCACCGATGCTGGTATACGCAATGATGATAACAGCACTCAGAATCATGGCAACGTGATAATCCATGCCAAAGAGCGTTTGAAACAGTTTGCCGCAGGCAGAGAATCCGGATGCCGTATAGGGGACAAAGAAAATCAAAATGATGACAGCGGAAATTCCCATGAGGAAATTTTTCTGATCGTGATACCGGTGCGAGAAAAAGTCCGGAATGGTAATCGAATGATTGTGCTGGGAATAAATCCGCAGGCGCTTTGCAACAAACAGCCAGTTTAAGTAGGTGCCGACTGCCAGTCCAATTGCCGTCCAGCCGACATCGGCAAATCCGGTCAGCAGGGCAAGTCCCGGTAAACCCATCAACAGATAGCTGCTCATGTCCGAGGCTTCGGCACTCATTGCCGTTACAATCGGGCCAAGTTTTCTGCCGCCTAAGTAAAAGTCACTGGTATCCTTATTCTTTTTCGATGCGAGAATGCCGACAACCACCATCAAAATCAAATAGACAACGATGGTAATCAGCATGCAAATCTGGTTTGATTCCATTGGAATGCTGCTCCTTTCTATGTGAGACGTGGTTCCATTTCCTGCACACAGCCAGCATCTGCCAACGGTGTGCAGACTCAAAAAATGGGAAGCGGCTGATATTTCGCTTCCCATTGAACAAAATGGTTTGCAGGTTATTGTATGCGTTGCCGGGAATTAATACGCTTTTCCCCAGAGTACCATATGCTTTGCCGGCTTGCCGCAGCAAACGCACTTGTCAGAAATGGTGTGCTGCTCCAGCGGAATGCAGCGGGAACCAACACCGGTCTTTTCCTTCACCAGATCTTCACATGCTTCGTCGCCGCACCACATTGCTTCGACAAATCCATCGCCCTTTTCCTGTAGAACCTGTACAATTTCTTCCATGCTCTGGCAAGCGTATGTCCGGCGCTTCTGGTTGTCCAGTGCCTTTTCATACATACCAGCCGGAATTTCTGTTTCAAGCAGCTGCTGCACGGTCTGTACCAAAGTGGCATTGTCTGCATCCAGCGCAACGGTCTGCTTTTCGCCATTGTAACGGGTTACAACCACACACTGACCGTTTTCGATGTCCTTCGGGCCGAGTTCAATTCGAATCGGAACACCCTTCATCTCATACTGTGCAAACTTCCAACCCGGAGAATTCTCGGAATCATCCATTTTTACCCGGATGCCGCTTGCTTTCAGCTTGTTGTACAGTTCCGATGCCTTTTCCAGGACACCTTCCTTATGCTGTGCAATCGGAACCACAACAACCTGTACCGGAGCAACTGCCGGCGGCAGAACCAAACCGTTGTTGTCTCCATGCGTCATAATGATGGCACCGATCAAACGCGTGGTTACGCCCCAAGAAGTCTGATGCGGATAAGCAAGCTGGTTGTCCTTGGTGGCAAACTGAATATCGAATGCCTTTGCAAAGCCATCCCCAAAGTAGTGGGAAGTACCTGCCTGCAATGCCTTTCCATCGTGCATCAGTGCTTCAATGGCATAGGTTGCAACAGCGCCGGCAAACTTATCGCTTTCGGTTTTTCTGCCCTTTACCACCGGCATAGCCAGGGATTGCTCACAGAAGGTGGCGTAGGTGTTCAGCATACGCTCGGTTTCTTCGAGTGCCTCCTCTGCGGTTGCATGAATGGTGTGACCTTCCTGCCACAGGAATTCTCTGGAACGCAGGAACGGACGGGTGGTCTTTTCCCAGCGCACCACGCTAACCCACTGGTTATACAGCTTCGGCAGATCCCGGTAGCTGTGTACGATGTTGGCATAGTGCTCACAGAACAGTGTTTCAGAAGTCGGACGCACACAGAGCCGTTCTTCCAGCTTTTCGCTTCCGCCGTAGGTGACCCATGCCACTTCCGGTGCAAAGCCTTCTACGTGATCCTTTTCCTTTTCGAGCAGGCTTTCCGGAATGAACATCGGCATGCAGACATTTTCATGTCCGGTTTCCTTAAACATGCCGTCCAGAATATGCTGCATATTCTCCCAGATGGCGTAGCCATACGGACGAATGACCATACAGCCCTTGACGCTGGTGTATTCGATAAGCTCTGCTTTTTTTACAATATCGGTATACCACTGTGCGAAATCCTCATCCATGGCGGTGATTTCAGCCACTTGTTTTTTGTTGCTTTTTGCCATATTGCTCCTCCTCAGTATTGAATTACAGGGAATCAGACACATTCCCGTGCTTTTCAGATCCCAAAATTACAATCAAATACAATATAGTATAGCATATTTCCGGGGAAATTGCAAGAGAAAAGCTACTTTTCCATGCATATTTTTGGAACAGCAAATTTCCAGACAACATCCGGCCGCCAGCCGCCTGGAGCGTGTTCCCATAAAAAAAACTGCATGGATTGATGTTCCGAACTGATAATCAGAAATTGACATTTTTATCTTTTTCTTGTATAATATTTGTAACAAAAAAGGAGGAATTCTCTATGAATTATAGCATTGAAGGCGAACCACTACCCGTTGTAATCTGCAACTTGGAACCCAACGAAACCATGATTACAGAAAAAGGAGCCATGTCCTGGATGACCCCCAACATGAAAATGGAAACCACTTCCAACGGCGGCATTGGAAAGATGTTTGGACGTGCCTTTTCCGGAGAAAGTATGTTCCAGAATCGTTACACCGCCATCGGCGCTCCGGGCATGATTGCGTTTGCATCCAGTTTTCCCGGCTGCATCCGTCCTTTCCAGATTGGGCCAGGACAGGAAATCATTGCGCAAAAAACCGCATTTCTCGCATCTACTGCCGGTGTAACCCTTTCCATCTTCTTCCAGAAGCGGTTCGGCGCCGGACTCTTCGGTGGAGAAGGCTTCATCATGCAGCGGCTTTCCGGAAGCGGCATTGTATTCCTGGAATTTGACGGCTACATCAAGGAGTATGACCTTGCACCAGGACAGCAAATGGTGGTAGATACCGGCTACTTGGCTGCTATGACCGGCGGCTGTCAGATTGAAATTCAAACCGTACCGGGCATCAAAAATGCCGTTTTCGGTGGAGAGGGTCTCTTCAACACCGTCATAACCGGCCCGGGACACATATGGCTCCAGAGCATGCCGGTTTCGCAGCTGGCAGGTGCCATTCGCCCATTTATTCCCAGTAAGTAAGGAAAGGAGACTCTTACCATGAATTGTTCCAAATGCGGTGCATCCCTGCCGAATGGCGCAACGGTTTGCAAACGCTGTCAAACACCCATAACTCCAACGGATACACCGGCTTCTGCATCGAAACAGAATTCCAACCGAAACAAGCGGCTCATCGTCCTGAGCATTGTTGTTGCAGCCGTTCTGATTGTCGGCATTGCCTGTGCCGTCCTGATTGTACTCAACCATCAGAAGAAGGACTACAGCGCCGACCAAGCCTCTCCGCAGGCTGCCATTCATGCCTGCTATGCGGCAATTGAACAGCAGGATGCCGATCGCATTCTTGCCGATATCCCGGATGCTGTCATCGAAGAGTATGCGCAAAAGGGCATCAACCGGAACGACCTGTTGAAACTGGTGCAGGACTATCTGCCAACCTACCTCAAAACGTTAGAGGATTCCTGCGGCAGTTCCATCACCATTACAGCAGATCTGCAAACGGAGGAACAAGAGGATATTACCGACAACTATACAGATGCATCCCTTCCGGTAGAGCGTGCTTATCGCTATCCCATCGTCATTCGCATACAAGGAGATGCCGGCAACCGGGAGGAAACCCGTACCAGCACAGCCATTCAAGTGGATGGAAACTGGTACAGCACCGACATCACTGCCTTTTTATCCGCAGCCAATACAACTGCTTCCTCTGCAAAATAATCCTATTTTCAAAATTCAATCAAAAACCGGAAAGACCGATGTGTCTTTCCGGTTTTTTCTCATTGAGCGGCCTGATCGGCAGCAATACAGCGCCGCATGGCAGCAATGGCAGTTCGAATTTCTGCATCTGGATCAAAGTGGTGCGCTTCTGTGTGCATGGGATCCGGCGTGCGTTCCTGATTCCAAATCATATGCAGGACAGTTGCACAGCGTACCTGCAGCGTAGCAGCAATGACAAACAAAGCGGCGGACTCCATCTCTGAAGCCAGAACACCAGCCGCTTTCCAGGCGTTCCAATTGGCTGTCAGCTGCGCTCCAATCGGCATGCGCTGCGGACTGTGCTGTCCATAAAAAGAGTCCTTACAGTGCACCACGCCCGTTTCAAACGGATAGCCAAGCGCCTGTGCAGCCTGCACCAGATGGGACAGCAGGGAAAAATCCGGAACAGCCGGAAACGCCAGCGGCATATACTCCTGCGTGGTACCCTCCATGCGGACCGCTCCGGTGGGAAGAATCAGGGTACCGGGCACCAAGTGCGGCTGCATGCCGCCGCAGGTTCCGATTCTGACAAAGGTATCTGCACCGCAGCGATACAACTCTTCCATGGCAATAGAAGCTGACGGGCCGCCAATACCTGTGGATGTCACACTGACTTTCACGCCATCCAGCGTCCCTGTATAAGTCGTAAACTCTCTGTTATCCGCAATCAGCACCGGATTTTCAAGATACTGCGCGATCTTCACACACCTCTTCGGATCTCCCGGCAGAATCACATACCGACCCACTTCCCCTTTGGCCACCTGAATATGATACTGTCTGCTTGCATCTTCTGAATAATTAATCATACTGCCACCCCCATATTCAACCAAAATAATACCAATAATTTAACTTTTTATCTTGACACAACACCTCTTTTTGAAGAAAGCAATGCCATAACAAAAAACGTCATCTCCATTTTCTTCAAATTCTCTGGCATACATTCTGCTCTCTATCTGATTGATTGCTTTATTACAATCACTTTCCAGCTGCTGGAACATTTTTGAATATTTCGCCTCAAAAACTGCGACCCTGCCATTTTCAGTATCCATAACAACCAGATCACTGCGGCCTTCTCCATGTTCCTTATTGGATTGAACCATATATCCAGCTCCTGTAAAAATGCCTGCCAGAAAAGCATGATAAAAATCTTCTCTATAATCATGATAACTGATGGTCTGACGCAAAAGCTTATTCATCTCCTGTGTCAGGGTCTCGCTATCACCACACCAGACAGCATCAAACAACAGTCTTTTATTCCATGTTCTGGCTTTGTCTTCAAACCATTTTTTGACAGTTGTCTCAAAAATCTCTCTGATTTCAGCATTTGGAATCAACAGTGCAGTCATCCCATCCGGAAGCGGCATTTTTATATCCCGGTCACGTACTTTTGTTAAATAACCTGTTAAATACAGGATACTCCATAGATTATCTTCCGATGCATGAAGATAATCATAGGTCAGATTTTCTTCTATTCGTTCAATAATATATCCCCCCGCCAACAGTGTCTCCATTTTGGCAGTGATACTATTACCCGCAAAATCAATAAAAGACCTGATAATCGCATTATCACTTGTATTCTTCCAATAGCTTGCAGGTTTTACGGTTGCGTCAAATTGAAAATCACGAACAAAATTCATCACATCCCATGGGCAATAAATATCGTATTCCCCAAAATGATACCCATCATACCACGCTTTCACCTGTTGTGCATGCGAAGCAGCGCCCGCATCCAGCAAAATCTGATCTACTTCTTTTTGCGTAAAACCAAAGTATTCATTAAATCTTGACATTGAAATCGTATCAGAAACAAAATTATTCGTACCTGTAAAAATACTTTCTTTTGCTATTTTCAGGCAACCTGTGACAACCGCTAATTCAAGTACCGAATTATCTTTTAACGATATACTGAGCATCGTTTTCAGGACTTCCATCATTTCCGTATAATAACCTTTACTGCTGGCTTTGGCAATCGGCACATCGTATTCATCCAATAGCAAAATAACTTTCTTCCCATAATAAGCCCACATCATCCTCATAATGACTAACAAAGCACTTTGTATATCCACCAGAGAAGCGGTTTGCATCTTTAATCGATGAAAAATGGCTTTTTGAACTTCCGTCACCTGTTCACCATCTTCCAGATAAGCATACACATCACAAAATTGGGACAGTGTAAATTGAAGAAGTGCCAGTGCATTTTCAAAAGATGTGCCATCTACATCTTTAAAAGATAAAAAAAGAACCGGATACTGATTCATCCAATGCTGACACAACTCTGTGTCTTTCATTATTTCCAGACCTTCAAATAAAGCCCTGTTATCTTTTGTTATATCAAAAAAATTAGCAAGCATACTCATTCCCAGCGTCTTACCAAAGCGCCTCGGTCGCGTCAGTAAAGTTACTTCCGCTCCGGATTTCAGCAATCCTTTGATCCAGCCACTTTTATCGATATAGTAATAACCATCGCTTCGAATCTTTTCAAAATCGGAGACTCCTACCGATAGCTTCATCTGCTTCATGACCTATGCCCCTTTCCCTGATATTTTCTACTCTTATGATAACAGAATCTGCCCGACAAGTCCACTTGAAAAAGGCTGCTGCTCTATTCATTACCCCGAATAAAACAACAGCCTCTTTTTCCCTTACTGTGCCTTGACTTTCGTCCAAAGCTCAGCAAATAATTTCTTAATATCCGTATCCTGATAACGGAAAATTTCATCTTTTTCGTAGCCGACACGCGGTACATATGCCTCGATACCTTCGTAATCCTCTTCCTGTGCCTGCTCATAAGCAGCCACAACCGGTGAACTGTAACCGACATATTGGGTATTTCTGTAAGCTACGTCATCTCTCAGCATAAAATCCATAAATTCGTAAGCCAGTTCTGTATTCTCACAATCTCTGGTCATAACCATGGCATCATACCAGAGGTTCGTTCCCTCTTCCGGCATCAAAAAGCCCAGATCCTCATTTTCCGACATAATATAGGCACCATCACCGGAATAAACAACCGCCAGTGCTTTGTTGCCGGAAATCATGTTGTCAATGACATCATCGCCGGCATAGACTGGTTTCATGGTATCTCTCTGCTGAATCAGCCATTCATAAGCCGCCTGAATCTCGTTTTTATCGTGGGTATTCATGGAATATCCCAGGGCTTTCAGGGCAATCATAAAGGAATCTCGCTCAGAGTCATACATATACAGATTACCTGCATATTTCGTATCCATCAGCAGATTCCAGCCTTCACTGAGGTCCGCCGGATCCACCACTGTCTTGTCATATAAAATACCCACATTACCCCAGAAATAAGGAACGGAGTAAACATTGCCCGGATCATATTCTTTGTTCATAACATCCGGATTCAATCCCTCTGCATTGGTCAGACGATCCCAATCGATCGGCTGTAGATAATCTCCCCTGATCAGACGCTCGATCATATAATCCGAAGGAATCAGAATATCATAGGCATCTCCGGCCTGAAGCTTTGTATACATCATCTCATTGGACTCAAATGTTTCATAAATAACCGTGCAATTGTACTCATCCTGGAACTCTGTCAAAAGATCCGGATCGATATATTCGCCGGCATTATAAACCCTCAGCACTCTTGCCTCTTTGTTATTGCTCTTGTTGGCCACACAGGTCACAAGACTGAGTACTAATGCAAAAACAGCTACACCTGCCACCAGTTTCTTCATGTTCTGATTATTCTTCTTGTTGTCACCGCCGCCCAGTCTCGGAAGCAGATTAGCCAGAAGCAGAATCACAACAATCACCACAATAACAATGGTTGACAGCGCATTAATCGTCGGATTGATACGTTTTGTCATGTTATAAACGACAATTGAAATGTTCTTGACGCCGTTTCCTGATACAAAATAGGAAATAACGAAATCATCAAAAGACATAGTAAAAGCCAGCAGCGCACCGGCAAATATGCCCGGTCGGATCATCGGAAGAATAACTTTCGTCAGTGCCTGATACGGTGTGGCACCAAGGTCCATGGCCGCATTGGCCAGATTCGGGTCCAGGCTTCTCACCTTCGGATACACACTGGTAATGACATACGGCGTACAGAAGGCAATGTGTGCCAGAAGCATAGTCATATATCCCTTCTGGAATCCCAGAGATGAGAACAGCAGCATCCATCCAATGGCTGTAACGATATCCGGATTCAGAATCGGAATATCATTCATGCTGAGCACCATATCTTTGATAATCTTCCGTGACTTTGAAAGGCCGATGGCTGTCATTGTTCCCAACACTGTGGAAGCAATGGTGGCCAGGATGGCAATAGTCACAGAAACATAAACCGCCGACATAATCTCACTGTTTTCCAAAAGCGCTTTATACCAGCGCAGGGAAAATCCTGTGAATTTCGACAATGACTTCGATGAATTAAATGAAAATACCATCGTCACCAGAATCGGCAGATAGAAAAAAGCAAAACATATCGCAATATAAAATTTTGAAAATAAACTGTTTTTCTTTCGCATGGCCGCCTCCTAATTGTCCTGTACATCCATCTTTTTCATGAGACGCATGGCCACAAGAATCAGAACCGCCAGAATCAGTGAAATGGCACTGCCAAAATTCCAGTCTCCAACAGATACAAACTGGGATTCGATCAGATTACCGATCAGGACAAACTGCCCGCCGCCAAGGAGCTTCGGAATAACGAAAGAAGAAATCGCCATCAGGAATACCATCACAATACCGTTGATCACACCGGGCATGGACAGTTTCAGAACAACCTTTTGAAATGTCTGGAACGGATTGGCGCCCAGATCCATGGCTGCCTCAATGAGAGAATTGTCCATTTTTCTCAGTGAAGTATGAATCGGAATGATCATAAACGGCATAAAGTTGCAGACCATACCCACAACAACAGAAAAATTCGTATACATCATGGTTACCGGATCAATACCCAGCATACCGAGAAGACCATTGATAATACCGTTGTCTGACAAAAGGTTCATCCACGCATAGGTTCTCAGAAGCATATTGATCCAGGTCGGAATGGTTACCGCCATGATCAGCATATCCTGCATCTCCTCCGGACATTTTGCAATAAGATAAGCCATCGGATAGCCAAGAATCAGACAGACTCCGGTTGTCAGAACACCCATCTCAATGGACTTGATAAATACTTTGATATAAGTTGGTTCATTGATCTTCGCAAAATTCATCAATGTAAAGTTCAGTGTTTTCACCGGATTGCCGCTTGTGGTAAATGCGTAAATCGCGATCAACACCAGTGGAATCAGAACAAACAGCACCAACCAGGCGAAATACGGCCCTGTTAATTTTCTAAAATGCTTCATCTAGTAACTCCCCATCTGCCACATAACATGAATGTCTTCCGGCGTAAATGTCAGTCCCACTTCCAGTCCGACAGCAAAATAATCCGTTGTGTCGATTCTGTAATCGCGGTATTTGGTAGTAACAATCGTCTCATAATGCACACCCTTGAAAGTCACCGATTTGACGATACCCTTCAATTTAGCTTTATCCGGCTGCACAATATCAATATCCTCAGGACGGATCACCACATCCACAGGCTCATTCTCAGGGAAGCCCTTATCCACACAGATAAACTCAAAATCGTCAAAAGCCACCAGGAAATCCTTGATCATGACACCTTCGATAATATTCGACTCACCGATGAAGCCTGCCACAAAGCGGTTCTCCGGTTCATTGTAAATGTCAATCGGAGTACCGATCTGCTGAATGGTTCCCTCATTCATAACAACTACTGTATCAGACATGGAGAGCGCCTCCTCCTGGTCATGGGTAACAAACACGAAAGTGATACCCACTTCCTTCTGGATCTTCTTCAGCTCTGTCTGCATCTCTTTACGCAGTCTGGCATCCAGAGCGCCTAACGGTTCATCCAGAAGCAGTACCTTCGGTTCATTCACCAGGGCTCTGGCAATAGCAACACGCTGCTGCTGACCGCCGGACAATAAAGTAACGTCCTTGGAACCATAATTCGCCAGGCCGACCATGGACAGCATCCGCTCTACCTTGGTCTTGATCACAGCCTTATCCATCTTCTTGATATTCAGACCAAAAGCCACATTGTCAAACACGTTCATATGCGGAAATAATGCATACTTCTGGAAAACGGTATTAATTTCACGTTTATAAGCAGGAATTTTGGAAATATCCATGCCGTCAAAAAGCACTTCACCGCTGCTGGCTTCCTCAAAACCGGCAATAATACGCAGTGTTGTTGTCTTGCCGCAGCCGCTCGGCCCCAGCAGTGTCAAAAACTCATTGTGATGAATGTCCAGATTGATGCCCTTCAAAACCTGCTGGTCATCAAAATTCTTCG
>OGCO01005872.1_pt1 | contig 11449 bp, 10 predicted proteins | sample 1570171 | NCBI WGS metagenome assembly OGCO01 (sample SAMEA4370583, study PRJEB24528) | human gut metagenome | reverse complement strand
CAGAAGATGGTTGGCGACATCTTCGGCTTGCTGTCCGGCGTGTTCTACGGCGCTTCCATGTTCTTCAACGGCTACCGCAAGGATGCTGACACCACCGCCCGTGGTGTGTACAACTTCATCTTCGCTGTTATCGGCGCAGGTGTTATTGCTATCCTGATGAACGTCGTTGGCATGGCCACCGGCCAGACCAACTGGATCACCGAGGTTCACTTCACTGGTTTCAACTGGCTTGGCGCAGTGCTGCTGTGGATCGTATGCGGCCCTATCGCTTTGGCCTGCCGGCAATGGACTATAGCACCATCGCCTACTGGGAGGTTCCCGTTGCCCTGTTCATCGGCCTGGTCGTTTTCGGCGAGCCGGTTACGCTTAACACTGCTATCGGCATCATCCTGATCGTTGGTGGCGGCGCATTCCCGACTGTCAAGGCTATGATTCAGGGTTCTAAGATGGAGAAGCAGCAGCAAGTTGCTGAGAATCTGTCTGAACGTCTTGATGAAGAGGCTGCCAAGGAGGAGGAGCGCTAGCATCCGCCAGCGCTAGACGTAGGAGCCTTTGAAAGGAGGCTGCGTCATGAAGGTTACGAATCGCTTAACGCACATCGCAACGAAGCTAAACTTCGAAACCGCAAAGACCGAGGACCAGCTGAAAGCTGCGTTCGAGGCAAAGGGCATCGCCGGGTTCCCTGCAATGCTGGACATCAAAGAACGCACGGAGGAGCATGTCCAGTTCGTCTCGCTTGATGATCTGCTGGCGTTTGCCAAGGCTTCCGGTGTTGCCGCCGTTACGTATGACGTTACGTATTTCCCGCACGCTGATCAGGGCGAAGTTGAGCGCCAGCTCAAGCAGCTCGGTCACGACCTGGAAATCAGCGCTGAAGTCATTAAGGACGTGTGTGCAACCGAGATTCAAGAGTACCTGGATCTTGATGCCAAGCGTGATGTGGCGGTTCCCGTCCATAGCATCGTTGAGTGCTATGTCAACGGTACGGCTTTCGCGTGGTATGGCCTGAACGACTATCCTCGCCTGAAGGGTGTTGTGCTTCAGAAGCTCACCCGTGGCGGCCAGAAGGCAAAGCATGATTTCATCATGCGCGCCAGCCGTGCTCAGGTTGACCTGATGGATGAGGACGACATTCCTACGGACGTTGTTATGCGGTAATAGCTAATTATGGTGGACTGTGCTTATATAAGGGAAGGTGCAGTCCACCATTTTTTTGTCGGTTGCGGAACGTAAGTCATGAGGGATAGCGTTTCGCCTGATGAGGGCCTCTATGAAACGGCGAAATCATAGGAGGGGAGCCCTCGAAGAGGAGATTGTGATGGGGATATTCAATACTATTGGTTTGGGTTCCTGTACGAGCGATCTGAAGTGGTTCCAGGGTGATTTCCATGAAAGATAACGCTCGCTTCGACTCGGAAAAGAGCAAGACCGTACGTAAAGTGGCAACGGCGTCCTTTTTCTGCAACTTCATTGAATGGTTCGACTATGCCACGTATTCGTACTTCGCGGTTGTTATCGCGCAAGTGTTCTTTCCGAACGATGATCCTGCGTTAGCGTTGATTCAAACGTTTGCAGTGTTCGCTTTGTCGTTCTTGCTTCGTCCCATTGGTGCTATTTTCTGGGGCAACATGGGCGACATGATGGCCGGTGCCACGTTCTGCATCGGCTTGCTTCCCGGGTATGCTGCCTTGGGCATTTGCGCTCCGGCTTTGCTGCTTCTGCTCCGCATGATCCAGGGCTTCTCGGCTTCTGGCGAATATGCGGGTGCGGCAACGTTCTTGGCCGAGTATGCGCCCACGGACAAGCGCGGTATGTATTGCTCTATCGTTCCTGCTTCTACGGCCATCGGCCTGTTGGTTGGCAGCGCTTTTGCGACCGTCATGTACACCATCATGCCGGAAGCCGCGGTTAACGAGTGGGGCTGGCGTATCCCGTTCGTCCTTGCCGGTCCTTTGGGCATCGGCGCGTATTTCGTGAACATCCAGCTTGAGGATTCTCCTACGTATCAGGCGATGCAGCGTGCGCTCAAAGACGCTGAGGCATCTGGCGCCGCCGGTGCTCCGGAGCGTCCGATTCACTGCCTGTTCACAAAGCATCTGCGTAAGCTCATCATCTCCATCGGCGCTGCAATGCTGAACGCCGTCGGCTTCTATGTGGTGCTTACCTACCTTCCGGTATACCTGGAAACGGCCGTCTTGATGCCGAAGAACGAGGCGTCGTTGATCACCACCATCGCGCTGGTAACCTACGTCGCTTTCATTTTCGCCAGCGGTCATCTGTCTGACAAGTTCGGTCGCAAGAAGATGCTGATCACTGCATGTGTGTGCTTCATCGTCTTCACCATTCCGGCGTTCATCCTGATGAGCACTGCGAATTTCGTGACCGTCCTTGTGGTCGAGTTGATCATGTGCTTGATCCTCACCATCAACGACGGTACCCTTTCCAGCTACTTGAGCGAGACGTTCCCCACTCAGGTGCGTTACTCGGGCTTCGCCCTTAGCTTCAATATGGCTAACGCGCTGTTCGGTGGCACGGCATCGTTCATCTGCACGTCGCTGATCACGGCGACGGGCTCCACCCTTGCTCCTGCGTTCTATATGGTTGCGGTTTCCTGCGTTGCGCTGGTGGCCATGATCATGTCGCACGAGCACTCGAACAAGGATTTGTCCGAGATTTAGAGGTTCGATTGGGCGATTGCGGGCCCCTCCTACCGCGATTGCCTGGTCATGGCAGGCAAGTTGTTGAAGAATTTTTATTTGGGGATCGCATTTTGCCGACGCGTTTGCTTGAGACGATTCTTCATCGGGCTACGTTGCTGAAAGGTAACAACTTGCCTGCAAATGGCTAACATTGATAAGCGCACGGTATCATCTTCTTATCCGCCAGTGCATAGGCGGGCCTTTTGGGCCCTGCCTTGAGGGTAAGGAGGTTGAAATGCGAAACAACATCGCTTCAAGGGGAGGCGATGAACTGCCGTGTGCTGCAGTCGGTTTCAGTCTCAAAGCCGCTGCACTGTTCTTAGGGGAAAATCATGAATGCTGACCAACCGAGACCGATTCACAACGAAGCTGAGCTTACCGAGGCTGAAAAGCATAAAACGCTGAAGAAGGTTGTGTTCTCTTCGTTCCTGGGCAACTTCATCGAGTGGTTCGACTATGCCAGCTACTCCTACCTTGCCACCGTCATCGCTTTGGTGTTCTTCCCGGGCGAAGACAAAATGGTCTCAACCATGATGACGTTCGGCGTGTTCGCGCTGGCGTTCTTGGTTCGTCCTCTCGGTGCCATTTTCTGGGGCAACATGGGAGATAAGAAGGGTCGTAAGTGGGCTCTGTCCATCTCCATCCTCATGATGTCCGGCGCCACCTTCCTTATCGGCTGCTTGCCGGGCTACGCGGTCATCGGCGTTGGTGCTCCGCTGCTGCTCCTGCTCATGCGTATGGTGCAGAGCTTCTCTGCTTCCGGTGAATATGCCGGCGCCGCCACGTTCATCGCCGAGTATTCGCCGAAGAACCATCGCGGTTTCTACTGCTCCATGGTTCCCGCCTCCACGGCCGTCGGCCTGCTGGTGGGCTCCCTGTTCGCTACCTGGATGTTCAACACGTTCGGCGCTACGTCCGACTTCGTGGTGAACTGGGGCTGGCGTATCCCGTTCTGGCTGGCTGGTCCTCTGGGCTATATCACGCACTACATCCGCGAGCATCTGGAAGACTCCCCGGTGTACGCGAAGATGCAGGCCGAGCTTGCCGAGAAGGGCATGAAGAGCGAAGACAAGCCGATCCGCACCCTGTTCAAGAAGCATTTCCGCGTGCTGGTCATCTCCTTCGGCGCGTGCGTGCTGAACGCTGTGGGCTTCTACGCTGTTCTGACCTACCTGCCGAATTACCTTGAGGCTACGCTGAACTACGATCCGGGTCAGGCGTCCATCATCACCACCATCGTGCTGGTCGTCTACATCGGCTTCATCTTCCTTTCCGGCCGCATCTCCGACAAGTTCGGTCGCAAGAAGATGCTCATCACGGCTGCTGCAGGCTTCGTGGTCTTCACTATCCCTGCGTTCTGGCTGCTGAACACGCTGGACTTCTTCACCATCCTAGTGGTCGAGCTGGTCATGTGCTTGATGCTCACCATCAACGACGGTACGCTTTCCAGCTACCTGTGCGAGACGTTCCCGACCGACGTGCGTTACTCTGGCTTCGCTCTGAGCTTCAACCTGGCTAACGCCATCTTCGGCGGTTCCGCTTCCTACATCTCCTTCGCCCTGATCAATGTCACGGGCGACCCGATTGCTCCTGCGTACTACATGGTCTTCATCGCCGTTCTGGCCCTGGGCGCCATGATCGCATCGCACGAGCACACCGGCAAGGACCTGTCCGAAGTGTAATGCGTATACGCATATCGGCAATCCTACGATTTGCCTGATGAATGCCGCTCGAGTGTCTTCACTCGAGCGGCATTTCCTTTACAATAGGTGCATTGGGTTTTTGCGTAAAGGAGACCGATGTGAGTGAGGCGAATCAAACCCCTAAATCGTTGAAGGCTCAGATCACGCGCACGTCGCTTGTGCTTGCCGCCGCGGCGCTTTTGCGCGAACAGGGCCCGAAGGCGGTCACGTATCGCAAGGTTGCGCAATGGGCGGGGGCCGCTTCATCATCGGTCGGATATTATTTCGAATCCACCAACCAGCTTCTGTATGAAGCCGGTCGTTACAACATCCAGCTTTGGGCTGAGCGCGCTGAAAACGCCGCTGCAACTGCCGAGTCCATGGATCAGGCTGACTGTCGCAAGCATCTGGTCAATCTGCTCATCAGCGCCAGCTTGCCCGATGATTCCGTCAATCCCGCTGCTCACTACATGCAGTTGCTTGCCGCATCCGAGTCTGAGGACGTTACCGAGGCTTATCGCAACGGTCGCGTGCAGCTTGATCAGGCTGTCGGGCGGATTCTGAAACATGCGGGCGTGACGCTGCCTGCGCATGTGGTGGGAATCGTCGTCGACGGAGCGGCCGTCGCGGCAATCTCCGAAGGCCGTGAAGTCAGAGAGATCGCAGCCGAGCTCTTGGAGAGCCTTGTCTCAGCGTTTGAGGGTTAAGGTGCGTTTACCGTTTTGGCCCGAAACGTTGGTTCAGTCGGCTTGCCGTTAGATTGGCGTGAAACGTTGGTTTAGTCAGGCTGCCGCTCTAGATTGGTGCGAAACGTTGACTCAGTTGGTTTGCTGCTAGACTTTTGATGTCGAAACACGAAAAAAGGCTCGGACCATAGGTCCGAGCCTTTCTGCATCTTGCGAAGGAGGGGGGATTTCGCCTAGATGCCGATCACACCCATGCCGACCAGCACCAGGGCTGCGACGCCAAGTGCGCTCACAACGCCCATGCCGACCTTCTCGCCCTTCGTCAGAGCGTAGCCGCGGTCCTTGCGAGCCTTGGCGTACACGAAGAAGCCGGGGATGTAGCCAACGCAGGTAAGCAGCAGGAACGACCAGCCGTTGTACAGCACGCCGACCACCTGGAAGGCCAAGGCGATGACGCCGATGGCGATCTGAGCCGCGTTCTTGTCCTCCTTGGCGGAGAACTTGATCTGGTACAGTGCGATGAACGCCCAAGTGATCACGATGGAGACGGTGCACATGCTGAAGGCGAAGTTGTACGCATCCTCGCTGAACATCAGCACGATCAGGAACACTTGGATGCAAGCGCCTACGAGCAACAGGCTCATCTGCGGCGCACCCTTGCTGTTCAGCTTGCCCCAGGACTCGGGGAGCAAGTGGCGCTCGGCCATTTCAGAGGTGGTCTCGGCGGGCAGCATGGTGAAGGACAGCCAGGCGCCTGCAACGCCGACGATGATGGCGATGCTGATGAACGCGCCGCCCCAGCCGGGAGCCATGGAATCGAACACGTAGAGCATTGCGGGGTAGTCCAGCTGAGCGATCTCGGTGTAGCTCATGTAGCCGTAGGGGAGCACGGAGCAGCCGACGTAAATGAGCAGCAGGCAGATCAGGCCGATGACGGTAGCCTTGCCTACCTCATGCTTGTTGCGGGCGCGGGAGCTCATGACCGCAGCGCCTTCGATGCCGATGAACACCCACATCATGATGATCATGCAGTTCATGACCTGCTCGAACAGGCCGCCCATGCTGGCGGCGTCAGCGCCCATCTCGCCAGCGGCGACGGCGTTGTTGTACACGTTACCCCAGAAGTCGGCGGTGAAAATGCCGGCGTTGAACATGAAGATGGCGAAGATCAGGAAGATGCCCAGGGAGGCAACCTTCGCCACCATGACGATAGCGTTCAGGAACGAGGCGCTCTCAACGCCACGGATGACCAGGAAGGTCAGCGCCCACATGAACAGCGAGGCGACGATCACGCACGGCAGGGTGTTGCCAGGGAGGAAGGTGGGGAAGAAGTATCCCAGCGTGGACATCATCATCGTGGCGAACGCGATGTTGCCCAGCCATGCGGACAGCCAGTAACCCCAGCCGGAAACGAAGCCGGCAAGCGGGCCGAAGCCCTCCTCGGCGTACTGGAAAATGCCCTTGAGCTCGGGCTTCTTAGCGCCCAGGTTGTTCAGCGACAGGGCAAGCGCGGCGAAGCCGATACCGACGACGGCCCAGGCCACCAGCACGGCGCCGGGGCTGGCGACGCCTGCAAGCTGTCCGGTGATGGCGAACACGCCGGAGCCGATGCAGGAACTGACGACCATGCCGATCAGCCCGAACAGGCCGATACCTTTAGCTTTCTCGCTCATGATTTCCCTCCTTAGTAGAAATCAACTGTTTGGTTTCGCCCCTGGACTCCGCTTGTTTAGCCGGACATACCGAACCTGCTTACGGTGGCGAATCCCGTTTACAGGCTCAAACGGAACGCAGAGGCGAAACCGATGGAAAACTGCGGGCAGCGCGTTGCTTCTCAGGCTGCCCAAAGGGGAGGCCGATCGATCCGGCGGCCTCCCCTTTGTTGAAAACGATTAGTCCTCGCGCACGACAGGCATGCTCATGCAGCGCGGGCCGCCACGGCCGCGGGACAGCTCGGCCGAGGGGATCTCGATAACGTCGATGTTGTTCTTGCGCAGCACGGCGTTCGTGACGTCGTTGCGCTCGTAAACAACCACGCGACCAGGGGCGATGCACAGCGTGTTGGAACCGTCGTTCCACTGCTCGCGCTCGGCGGCGATACGGTCGCCACCGCCGCAGGGAATCAGCGTCACCGGCATGCCGATGTACTTCTCCAGGATCTGCTCGAGCGGGGCGTTGATCTCGTGCACCTTGATGCCGTCGCCCTCGGGCGTGATCTCGAACACGGACAGCGGGCCCATGATGCCGGGATGGATGGTGAACTTATCCACGTCGATCTGGGTGAACACGGTGTCCAGGTGCATCATGGCGCGGTTGTTCGGGATGTTGAACGCCAGGATGGTGTCGACCGGGGAAGTGGGGTCGTTGAAGATGTTGTGGGCGATGCCGTCGATGGCGTCGGGCTCGGTGCGCTGGGAGATGCCGATGGCCAGCACGTGCTCGTTGATGTTGAGGATGTCGCCGCCTTCGATGTGGAAGGTGTTGTAACGGCTGTAGTACTGCGGAGTGCCCTGGAAGTCCGGGTGATAGTTGAAGATGTACTCACCGTAGATGGTCTCACGGTTGCGGGTGACGGAGTACATGCGGTTGATGGAGACGCCGTTGCCGATCATCGCGAAGGGGTCGCGGGTGAAGTACAGGTTCGGCATCGGGGCGACGACCATCTTGGAAGCCTCGGACACCAGGTCGACCAGGGAGTTGGACTTGTCGGTGTGCAGCTCGGTGAGGTTGATTCCCTCCATGGTCTTCAGGACGAAGTCCTTGGCGTCGGGGTAGTTTTCCTGCATGTAATCGAAGATGATCTTGCGATAGCGCTCGGTCTTGATGCCGGCTTCATCGATCCACTGCAGCAGGAACTTCTCGCGCAGCTCGGAGTCGGCGGCCAGGACCTCGGCCGTCAGGTCCTCCAGGTACACGACCTCCACGCCGTTGTCGCGCAGGGCCTCTGCGAAGGCGTCGTGCTCCTCCTGGGCAACTTTCAAGAACGGGATGTCGTCGAACAGCAGCTCCTCGAGCGTGTTCGGGGTGAGGTTCAGCAGCTCCTTGCCGGGACGGTGCAGCAGCACCTTCTTGAGCGGCTTGATCTCGCTTTTGACGTTCACGCCAGCCATTGCAAACCTTCTTTCGTCTCGTGGGATGAAGACTATCTTCGCCGTGCAAGCCTTCCAGCGCTTCTTGGCCTAACGCTTTGGGCTTGCGAGTGGGGCGTTTTCGGTGCCCCGTTCCGTTGACTCCACTTTGCAACCTCCACGTAAAATCCGGAAGGTGTAACGCGGATTTAACGACCCTCGTTTAGAGGTGGAACCAAGGATTAACGCCGGGCAAAACTTCCTAAACCCTCGGTAAACCCCTGATGGGAGGCTTGTGGTATGGTATGGGGAAATGCTGGTAAGCAGAGTTGGCCCTCATCGGTTTAGTTGACTTCGGCGCTCATTGTTTCTGTAAACAGGGTGGCGAATCGGGGTTGAGGGTAAAATAGGTACGGGTAAGTAGTTACAATACCGAGGATTGCCTTGGCCGGCTACGGGAGGCTGGCGGCAAAGCGTTCTACGGAGGGGCCTATGGAGCTTGTTCTGTTCTACTACACGCTGCTGATGCTGCTCGTATCCATTTTGGTAGCGGCTGTGTGCTTGTCCGCGTACTTGGTTTCGCGCAAGAAGACCATGCTGTTCCTGTCGGTTGCCTTCGCGTTCTACTTCTTCGACATCTCCTTAGTGTTCCAGGACGAATTCATCGTTCGATCTTGCGGGGATGCGCTCACATCGGGATATCTTGTCGTGCGCTCGCTTGCTTCGGTGGTGACCGGAGGTGGGTTCGTCACGGCGTTCTGGGTTTTGCTTTGCGATTACCTAAACGAAACGCGCCGCACCGTGTTCGTGATGCCGCCGGCGATTTTCGCGATTGCCAGCGTTGCTATGTTGGTGATGATCCCTGATGGCGATCTGCAGCGTTTTTGGTTTTGGTCCATACGCCAGTTCTACATGTATTGGATTCTGCTGTATGCGGGGTATAGCTTCTTGCGTCAGCAAGATGAGGCCGAGCGTGCCCGCATGTGGCGGCATCGAGCTCTGTATGCGGTGACGTGGGCGATAGGCCTGCTTGTTTTGGCGGAGGATTGCGCCACCTTCTTGGTGATGGACCTGGCGTCGGTCAACTTGGATGCGCTTGTCTTCAGCGCCGAGCACAACTATGCAGAGAATCTGCTGATGTTGGTCATCGGCGTGGCTGCGGTGCGTAACGCGGTCCGCATGCTGTCGCTTCGTTTCGAGCGCCCTCCTGCGCAGGGCGGTAGCAAGCAGCAGGAGCAGCAGATCATCGAGAACCTTAACGTGTTCGCCACGCGTCATAAGCTCTCCCAGCGCGAGCGTGAGGTTCTCTACCTTATCTTGTTGGGCAAGGATAATCAGAACATCGCATCCGAGATGTCTCTGGCGCTTTCCACGGTGAAGGTGCACGTGCACAACATCCTGAAGAAAACGGGCGATGCCAGCCGACAGGAATTGATCCAGGGCTTCTGGAAGATGTCGTAAGGCGCGCGCCGGTTTTGCCGTCCGTCCCTGAAAATCTACCCTCCACCGCCGCTGGACCGCGCGCTGTGTTACGGGTGTGTGTCGAAACGGCGTCACAAACGCTTTCGCATGCCAAAATGTCCCTCATATACCACAAGGAGGGGCGGGGATGCCCCGATAGGAAAGGAGGGAACGATGGCAAGCTCGATTACCGAGAAGCTGAAGAACATCGGCCCCGGTGCTTTGGTCGCAGCTGGTTTCGTCGGTCCTGGCACGGTCACCACGTGCACGGTCTCCGGCGCAAGCTATGGTTACACCATGCTGTGGGCGTTGCTGTTCGCCACCGTTGCAACCATTATCTTCCAGGAGATGGCGGCTCGCGTCGGCATCGTCACGCAGGAGGGCCTGGGTGAGAACATCCGCGATCGCATTTCGCATCCGGTGCTGAAGTGGATTGCAATCGTGATTGTTATCATCGCCATCTTCATCGGCAACACCGCGTACGAGACGGGCAACATCACGGGCGGCATCCTGGGCATCCAGGCGGTAGTCAATGCTCCCATGATCCCCATCGTCATCGTGTTGGGCATCCTGGCCTTCGCCGCCATGTGGGTCGGCTCTTACAAGCTGGTCGAGAAGATCCTCACGGGTATCGTCATCTTCATGGGCCTGGTGTTCCTGATCACTGCGTTCGCCTCTCCCGTCGATTGGGGTGCGGTCGTGGCCGGCCTGTTCACGCCTTCCCTGCCCGAGGGTCAGGATGGCGCCAAGGGCATCCTGACCGCCGTGGGTCTGATCGGCACCACCATTGTGCCGTACAACCTGTTCTTGCACGCTTCCGGCGCATCCGAGCGCTTCAAGGATCCCGAGCAGATCGCCGACGCACGTTTCGACTGCGTGCTGTCCATCGGCCTGGGCGGCATCATCTCCATGGCCATCCTTGTCTGCGCCGCGGCGAACATGCATGCCGCCGGCATCACCGTTGCCAATGGTAAGGACATGGCCATCGCCCTGCAGCCGCTTCTGGGCAACTGGGCAACGGTGCTCATCGGCATCGGCCTGCTGGCCGCCGGTTTCTCCAGCGCCATCACCGCTCCGCTTTCCGCTGCTTATGCCGTCAACGGCGTGCTCGGCTGGGGCAAGACCTTGAAGGACCTGAAGTTCAAGATCGTTTGGATCATCGTGCTGGTGGCCGGCTGCCTGATGGCCGTGCTGCTGGGCAAGAGCCCCACGGAGCTGATCCTGGTGGCTCAGGCGGCCAACGCCATCCTGCTGCCTATCATGGCGTTCTTCGTGATGTACGTCGCCAACGGCAAAAGCCTTGGCAAGTGGCGCAACCATGCGTTCTCCAATATCTGCGGCGTCATCTTCATCTGCATCACGCTGTTCATGTGCTGGCGCAATATGTCCAGCTTCCTGACCACGCTGCAAACGCTTATCGGCGCATAGCGGCTTCGGCTTAAGGAAAAGCATGTGCAAGGGCCTGTCGGACGAAAGTCCGGCAGGCCCTTTTCATCGTTGGATTGCGGCTGCGATCGATGGCTTCTGGGGAAGCCTGGTCAGCATAGCGGTATGCGTCTTGCTGTCTGTTCTGATGCAGCGGACGAAGGCGACCGCGTACGACCAGATTTCTGCTCTGGCAGTTGCAGCGTGCTCCATCGCGTTGCTGGTGGGCGTATTCACCGCCTGGTTCCAGAAGCGGTATCCCCGGCATATAGCGCGCGGGTAGCGGGGCAGCAGGCGCGAAATCTTGTCTCCAGGAAACGAAAAGGCCATCGACTTGAGCCGATGGCCTGGTGTTTCATGGTGCCCCAGATACGATTCGAACGTACGACACCCGCTTTAGGAGAGCGGTGCTCTATCCCCTGAGCTAC
>OGCO01005863.1_pt1 | contig 11478 bp, 9 predicted proteins | sample 1570171 | NCBI WGS metagenome assembly OGCO01 (sample SAMEA4370583, study PRJEB24528) | human gut metagenome | reverse complement strand
TTGTGTTACCATATAAATGGATTATTTTTTATGCATGGTTTGCCACGCAGCAAAGTTTTTTGTTCCGGATATGCTGTTCCGGGAGCAACATTTAGGCGAAGGCCTTTTATCAATAGGAAGACATCAAAAATCAAAAGAAGATTTTTGGTGTCTTTTTTTGTTGTCCAAAAACGAAATGTGAAGTGTGCAAAAAAACAGGAAGGGAGGAAATGTAAAATAATCCACAAAAGATGAACAGGAAAATCAAAAAAGGAGGCAGAATATGGGACAGGATATATGCAGTCGAAAAGATGAAAAACCATTGGGATATGACTGGGAATGTGGACATGAGGAATTATATGTCAGAGTGAATATGTACTACAACGGATCCCTGTATGTCGGATTATGGCAAAAGCAAAAGGAATGTGAGAAAAAGCTGGAATTATTCGGAGATCTTACAATTGGAGTTATGGGATTCCTAAGACCGGGGCAGGCAATAATCTCGGATTGCGGAGCAAAAGCAAAGGTTGCGTTTATTGAGAAGTATAAACTCGGAAAAGTTGTAGGTAAGAGGAAAATCAATTATGGCAGCTATTATGTTGCAGAGTTTAATCTTGCACGACTTGCACAGCTCGATCCAGAAGGTACGGAAAGATATCTGCTCGAAAATGGTCTTAATCAAAAAGAACTTAAAGCAGATTAGGGTAAAGAGGTACATTTGAAAACCAGGCAATAAAGGTGGTGCGGCATGAAAGACGACGAATATAAGGGATATTACTGTCTGCTGATCGCAATCCTGTGCGATTTGAATGCAGCGGAAGCCAGCACAATGTACGAATACGGACCAGATCATCCGCTTTGCCGGAAAATCCTGAAAAAGAAAGTTCGGAAACCGTCCATAAGAAAGCTCAAGGAAACAGAACAGGCAGCGGCTATGAAGGCTCTTCTTGATCAGGGGTACAGCCAGGATGCAGTATCGGAAGCATTTCAGTGTTTTCCATCTACGGTCAGGCGCAGAGTAAGAAAATTAACAGAAAGGAAGGAAACGAATGACAGATCAGAAATTGATTGCAGGAATATTTAATGATTTTTTGGGACTTTATACGGGTAAAATTCAGACCGGTATCCGTCCTTTGATTGAAAAATATAAAAACCATCCCATGCTGATGGGGCTCCTTTCCAATTTGGATGAAGCGGCAAAGATTCAGGCACCGAAAGCCATGAAAGAAATCTATTCTTTCTATAAGGAATATCGTGGCAGGGATCTGGAAGATGCTGACTGGAAGGAACTGACGGAAAAAGCCCGTCAGATCTGTGCAGGATGGGAGGAAAATGAATGGGTTCGCCGTATTGTACTGGAAATGATCAGCCTTTTGGATTCTGATGATGCAGAGAGACGCAGGATTGCATTGGAAGTAGAAAAAGAAATGGAAGCGGCTGAACAGAAGATGAATGCGGCATAAAAAGCAGGCAGAGGCAGGAGATTTTTTCTTCTGCCTCATGTTTTTATCAGGAAAGAAGGGACCGATTATGTTAAATGAGATCATAAAAACTGCAGAAGAATTAAATACAGCAGCATTGTATTACCGCCAGAGCGGGAATATGGATGGTGTGCGGGAACTTGCCAAAGCACATGCAGTTTCCAAAAAACAGACAGAGGAATTTATTCAGGGCAGCCGCTACCGGCTGGTTGATATACCGATTGAGGAAAGAAAGTTTGCGAATGCGTCTGAAAAACTGCGTGCAGAAGTGTTTGCCTTAAAGGATGCAGGCTTTGCAGACATCATAGGACAGTATCTTGTAAATCTTGCCAAAACGGATTCTGCTTTAGATGCACAGGTGTTAAAAAAACATAAGATGCTTCAGAGATGTTTGGATTACGTGACGCAAAAAGCCTATAACATTGCACTGGAGGAAGCGAAAAAAAAGGGAGAGAACGGCATTCGGGCCAATACAGGCCTGGCACTCTCCGGCGACCAGGTTTTTCCCTGGGTACTTGAATATTATGCGAAAGATGATGAAAAAGAAATAGCAGAAAAAGAGCAGGAAGAAAAGAAAAAGATTCAAAAGGAATGGGATTCGGTAAATAAGAGAACGAAAACAATACCGAAAAACCAGGGGACAAAAAAAGATTCCGAGGTGCATCCCAAAGAAGCAGCGGAGCAGGAAGAAAAGCATATCAGCAAGAAAAAATCAAAAGATTCCGGGCAGATGTCCTTGTTTGACATGATGCAGCCGAAAGAGAGTTAAAGGAGAAGGATATGATCGCATATAAAGGATTTCAAAAGGATTTGAAATGTCGGGGCTTTCAGTTTCAGGAGTATGGCATAAATGAAACGGAAAAAGCAAACTGTAGACAAAATGGATTTCATTGTGCAGAAAACCCACTGGATTGTCTCTGCTATTATCCGAATTGGAAAAATTCCGTGTATTACATAGTAGATGCATCAGGGGATTTGGATGAAGATGGAGAAGATTCAAAAATCTCCTGCACAAAGATGCGCCTGTTAAAGAAAATTGAATTGAGAAGCCTGTTATTACACGGAGCTGCTTACATGTCGAAATATCCAAACCGGAAATGGAACTCCCATGTTGCAAAAGAAAGCGGGACCAGTTGCAACGGATTTTGTATTGTACGTGGAAAAGCCCCCAAAGCCAAAGGACAAAAGGGCGATTTACTGTTACTTTTAAAGGAGCAGCCTGGCAACAGCCAGATCCTGGAAATTGGGGTCATCTGTATCGATGGTCAGAAATATCCGGAGGAAGCATGGATTGATGTGACTGGAAAGCTGGTGGAGTTATGAGAAAAAAGAGGTTGATGGAGTTAAAACCATTAAAAGTGATGAACAGACATATCGCCGATGCAAAGAAAACGGAAATATCTTTGAGTACACTGGAGAAACAAAGGGGTGAACCCGGAAAATATCGGATGTATTGTCGGGCAGCAGTAGAAAAAGGAATTTTAAAAGTGTATCTGTTTGCCGTAACGGATATTGAGGAGAATATAAACTTTCCGAGGTACCGTCTGTTTATCAGCAGAAAAGAGAGACGGTTTATTACCTATGATGAAAAATTAAAAAAATGGAGAAAGGCACTTCTTGAAAGTATCTTATGGGATGTAAGAACTAATTTGGGCAACATCTATGTAAATGGCTGTGATACAAAGATCATCCAAAAATATTTAAAGACAATGCAGCCTGCAATCCGGGCACTGGAAGAGTTTCAGGCGAATATCCGTAAAGAACAAAGGATACGTCATGATAAAAAACTTACAGATTCATGGGACCAGGTGATGAAAACTGTATCTGGACTGCCTAAAAACTGGATCGGATGGGTTTCAAAATATGGAATTACGGAACACTATATCTTCTACAAGTATCAGAAAAATGGTGCTACAGAAGGATACTGTACATATTGCAAAAAACATGTTCCTATCCGCTCACCCAAATATAACCAGAAAGGACAGTGCAATGTGTGTGGACAACCGATTACTTTTCGTTCTGTGGGAAAGTCTGGAAGATTTTGTACAAAGTGGTACAGAGTCTATCTTATCCAGAGGAGACGCAAGACTTCTGGTTTTGTGCTCCGGATCTTTTATGCCAGAACGTGGTATAAAAAGGGCGGCTATACAGATTGCGAAACTACCTGCCATGAAGAGCAGAGAAGAATCTTCTCTGCAAATGGAAAGGAAATTTCCAATTTCGTTTATGATCTGTTCAAACAACGGGAAATGCGTTGGATTTCGTGTAGAAGTTCTTGGTATTATACTTGCTGTGACAGTCAATATAAAGGAATGGTTTATCCATATACCCTGTCGGATCTGTCCAGGCATGAATTAAAAGAAACAGGTCTGCGTGAGTACGCCCTTGGTCAGAAAAAGATAGATCCTGGAAAATATCTTTACCTGTGGAAAACATACCCGGTACTGGAACAGATTGTAAAAGCGGGGCTTTTCCAGTTAGTTGATGATGTACTGGACCACAGGGCAGCAGATGCAATAAAAAGAAAAGGCAGAAAACCAACAGAATTCCTGTCCGTAGATAAGAAAGAGTTTCGAAGACTCCGAGATATGAATGGCGGGGTAAAAGAACTTAAATGGCTGCAACTTGAAAAGAGTACAGGAAAAACAATCGGGGATGAAGAAATATGCTGGATGGTAAAAGAAGGATTTGAACCAAACGACCTGAAGTTTGTTCTGGATCAGATGAGCATCTGCCAGATTCGACATTATCTTGTGAAACAATCAGAAAAATCCGGGGATGATATCAGCCATGTGCTGCAGGTGTGGAACGATTATCTTTCTATGGCAAAAAGACTGGGAATGGATATACATGATTCCATTATTTACCGTACCAGAGATCTTCAACTGCGCCATAAAGAGGCGGTTTTGAAGATAGAAGAAATGAAACGCGGAATCCGACGCAGGGAGCTGGAAGAAAAGTATGTCGGATTTCAGAAACATCTCATTGATTTGAAAGAAAAATATGAGTTCAGTGACGGTGAATATCAGGTTATTGCGCCAAAGAGTATCGATGACATCCTATATGAAGGTGATACGCTTCATCACTGTGTAAATAAGACGGATACTTATTTTGACCGGATCGTTTCAAAGGAAAGCTATATCCTGTTTTTGCGGGAAAAAGAGAATCCGAAAGTACCGTTTTATACACTGGAAGTTGAACCAGATGGAACCATCCGGCAAAAACGTGCGGAATTTAACCGTCAAAATAAGGACATTGATAAGGTGACTTCTTTTTTAACATTGTGGCAGAAGGAAATTCAGAAGCGATTAACCAAAAAAGATCGTAAGAGCACAGAAGAAAGCAGGAAGCTCAGGCAGCAGAACTATCAGGAGATACGTGATAAGCATGTAGTTGTCCATGGCGGAACATTTGCTGGGGAACTTCTGGCTGATCTTTTAGAGAAAGACTTAATGGACCTACCAGTGGAATCGGCAGAAAACGGAGAAAGCCCTACTGAAATAGCGGCGTAAATAAAAGGATAAAGTGGATGCGGCAGGGAGTTCCCCTGCTGCATTTGAGCAGAAAAGATAAAATGACATTATATACAGCAGAAAATGAAGGAGAGGATGGAAATGAATAAAAAAGAATTGCGTAACATGAAATTGCTGGAAGCTACGGATGAACTGATAAAACTTGCAAAAGAAGATGTGCCGGTAAGAGATGAAGGATACTATACGGAGCAGCTGATTTATCAGAGGGGGCTATATTTACGTGCAGAAGTAGAAAACAATATTTTAAAAGTAGCATTTTATCTGGCAGAATATCTTTCCACGGACTGTCGGAAACCTGTATATACATTATACGTTGATAAAAAGAACGATGTTTTTAAAGGGTATGATTACCAGACAAAGAAATGGTCAGAAAGTATGCTGGATAAGACCATTTTTTCAAAATGGTTATATCAGGAAAATTCTTATATGAAAGAGGCGGATACAGCGTTGATCCAAAAGTATCTTGAAAGTGAATATGACGATGCTTTTTATGCACTGTATGTATATCAACGTGAGCAGAGACACCGGAGGCTGGGAATGAAATATGAAAAAATTCTGACAAGCTGGGATCAGTGTATGGATAGACTTCCCAAAATTCCGAAAGACTGGCTGAGATGGCAGAAAAAAGTTGGAATTACCCAGAATTTTATCTTTTATCATTACAGCCGCAGGAAAGATCAGACAGGATATTGTAGTTGGTGTGAAAGCGAAGTTCCAATCAGCCATCCTCACCATAATGTAGTGGGGAATTGCCCAAAATGCAGACATCAGATTCAATATAAAGCATTAGGCCGGGCCAAAAATATAGAAACCCAAAAAGAGACTGCATACCTGCTTCAGACCTGTGGAAATAATGTGTTTGTTTTGAGAGAATTCCAGCTTCAGATGCTCATAGTAAGCAGCTCATATAAAAAACCAGTATATTCTTTCTTTGAGCGCCGGAGAATCCTGTATGATGAAGAATTAAATACGAAAGAATATTATTTCGGCCGTCATCATTGGACAAAAGAAAGCCGATGGATCCAGGGTAAATTACAGGTTCCACTGTATCCAGGTTACGGTGGCTATATGACATATGAAAAATATAATATGGGAAATATTTATGGAAAATCACTGTATGGCATTAAAAACAGGACATTCCGTAGGACAGGATTCTACGAATATGCAAAAGTCAAAAGGTTTTTAGATCCGGTAAGTTTTTTTGAAATGGTTAAAGAAAGACCTTATCTGGAACGGCTCATTAAAGCAGGACTTTATCATCTGGCAGAGGACATTATGGATAATAAAGCACAGATCTATTGTGAAGATTCCGGAGACCTTGGAAAAGCACTGGGAATTGATAGATTCCGCTTAAAAAGGCTGCGTACAAACAATGGGGGAGAGATTTTTCTTCAATGGCTATTACTTGAAAAAGCCCAAAACAAATTGATCCGTGACGATGTGATTTCGTGGATGTGCCGGGAAAAGCTTAAACCAGCGGATCTTATGTTCATTATGGATCGTATGGCCCCTTTACAGATCAAAAATTATCTGGAAAAGCAGGCAGCAGAAAGTGGGGAATCCGTGAAAGACCTGATCAAAACATGGAAGGATTATCTCAATATGGCAATTCGGGTCGGAGTGAATGTGCAGGATTCTGTTATCTACCGTGCACGAAAGCTCATGCAGAGACATAATGAAATGATAAAAGAGATAGAAGCAAAAGATTTGATTTTAAGAGCCGGAGAGCTGGAAAAGAAGTATCCGGGTCTGAATCGTATATGCAGGGATTTGAAAAAATATGAATATGCGGACAAAGAGTATCAGATCGTTGTGCCGGAAAAAGTGGATGACATTTTGTATGAAGCAAAACTGATGCATCACTGCGTAAATAATACAGAAACCTATTATGAACGAATGAGCCAGCAGGAATCCTATATCCTGTTTTTGAGAAAGGCAGAACAACCAACGGAGGCGTACTATACGCTTGAAGTGGAACCGGATGGGACCATAAGGCAGACACGTACTTTTTATAACCAGCAGAATGAAGATATTGAGCTTGCAAGGGATTTTCTTGTAAAATGGCAGAAACAATTAAAAAAGAAACTGGCAAAAGAAGATTATAAACTGGCTGTAAAAAGTCAGAGTCTTAGGAAAAAAGAGATTGACGAGCTCCGCAGCAAAGGCGTTCGTGTAAACGGTGTTGGGTATTGCAACAAATTGCTTGCTGAAATTCTGGAGGAAGATTTAATGGAGGCTGGGAATCGAGAACTGGAAGAACAGGCCGCATAATAGCAGATTGATATATCACAAAAGTAACTTAACAGTAAAATGAAATTCCTGTGAAAATTTGGGGATATTTACAGAAACAGCTCTGAAATTCTCTTTTATTTAAGTATAAGGGATTTTATGGAATTCCTTAAATATACTCGAAACGGAGGATGAGATTTGGAGGAAAAATTAAAGTTGCTTTGGCTGATATTGATCTTTGTTGATTTTGGGCTTATGTTTGTTTCATTTCCAATCTTGATTTATGTGATTTTTTGTATGACATGAATACAAAAAGCCTTCTGTAAGTGCCCTTGTCCGGTGAAAAGACCGGAGGGGCATTTGCATGTATGCAACAGTTTATGCATGTATTCGCAGGAATACGAGTAAAATACTACCCAGCTGCTACTGTTTAAAGCCTGTAGTGAAATTGACATTAAGTATCTGGAATGATACGATAAAATTGAACATTTTGCAAGGCAGATCGCACAAATTTTATTCTGATACGAGGTCAGAATTTTATACTTTATACCGCGTCTGCGGATCAACCGATAAAGACACAAAAAGAGTAAAATGAACTCTTGGAGTGTCTTTTTTTGTTTGGCAAAATGTTTTGACATGTATCAGATCCAATCACGATAAAAGGAGGAAAGAAGTTTTTATGCCACGTAAAATCAGATCAAATTACATGGAGAAATTCAAATTTGTGTACAATGGCAGAACTTTTGAAAGTAAGCATAAATGCTGTAATTTTTATGGAATATGTTACCGTAGTGTAATGGCATATCAGAATCAATATAAATGTAGAACTGAAGAAGCGATTACACATTTTATTGAATTGAAAAAAAGTAAAGAGATCATATTCCGAAATCGAAAATGGGCCAGCATTAAGACCTGCTGCGAATTTTATGATTTAAACGAAGATTCTGTCAAGACCGATATGTGGAATCGAAAATGCACACCACAGGAAGCGATTGAACGGGCAATAGAATGGAAAAAGGCACATGAAATCACATATCATGGTGTGAAATACCCATCACTGCCTCAATGTTGTGAAGACCTGGAGATAAATCCTATATCAGTACGTTTGTATATGGAAAAAAATGGGGTTTCTTCTACACGTGCGATTACACATTATATCAAATCTAAAGAGAAAAGAGCCTTTGAATTCCGTGGAAAAGAATACAAAAATTTTACGGAATGTTGTCTTGCGTATGGATTAAAGCCAAAGTCAGTAAGTTCAGCAGTATTTAAAGCGAAACGTCCTCACGCGGATGTTATGGAAGAAATTATCTCTCATATGGAAGGTTGTATGCCAAAAGAAGTAACGAAAAAAGAAGAAATTCCTGAAAATCAGGTGATGTCTAAAGAAAGGCATCGTGCGAAAGAGGCTTTTTTTTATGAGGGAAATAAATATATCTCACTTGGACAATGTTGTGAATTCTATGGAATTAATGAATCTAGTGTACGCAGTAGAGCTTGGCGAAAAAAGTGTACATGGGAAGAAGCTGTGAAATATTATATTCAAAAAAAGGAAACAGAAACACCGAAAATGCAATTCTTTTATAAAGGGAAAAGGTATAAAAGTGTTTCAGCATGTTGTGCTGAATACGGCGTTAATGCTTCCAGTGTGCGTAACCGTGCCAAAACAACAGAATGCAGCATTGAAGAATCTTTGGATCATTTCATAAAGAAAGCCAGAATGGAAACACAGCCGTCGGTATTTATTTTTAGAGACAAAACCTATAGGTCTTTGGAAGAATGCTGTCTGGAATATGGAGTCAACGCTGACAGTGTATCTTCAAGAAAATATAGATTGAATTGTACTATGGAAGAATCATTGGAGCATTTTATTGAAAATAAAGATATGATTGCCGAAAGAATACAAAAATTTACATTTAAAGGAATAGAATATCGAAGTCTCCGGGCATGTTGTCAAAAATATGGTATTGATGATATATGTGTGAGACAAAGAGCACGAGATAAGAATTGTTCTCTTGAAGAATCGTTTACACATTTTATGACGAGAAAAAGGAAAAAAATGTTAAGTAACCCGGAATTTGAATATCATGGAACTGTTTATCCATCGCTTAAAGTATGCTGTGAGAAATTAGGAATAAATAAAAGCAGTGTAATAAGTCGAAGCCATAGGACCGGATGCAGTTTACAGGAAGCAGTGGAGTATTATGTCAGCCAACAGGAACGTAGAACATTGGATTAATCTATAAGGCCAGCAGGCAGCCTTTTTTAGAATTTATATAATAGAGAGGAGGAACGGTCAATATCATCTGCCTGCAGATATTGACCGGTTATATATGTTGCGAAAAAAAACACAGCCGGAAGCAAACAACGATAAAATTCTTATATCCGTTAAAGAAGCCTGTGAGCTTACAGGACTTTCTGAGAAAACAATGAGATCATTGATGAATGAAAACTGTTTCATGGTACGGATTGGGCGCAGAACACTGATTGATAAGAAAAAATTTCAAAAATGGATAGATCGGCAGTCTTGAAAGCTTTTTTTTGTTGTGCTAAAATATATATCCAGTGCCATGCATTATCATCAGAAAGGATGGTGGTGTTATGGGCAAAAACTTAAAGGGTAAAGAATTAGGAAAAGGATTATATCAAAGAAAAGATGGACGATATGAGGCCAGAATTTTCGTTCGCGGTACAGGAAAAACGTTTTCAATTTATGGTACAAATTTACAACATCTAAAAAAAGAAAGAAATGCCTACCTTGCTAATGTTTCCCCCGGAATTGCAGGATATGATCCTAGAATTTCTGTTTCAAAGTGGTATGAAAAATGGATGCTTATTTATGTGGTGCATTCTGTTAAAGCAACCACTTTAAGTAACTATGTAAATGGTTTTGAGCGAGTAAGAGAATATATTGGTTACATGAGGTTAATAGAGGTCCGTCCAACACATATTCTTGACATGATAAAGGGACTCGAAGAAGAAGGATATGCACGTACAACGGTAATACAATCATTAAGTGTAGTCCGTCAGCTTTTCAAAAAGGCATATGGTGGAAAAATGATACCCATAGATCCCGTAGCCGATATTAAACTGCCTAAAGAAGAACCGGGTGAAATACCTGATGAGAAGATAATGCAGGAACAAGAAGATGAAAAATGTCTTAGTGTATATGACACTCATCGTTTCCTTGAGAGCTGCAAGAATACCCGGTATTATGAACTCTTTTTTATTCTTCTTCATACAGGATTACGTATAGGGGAAGCACTTGCCCTAGAATGGTGTGATCTTGACTTTAAGCATGAAAAGCTTCGTGTATATAAAACCTTAAACAGAGTTACAAAATATTATGATTCGAAAGGAAATGAACTTCCTGAAAGGTATTCTACTATTCAGATTACAACACCAAAGAAAAGTGCCAGCAATAGAAAGGTTCCATTAACGGATGCAGTGATTGCTGCTTTTATGAGCTGGAAGGAAAAACAGGATCGTGATAAAGAAAAACTGGGGAAAAACTGGGGAAAACCAAATATACTTTTAAAAAAATATCCCGGTCTGATTTTTACAACATCTTCAGGAAGAAGTTATCTTCCATCATCAGCTCAAACAGAATGCAGGCGGATTGTTGGGATTGTTAATAAACATGAAATTGCTCTGGCAGAAAAAGAGAACAGAGACCCGAATTTAATGGATGTTCATCCTCATATTTTCCGTCATACTTTTGTAACAAGATGCATTCAATCGGGAATGGATGCCGCTACAGTAAAGAAAATAGCTGGACACTCTGATGAAAAAATGACTAATTATTATACACACATTGAAGAAGAACATATAGATGACGAATACGAACTGTATATTCAAAAATACGGAACAGAAACCTGATTTTGCAAATGGAGATAAAATTTTAAAGAGAGGTTTAAATACTTGAGTATAGACAAAAACACTAACGAGGGAAAAAACTATCGTAATAATGTGGTCAAATCAACATCTGGGACTTCTAAAAGCCGCATAAATACTGGGTTTCCGGAGGATATTAGTGTATTATCACCGATGATGAAAGAATACGTAAAGACCAAAGAAGAGTACAGCGACTGTATCCTTTTTTACCGTCTGGGCGATTTTTATGAAATGTTCTTTGATGATGCGCTGACTGCATCCAAGGAACTGGAGATCACACTTACAGGAAAAGACTGCGGATTGGAAGAGAGAGCGCCCATGTGTGGCGTTCCTTTTCATGCTGCGGAAACTTATATCAACCG
>OGCO01005856.1_pt1 | contig 11490 bp, 9 predicted proteins | sample 1570171 | NCBI WGS metagenome assembly OGCO01 (sample SAMEA4370583, study PRJEB24528) | human gut metagenome | reverse complement strand
GCAAAGATCAGATCCAAGCTGTTTCCGCCCGAAGCGAACTTGTTTATTATACTGCGCTGTTCTTGATTTGTCAAGCACTTTTTTCTTACCAGTGATTCAACTTCTCAGGTTCATCCGAAAGAAAAAGCGCTCCTCAAGTGAGCTTGACTAATATACTATACCTCACGCCAAAAGTCAACACCTTTTTCACTCTTTTTTCACATTTTTCTGTATTTTTTCGCCCATCCTATATTCTGCGCTCTGTCTTCCCTTTTCATCACTAAATATGGGGATCCCGACTCGACCTTCTGTGCACCATTTCCCACAGCACCGGCAAATAGCCCAGCAGCGCTCCTACTATTATAATAGTATACTGCACGTCTTTTCCCCACGGAAGGGTCTGACTCAGGCCAAACACGACCGCCGCCGCACCGAGCCGCACCCATTTTCCACCGGGAAACCGGCTCAACAGAACGATCAGCAGAGCCGTCTCACTGAGCGCCCACATGGCGCTGCCAAAGGAGCTGATGCGGATCTCAAAGACCGCCGCGTCGCAGAGGGTCAGGAAAGGATAGGCCAGCATGGACGCCAGTGCAGGCCCCTCGGCGGCGGTGGTCACAGCTGCCGCTCCGCTGCTGACGCAGACCGCCGACACACCCGGGGCGCGCCCCCGAGCCGGGATGAGCGCCGCAGCGGCGCCGGCGCTCAGCAGAAAGATGCGCCCCATCTCCAGCCAATCCGCCCCGGAACGGGGCATCAGCCAGCGCGGCTCCACTCTGGGCAGCGTCAGGGCAAACAGCACCGCCGCCATCAGACACAGCAGCCAGACCAGCAGCTTGCCCAGCCGCTCCAACGCCCGCTCCATCAAATAACTCCCCCGCCAGCCCAGCGCCAACAGCAGGACCGCGGGGCACCAGGTCCACCAGCCGTTGTAATTGTACTCCACCAGCCCCTGCGCACACAGTCCCAGCGTCAGCGCCATGACCGCCAGCGACCAGAGACAGCGCGCCAGGTTCAGCCCCCGCCCCCAGATCCCACGATGCTCAACCCCCGGCAGCAGGATGGCCGGGAGCATTCCCAGCAAGGCCGCCGCCCAGCCCAGCGGACAGGCGGCGATCTCGGGCATCAGGGCCGCGAACAGGCCGAACACCGCCGCGCCGGTGAGCCAGCCCCTCGGCCGCTCGTCGGCGGTCTGCTCCTTCACTTCCACCCGGTCACCTCCACCGTTCCGTCCAGATGCGCCTTTCCGTTTTCCGCCCGCAGGGCGGGAATTTCGCAGCACTCCCCCGCTGCCAGTCGGGCGGAGCACTTCAACGCCGTCAGCCCCTCGATACCCGGCGCCCGGTCGAGGTCGGCCAGCGCCCGGGCCGGGCCGGTCTCATCCTCCGAGAAGGCGGCCAGAAATTCCGACACTGACTGATCCTTTAATATATAAATGTGGGCGGCATAGGTCAGCTCCGGATCTTCTACGAAGCTGTTCAGCAGGTCGCCCAGCGCGTTCTGCTCCACGATCCAGTCGGTCGTGTGTACCAGCGACGCCTCCCGCTGCCGTTTTAAGTCGTTCCGGGCACTCCAGTAGTCGCTGCCCCGGCCCTCCACCGTCTCCGGTGGTTCGGAGCTCTCGCCGGTCTGAATGCCCGCCGTCACCGCCGTCAACACCAGCTCCTCTCCCTCCCGATGGAGGGTGATGACCCGCAGGATGGCCTCGTCCGCCGCATCGGTCTGCCGGGGCAGAAGGCCGCAGGAGGTCAGCGAGAGCATGAGGCACCCCGCCAGCGCGCAGGCCGCAAATCGAACCCGTTTCACCGTTGATTCCTCCGATTCTCCGGGCGCAGAAAGACCTCCCGCAGCTTCGCCCGGCGCACCGGAACCCGGGTGGTGTCGCAGGCGGCCCGGGGCGTGTCCGGGGCGAACGGGGCCAGCCAGGGCACGCCCAGCGGCTCCAGCGACGCAAGATGACAGCAGATCCACCCCAGTCCCAGAACGATGCCCAGCGCGCCCCAGAAGGACGCCAGCACCGCCAGCACCAGCCGCACCGCCCGGAGGGCGTTGGCCAGATCCTGATTGGGCATGGTGTAGCCCGCGATACCGGCGGCGGCCACCACGACCACCACCACCGGGGACAGCAGCTTTGCGTCCACCGCGGCCTGTCCCACCACCAGGGAGCCGATGATGCTGACGCTCTGGCCGTTGAGCTGGGGAATGCGCTGGCCGGCCTCCTGCAAAATTTCAAACGCCACCAGAAGCACCACCACCTCCAGCGGCGGCGAGAAGGGCACGCTCTGCCGGGCGGCGGCGATGGACTCCGCCAGCGCCGTGGGCATGAGTCCGAAGTGGAAGGCGGCCATGGCGATATACCCCGCCGGGAGCAGAAGGCTGACGGCCACGCAGAGCAGGCGCACCGCCGCCAGTGCCCGCACCACCAGCCACTGGTTGTTCTGATCCTGAGGGGCGCGCAGACAGAGCGCCGCCGTACCGGGCAGCAGCCAGCCCTGGGCGATGCCGTCGCAGAACACCCCCACCCGGCCGTCCATCAGTCCCTGGCAGAACCGATCCGGCCGCTGAGTAATCAGGGCCAGCGGAAACAGCGTGTTCTCACCGTCGGTCAGGGTGTCGGTGAGCATCTGGGTGTCCAGCAGGGCGTCCACATCCATGGCCGCGATGCGCGCCGCGGCACGCTCCACCAGTTCCGGAGCCGTGATTCCCTCCAGCCAGCACAGCTCTACCTTCGTCCGGCTCTCCCGGCCCACGACGAAGCTGCGGATGGCCAGCTTCGGACTGTGGAGCCGCCGGCGCACCAGCGAGGTGTTGGTGCGCAGCGCCTCCACAAAGGAGTCCTTCGGCCCCTTCAGGTCGGGCTCGTCCTCCGGGCTCTCCACACCCCGCTTTTCCTCGGTGGGCACCGGGATAAGCAGCAGCTTCCCGTCCAGAGCCAGCGCACAGCTCCCCTCCGTCAGCGCCGTCGCGGCCTGCTCCAGCGTCTCCGGCGTCGAGACCTCCGACGCCCATACGCCGCCCGACCGCACCGCGTCCACCGGCTTGCCCTCCAGCGGGAGAAGGGTCAGCGGACGGATCACATAGTCGTTGAGCCGCTCCGTGCGCACCATGCCGTTCAGCCAGTACAGCTCCGCCCAGCCGCCGCCCCGGAGCTTCAGCCTGCGCCGCTGGAAGTCCGCCGCACGGCGGAACACCTGTTCCAACCCTGTCCCCGTGGGCTTTTCCTCCGGCTCCGGCCGCCGGGGATGATATGGAATGCGCACGCGCACCGCCTCCTTTCCCGCCAGTATGCGCACGGAAGAGGAAAGTTATGCACAGATGCGAGGGTATCCCGCTCGTCATTCCGAGGCCGCAGGCCGAAGAATCTTACCGCACCGATGTCCGACGATCCGCACGGCAGTTGCAGAAGCGGGAATAATTCCCCACCCTTCGACAATCCAAAATATGGAACCATTTCCCGCCATAGCCGCCGGTTTTTCAAATGACCGGCGGTTTTTTTATCGCTATGCGACGGGTTTCCCGTTTCTTAATTTCCAATATATGGTAATTTATGAAATAGAAAGAGGTGGTGATCATGACCGCAAGAAAACGCAGCGGCCTGTTTGACAGCCAGCGGGTGCTCTACCTGCCGGTGGAGTACATCGTCCCGAACCCGAATCAGCCCCGCACCATGTTCGTGCGGGAGGGGCTGGAGGAGCTGGCGGAGTCCATTGCCGAGCACGGCATTTTACAGCCCCTGTCCGTCCGGGAGGTGCGGGGGCGCTATCAGCTCATCTCCGGGGAGCGGCGGCTCCGGGCGGCGCGGATGGCCGGTCTGGCCACGGTGCCCTGCATTGTGGTGGATGCCAGTGACACCGAGTCCGCCCTGCTGGCACTGGTAGAGAATTTGCAGCGGCGGGATCTGGATTTTATGGAGGAGGCGGTGGCTCTGCGGCGGCTCATCGTCCAGCACGGGCTGAGTCAGGAGGAGGCCGCCCGCAAGGTGGGCAAAAGCCAGTCCGCCGTGGCCAACAAGCTGCGCCTGTTGAAGCTCTCGCCGGAAGTGCTGGAGGTGGTCAAGCAGGGTTCCCTCAGCGAGCGCCACGCCCGCTCGCTGCTCCGCCTACCGGAGGATCAGCGGCTGGCGGCGGCAAAACACATGGTCAAAGAGGGGCTGACCGTCGCAAAGGCAGAGGCCTATGTGGACAAACTGCTCTCTCCCCCGGCGCCGGTCCCAGCGAAGAAGATGCCGGTCTACCATATCCGGGATGTGCGTTTTTTCCTGAACACCATCGACCGCTCGGTGCGGCTCATGCAATCCGCCGGGGTGCGCGCCACCAGTCGGCAGGACAGAAAGGACGGGGTGCTCACCCTGACCGTCCGCATCCCAATGGAGGAAAATTCGCCCCATTAAGCGGCCTTTCATCGCTTTTTCATGGCAATTTAATTGAAAGACCTGCCCCGATTTGGTATACTGAAGTAATCGAAATACACAACAAGGGGGCATCGTTGTCATGAGTCTGACCGGCAAGCAAGGCAAGTGGCTGTACCACTACCTGCACTACGAATTCTGGAAGGACAGTAAAGAGGTTCTGCGCACCGTGGTCTATCTCCTGCTGCTCAGAGAGTACGGCCTCAACACCGAGATCTCTTCCTCGCAGATCCTCATGACGCTGAAAGGCCGCAAGACCGCGCAGATCTCTCCCACCGACGGCGGCTTTTATCCGAATCTGCGCGCACTGATCGAAGATCTTCCGGAGGGCTTCGTCATCACCCGCTCTATTACCCCCGCCCTGTTCTATGTCCGGCTGAAGGAGGCGGCGCTGCCCATGCCCGAGAAGCAGGCTGAACCTCCGGCGGGCACGGATGCTGCCGCGGCGGAGAGCGCCCCCACCCAGCGCCTGCTGGAGCTGCTGTGGGACAACTGTGCCCCGGGCACCGAGCAGAACGCCAACATCGTCACCCGTCTGCTGATGACGCACGGCTTCCGCCCCGAGCACTACGGGGTGAACGAAACCGACCTGCTGACCGCGCTGGGCTTCTCCACCCATATGGCCGCCGGCATCCGCCTGGTGACCATCCCGCAGCGCCCCAAGCCGGAGCCCGTCCCGGAGGAGGAAGTTCCCCCGGAGCAGGAGCCGCCCAGGCACGTTGAACCGGAGTCCCCCCGGCCGGAACCGGCAGTCCCTGTGTCGAAGGGCGTCGAAGAAGCGCAGACGCCCGCCAGCGAAAACAAGTCAAACTCGGCCGAGCCCCCGCACGCCCCCGCGGAAGATAAGCCGACGCGCCTGGCCGCGCCTGTGTACACCCTGCCGAAGCCGACCGAAAAACCGCAGATCGCGGCGAAAGGCGGCGCCCCGCGCCGGGCCTTCAACGCGGAGGAGCAGGCCCGGGTGCTGGCCCTGCTGCGCCGGGAGTACGCCCCCGGCAGTCAGATCCCCATGGCGAAGGTATTCCATTTTCTGGACGATAACGGCTGCGCCGCCAACCGCTATGAGCTGGACGGCGCACCACTGAAGGGGAAGATGATCCTTGAGATCCTGCGCATCCCGACCCAGAAAAACGAGCAGGGCGGCTGGCTGGTCTGTATGCCTGAAAATTCGCAAAAAAGCGAGAAATTGGCCGAATTCGAGGATAATTTGTCGAAAACAGACGAAATCAGTTTTGATTTCGCTGGCGAACCCACGCCCGCGGAGTCAGCCCCCGCCGAGGAAACCGTCTCCGACCGGCCGAAGCATATGCCGCCTGTGAACTGCCGGAACGAGGTCTTTTTCCCCTATGCCAATCAGGATCGTCTGGCGGAGCAGCTGGGCGCGCCCACGCTGAACGCCGATCTGATGGAGGAAGTCTGCGCCGCCTATGACGCGGCGGCCGCCGCCGGGCAGGTCACCTGGAACGTCTCGCGGGGCTGCTTCAATGCGGTGCTGGCGCTGACCAACACCGCCGGCTCTCCCCTTCTGCTGGGCATCTCCCGCAGCGACCAGAAGGGCGGCCTGCCCTTCTACCTTTCCTTTGTGGGCTCCGCCCCAAAGGCCGCGCGGCTCACCGCTTTGCAGGAGTTTGCATGGCTGGGTAATTACCACGCCTTTCTTCAGCAGCTGGCCGATCTGGCCGAGCCGGAGATGTGGAGCTTTCAGGGGCGGGACGACCTGAGCATCCTGAACAACTACATCACCTACACCTTTGCCCGCCTCAAGCAACAGGACAAGGTCTACACCGACCCGGAGGGCCGCTTCGCCGCCTTTAACACCGGCCTGATGAGCCGGATCTACGGCGAAGATCTGATGGCCTACTTCGTGCCCAACAATGTGCCGGATCGTCAGGCATGGCGGTTCGCCGCCTTCTGCTCCACGCTGGACGAGGCGCGCGGCGACTCCGCCCAGCGCAGTGCCGCCATTGCGCTGGCCCCGGTGCGCTCCAAGCTCCACCTGGCCTCTTACTTCACCGACGTCTGCTTTGAGACCAGATTCGACCCCAACTGTGAGCTGGATTATCAGTTTTTCCACATGATTGGGGACAACATCGGCAGGTTCCCGCTGGATTTCCTGCGCAAGCACTGCAATGATTTCCCACGTTCCCGCGCCCTGTTGGCCAAAATCGAGGCTGAGTCCGACCCGAACCGGCAGCGCCAACTCTTTAAGGAGCTGGGCCGGGCGGTCACCGATCTGGAAGATGTGGACATGAGCGCCCTGTTCTATGATTTGCGCATTCAATTTGAGGCTGCCGTCAACCACACGCTGGAGCAGGCGCGGCGGGATTACAAGGTGGGGATCCCCTGCTTCTTCCCCACCACCGGCAAGCTGAGCATGCTCCTGCCCATCGCCTTCTCCGCCCGGCGCAACGCCAAGCCCTGTCTGGCGCTGGTGGTCGAGCGGCTGGACAACGGGATGTATGTCGGCCGGACGGTGCTCACCATGGACATGGCCTACAAGGACAGCCGCCTGCTCTGCCGTCCCTCCGGCGAGTGGCTCCGTCCCGCCGATATCGTGTCTGACGGTGAGGAGGAAGAATAACCGCTTATTCCGGGCAGCGGCGCCCCATCCTATCGCCCCTCGTTCTGTGCGTGGCAGTACAGAGCCGGGAGTGTTTCACGTGAAACAAGCGGCAATTCTCTTGCAAACAGCAGTGCATTCTACTATAATATCTAATGTATCATTATCTTTAGACTGGGAGGAAATCGGCATGGCAAGACGCATTGTAGTGGCCAATCAGAAGGGCGGTGTGGGCAAAACCACAACTGCGGTCAATCTTTCCGCCGCTCTGCGGGAGGTTGGCCAGCGGGTTTTGCTGGTGGATTTCGACCCCCAGGGCAATGCCACCAGCGGCCTCGGCGTGGACAAAAACCACTCCCCCAACGTCTATGACGTGCTGATCGGCGAGAGCGATTGCGCAAAGGCCATTGTCTCCACCCCCTATGGCGACGTGCTGCCCTCCAACAAGGCGCTGGCGGGCGCAGGCATCGAGCTGGTGGGCATGGAGCACCGGGAATACCTGCTCTCCAATGCGCTGGACACGGTGGAGGAGGATTACGACTTCATCCTCATCGACTGCCCGCCCTCTCTGGAGCTGCTCACCCTGAACGGCATTGTGGCCGCCCGGAGCGTGCTCATCCCGGTGCAGTGCGAGTATTACGCGCTGGAGGGACTCAGTGATCTGATGAGCACGCTGCGGCTGGTGAAAAAACGCCTAAATCCGGACATCGACGTGGAGGGCGTTCTGCTGACCATGTATAACGGCCGCACCAATCTGAGCATGCAGGTGGCCGAGGAGGTCAAGCGGTTCTTCAAGGGCAAGGTGTATGCCACCGTTGTCCCCCGCAACACCCGGCTTGCCGAGGCCCCCAGCCACGGCAAGCCCGTCATTGCATATGACAAGTGGAGCAAAGGAGCCGAGGCCTACCGTGCGCTGGCCAAGGAAGTGCTGGAGGGATAATTCATGGCGCAGTCTCCCGATTTCTTTTTGGAGTCCGATACGAACGCAGAGGAGCTGGCGAACATCACCGCCGTTCTGTTCAATCCCGCCCTGCGCATCGGTTATCCGATCATCGCAGTGCTCTGCGCTGCGTTGGCCATTGTGGCGCTCTTTTTCCACTTCTGGTTTTATGCCTTTTTAGCGCTCCTTTTTAGCGCATTTACGGTATATATCAGAGTATTTCTGCCCAAACGGTTAGCCCAGCGTCAGATAGGGCAATATCAGGAGAGCTGCGGCACCAACATCATTCATCAGCAGCTCATCTTCTGGCCCCAGGGTCTTGTGGTGGTCAACTGCACCACCCACGCCCAGTTCAACCTGCATTACAGCACGATTCATAAAATCGTCAAGCGGAAGGGCTATCTGATCCTACACACCGGAGCCAATCAGGTCGTCACCATCAAGCCGACGACGCTGGAAAAGAACCCCAGTCTGCTCCCCTACCTGCTACAAAAGTGCCCCGACGCCAGGCGGCAGGGGTGCTGATGCGCAAAACAAAAGCTTTTTTCTCTGTTTCACGTGAAACAGTCAACCAATAAAGGAAGTGTAACCCAATGGCAAAAAAACGCGAGTCCGGCCTGGGCCGGGGTCTGGACGCCCTGATGGGCGGCGGCCCCTCCTCCCTGCTGGAGCAGAGCGAGGGCAGCGGCATCACCACCCTGCCCATCGCCAAGGTGGAGGCCAACGCCTCCCAGCCCCGAAAGCAGTTTGACCCGGACGCTCTGAGCGATCTGGCGGAGAGCATCGCCACCCACGGCATTCTCCAGCCCATCACCGTCCGCCGCCTGCCCTCCGGCTACTACCAGATCATCTCCGGTGAGCGCCGCTGGCGCGCCGCCCGGCAGGCCGGTCTGAACGAGGTGCCGGTGCTGGTCATCGAGGCGGACGACCGCAAGGTCATGGAGCTGTCCCTGATTGAAAACCTCCAGCGGGAGGATCTGAACCCCATGGAGGAGGCCGCCGGCTTCCAGAAGCTGATGGCCGACTTTGGCCTGACGCAGGAGGAGTGCGCCGAGCGGGTGGGCAAATCCCGCCCCGCCGTGGCCAACGCCCTGCGCCTGCTGGGTCTGCCCGAGCCCATTCAGGCCATGGTGGAGGACGGCCGTCTCTCCGCCGGGCACGCCCGCACGCTGGTCAGCGTGGCCGACCCGGCCATTCAGCAGAAGATCGCCGAAAAGGTGGCCAACGACGGGCTGTCCGTCCGACAGACGGAGCAGCTGGTCAAGCAGCTCACCCGCCCCGTGAAGGAGTCCGTCGAAGAAAAGAAGGATCCGCTGGCGGTGGACTATGCCGCCGTGGCCGCCAAGGAGCTGGGCGACAAGCTGGGCCGGAGGGTGAAGATCGTCACCGGCAAACGTAAGGGCCGTCTGGAGCTGGAATACTACGGCGTGGACGACCTGAATGACCTGCTGGATGCGCTGGCGCTGCTGAAAAAGCGAGGACAGTAATATGCCAGAATATCTTCCGGTCGGTCTGGAGCTGGACGGCGGAAAGCTCCGCGTGTCCATCTGGGACGGACAGAAACCCGGCCATTTCCCCGGCATTTCGGAATTCCCGGCGCTGGTCGGCGTGTGCGCCGGTCAGATCCTGTGGGGATTTGAGGCGCAGAAGCGGCAGCTCGATTCTCCCGAAACCGTACTGACGCTGAGGGAATGCCTTTCCGGGAATGGGCTTACCACCGCAGACACCGTCTACACCTGCCGAACTCTGCTGTCCTCCTATTGGGCCGCCCTGCGCACCACGCTGGAAGCCCAGCTGGAGCTGCCCTGCACCCTCAAATGTATCGCCGTCGCGTGGCAGATCAGCTGCCGGGAGCGCGCGCTCCTGACGGAGACGGCGGGAGTGGCCTGCCACGGCGGCCAGGTCCGGGTGGTGGACAGCGCCGCCTGTATTCTCTACCACTATCAGCACCACGCCAACTATCGGCTCAGGGGAGCCACGGTGCTCTGCCATCTGGGCGAGGATGGCGCAGAGCTGACGCTGGCGGAATTGGACGGCGATACGCTGGAGATCTTAAACTCTATCTGGATGCCGGACTGCTCCGCACAGGCCATTCAGAACGAGCTGGCCAAGCTGTGTCTGATCCTGACCCGGCAGCCGCCGGAACAGCTCCCCCCCCTGCTCCAGCAGCTGCGCTATCAGTTTGACGCATTGGCGGCAGTGGACCGCGTGCCCCTTTACACCACAGGCGGTGAGACGGAGATCTCCCGCAAAGACGTGCTGAGCGCGCTGGAAAGCCGCGTTTCGCAGCTCTCCGCCGCGCTGGATCGCCTGCGTGAAGAGACCGGGTTCCCGCCCGATCGGCACGGCGTGATGATCAGCGGCGCGCTGGCAAAGCTGCCCGGTGTGGAGGACACCCTCTCCCCCGTCTTTGGCGGCCGCCCCATCGTGCTGGAGGGCGACTTCCGCGCCGCCGACGGCGCGTGCCTGATCGCTGCCAAAATCTGCATATCAAGCTCGTGTGCCGGGCTGCTGCTGAACTGCGCCGGTACGGACTGCTTTCTGATGGAGGTCAACACAGGACGCATCCTCGCCACGGTACACCATTGGGACACGATCCCATGCAGAGTGCAGATGTTGGAGCCGACAAAACCGGGTGCGATCTATCAGATCGTGTCCGCCAGCGGCGCACACGATCTGGAGCTGGTTCCGGCCACCGCTCTGCTCGCAAAGACCGCCGACCCCCTCTGCATCCGGCTGAATGCAGATCATAACATTGAATTAGAACTCTTTGAATAAGTTTTAAATTTTTTATTTTTCAACAAAATAGTCTGTATATCAAAAAGGAGAAGTTAGAAATGCTGGACATTAAATTTGTGCGGGAAAACCCCGACATCGTGAAGCAGAACATCAAGAACAAGTTCCAGGACGAGAAGCTGCCGCTGGTGGACGAGGTCATTGAGCTCTACGGCCGCCAGCTGAAGGCCAAGCAGGACGCCGAGGCCCTCCAGGCCAGCCGCAACGCCCTGTCCAAGCAGATCGGCGCCCTGAAGGGCAAGGCCAAGAAGGAGCCGGAGAAGGCCGCCGAGTACGAGGCTCAGGCCGCCGAGATCCAGGCTCAGGTCACCGCCGAATCCGAGCAGCGCGAGCAGCTGGAGAAGGAGGCCGACGAGCTGGCCGTCCGCGTCCGGGAGATCATGCTGAAGATCCCCAACATCATCGACCCCAGCGTGCCCATCGGCCCGGACGACACCTACAACGTGGAAGCACAGCGCTTCGGTGAGCCGGTCGTGCCCGATTTCCCCATCCCGTACCACACCGAGATCATGGAGAGCTTTGATGGCATCGACATGGACGCTGCAGGCCGCGTGGCCGGCAACGGCTTCTACTACCTGCTGGGCAACATCGCCCGCCTGCACGAGGCAGTGCTGGCCTACGCCCGCGACTTTATGATCAACAAGGGCTTTACCTACGTCATCCCGCCCTTCATGATGCACGGCAACGTGGTGCAGGGCGTTATGTCCTTCCCGGAGATGGACGCCATGATGTACAAGATCGAGGGCGAGGACCTGTACCTGATCGGCACCAGCGAGCACACCATGATCGGCCGCTTCATCGACCAGA
>OGCO01005846.1_pt1 | contig 11512 bp, 7 predicted proteins | sample 1570171 | NCBI WGS metagenome assembly OGCO01 (sample SAMEA4370583, study PRJEB24528) | human gut metagenome | reverse complement strand
CGATCGCTTTGCGCCGTGAAGGGCTGAAGGTGGAATTTGACTTTTTGGGCCGCAGTATGAAAGCCCAGATGAAGCAGGCTAACAGATTGGCTGCCAAATATGTGTTGATTTTAGGTGAAGACGAGGTAGCGCGCGGTTGTGCCGTATTAAGAAATATGTCGACCAGCGAGCAGACTGAGATCCCTATCCAAGATATTACATCAATTTTAAAAACAGAGGTGCAAAGTCATGAGTGATTCTTTAAAACGCAGTCATAGCTGCGGTTTGCTGACTAAAGAGGCAGCAGGCGAACAAGTAGTTTTATGCGGTTGGGTTGCCAAACGCCGCGATCACGGCGGGTTGATTTTCGTCGATCTGCGCGATCGCAGCGGTATCGTTCAAATTGTCGTTGACCCTGACGATGCAGGCAATAGCTTTACGACTGCTGAAGCTATTCGCAGCGAATACGTTATCAAAGTAGCAGGTAAAGTGCGTCTTCGCGATGCAGCTACCGTTAATCCGAATCTTGCTACCGGCGAGATCGAAGTGGTTGCCGCTGATTTGGAAGTACTCAATGCTGCCAAAACTCCGCCGTTTTATATTCAGGACGATATCGATACGGATGAGAACCTGCGCTTGAAATACCGTTATTTGGATTTGCGCCGTCCGGAAATGCAGAAGAATTTGATTTTGCGTCATAAAGTTACTAAATTGATGCGTGATTATATGGATAAAAACGGTTTCTGTGAAATCGAAACGCCGATGCTGACTAAAAGCACTCCCGAAGGCGCGCGTGACTATCTGGTGCCGAGCCGCGTCAACCCTGGTAAATTCTATGCTTTACCGCAATCACCGCAGATTTTTAAACAGATCTTGATGGTTGCCGGTATGGAGCGTTATTTCCAGATAGCACGCTGCTTCCGCGATGAAGATCTGCGTGCTGACCGTCAGCCGGAATTTACTCAGGCCGACATGGAGCTGGCATTTGTAGATGTGGAAGACGTTCTGGATGTCAACGAGAGACTGCTTCAGTATGTATTCAAAGAAGCCATCGGCATCGATGTACAGCTTCCGCTGCCGAGAATTACCTGGCAGGAAGCTATGGACCGTTTCGGTTCTGATAAGCCGGATATGCGTTTCGGCATGGAGCTTCATGATGTCAGCGATATCGTAAAAGACTGCGGTTTCGGTGTATTCACAGGTGCTCTTGAGAACGGCGGAAGCGTTCGTGGTATCAACGCAGAAGGCCAGGGTGCAATGCCGAGAAAGAAGATTGACAAACTTGTTGAGTTCGTAAAAGGTTATGGTGCAAAGGGTCTTGCATACATTGCCATCGCAGAGGACGGAACCAGAAAATCGTCCTTTGCCAAATTTATGAAGGATGAGGAAATGGATGCCCTTGTAAAAGCCATGGACGGTAAGCCGGGAGACCTGCTCCTTTTCGCAGCAGACAAGACAAAACTGGTATACGATGTACTTGGTGCCCTTCGTCTTGAGCTTGCAAAACAGATGGATCTTCTTGACAAGAACGAGTACCGTTTTGTATGGGTAACAGAGTTCCCGCTTCTTGAGTGGAGCGAGGAGGAGAACCGTTTCACAGCGATGCACCATCCGTTCACTATGCTTATGGAAGAGGATCTGCCGCTTCTTGACACAGATCCGGGAAAGGTCCGTGCAAAAGCATACGACATCGTTCTTAACGGAAATGAGATCGGTGGCGGTAGTGTACGTATCCATCAGGATGATATTCAGGAGAGAATGTTTGAGGCACTTGGCTTCACAAAAGAAGCTGCACATGAGCAGTTCGGCTTCCTTCTGGATGCCTTCAAATACGGAGTTCCGCCTCACGCAGGACTGGCATACGGTCTTGACAGACTTGTTATGCTTATGGCAAAAGCAGATACCATCCGTGATGTTATCGCATTCCCGAAGGTTAAGGATGCTTCCTGTCTGATGACTCAGTCACCAAGTCAGGTAAGTGAGGCACAGCTTCACGAGCTGGGACTTGATCTTGAGCCTGCGAAGGAAGAAGAGGAAGAATAAAAATCATGCAGCCGACAATCTATACATTTCTGATCGTTTGTCCACTTGTATTTCTTGCCGGATTTGTAGATGCTGTAGCAGGCGGGGGAGGCTTGATCTCCCTGCCTGCTTATCTTTTGGCCGGAGTTCCCATACATAATGCCGTTGCTACTAACAAACTGTCATCAGCAACGGGAACTCTGATCTCTACGGTACGTCTGTGTAAGAATAAATTTGTAGACTGGATTCTGGTACTCCCGTGTATCCCGATGGCGCTTCTGGGATCAACAATGGGAGCACATGTAGCACTTGTTGCCAGTGATAAAATCTTGCGTTATATGCTGATCCCGGTACTTCCGGTAGTTGCTTTTTATGTATTGCGTAAGAAGAATATGGATGAAAAAGGCGGAGAGATCGCCAGAAAGAAACAGATTCTGATCTGTGCCCTGTGTTCTCTTGCTGTGGGCTGCTATGATGGTTTTTATGGCCCCGGGACAGGAACCTTTCTCCTGCTTCTGTATACAGGACTTGGAAAAATGAGTGTGGCAAAAGCGTCCGGTACCATGAAGGTTACCAACCTTTCTTCCAATGTAGCGGCTCTTGTGGTATTTCTGCTCAGCGGAAAGATCGTGATCATGCTTGGAATTGCAGCATCTGTATTTTCTATTGCAGGACATTATACAGGGGCAGGCATGGTTATGAAAAACGGAAGCCGGATCATCCGGCCTATTATTCTTATAGTACTTGCACTGCTTTTTATAAAAATCATATCCGGAGTATAAAAAAACTCTCATTTGTTTTCCGTTTCAGTCTGTATGACCAGGAAATTCAAATGGGAGTTTTTTACTGGATCAGCGAAGTCCCCTGTATAGTTGCGAACATCTGCCGGATTAATTTTATTCGTCACTGTCGGAATCATCGACATTATCATCGACTTCTTCTGTTTCCGTTTCATTGTCACCGGAATTATTGTCTTCATCAGAGACCTCTTCGTTTCCGGTGCCCTGATCGTCAGAAATATCCTCTGTCATATCTTCAGGGACAGGAGATGCGGTAAGTGTTCCAAAAATAGCATTGCCAAGTTCGGTTCCGGCATCTTCGAGTTTCCAGGAAGCGCCGTCATTTATCAGGTGAAAAACAGCGTTGGCAGTTATGGTTGATTCGTTGTTCTTGATACTGTCAAGAAGAAGTTCGTGAGATTTGTCATATCTTTTCTGAGAGCCGTCAATCACTGCATCAGCGGAACCAAGATAGGTATTTAGTTCTTTTTCATATTGAGAGAGAATCGAATCACTGTCAAAAGTAGTCAGCTGTGCACTGACCTGAGCAAGATAGCCCGAGATGGAACTGTCTGTTATTTTATAGTTAAAACAGGAGTGAAACTGTTCCATAAGTGCGGATGCAATGGCATTTTTTGCTGGGTCTGAAGTGTTCAGGATGGAGTCCAGACCAAGGTAATTGGACATCTGCTGAACATCCATTTCCTGCAGGGTTTTCAGATAAATTGCCAGGGTTTCATCAGCTGGGACAAGATCCGGATCGGATAAATAGGTGATCAGACCTCCAACCAGGTCATTTTCCAGAGAAGAACTGTGTGTGATATCCCAGTCCGGTTCGGAAGAGGAACCATGATTGATCAGCTGAATGGAAGCATTTCGGTCTATGGTTTTATAGGAACCTTTTTTTAGGAGTTTGTGGAGATGCAGATAACGCTGCTCCAGAGAATTCCCATCATTATCTGTGCTTTTTTCACTGGAAGCGGCTTTTAAGATTTCATCTTTAAGGCTCTGGGTAATGAAATCTTTCGCAAGCGCCTGGGAATCCAGAGTGGTAAGCCGCAGGTGTGCAGAAGCAGTTTCCTGATCCTGGTCAATGGATATATCCAGTATTTTGTAATCAAAATTCTGGAAGAAGAGGGAAAAGACTTCTTTTATATCATCAGAAAGTTCCGTATTATCATCAGAATCTGGAAACAGTTCCTGATACGATATGTATTTCATGGTCGTTTCGGAATCCAGATTTTTAAGAAGATCCAGATCCTTTTTGATCGCTTTCTCCGCAGATGTTTTTGCCAGGTGGGAACAGCCGGTTATGGAGACTGCCAGAAAAACAAAGAAGAAAGCCAGCAGATATTTCACTGTCTTCATATCGTTCTTTCCTTTCAAAAAAATTTACATCTTATTTTATCAGATATCGCCTCAAAAGTCAAAAATCGCATAAAACTATACTATTTTTATAAAAAAATGGTGAAAAATTTGTGAAATTTGCATCGTTTTCCTCAAAGACTTTTCTTTTTCTCTTTAATCTGCTATGATGTTTGAAGCAACTTGTAGTTTCGGCATAATGCTGAGAAAAGAGGAAATATATGAAAAAACGTATTTTAATTGCCCTGGGAATTATTATACTGGCAGCCGGTATTGGAGCAGGTGGCTGGTATTACTACAGTCATCATATGGGGACTGTAAGCGGCAGTGATACCGTATATGTAACGAAGATAAGCAAGCTTTCAGAAATGGATTCCGGTGTGGAGAATCGTTATGCAGGCGTGGTGGAACCGCAGGAAACTGTGCAGGTAAAGATCGAGAGCGGGCGAAAAGTAAAAGAAGTACAGGTAAAGACCGGTGAAGAAGTGAAAAAGGGTCAGCTCCTTTTTCAGTATGATCTGGGAAGTATCCAGCAGAGTCTGCAGGAAGCACAGCTGGCACTGGACCGGCTGAAAAACGAAGCTTTAAGCATTTCGGATCAGATTACGACTCTGGAAGCTGAGAAAAAGAAAGCTACAGCTGATAACCAGCTTTCTTATACAATAGAGATCGAAACTCAGAAAATGAATCTCAAGAAGAATGAGTATGATCAGAAGAGTAAACAGGCAGAAATCGAAAAGCTTTCCCAGGCAACGCAGAATACTGAGGTGCGAAGTGAAATTGATGGTGTAGTCCAGAAGATCGATACTTCCAAGATGGGGGGCGACAGTTCTGATGGGGTAGATGATACTTTGACGGAAGGAACTGCGGATTCATCGGACTCAGGCTCTGGAGATAGTTCCAGCAATGCATTTATTACGATCCTGAGTACAGGGGCTTACCGTGTAAAGGGAACGGTAAATGAAGTAAACCGGGATTCGATCATAGAGGGAACGCCAGTGATCATCCGCTCCAGGGTAGACGCATCAAAAACCTGGAAAGGGACAATGGGGTCCGTTGATATGGATAATTCGGCTACTAACAGCAGCTCAGATGCTGCAATGTTTGGAATGTCCAGTACTGGTGATGATCAGACTTCCTCCAGTACATATCCGTTTTATGTGAATCTGGATTCTTCGGATGGTCTGATGCTTGGACAGCATGTTTATATTGAACCGGATGAGGGACAGGATGATAATAAAGCAGGTATCTGGCTGAATGATTACTTTATTGTGGATGCGGATACAGATAGCCCTTATGTATGGGTTGCAGGCAGTGGGAACAAACTGGAAAAGAGAGATGTTGTACTTGGACAGTATGATGAAAATCTAGCGGAATACGAGATTGCGGACGGGCTTACAGAGAAAGACAGGATCGCATTCCCGACAGAGGAACTTAAAGAGGGAATGTCTGTTGTAGAGGGAACCGCTGATCAGACAACTGCGGCTATGTGGGATACTTCTGATGAAGATTCCCAGGATGTTTCTGATGAAGATTACAGCGATATGGAAAGCGATGGATCAGAACCTGATATGGTCGAAGACAGCGGTCTGGATGGAGATATGAGCACAACGGAAGGGCTTTCTCCGGAAGATGACCTCGTTCCAATGGAAGGAGCACCGACGGAATGATTTTGGATTTAAAGGGAATATATAAAGATTACCAGCAGGGGAAAATGACAGTTCCAGTATTGAAAGATGTGAATTTTTCGATGGAAGAGGGTGAATATGTAGCAATCATGGGACCATCCGGTTCTGGAAAAACCACACTGATGAATATTATCGGCTGTCTGGATAAACCTACGAAAGGAACTTTTCTCCTGAATGGAGAGGATATTGCAAAGTGCACGGAGAATGAAATGTCAGATCTTCGTTTGAAAACCATAGGCTTTGTGTTCCAGAGTTTTCACTTGCTTCCAAGACAGAGTGCGCTGACAAATGTTGAGCTGCCTCTGAATTATGCAAAAGTCCCAAAGAAAGAACGCAGGGAACGTGCTTTGAAAGCGCTGGAGCGTGTAGGACTTGCTGACAGGGTTAATTTTAAGCCGAATCAGCTTTCCGGTGGTCAGATGCAGCGAGTTGCCATTGCAAGGGCGATTGTAAACAATCCCAAACTTTTGCTTGCAGACGAACCTACGGGAGCATTGGATACAAAATCCGGAGCACAGGTCATGGAACTTTTTCAGAAGCTGAATGATGAGGGAGTATCTGTACTGATGATCACGCATGATCCGGAAATTGCGGCACACGCCAAGAGAGTTGTTATGATCCGTGATGGTGAGCTGCAGGAAAAGAGGTGATAACATGAAAGTGGTGAAGAGAATAATTGTCGGTGTATTGATCGCAGCACTGGCATCAGCTGGTATTTATACAGGTCTTATGCATGTAAAAAAATCCAAGGTGACAGAAGTACCGGTAACAAGTGTCAGCAACCTTATGACAGACTGGTATTCGGAAACAACGCTGGATGGAACCATCACCACAAATGTTGCGCAGAATGTAAATATGGATAAAGATATGATCATTGAGAAGATTTACGTTTCTCAGGGTGATGATGTAAAAAAAGGAGACAATCTGATCTCCTTTGATATGACGCTTGTAGAGATGGAACTGAATATTGCAAAGCTGAAACTGCAGAAACAGGAACAGGATCTTACAAAAGCCCAGAACCGTCTGACAAGTCTTCAGAACGGAGGACCTATTGAGGACAGTACGGACAGCACAGATGATACAGAGCTGAATTCTACAGATGGAAATACCGGTGACAGTAATATGACAAGCACGGATATTCCTTCTGATGGAAGCGGTGATGATGAGATGCAGTCCACAACCGGTTCTCTGGGAACTGCAGTAGATGGAAGTTATCTTGCGTCGGCATCTCAGCCGTTGCTTCTCAGTGCGTTTACAGATACAGCTTCCGCATCAGAAGAGTCTCAGGAAGCAGATGTCATTGATGGGGAAGAGGCAGCAGGGGAAACTTCAGACGGTGAGCAGCTGGATGAAGATGAGGATTCTTCTGATGATGGTCTTATCATGGATCCGTCTTATCAGGATCCTGCGGTAGATGATATTACAGATGGTGAAACGCCGGATCTGAATGCAGGAGATGACAGTACATCTTCCGTATCACCTACGCCGACACCGACACTGGGGCCGAATGAACTTCCTGATCCGAATGCAACAGAAGAAGAAATTCCGGGAATCACAGATGGAGAACCGCAGTTTTATCAGAAACTGGATTATACATCTCAGCCATTTACAGGAACCGGAACAGAAGATGATCCGTATGTTTTTCTGGTGAGCAGTGCAAAAGGCAAGGTTACTGTCATGGGTTCATTTTTTAACCGGATGGCAGGATACAGTGAAGACGGAACAAAAGTAGTTCAGAAAGGTGGCAGCTGGTTTCAGCTGGAATTTCATGAGAATGATACCATTGCGGATTTTGAAGACAGAAAACTTTCCTGTACAGGATATTATCTGATCGATGGAAGTCTTCTGGAAAATCCTGTTTATATGTATGCAGAGACAGAATTTACTTTGGATGATGCAATGAAGTACGATGATACTGGTGATGACGATGAAATTCCGGATGACAGTGGTGACGGAGATGACAGTACGGACAGTACGACCATGACCAGAGAAGATGCCATCAAGATCCAGAAAAATAAGGTTTCAAGCCTGAAACTGGATATTGAAGAGAGTAATCTGAATATCACCAAACTGGAAAATAAAGTAAAAAATAAACTTGTGACAAGCAAGCTGGATGGAACCGTTGCCTATATTGGAGATGAAGCAACCGGTTCCTATAATGGAGATGCTTTTTTGAAGGTAAAGAGCAAAGATGGTTTCTATGTTACCGGAACAGTCAGTGAGCTGATGCGGGATCAGATGAAAGAGGGGACTCTTCTCCAGTGTACCAGTTATGATTCCGGCAGTTTTGAGGCAAAGGTATTAAATGTTTCAGACTATCCGGTGGATTCTTCCAATAATTTTTATTATGGAGGAGATTCCAATCCCAATGTATCTTACTATACCTTTAATGCAGAGATCACTGATCAGTCGCTTCAGTTTACAGATCAGGATTATGTGACAATATCTCTGAAATCAAATAAACTGTCCAAAGGCAGCCTGGTTGTGATGAAGGCCTTTATCCGCACAGAAAATGGAACCAGTTATGTTTATAAAGATGTAAAAGGAACTCTGAAAAAACAGCAGGTTACTGTGGGCAGTATCGTAAACAGCGGATACTATGCCATTGTAACTTCAGGTCTGAAGTCGGATGATCTTCTTGCGTTTCCTTACGGAAATACGGTACAGGAAGGTGCCAAGACAAAAGAAGTAACATTGGATGATATGTATAATGAATAACAGGAAGGAGAAATTTCATGCTTGAAAATATACGCCTGGCATTTCAGGGAATATGGTCACATAAGATGAGATCCTTTCTGACCATGCTTGGTATTATTATTGGTATTGCATCTATTATTGCAATTGTATCTACGATTAAGGGCACCAGTGAACAGATAAAGGAAGACCTGATCGGTTCCGGAAACAATACTGTGCAGGTGTTGCTCTATGACGGAGACAGCACTTATGACATGGACTATGGCTCCTATGGAAGTTCTGCCACACCGCCCGTCATTTCCGATTCGCAGAAAACAGCCATTGGAGATCTGGACCATGTGATCAGTTCTACATTTTACTACAGCAGTCAGTCCGCAAGTGTTTATTATAAGAATACAAGTTTTCAGGGCGGAACAGTATATGGTATTGATAACAGTTATCTGAAAACGATGGGATATTTGGTCCAGTCCGGACGTGGTTTTGTGCAGAAGGATTATGACAGCTATCGAAAGGTTGCACTGGTGGACTCCAATGCTGCGCAGAATATTTTTGGAAGTGAAAATCCGGTAGGAAAGACCATCGAGATCGGAGCAGAACCTTATATCATCGTAGGCGTGATCACTCAGAGCGAGGATAATATGCCTAAGATCAATACATTGTCCGAGTATGAGGAATATTCTCAGACTATTATGGGAAGTGTGATGATCCCGGATACAACCTGGCCTGTGGCATTTAAGTTTGATCAGCCTCAGAATGTGACAGTCCGTGCGGACAGTACAGATAATATGAGTTCAGTGGGAAAAGCGGCAGAAGATGTCCTGAATACAGGAATCCAGAATGAGAAGAATAAATCCAATTTCAAATATAAAGCAGAAGATATCATGGAGAAGGTCAAAAATCTGCAGAAACTCAGTGAAAGCACAAATCAGCAGCTGATCTGGATCGCAAGTATCTCCCTTCTTGTCGGTGGTATCGGTGTTATGAATATCATGCTGGTATCTGTCACAGAGCGTACCAGTGAGATTGGTCTGAAAAAGGCCATTGGAGCAAGAAAAAATATTATTCTCGGGCAGTTTCTGACGGAGGCTTCGGTGCTGACCAGTATCGGAGGAATCATAGGAGTGGTACTTGGTATCATCCTGTCAAAAGTAGTGGCGCAGGTGTCCGGGGCACCAACGGCCATCAGCATACCAGCCATTATTGGTTCTGTAGTATTTTCCATGCTGATCGGCCTGATCTTCGGACTTCTTCCATCTGTGAAAGCAGCCAACCTGAATCCTATCGATGCACTTCGAAGTGAGTAAATACAAATAAAAAAACGCATACATTTTTACAGCAATGTACCGGCTTCCAAAAGTCAGATCTGAAGATCTGACGATTGGAGGCCGGTATTTTTATGCCTCAATATTTTATGGATTCAAGAAAGTGACTGTTCTGGAAGGATTACTGTAAATGTGGCGCCGCCTCCGGGAGTCTCTGAGACAGTGATCTTTCCCTTCTGGAGAGAAATGATTTCATTTGCAATGGAAAGCCCCAGCCCAAAAGCTGCTCTTTGAGAAAATATCTGATGTTCCAGTGTATCCAGAGGGTGGAGGATAACAAGACCCAGAGAACCGTTTTTATTCGGGATCTGAGCTGTACAGGCATAAAAAGACTGGATTCCGGATCAGTGGTTAGATTTTGGCTTCTGGACGAAAAAATGGAAAGAAGTTAAAAAAAATTTCCAGTGGTATCTGGTACTTCCGAAGACACCCATCCAGGCAGAACAGGTACAATGTGTTTTTCGCGGAATGGCAGCGTTTATTTTGTCACTTTTGCTGTATATATGGCAAAAAAAGAAAGCATAAATGGAATTTTTACAGGTTTTTTCCAGATCATAAAAAAATCATGGCAGAATCTTTGGATAGTGTGATATAATACACCATAAGTGGGCAAATATTAAAACAGAAGGAGATAATTTCATGAAGGTTTTGGAAGGTAAATCTGTATTTTCCGGTATTGCGATCGGTAAGATCTCAATCCTCCAGAAAGTTGACGCTAGTGTTAAACGTGTTCACGTGGAGGATCCGGAAGAAGAGGTAAAGCGTGTGGAGGCAGCCAAGGAGCAGGCTGTGGCACAGCTTCAGAAGCTTTATGACAAGGCTCTTCAGGAGGTTGGAGAGTCCGGAGCGGCAATCTTTGAAGTTCATCAGATGATGCTTGATGATGATGACTATCTTGATTCCATCCACAACATTATCCGCACAGAGTCTGTAAACGCAGAATATGCGGTTGCAACAACTGGCGACAACTTCTCATCAATGTTCGCACAGATGGACGATGATTATATGAAAGCAAGAGCGGCTGATGTGAAGGATATTTCTGACCGTCTGGTACGTGTACTTTCCGGCCATGGAGATGGAGAACTTGAGGCATCTGAACCGGTGATCGTAGTTGCTGAGGATCTTGCACCAAGTGAGACCGTACAGATGGATAAGAGCAAAGTACTTGCATTTGTTACAAGAAAAGGTTCTTCCAACTCACATACCGCCATTCTTGCAAGAACTATGAACATTCCGGCACTGATCAATATCGAATACGACGAGTCCATGGACGGAAAAATGGCAGTTGTAGACGGAAAGAGCGGAAATCTGATCGTTGATCCGGATGCGGAAACCCTTAAGAAATACGAAGACCTGCGTGCAGATGAACTTGCACAGCGTGCAATGCTCAAAGAACTGAAAGGAAAAGAGACTGTTACCAAGAGCGGCCGTAAGCTTCATCTTTATGCAAACATCGGAAGTACCGGCGATGTTGCCAACGTACTTGCCAATGATGCGGAAGGTATCGGACTTTTCCGAAGCGAATTTGTATATCTGGAGAAAGAAGATTATCCGACAGAGGAAGAGCAGTTCCAGGTTTATAAGACAGTAGCACAGAACATGGCCGGTAAGAAAGTCATCATCCGTACCCTTGATATCGGAGCAGACAAGCAGATCGATTATT
>OGCO01005844.1_pt1 | contig 11516 bp, 8 predicted proteins | sample 1570171 | NCBI WGS metagenome assembly OGCO01 (sample SAMEA4370583, study PRJEB24528) | human gut metagenome | reverse complement strand
GCGCTTTTGGCTTAGCAGCTGCCGTGCCTCGCTCGCCGTATCGGCACTTAGAATTATGCGGTATTGCCTTAATTTTTTCTTATAGCAAAATACCAGCTGAAACGTGAAAGTCAAAACTTGATTCAATCAGCCAAAAATCTGTTTGGCGTAATCGGCGCTGGCTTTGGCGTCCTTGGCATAAAAATCGGCACCGATCTGTTCGGCGTATGCCTTGGTCAGTACAGCGCCGCCCACCATGACCTTGCAGGGCAGGTTGGCCGCGTGCAGGGCTTCGATGGTGGCCTGCATGTTGGGCACGGTGGTGGTCATCAGGGCCGAAAGCCCCACCAGCGGCGCACCGGTCTGGCGCACGGCTTCCACCACGCGCTCCGGCGGCACATCGCGGCCCAGGTCCAGCACGTCATAGCCATAGTTTTCCAAAATTACGCGTACAATGTTTTTGCCAATATCGTGTACGTCACCTTTTACGGTGGCGATCACAATACGGCCTTTGCTTTCGCCCTGGCTGCCGCTGGCGGCAATGGCGGTTTTGATCACTTCAAAAGCAGCCTGGGTCGCCGTGGCGGATTGCAGCAGCTGCGGCAAAAAGATGGAGCCTTTTTCAAAGGCATCGCCCACCACATCCAGCGCGGGGATCAGCGTTTCGTTCACCACCTGCAAAGGCTCGCGGGTTTTCAGGGCTTCCCCTGCAGCGGCGCGGGCTTCGTTTTTCAGGCCGCGGCGCACGGCTTCAAACAGAGCATCGGCCCCTGCTGCACCGCCCGCCGGGGCGGCGGCATCAGTTTTTGCCACCTGGGAGGTCTGCACCTGCACATTAGCATAGGCGGCAACGTAATCATTGCACTTTTCGTCCTGGCTGGTCAGCACACGGTAGGCGCGCACGGCGGCCATCATTTCCGGCGTGTTGGGGTTCATGATGGCAAGGTCCAGCCCGGCCTGCATGGCCAACGTCAGGAAAGTGGTATTCATGTAGCCGCGGCAGGGCAAACCAAAGCTGATGTTGGAAACACCCAGCACGGTGCGCACGCCCAGTTCCTTTTTGCACATGGTAATGGCTTTCAGGGTTTCGGCAGCGGCGCTCTGCTCGGCAGAAACTGTCAGCGTCAGGCAGTCGATGTAAACATCCCCGCGGGGAATGCCGATAGCATCCGTTGCGGCCACAATGCGCTTGGCAACCTCAAAGCGGCCCTCTGCCGTTTTGGGAATGCCGTGTTCATCCAGTGCCAGACCAACCACGGCGGCGCCGTACTTTTTGCACAGGGGCAGAATGCTGTCCAGCACCTTCTGCTCACCGTTGACCGAGTTGACGATCGGCTTGCCGTTATAAATGCGCAGCGCGCGGGCCAAAGCATCTTTGTTGGAAGAATCCAGCTGCAATGGCAGGTCGGTGATGGATTGCAGCTCCCGCACCAGCATTTCCAGCGTGGCGGGTTCGTCAATATCCGGCAGACCGGCGTTCACGTCCAGCAGCTCGGCACCGGCTTCGGCCTGGGCTACGGCCTGGGCGCAGGCATAGGCGCTGTCGCCCTCCCGCAGGGCCTGCTGCAAGCGCTTTTTGCCGGTGGGGTTGATGCGCTCGCCCACCACGGTAATGCCGTTTACCTCCACGCAGCGCACGGGGGTACACAGGCGGCTGCGCACAATAGGGGTTTTGGCGGCGGGGGTTTTATCCTGGGTCAGCTCTTTCAGCAGGCGGATGGATTCCGGCTCAGAGCCGCAGCAGCCGCCCAGCATGGAAATTCCGGTGGGCAGGTAGGCGGCCATCTCAGCGGCAAACTCCGCCGGGGTGATATCATAGCTGCCGTCCAGGTTCGGCAGGCCCGCATTGGGCTTGACAAACACCGGCATACCGGCGGGCACCACACGGCAGAGCCGCTGAGCAAAGGGCAGGATTTCCTTGGGGCCCAGCGAGCAGTTGATGCCCACGGCGTCCGCACCAAGGCCGGCGGCGGTAATGCCGTAGCTTTCCACTGTGCAGCCGGTAAAGGTACGGCCACGGGCCTCAAAGCTCATCGAAGTAAACACCGGCAGGTCACAGTTTTCCTTTGCGGCCAGGATGGCGGCTTTCAGCTCATACAGGTCGGTCATTGTTTCCAGAAAGACGAGGTCTGCCCCGGCTGCGGCACCGGCGCGCACCATCTCAGCAAACTGGGCGCAGGCATCCTCAAACGGCAGGGTACCGGCCGGGGCCAGCAGCTCGCCGATGGGGCCGATATCCAGTGCCACCAGGGCACCGGTTTCCTGCGCGGCGGTCCGGGCACATGCGATGGACGCTTCGATCACCTGCTGCACAGTATAGCCGGTTCCCTTCAATTTACGAGGGTTGGCGCCAAAGGTGTTTGCCAGCAGGATATCCGCCCCGGCGCGGGCATAGTCCCGGTGGACGGCAGTGAGCACATCCGGCATGATAAAGGCGGCCAGTTCCGGCTTTTGTTCTGTGGTCAGGCCGCGCAGCTGCAGCTGGGTGCCCATGGCGCCATCCAGCATAATAAAGCGGCGGCGGGCAAATACTTCCTCAATTTTCACAGGTGGTTCCCCTCTTTCTGTATTCGCACTTTTCGCGCAGCAGGCAGTGCCCGCACCCGGCGCGGGCCCCCGTTACCGGGTGGTCCGCCACGCCAAGGATGGCTGTTACGCTTTTGCGCGGGGTCAGCAGATTTTCCGGCGTGACCGCCATGCCAAGGCCGCGTACGGTATCCAGCGCAATGGCAAACGGCTGCTGCAAAGTCAGCGGGCAGTCCCCATAGCCGGGGGAAAAACGCCCCGTCAGGTAGTGCCCCTGCGCCTGCACGCTGGTGCGGATCTCGGCTTCCAGCGCGTTGCACAGCTCTTCCATCACAGCGGAAGCCATCGCATCCACCACAGCGGCCAGGGCAATATCCGTCAGCTCCAGGCGGCGCATCAGGGTATCAGCCCCGCTGCCAAGGGTAACAGCCATCAGCACCATGGCATCGCAGCCGCGCAGGTGGCGGGCAATATCATTCCCGGCGTTCTGCAGCGGCAGGGCGGTCAGCGGCAGCTGTTTCCACACGCCGCGCGGGGTGGCGGCGGCGCGCAGGGCGTCCTCGGCTTTTTGCAGCAGCACTTGGGATGCAGCATCCGGCTGCCAGCCCCCTGCCCCAAGGTAGCGAAGGGTTTCGGCGCGGGTATCGTTTTGCGGGTAGGCTAATTGCACAGCGTTTCACTCCCCCTCTATGGGGCCAACAGGCCGATTACAGCAGGTCCTTGATGCCCTCATACACAGCGGCGGCAACCTTGGCGTCATTCATGGCATACAGGTGCACACCGTCCGCGCCGCCCTCGATCAGATCTCGCAGCTGCTGCACGGCATAGTCAATACCGGCAGCATACAGGCTTTCGGGGTCGTCCTGGTAGCGGGAGATCATGCGGGTAAACTCCGAAGGCAGGCTGGCGCTGGAAAGTGCCACCGTGCGCTCGATCTGGCTGCGCTTAACGATGGGCATAACACCGGCAGACACCGGCAAAGTGATGCCTGCGCGGCGGGCCAGGTTCAAAAAGCGATAAAAGTGCATATTATCAAAGAACAGCTGGGTCAGCAGGTGGGTGGCACCGGCCTCCTGCTTAAAGCGCAGGTTGGCAACATCCTGGGCCAGGGTAGCGGCTTCGGGGTGGCCTTCGGGGTAGCAGGCAGCGTGGATATCAAATTCCGGCTGGGTCTGCCACACAAACTGGGCCAGGTCGCTTGCGTGGGCAAAGTCCGGGCTTTCGGGGCGGGTGGGGGTGCGGTCGCCGCGCAGGGTCAGCACGTTGCGCACACCGGCGGCATTCAGCTGGTCCAGCAGCTGGGCGGCCTTTGTCTTATCGCTGCCCATGCAGATCATGTGGGCCAGCGGCTCTACGTTCAGGTCGTTTTTCAGGAATTCGGCCACTTCCACAGTGGAAACGCCGCCCGTGGAGCCGCCTGCACCGTAAGTAACGCTGATAAAATCCGGGTTAAGGGTGCGCATGGTGCGCAGGGTGTCCTTCATTTTACCAAAGTTGGCGGTCTGCTTCGGGGGGAAGCACTCGATGGAAAACACGCAAGGCTTGCGCTTGAACATCTGGGAGATCTGCATAGGATTCATCCTCCTGTATTTTTATTACTTTCCTCTATTTCTACCTAATTAAAACTTTTGGGGCGTGCGGGAACACTTTCCTGCCGACTTACTGGGGTCAGGCACACAGAGTCAGGCTGCCGGGGGTTACGCGGCGGGAGCCAGCTCTTCGTCCGGCTGTTTTGCCGTCTGCACAGTAAAGCTGCCGTCCGCCTGGGCGGTCACGGTCACCGTACCGTACAGGTCGGTGCGGTAAAAGTCAATGCCCTCATCCTGCATTTCCTGGATGACTTCGCGGTGGGGGTGGCCGTAATCATTGTTCAGGCCGCAGCTGGCAACCACAAGCTGGGGCTGCACCTGCCACAGCAGTGTTTGGGTGTTGGATGTGGACGACCCATGGTGCCCGGCCTTGAACACGGTGGATCGCAAGCGGAACGGATATTGCTCCGCCAGGGCGGCTTCCTCGTTGTGCTCGGCATCGCCGGTATCCAAAAAGGTAAAGTTCCCGGCTTCAAACCGCAGGCAGAGCGACATATCATTTGTTGCATCGTCACTGCCCGCCGTATCGGCATCCACACCGGGCAGCAGCACGGTCAATGTGCCGGTGCCGATGGTGTACTGCTGGCCGGTATAGGCAGTTTCCACCGGTACGCCGCATTCCTGGGCGGTTTGCAGGGTGCGCTGGGTCTGGCCGGTCACGTCAGTTTCGCTCAGGTCGGGGGTCAGCAGGGTCTGCACATCAAAGTTCTGCAAAACGGCCTGCATGCCGCCCACATGGTCGGCATGGGGGTGGGTCATCACCAACAGGTCCAACTGGCTTACGCCATAGCTGCGCAGGTCCTGCACAAGGTTCTGCCGGGCATCCTTGGGGCCTGCATCAATCAGGCAGGCCGCACCGTTCTGCAAAATCAGCACGGCATCCCCCTGCCCCACATCCAGGAACACCACTTCGGTTTCTCCCTCCGGCAGCGGGGCTGTGGTTTCGCTCTGGCTGGGTTCCAGGCCAACCCATTGGTAAATCTGGTCCCAGCTGGGCACAAAACCGTTGCCGCCGTAATTTTCGACCACATACAAGGCAACGGCGATGAGAACAGCGGCCACAATGGTCCACACCTGGGGGCGGCGGTAGGAATGGCGGCAATACCTACGCCGCCGGTATTTACTCACCCTGGCCCAGCTGGCGTTCCTGCCACTGGGCGCGGGTCAGCAAAACGGCACGGGGCTTGGCGCCCTCATAGGGGCCGATAATCTTTTCCTGTTCCATCTGATCCATGATGCGGGCCGCACGGGCATAGCCCAGCTTGCAGCGGCGCTGCAAAAGGCTGGTGGATGCCTGCCCGGCTTCGATGACACATTCCACCGCCTGTTCAAACATGGGGTCGCGGCTGCCGCTGTCATCGTCCGAATCGGAGCTGCTGCCCTTGCCGCCCTTTTCGGCCACGGCACGGCGCTCCATCTCGGCAATCATCTCTTCATCATACTGGGCGCTGGAAGTGGATTTGATAAAGTTCAGCACAGCGCTGATCTCTTCATCCGTCACAAAGGTACCCTGCACACGCACGGGCTTGGAAGCACCGACCGGCAGGAACAGCATATCGCCGTTGCCCAGCAGCTTTTCGGCGCCGCCGCTGTCCAGAATGGTGCGGGAGTCGATCTGGCTGGAAACTGCAAATGCAATACGGCTGGGGATGTTGGCTTTGATCAGGCCGGTGATAACGTCCACGCTGGGGCGCTGGGTTGCCACAATCAGGTGGATACCGGCCGCACGGGCTTTCTGGGCAATGCGGCAGATATAATCTTCCACCTCTTTGCCGGCAACCATCATCAGGTCGGCCAACTCGTCAATGATAATAGCGATATAAGGCAGGTGTTCCAGCACATCGGGGTGCTGCTTGGCCAGCTTGTTATAGCTCTTGATATCGCGCACATTGTTTTCGGCAAACAGCTTATAGCGGCGCTCCATCTCGGCCACACTGGCCCCCAGGGCACCGGCGGCCTTGCGCGGCTCGGTCACAACGGGCATTAACAGGTGGGGAATGCCGTTGTACTCAGCCAGTTCCACCACCTTGGGGTCGATCAGAATCAGTTTGACATCTTCCGGACCGGAGCGGAACAAAAAGCTGATGATGATCGAGTTGACGCAGACGGATTTACCGCTGCCGGTGGAGCCGGCGATCAGCAGGTGGGGCATTTTACACAGGTCCGCCACCTGGGCTGTACCGGCAATATCTTTGCCCAGCGCCATGGTCAGTGGGCTGCGCATGTTGATGTAGTTCTGGGATTCAAACACCCCGCGGATGCTGACGGTAGACCGGATCTTGTTGGGCACCTCGATACCGACGGCGGGTTTGCCGGGAATGGGGGCTTCGATACGCACACCGGCGGTGGCAAGGTTCAGGGCGATATCATCCGACAGGCTGGTGATACGGCTGACCTTGATGCCCGCCTGGGGCTGCAGCTCATACCGGGTCACGGAAGGGCCGCGGCAGATATCCAGGATATGGGTCTTAACACCAAAGCTGTCCAGCGTGTTCACCAGGATATCGGCGTTTTTCTTCATCTCGGCGGCCGCGCCGCGTTCATCTTCCGGCTTGGCCGCATTGAAAAGGTTCAAAGATGGGTAAGTATACGGCGGGAACTCCTCTTTGGCCTGGGCGGCAAAGGCTGCCGTAGCTTCGCTGCTGGCCTCCTCATCAGCTTCGCGGGCTGCACCGGCGGGTGCGGTGGCTGCCGGGGCGGCAGGGGCTTTCGCCATTGCTTTGGCCACGCTGGGCGGGCTGGAAATGGGAGCCGAAGCCGAATTGCCCATGCTGGAAGATACCCGCAGCCGGTTGGGGCTGCCGGGGCGGCGTTCATCCGTTACGCTGTATACTTTAGGCGCAGCGGCGGCAGGCTGGGCCGTGGGCTGCGGTGCCGGGGCCTGCACGCTGACCCGCCCGGTGAGCAGATCCGATACCGGAATTCCGGCGTTCCAGGCAGCCTTGGCTGCATCGAAACCGCCCTGGTCAAAGCTGCCGCCCAATGTGGGGATGGCTGTAACAGGGGCAGGGGCAGGCGCTGGCTGGGTGGGTTCCGGCACCAGCGGTGTTTCAAAATTATCCGCGCTTTCGCTGCTGCCAACGTCATCCGGTTCCGGCAATTCCTCTACCGGCTCCAGCGGGGTGGAAAAATCTTCCACCGAGGCGGCAGGTGCGTTATCATCCGGTTCCGGGGTCAGCGGGGTTTCAAAACTTTCCGCCTCATCCTCCTCGGGCAGGCCCACATCGGCACCGGCCACGGGGGTATCCCGCCCGGTCACGGCGCGCTGGATCAGGTCATTCAGGCTGTCTTCCTCCACCGGGGCTTCCTCAGCCTGCTGAGCTTCCGGTTCCAGGTGCAGCTCAAAGCTTTCTTCCTGCGGCTGGGGCTGGGGTTCCGGCTGGGGCGCGGGGTACTTGCGATGGTTCAACTGCTCCAGCGGGTCAAGGCCAAAGGTGCCGCCGGGGCCGATATCAATTTTTTGCAGCGGGTCATGCTGCACGGCGTTCTGCAAAGCGCGCTGGGAAGCATCCGGCCCCAGGTCCACATCAAAGTCCGAACGCTGGGCGGGCGGGGCAAAGCTTTGGGTGTGCTGCACGCCTTGGGGCGCAGCCTGGGCACGCTGCATATCGGGGTATGTTGCGGTGCCGGGCTGCGTATACGCCTGCTGGGGCTGGGCCGCCGGCTGGCCGGCCTGCGCTGCGGCGGCTGCCTGGTCGGCAGGGTTTGCCTGGGCCGCATTGCGGCGGGCGGCTTCCTCCTGTTCCAGATAGGGGGCCACATCAAAGGGGCGGCGGGTGCCAGACTGCGGCGTGGCCGGAGACTCGCCGGCCATGGGCGGCAGGCTGCCGGTCAGGTTTTCAAGGGATTCTTCCTCCGCTTCATGGCCAAACAGCTGGGTATCATAAGCGGTTTCTTCCTCCGCACGGGCGGCGCGGCGGGCTTTGAATTCCTGAATATAATAGCTGATGAACTGCACCACATCCACCGGGGTAACGGCAAAAAACACCATCAGCCCCATCAGGATGACAATAATCATGACGATATTGGCACCGGGACGGCCACAGACGGCCAGCAGCGATGCGCCGATGGGCACACCCAGCACACCGCCGGTCCAGAACTTGCGCTGCCCCCAGGCAAACAGCATCTTGACGGTCTGCCAGGGGGTATCCCCTACCTTAAAGTCCGAGAAGATGACCGCCGTACCGGCCAGCAGCACCGCCAGCAGCAGCACCTTGCCAATGAAAGTGCCCACATGGTAACCGGATGCCAGCAGATAGGCCAGATACAGCAAAAACGGGCCGACAAAATATGTAACCACGCCAAAGGTGCCAAACAGCCAGCTGCGTAGAACATTCCAGAAGCTCTGCCCCGGCACCAGCACCAGCGCAATGGCCAGAATGCCAAGCCCGGCCAGCACCACGCTGCGGATCAGGTTTTGCTGCTGGGCGCGGCGCTGTTCCAGCCTGGACATCCGCTTTTTGCTGCCGGAGGCCGAACTGTTGTGTCTGGTCCCGGAGCTGCTGCTTTTACTGCTTTTGCTGCCGGAGGCGCGGTATGTGTTTTTACTGTTTTTTCCGTTTTTGGCGGAACTTGAACGTGCCATGCTCTCCCTACCTCTTTACTATAATATGCGTATATTCAGGCTGCCCTGTTCAGCGGGCAGCCATTGTTGATTTGCTTTGGCGCGGCGGGCCCTGCCCCCGTTTTGAACGAAAGTTCTTTCGCCTTTTATCTGGCAGCGGGCGGCCATTAAACAGCATCCGGCGACCCCGCATAAAGAGACTTTCCGCGCAGTGATTTTATCTGCCATCCGCCACGGCAGCTGTGCCGTGCTGTTTTGGGCAGGGGCATACTGCCCCTTATAGCATAAGGTATATTGTAGCATGAAAACGCCCGCTTGTAAAACCCCTTTCTCTTTCTATTTTCATCAAAGCCTTTCCGCCCACTGGCGGGCAGCGCCCCCTCAATATCCGGTTTTCCCGGCGTCGATTTCGGCATACAGGTAGCGCAGCGCATCGCCCAGGTTGCCGATGGCGTCGATCAGCCCCTCTTCCACAGCCTGTTCCCCGCCCAGCACGGTACCCATATCCATCACCAGCTCCCCAGTATTGTGCATCAGCTGGGTAAAGCGCTTGGCGCTGATGCCGGAATGCCCCGCCACAAAGCTGACGATGCGCTCCTGCATCTGCTCAAAATAGCGCAGGGTCTGGGGCACCCCCAGCACCATGCCGGAGTGGCGCACCGGATGCACCGTCATGGTGGCGGTGGGCACAATAAAGCTTTTGCGGGCCGAAACCGCCAGCGGGATACCGATGGAATGCCCGCCGCCCAGCACCAGCGTTGCGCTGGGCTTGCTGACGCCGGAGATCAGCTCCGCCAAAGCGAGCCCGGCTTCCACATCGCCACCCACGGTATTCAGGATGACCAACAGCCCCTCAATGGCAGGGTCCTCCTCAATATCCACCAGCTGGGGGATCACATGCTCATACTTGGTGCTTTTCTGGTTATCGGGGGCCAGGCTGTGGCCCTCAATGGTGCCGATCACCGTCAGGCAATAAATGGCATGGCGGCCCTTGGTGGCGGGCACAATGCCGCTGTCCGTGATCAGGTCATGTTCCAGCCGCATGCGCTCCACATCCTTGGCGTCCTTGGCAGCATGGGGGGCGGGCTGTTGTTTTGGGGTACGGTTTGGCATGGCGGGGGTCCTTTCCTTCCGACAAAATCGGTGCGCCGGGCAGTGCAAAACCCGGCTATACCCTGACAGTATGCCCCGCTGGTACGCTTTTTTATGCACAGAGGGGCGCGACTGGGCAAAAAAAGCACGGAAAAACTTAGATAAAAAATTGACAATCGGCACAAGATTGATTATACTTTTACTAGAATTTACATCGGAATCACACAAGAGGCAGGGTGTTTCCTTTACCCCTGCCCGGAGAACGGGAGATTAGTCTTTATGTCATCAACAATGCAAAACAAGGCATCGTTGCCCGTGATCAAGCGGCTGCCCAAATATTACCGCTACTTGAGCAACCTGCAGGCAGATGGGCGTGATAAAATTTCTTCCAGCGAGCTGGCCCGCATGATGGGCACCACCGCCAGCCAGGTGCGGCAGGATTTCAACTGTTTTGGCGGTTTTGGCCAGCAGGGCATCGGCTACAAGGTGGATGTGCTGCTTACCGAGATTGGCAAACTGCTGTTTGGCAACGGCGAGCTGCTGCCTACCGTGCTGATCGGCGCCGGCCGCCTGGGCACGGCGGTCTCCAGCTTTATCAGCCGCGATACCAACGGCTACAAGCTGATTGCCGCGTTTGATATCAACCCCGCCCTGGAGGGCAAGGAGATCAGCGGCGTAACCATCCGCCCGCTGTCCGAGCTGGAAAGCTTCTGTGCGGCGCACAAGCCGGTGGTCGCCGTGCTGTGCGTGCCGCGCCAGAGCGCCATGGACCTTTCGGACGAGCTGGTTCGGCTGGGTATTCAGGGCTTCTGGAACTTCAGCCACTATGATCTTTCGGTCGTTTATCCGCAGGTCACAGTGGAAAACGTCCATTTGGGCGACAGCCTGATGAGCCTTGGCTACCGGCTGCGCAGCCATGATGAATAAAAGCCGGGCACACAGCACATGACTGTTTCCGGCGGGGTGTACCCCAGCGCCTGCCCTGGCATGGGTGCAGGATCCTGTGGTACACCCCGATTTTCATGCTGTTTTTACTTTATTTTAATAAGGAGCCAAACATGGCAAAGCTATATTACCGTTACGGCGCAATGAACAGCGGCAAAACCACGGCGCTTTTGCAGGTTGCTTTCAATTATAACGAACGCGGCATGCGGGTGCTGATTCTGAAAGCCAGCGTGGACACCAAAGGCGGCGATCATATTGTTTCCCGCCTGGGGGTCAACCACAAGGTGGATGTGCTGGTTAGCCCGGACATGGACATCCTGGATATCGTCCGGGCCGATACTGCCGCCCATGGCAGCGCCCCTGCCTGTGTGCTGTGTGACGAAAGCCAGTTCTTTACCCCGGCGCAGGCCGAGCAGCTGTTTTTGGTCACGGTGGACCTGAACATTCCGGTCATCTGCTATGGGCTGCGGGCAGACTTTATGAACCGCGGCTTCCCCGGTTCCACCCGCCTTCTGGAGCTGGCCCATACCATCGAGGAGATGAAAACCATCTGCGCCTGCGGCCGCAAAGCCACCTGCAACGGCCGCAAGGTAAACGGCGAGTTCGTGTTTGAGGGTGCCCAGGTTGCGATTGACACAGTGGACGCTGTAGAGTATCAGAGCCTTTGCCCCCAGTGCTGGTACCGGGAATACCGCGCTTTCCTGAAACGCCACCCCGCGCACCAGTGATCCATTCTTTTATTTCAATCTGTGTTTCGCCCTTTTATATAAGGCAACACCGCACAATTCCCGCCTTGCGGCTTAAGCACCGCTCCGGCAGCT
>OGCO01005838.1_pt1 | contig 11533 bp, 8 predicted proteins | sample 1570171 | NCBI WGS metagenome assembly OGCO01 (sample SAMEA4370583, study PRJEB24528) | human gut metagenome | reverse complement strand
GGATGTGGGTAAAGCCCTGGCTCTGCATGTACTGTGCAAAGCCGTCAGCGATCGCACCCTGTACGCGGAAGATCGCCTGCTTGCGCGGATGACGCAGCGTGATCGGACGCAGCGGCAGATCAACATCGAGGGACAGGCCCATATACTTCTTGCCGAGCGGTACCGGCAGCTGGTCGTACGGCTTGCCGAGGATGGACAGTGCGCTCAGAACGACCTCAACGCCGTGCTCTGCACGCGGCTCCTCACGAACGGTACCGGTAACCTCAAGTACCATTGCGTCCTTGACATCCGAACGCTTGATGCCGCCGATCTCGTCACCCTGGAAGGTGCACTGGATCAGACCGCGCTCAACGCGCATTACAACAAAAGAAAAGTCAGACATATCGCGTACACGGTGAACCGTGCCGCGGAACGTGACCTCGCTGCCGACTGCTTCGCAGACGCGCTTTACGGTGTCAACGTACTGACCCGCTTCATGAATCATTTCCATAATATTACGCCTCTCTGTTTACAATTTTCAGATAGAGTTATTGTAGCATGGATTTAATGCCGTGACAAGGTTTTACCAGTGAAATCCACGCTGTTTCGACAATTTTTCTTATCGTTTCAGCCGGCGGAGCACCGCCTGTACTTCCTCGCGGCCCTCACCGCTGACGATAATGCACACTGCATAAACGCCCGCACCGACCACGACAGCCGCGCCAAGGCGAATGAGATTGCCGACCGGCAGCAGCGTGCACGCAAAGGCCGCCGCGCCGCACAGCAGCGCCGAAACGATGATGCGCACCAGACTGATCGGTGCCACACGGAACAGGAATCGGCTGCGCACGCGCACACAGGTAATGATAAAGTAGGACGCAAATGCGACCACCGAACCGAGCGCACCGCCCGTAAATCCGAGGGTTTTGAGCAGAATGACACTCGAAACCACCTTGATAACTGCTGCGATCGCGCTGTTCTGCAGAACGTGTACGGTGGACTGCTCCAGCTCATACGCCTTGTTGGCGTACTCGGTCAGGCCCATGAACAGCATGGCAAGCGCGGTATACGCGATGACCGGCGCACCGGCGGCGTACTTCGCGGGGAACAGGAACCGGCTGAGCGGCAGCGCAACCGCCGTCAGACCTGCAACCGCAGGCACGGCGATCAGCAGATACAGCCGCACGCCCTGATCGAGCAGCGGCTTTGCCGCGGCTTTGCCGCCCTCACGCCAGCCGCGCAGCACGGCAGGATACACGCCGCGCATAATGCCGACCGAGATCATCGTGAACAGACCGCTCGCGATCGAGTTGTTATTCGAATAGTATGCGTACAGAATGTTGCCGTAAAAGCCGACAACGAGGTATTTGTCGATCTGGTTGAGCAGCGCCACCGAAATGGAAACGCCCATCAGCGGTACGCCGTATTTGAGGAACCTGTTCAGCAGCGGCTTGGAGAAATATTTCAGCCGCACAACAACCGGCAGGCTGAGCGCAAACACCGCACCGATGGTGGCTACACCGTCCGCAATGGTATTGGCAAAGATAGCCGGGAACGGCGACGGATAATTCGACTTGCCGCCGACAAGCGCGAATGCAACCGCAAGCTTGAGCACCGCTGAGGTCAGCGACCACAGGATGGAGGCTTTCACGCGGCCGAGCTGGATGAGCGCCGCATTGAGCACCTGAAACGCCGTGTAGGTGCAGAACATCAGCGCACCGCCCAGATAGACCGGACTTTGCGTCACAGCCGCCGTAATGCAGCAGCCGATGGCAACAAGCACGCACAATCCCACATAGATGGTAGAAACCGTGGAAAACAGGCCGCGTCCTTCATCGGCGCGGTACTCCTCACCGACATAGCGGGTGGCGGAATTCGCCATCCAGCCCGCAAGGATGAGGTACAGCAGCTGTATCGTGGTGTTGGTCAGGTTGAATGCACTGACCGCACCCTCCACAAAGATGTGGGAATACAGCGAGGAACACCCGATGACGAGCAGTCCCTCGACCACCTTGGCCGGCAGGAACAGCATCGCATCGCGCGTCATGGTATTTTTAGAGGACAAAAGAAAAACCCTCGCTTTCCGTCAGATAGATAGACAAGACCGCATAATTGAACAAAAGCGCAAAATTTCCGTAAAGCGCCGCGGCAGCGCGACCGGAGCCTGCGCAAGGAGCCGCGGCAGCGCGACCGGAGCCTGCGCAAGGAGCCGCAGCTTCAATTGTGCGGTGTTGCCTTAAGTATACCATGAAAGCGGTGGAAACACAAACTTCGTTTGCCGAAAAATCGCCGAAAAAGCCGCATTTTCCTGTCTCACGGTTTTGCAATCCCCCTGTTTTCATGGTATACTGATTATACTTGTCAAGTGGAGGTATTTGACTTTGCGAATCATGCATGTAATGGGCGGCGGCGATGTAGGCGGCGCCAAGACCCAGATTATGAATACCGTGACCGGACTCAACCGCAATAACGATGTAATGCTCATCTCGTTCCGCGCAGGTCCGTTTGCAGATGAAGCGCGCGAGCGCGGCATTGATGTGCGCGTGATCGAGCGGCACAATCCGTTCCGCGCGGCACGGACCATGCGCGACCTGGTAGATGCGTTCAAGCCCGACATTATTCACTGCCACGGCGGCCGTGCCAACCTGATGGGAGCCATGGTGCGCCGCAGCCGTCAGGTGCCGATCGTCACGACCGTGCACTCAGATTACCGGCTGGACTACCTCGGCAGTCCGCTCAAGCAGCACACCCTCGGCACGGCAAACGCCATCGCGCTGCGCTTTCTCGACTTCTATCAGCCGGTCGCAGACCGTATGGCGCGCACGCTCATCGAGCGCGGCTTTGACCCGGAGCGCATTGTAAAAATCTACAACGGTATGGATTTTGATCGTCCGGAGGGTGAATTTGACCGTGTGGCCTATCTGCGGGACACCTACGGTGCTAAGATCGAGGACGGCGACGTGCTGTGCGGCATTGCCGCGCGTCTGACCGCCGTCAAGGATATTGCGACCACCATCCGCGGCTTTGCCGAGGCGCTGAAATCCGCGCCGCAGCTGCGCCTGTTCATCGCCGGTGACGGCGAGGACGAGGACATGCTCAAAAAGCTGTGCGACCAGCTCGGCGTGCGCGAGCGCGTGACATTCTGCGGCTGGGTATCGCCGGTCATGCCGTTCTTCCGCGCGATGGATATCAACCTGCTGTCCTCGGTGTCCGAAACCTTCCCGTATTCCATTCTGGAGGGCGTTTGTGCCGGCTGTGCGACCATCTGCTCGGATGTCGGCGGCATGCCCGAACTCATCGACACCGGTGAAAACGGCTATATCTTCCCGGTCGGGGACGATAAGCGGCTGGCGGAATATCTGATCCGTCTGGGCAACGATGCCGCGCTGCGGCAGAAATTCGCGGATGCGCTGTACGAAAAAGCCTCCCGCGATTTCTCGCGCGACAAGATGTGCGAACGCCAGATGGAAAACTACCGTCATCTGCTGGCACGGTTCCATCGTCCGAAAAACGAGCGTGAGAGCATTGTCATCTGCGGCGCGTACGGACGCGGCAACGCCGGTGACGATGCCATCCTCGAGGCCATTGTGCAGGAGATGCGCCAGCTCGATCCCGAACGCACCATCTGCGTGATGTCGCGCCGTCCCAAGGAAACGCGCCTCGTTTACCGCACGAACGCCATCTATACGTTCAACGTGTTCTCCGTGCTGCGTAAATTCCGGCACGCGGCGCTCTATATCAACGGCGGCGGCTCGCTGATGCAGGATGTCACGTCCACCCGCTCGATCTGGTACTACTGCTACACGCTGTACGCCGCCAAAAAGCGCGGCTGCAAGGTAATGATGTACGGCTGCGGCATCGGTCCGATCAACCGTCCGGGCAACCGCCGGATGGCCGCCAGGACCATTGACACATCGGTTGACCGCATCACGCTGCGCGATGACAATTCCCGCGCACTGCTTGCCGAAATGGGCGTTACCCGGCCGGATATCCGTGTTTCCGCCGACCCGACCATCATTCTGACGCCGGCGCCGCGTGAAATCGTCAATATCGCCCTCGAGCAGAGCGGCATTGACCCGAACGGAAAGTATATCGGCTTCGGTCTGCGCAACTGGAAGGGTCTGGACACAGCTCTGCCCGAAATCGCGGCTGCAGCCAACTATGCCTACGAAAAGCACGGCCTGACGCCGGTTTTCGTACCCATCGAGTTCCCGAGCGACCTCATGCCCGCAGAACGTGTCGGCGCACTGCTACACTGTCCGTGGCACGCCGTGCGTACCCGACAGCCCATCGAAGTCACCATCGGCATCCTCTCCCGCATGAAAACCGTGGTTGGCATCCGACTGCATTCGCTGATGTTCTCCGCCGGTCAGGGCGTTCCGGTCGTCGGCATGAGCTACGATATCAAGGTGGACGGCTTCCTGAAATATATCGGCAGCCGCACCTGCCTGCAGCTTTCGTCCGTCAAGGCGGAGCCGCTGTGCCGCCTCATTGACGAGTGCGTCTCCGGTGCGCTCGATAACGAGGTGCACCGCACTGCGGAAATGCTGCGAGAAAGAGAATCCGAGAATGTGAAGGGTGCAGCGAAGCTGCTGAACATTTCCGAAAACTAAACCGTAGGGCGGGGTGCCCTACGATACATGATAAAACAATCCACTAAAGGGGTTATATAGATATGAAGAACCACATCGTCTGTCTTTCGACAACGAACTACCATCCTCTGCCGACGCGCAAGCAGAACGTGATGAGCCGTCTGCGCAACAGCGAAATCCTGTATTTTGATCCTCCGGTGTCCATGATCGCACCGCTCAAGGACAAAAAAGCCTCCGCATATATCGAAAAGTACAAGCAGCCCGGCGAAAAAGTCGAGGGACACGAAAATATCACCGTGTACGCACTGCCGCCGGTACTGCCGTTTTTCAACAAATTCCGCTGGATCAACAAAATTAACCAGAAGCGGCAGGCGGCGTTCATCCGCGAAAAGATGCGCGAGCACGGCTTCGGCGACGAGACCGTACTGTGGTGCTACTCGCCGTCCTCGTGCGACATTGTGGAGCACCTGCCGCACGCCAAGCTGGTATACGACTGTGTAGACCGTCATTCCGCGTACAAGGGTCACATCAATCCCAAGGTTGTGGACAAGATGGAGCACGATCTGGCCAAGCCTGCCGATCAGGTATTCGCAACCGCGGTCGGTCTGGCAGAGACACTGGAAAAGATCAACCCGACCACCCAAATGATCCCGAACGGCGCGGCTTACGAGATCTTCTCGCGCGTACAGACCGAGAAGGACACCCTTCCCTGCCCGGAGGACATGAAGGATCTGCCGCATCCGATCTACGGCTTTGTCGGCATGCTGCAGGAGTGCATCGACTATGCACTGATCGAAAAGCTGGCGAAGAGCCGTCCGAACGCGACGATTTTCCTGATCGGACGCACGCTGCCGGGTGTTGACCTGACAAATCTCAAGCAGTACCCGAACATCGTATTCCACGGTCTGGTGCCGCAGCCCGAGCTGCCCGCATATCTGGCGCAGATGGACGTCTGCCTGAACGTATTCCGTGCCGGTGCGCTCTCCAAGGACGTTTCACCGCTCAAGTTCTACGAATATCTGGCAACCGGCAAGCCGATCGTTTCCACGCGCGAGCCGCTGCAGGTCGAGGATTTCAAGGATGTGGTCTACATTGCCCGCAATCCCGAGATGTTTCTGCCGCTGTGCGATGCCGCTGCCAAGGAAAACCGTCCGGCATGGACGGAAAAACGCCTTGCCTACGGCGCGCAGTGCTCGTGGACCGAGCGCGTGCACCAGATGGAAGAGGTGCTTTACAAAAAGGGCGTTCTGCACGAAAGTGCAGAGGAGTAAAATTTATCTTTGGGCATTTACACGAATCCCGAAAAAAGCGGGTAAAATACTTGCATTAACAAGTTAAATTGGCTAAAATAAATATGTATCGTCACCGTTGGTTTTAAGAAAGAGGTGTACTCATGACCGGCAGCGTATTTTTGAACCAGACTGCAGCTGAACAGTTTTTTGTTCTCGGGCATTCGTGCATTCTCTCGGGCATCGGTGCACATAAATGAGCGATTATAGGGCACGGGTATACCCGTGCCCTCATTTGTTTTTGTAGGAGGAATAACAAATGAAAAAAGTTCTCGTTGTCATGGGATCCGACAGTGATCTCAAGGTAATGGAAAAGTGTGTTGACCGTCTGAAATCGTTCGATATTCCGACTGAGGTCCGCATCTGCTCCGCGCACCGCACCCCGGCCGCTGCCGAGCAGCTGGCGAAGAACGCGGCAGCCGAAGGCTTCGGCGTTATCATCGCGGCAGCAGGCAAGGCCGCACATCTCGGCGGTGTACTGGCGGCTTACACCACGCTTCCGGTAATCGGCGTGCCGATGGCCACCAGCGTCATGGGCGGCATGGACAGCCTGCTCTCCATCGTGCAGATGCCCAAGGGCATTCCGGTGGCAACCGTTGCGATCGACGGCGCAGACAACGCCGCTATCCTCGCAGCACAGATGATCGCCCTGTCGGATGACGCGCTGGCAGCACAGCTTGCACAGTTCAAGGCCGATATGGCAGCGGAAGTTACCGCAAAGGACGAAAAGGTTCGCGCTCAGTTCGCGTAATCTATATAGGTATCTCTGATACCGCATCCCCGCAAGGTAAAGGCATTGGTGCCGCTCCCATTGGCAGCTAAAATGTACAACCTGCAAACACTTAGCAGCACTAAAACTCCCGCGCCGCAGCGCGCATTAAATCCAACCACAGGTTCGTAAAAACCGGGAGTATGTATCACGGTTTTTACACAAGTGCGTGCAAAAGTTTCAACCACCGGGCGGAACTTTTGGTAGCTTAGGGCATATCCGAACACTGTTCGGTATGTCCCCTCGATTGAAAGCGTGCTTTCAATCGAAAAGTCGTTTCAAATTAACACTACTTATACAAATGGAGGAATTGGACATGGAAAAGAAAGAACAGCTGTACGAAGGCAAGGCTAAGAAGGTATTTGCTACCGACGACGCAAATCTCGTAATCGTTGACTACAAGGACGATGCAACCGCATTCAACGGTGAGAAGAAGGGCACCATCACCGGCAAGGGCGTGATCAACAACGTAATGAGCAATCACATGTTCCAGCTGCTCGAGCAGCAGGGCGTGCCGACCCACTTTGTCGAGCAGCTCTCCGAGCGCGAAACCCTGGTAAAGAAGGTCTCTATTGTACCGCTGGAGGTCATCATCCGCAACATTTCCGCCGGTTCCTTTGCAAAGCGTTTCGGCGTGGAAGAGGGCATCGTATTCGACGAGCCGACCATCGAGTTCTCCTACAAAAACGATGAGCTTGGCGACCCGCTCATGAACGCTTACCACGCTATCGCACTGAAGGCTGCTACCCGTGAGGAGATCGAGACCATCAAGGCAATGGCCTTCAAGGTAAACGAAGTTATGAAGCAGTACTTCGATACCCTGAACGTCATCCTCGTTGACTTTAAGCTCGAGTTCGGCAAGACTGCGGACGGCAAGATCGTTCTCGCAGACGAAATCTCTCCGGATACCTGCCGCCTGTGGGACAAGACCACCAAGGAGAAGCTGGACAAGGACCGCTTCCGTCGTGACATGGGCGGTGTCGAGGAGGCATATCAGGAGATCATGAAGCGCGTTATGGGCAAGTAAGCCCATCCGCAAGGCAAGATTCGGACAAGAAAAGGCTGAAGAATGAAATATCGTATTTTAAGAAAAAGCAGCACTCCGTTTGACAAGGTGCATGAGGAGTGCGGTGTATTCGGTATCGCAGCGCCGGAAGGCAAGGAGATTTCCGCCGCGCACGACGCGTATACTGCACTGTTTGCTCTCCAGCACCGCGGTCAGGAGGCTGCCGGTATCGCCGTGAACAAAAACGGCGTGATCCACTGCCATAAGGACACCGGTCTGGTCAGCGCCGTGTTCAATCAGGAGATTCTGGACAACATGCCCGGCTCGATGGCTATCGGTCATGTGCGCTACTCCACCACCGGCGATACCCGCCGCGAGAATGCGCAGCCGATCTCCATCACCCATGTAAAGGGCAATCTTGCGGTTGCGCACAACGGCAACCTCGTAAACGCAGGCGAGCTGCGCCGCGAGATTGAGCTGGACGGCGGCATTTTCCGTTCCTCGAACGACACCGAGGTGCTGGTCTACACCATCGTTAAGGAACGCCTCAAGTGCGGCTCCATCGAAGAAGCCGTTATGAACACCATGCACCGCATCGAGGGTGCCTACTCTCTGGTTGTTATGTCTCCGCGCAAGCTGATCGCGGCACGCGACCCGCACGGCTTCCGTCCGCTGTGTATCGGCCTGCTGGACAACGACTGCTACATTTTCGCTTCCGAGACCTGCGCTCTGGACGCGCTCGGTGCAAAGTTCATCCGCGATGTAGAACCCGGTGAGGTCTGCGTTGTCGAAAACGGTGAGCTGCGCTCCATGCACTGCGGTATCGAGTGCAAGTCCTCCGCGTGCGTATTCGAGTACATTTACTTTGCCCGTCCGGACTCCATCATCGACGGTGCATCGGTTGAGCTGGCCCGTCAGGAGGCCGGCAAGTATCTGTCCATCGAGCATCCGGTCGGCGCTGACGTGGTTATCGGCGTACCGGATTCCGGTATCCCGGCAGCCATCGGCTACGCGAAGTTCTCCGGCATTCCGTACGGCGTCGGTCTCATCAAGAACCGCTATATCGCCCGCACCTTTATCCAGCCGGGTCAGGACAAGCGCGAGCGCTCCGTGCGTCTCAAGCTGAATGCCCTGCGCACCGCTATTGAGGGCAAGCGCGTCATCATGGTCGATGACTCCATCGTCCGCGGTACGACCTGCGGCCGTCTGGTAAAACTGCTGCGCGACGCAGGCGCGGCTGAGGTTCACATGAGAATTTCGGCACCTCCGTTCCGTCATCCCTGCTTCTTCGGCACGGATATTCCGGAGCGCAACCAGCTGCTCGCACACAACCGCACGGTTGAGGAAATGCGCGAGATCATCGGCGTGGATTCGCTCGGCTTCCTGTCGCTCGAGGCCTGCCGCAAGATTGCAGTCGGCTGCAAGCTGGGCTTCTGCGATGCATGCTTCTCCGGTGAGTACCCGATTCCGGTACCCGAGCAGGTAGATAAGAACATGTTCGAGACCGAGATTCCGCTCCCCTCTAACAAAGACTAAACCTGAATGGAAAATGATGATTGATAATGAAGGTCACACGCCTTCATTATCAATTTTCCATCTTTAATTATGAAAGTGAGATGTTAAGAATGAGTGTAAGCCGTTCTGAAAGCTACAAGGCTGCCGGCGTTGACGTTACCGCAGGCTACGAAGCGGTCAAGCTGATGAAGCCGATGGTAGAAAGCACCTTTACCAAGGGCGTTATGGGTACGCTCGGCGGCTTCGGCGGCCTGTTCCGTCCGGATTTCAATGGCATGAAGGATCCGATCCTCGTTTCCGGTACGGATGGCGTCGGCACCAAGCTCAAGCTGGCGTTCCTGATGGACAAGCACGACACCGTTGGCATCGACTGCGTTGCCATGTGCGTAAACGATATCGCCTGCTGCGGTGCACAGCCGCTGTTCTTCCTCGACTATGTTGCAGTCGGCAAGAACCACCCGGAGAAGATCGCACAGATGGTTTCCGGTATCGCAGAGGGCTGCCGTCAGGCAGGCTGCGCGCTGATCGGCGGCGAGACCGCTGAAATGCCGGGCTTCTATCCGGAAAACGAGTACGATATGGCCGGCTTCTCTGTCGGCATGGTCGATAAGGAAAAGATGATCGACGGCACCGGCATCAAGGCCGGCGACGCGCTGATCGGTGTTGCCTCCTCCGGCGTACACTCCAACGGCTATTCTCTGGTTCGCAAGACGCTCGGCATCAACGAGAAGTCGGTTCGCCGCTACATCGACGAGTTCGGCAAGACCCTCGGCGAAGAGCTGCTGACCCCGACCAAGATCTACGTTAAGGCGATCCAGTCCCTGATGGGCAAGGTTGAGGTCAAGGGCATCAGCCACATCACCGGCGGCGGCTTCTATGAAAACGTACCGCGCATGCTGCCGGCAGGCATCGTTGCCAAGATCGAGAAGGCTGCTATGCCGGTTCCGCCGGTATTCGACCTGATCGCAAAGACCGGCAAGATTCCGGAGCGCGACATGTACAACACCTTCAACATGGGCGCCGGTCTGGTTCTGGCCGTTGCCGCTGAGGACGCTTCCCGCGCGGTTGCAGCAATTTCCGCTGCAGGCGAGCAGGCTTATGTTATCGGCGAGTGCGTAAACGGCGCTGAAAAGGGCGTAGAGCTGGTATAATTCTATCCCGTTTCGTAGGGCGGGGTGCCCTCACCCCGCCGCTTCTAACGATAAGCAGATAATTTACAACGGCGGGGCGAGGGCACCCCGCCCTACGGAGAAGAAGATGCTGTTTTCAGCATACTTCGATTTTCGGAGAAAAATAAATGACAAAAATTGCAGTTTTGGTTTCGGGCGGCGGCACGAACCTGCAGGCGCTCATTGACGCACAGCAGGCGGGCAAGATCGAAAACGGACAGATTTCGCTCGTTATTTCGTCCAACCCGAAGGCGTATGCACTCGAGCGTGCCGCAAAAGCGGCTATTCCCTCCGAGGTGCTGCGCCGCAGGGACTTTTCCGACGCGGAAGAGTACGGCAAGGCGCTTACCGCTCTGCTGGAGAACGCAGACATCGGTCTGATCGTACTCGCAGGCTTTATGACCGTCCTGCCGGACAGCTTCTGCCGCCATTTTGAAAACCGCATTATCAACGTACATCCCTCGCTCATCCCCTCCTTCTGCGGAGAGGGCTTCTACGGTCTGCGCGTGCATGAAGCCGCGCTGGCAAAAGGGGTAAAGGTTACCGGTGCGACCGTACATTTTGTATCCGAAGTGGTAGACGGCGGCGCAATCATCGCGCAGAAGGCCGTTGAAGTAGCGGATGGTGACACACCGGAGACCTTGCAGAAGCGCGTCATGCAGAACGCGGAGTGGATTCTTCTGCCGCAGGCAGTATCCGACTTCTGCGCAGGCAGACTGCGCGTGGACGGCGCTATCGTCCATAAAAACTGAACAGGAGTAACAGCATTATGAGCAAGAATGTTTTTGACATCAGCCAGGAGCTGATGAGCAACGCATATCCCGGCCGCGGCATCATTCTCGGCCGCACCCCGGATAATAAAAAGAATGTTATCGCCTACTTCATCATGGGCCGCTCGGAGAACAGCCGCAACCGCGTGTTCACCGAAACCGAGGACGGTATCCGCACCGAGGCATTTGACCCGTCCAAGATGGTCGATCCCTCGCTGATCATCTATCATCCGGTGCGCCTGTACAACGGCACGCTGGTCGTTACCAACGGCGACCAGACCGATACCATCGTGGACTATCTCAAGCAGGGCAAGAGCTACTTTGAGGCGCTCCGCACCCGCGAGTTTGAGCCGGACGCGCCCAACTACACCTCCCGCATTTCGGGCGTTGTCAATCCGGACGGCTCCTACAGCCTGTCCATCCTCAAGAACTTCACCTCGGACC